>Ga0207868_1000183_pt1 | contig 81560 bp, 73 predicted proteins | sample Passage237B_FD_187370 | JGI IMG/M metagenome (GOLD analysis project Ga0207868, IMG submission 187370) | Cellulose adapted compost microbial communities from Newby Island Compost Facility, Milpitas, CA, USA - Passage2 37B (SPAdes) (version 3) ...
GAACTGTACTTCCCGATCTTCGAGGAAGCGCTCGACCGCCACGGCATTCCCTTGGAGATGAAGTACCTGGCCGTGGTGGAAAGCGCCCTCAACCCATCGGCGCGCAGTCGTGCCGGGGCCGTGGGCCTGTGGCAGTTCATGCTGCCCACCGGCAAGATGTACGGGCTTGACGTGGACAGCTATGTGGACGAGCGCCACGACATATACCTGAGCACCGAGGCCGCCTGCAGGTACCTGAAGTACCTGTACAGCCTGTACGACAACTGGGAAATGGCCATGGCCGCGTACAACTGCGGGCCGGGCAACGTGAACAAGGCGATCCGTCGCAGTGGTGGCCGTCGCGATTACTGGGCCATCTACGATCACCTGCCGCGCGAGACCCGGGGCTATGTCCCGGCCTTCATCGCGGTGAACTACATCTTCAATCACTACGCCGACCACAACATCTATCCCGTGGCGCCCACCTATTGCGCCTACGAGGTGGACACCGTGCAGGTGTGCTATCCGCTCGACCTGACCGCCATCGCACGTGCCACCGGGGTGTCGCCCGAGGAGGTGCGCAGCCTGAACCCGGTGTTCAAGCAGGGCCTTGTGCCCGACGTGCATGAGCCGGTGACCCTGTACCTGCCCAAGGACGCGGCCGGTGTGTTCGTGGCCAATGAGGAGGTGCTGAAGTACAGCTGGCGACCCACCCAGGCGCCACAGCCGGCCCGAGCCACGACATCCAGCACTGGCACAACGGCCACCGCAGCGAGATACCATACCGTGCGGAGCGGCGAATCGCTCGGCTCGATCGGGAAGCGGTACGGGTTGTCGGTATCGGCCTTGAAGAGCATGAACGGCCTGCGCAGCGACATGATCAAGCCGGGACAGCGGTTGAAGGTGGGCCATGTGTCGGCTCAGGCCGAACGGTCGAAACCGGCCGCGAAGGAGGGCGGTGAGGAGTACATCTACCACGTGGTCCAGCCCGGTGATACCCTTTGGGACATCGCCCGGAAATACCCCGGCACCACCGTGGAGGACCTGCAGCGACTGAACTCCGAGTTGAAGAGCACGGGACTGCGGCCCGGTCACAAGATCAAGGTGCGCCCCTCGTAGTGCATGAGGGAGCTTCTCCTTCAGCTTGGTCCGCCTCCTGTTCCCTTCCCTGTCCCTCCGATTTTTCAACTTCCGCCCGGTCTCGCGAAAGGTCTCTGAGAGCCAAGCAATAGACCCGCGCACGTTCGCGTTCCGGCTGATGCGGGGACGCGCGTCTGTTGAAAAGTCGACCGAACGACGGCCTGCCCCCTCGCGTACTTTTCGGGTAGCCAAGTTGGGAACCATGGACATCGCCCACATACGCGACCTTACGCATACGCACTGCCGCTTCAAGCTACGCTCGGGCAAGGAGGTGTTCGGCGTGATCTGGGAAGTGGCAACGAGCCCCCAACATGCCGACGATGCAGAAGGCCAGTTCTTCTTCTTCGCCAGCGTACGCGACTACGAGCGGCTACAGAGCGACCCCCAGCAACCCATCGGTGTGATCCCGATGCGTGCCGAGGAGATCGTGCTGGCCGAGCGCCTGGCCAGCTAAGGAGCGATCAATTCGCCAAGCCCGCCTGCCAAAGTAGGAAAGCCTGTATCAGCGCCACCTCCTTCAGGGCCTCGAACCTACCGGATGCGCCACCATGGCCCGCATCCATGTCGGTATGCAACATGATCGGCTGCGGCCCCTTCTGGTGCTCGCGCAGTCGCTGCACCCACTTGGCCGGCTCCCAGTACTGCACCTGGCTGTCGTGCAGGCCCGTCAGAACGAGCATGGCGGGGTATTCCGCGTCCTTCACGTTGTCGTAGGGTGAATAGGACAGCATGCGCTGGTAGGCATCCTTCTCGTTGGGATCGCCCCACTCGTCGTATTCGCCCGTGGTAAGCGGTATGCTTTCGTCCAGCATGGTGGTCACCACGTCCACGAAGGGCACCTCGGCCACGATGCCGCGCCAACGGTCGGGACGCATGTTGGTGACGGCGCCCATGAGCAACCCGCCCGCACTGCCACCCCAGGCGAAGACGCGCTGCGGATCGGCGTACTTGCGCTCGACCAGGGCATCGGCGCAGTCGATGAAGTCGGTGAAGGTGTTCATCTTATGCTCCATGCGACCCTGCTCGTACCATTCGCGGCCCAGCTCCTCGCCACCACGGATGTGCGCGATGGCGTAAACGAGGCCACGGTCCAATAGGCTGAGCCGCGAACTGCTGAAGGCCGGGTCCAGACTGTAGCCATAGCTGCCGTAGCCGTACAGCAGCAAGGGCGCGGTCCCGTCCAACGGCGTTCCCTTCCTGTACACGATCGAAACGGGCACCATGGCCCCATCGCGCGCCTTCACGTGCAGTCGCTCGGAGCGGTAGTTCGCCGGACTGAAACCACCGAGCACTTCCTGCTGCTTCAGCAACACATCGGTGCCTTTGTTCAGGTCGTGCTCGAACACGCTGTTCGGCGTGGTCATCGAAGCGTAGGCATACCGCAGCTTGTCGCTGTCCCATTCCGGATTGGAGCCGACGTAGGCCACATAGGCGGGATCGTTGAACTTGATCTCGTGCTCGGACCCGTCCGACAGACGTCGCACGCGGATGTGGGTGAGCCCATTGCGGCGCTCGGAGAAGACCAGGTGGTCCTTGAACGCGTCCACATCCTCCAGCAGCACGTCGGGGCGGTGCGGCAGCACTTCCTTCCACTTCGACTTGTCGGCGGTCTCGTCCTCGGCACATTGCATCAGGCGGAAGTTCCTGGCCTTCCAGTTGGTGAGGATGAGCCAGTGCGCGGGGCGGGCGGGCGATGCGGGGATGTGCATGGCCGTGTGCTCGTGATCCTCTTCGCGCGGCAGAAAGACACGGAACCGGCCCCTGGGTTCGTCCACTGGCAGGTACCAATGTTCGCTGCTCATGGTGCTCTCGGTGGTGATCATCACGTACCGGTCCGAGCGGCTGCGGAACACATCGCAACTGAAGGCGGGGTCCTTCTCCTCATACACGAGCACATCCGTGGACGGGTCGGTGCCCAGTTCGTGCCGGTACACGCGGTACGGACGCAGGGTGTTGTCCTTCCGGGTGTAGAACACCGTGCGGTCGTCGGCCCAGGCACAGCTTCCGCCGGTATTGGTCACTTCGTCGGGCAGGTCGGTGCCGGTGGCCAGGTCGCGGAAGCGGATCGCGTATTGCCTACGACCGAGCTCGTCCACCGCATAGGCCATGAACCTGTTGTTGGGCGAGATGTCGTAGTCGGCCAGATCGAAGAAGGCCTTGCCCTCGGCGAGCTTGTTCTCGTCGAGCAATTCCTCTTCCGGCGCGCCGTCGGCATCCTTCCGCCGCAGGTGCACCGCGTACTCCTTCCCTTCGTCGAACCTGTGGTGGTACCAGTAACCGTTCTCGCGGTACGGCACACTGCTGTCGGCTTCCTTGATGCGGCCCTTGATCTCCTTGAACAACTCCTCGCGCAGTTCGGCCACGGGTGCGAGCACCTTGTCCGTATAGGCGTTCTCGGCAGCAAGATGGTCGAGCACCTCGCGCGTGTGCGCATCGGGCGGATCGGCCTGGCGCTGCTCCTCGCTCAAGCGCATCCAGTGGTATTCGTCCACGCGGGTGTGCCCGTGCGCGGTGATCTCCTTCGGCTTCTTGGCGGCCACCGGAGGAATGGGCCGTGATGTGTCGTGCATGAGGTCTGATGGAACATCGCCACAGGCTATCGTGCATGAAGCGACGGCCGCGATGAGGGGGCGGAACCTGGCCATGGCGATGGTGGTGCAAAGTAACTCCGCCTACCCGAGCACTTGGTGCAGCACGGAGGGCGAGCGCAACTCCCCGAGCCCCTCCAGGTGCAGGCGGTAATAGAGCAGGAGATGATCGAGCAGTTCGCGGCGAAGGGAGGGCGGCAGCGGTCGGGCGGGTACATCGCCCAGGTCAAGTGGGAGCAACGCGGCCAAAGCGGAGGAGGGGACCGGACCCAGCGTGTGCCCGTGTTCGATACCCCCTGCGATGAAGTGTCCCTCGCGCAGGTCGAAGCGGTCCTCCCCCGGACCTGGCGCCTCGGGCAGGAAGCCCAGATGACCCGACAGCCGCAATAGGAAGAGCAGCGGGAAGTAGCGGACATCCTCGGCGGTGTCGAGATGTTCCAAGGCTTCGTCGATGAACGCGAACAGGGCGGGATCGGGCGCCTCCTCACGCAACACGCGGTACAGGATCTCCTGCACGAAAAGGGCCACGGTGGTGCGCAAGGGGTCCGGTCCGATCCGGCGGAAAGGCGCCTGAACCCGGATGTCGCGGACTTGGTGCATTTCGCGCGCGCCATGCTCGTCGGCCACGATCTCCACGCGGTTGAGGGCCTGCAGCGCCGCGCCGCCCCGCTTTCCCGTTCGCACCAGGTAGGTGCGCAGGCCGACGTGCGCGGTGTAGGCCTTCAGCACCACGCTCTTGTCGCTGTGGCGGAAGGTCTTGAGCACGAATGCCCGACAGGTGTGCAGCATGGCCGCTCAGCGGGTCACCAGCACCTTGGTGTTGCACTTGAAGGTGCCGTAGCGATCCGTGGCGAAGATCAGGTACACGCCCGTGCTCACCCGGTTCCCCGACATGTCGGTGCCGGGCCACATGGCCTGGCCGCCCAATGAGGTTGTCCGATAGACCAGATTACCGCTGATGTCCGTGATCCTCACCTCGCTGTCACGGATCAACCCGGTGATGGCGACCGGACCGGTGTAGGTGGGGTGCACCGGGTTGGGGAACACGCTCGCGCATTCGTTGTCCATCGCGCTCTGGGTGGCGTCGCTCCGGTAGGTCATGATGCCCCGGTCGGTCCCGAAGTGCACTTCCCCCGTGGTGCCGTCGATGGCGATCGATGTGATGTTGTTGCTCGGCAGCGGACTATTGTCCACGGTGAAGTGGTGCACCTGTTCCTGCCCGTCGGCGGAGACGAGGAAAACCCCGCTGGTCTGGGTACCGATCCACTTGCGGTTGGCACCGTCCACCTTGATCACGCTCACGGCCTCTGTCTCCAACAGGTACTGGTAGTTCCCGTCCTGTTGAATGAGGATCTGTTGGGCGTCATAATTGTCACTGCCGAAGATCGTCTCGGGCACGTAGAACACCGCGATGCCTTTGTTGGTGCCCACCCAGATCTGCCCGTCCAGGTCCTCGGCGATGGCATACACGTCCTGCGAAGGCAGTCCGCCTGTGCCTACGTGCTGGTTCAACACCTTGTACTGGTCGTCGCCCGGATCGCTCGTGCCGCCATCGTTGAACACCAGCAGCCCGTAACCGCGCGGACGGATTACCCACTTGTAGCCGTTCCGTGCTGCAAGGATCTCCGAGACGAGGTAGTTCCCTCCCAGCACCGAACCGGGACTGAAGCTCTGCCACGACCCGTTCTTCCTGCGCACCGCGATGGGCGATGCCGTTTCGGCATTGGTCATCCATAGGTTGCCGTCCAGGTCGTAGCACAATCCGGGAACGTTCACCTTCCCTGCGCCGACGCCTACATGTTCCTGCAGCGTGCTGTTGGTGCTGTTGTGGATGGCGTAAGGCACCCCGGCCACGAACTCGATCACGCCCTCGTCCCAGCCACCCACGAACGCGTGCGTTGGGTCGTCCGGATCGATCACCACATCGAGCGGATCGTTGGCCGCGCCGGCAAAATCGTTCACCCCTGCCAAGATCGTGTTGTTGAACGGCGTGTACGAGCGCCATTCCCCGTTCACGTACACATGAACGCCATCCTTCAAATACCTGTTGGCCCAGGTCCCTGTGACCCCTCCTGTCGAGACGAAGAGGTTGCCCCCCGCAGTGGCCAGGCGATATACGTTGGCCGTACGCGGCCCGTTGGGCGTGTAACGTTCGCCCATGTCCCAGCCTTGCCCGCGTACCAATCCGATCTCCTTGTCGGCCACCCAGATGGCACCATCGGACCCTTGGATCGCCTGCAACGGGTTCACCCCTGCGCCCGCATAACCGTATTGGCGCACCTGCTCCACCATGTCCAGCGTGAAGCGATGGATGTCGTATTTGTGCGCCACCACCAGCAACGTACCATCGGCCGAGACCTCCAGTGTGTGGCTCATGCGCCCGTACAGCGGGCTGAAACGCTCGAACTCGTTCGAGGGCCCCAGCATCAGCAGTGTGTCGGTCTCCTCCACCGCCCCACGATAGTTCACCAGCAACCGCTCCCCGAAATGCGCCACGGCGTTGAACGGTCCGTTGGCCATGGCGGGGCCCATGTCGGTGCGCTTGTGCCAGTTGGTGAAGGCGGCCAGGTTTGGAGCATCCCGCCATGCAGCGAACAAGCCCGTTTGCGTGGCGGCGTAGATCGAGTCCCCATGGAAGGCGATGTCGTTCACGCGAACCTGTGTACCACCGGGGCCGATGAACCAGGTATCACGGACCTCGCGTGCGGCAAGGTCGACCACCACGATGCCGAACCCGCATGCCAAGTAGGCCATGGTGCCTTGGATGTCGGCCCGGTAGATCGATTTGTCGCCGATGATGCTGCTGCGCTTGATATCGCCCATGTTATGGCTGCTGCTCCCCTGTATCAGGTCCAGGTTGCCATTGTTGTAATGGACCAGCAGCATGCCCAGCTCTTCGCACCATGCCAGGCCGGTGATACCCACATCGTTCAACAGGTTCACCTTGGTGATCCGCTGGAACTCGCCGGTGGACGGCGTGTAGCTGAACACGCACTCGTTGGTGGCGCAATAGAACGAGCCGTTACCCTCCACCACACCCAGTGCTTTGTCGTAGGGCAAATGGTCGCGCCACACCCCGATCGGGGTGACCGATTGTGCCCAGAGGGACCGCGCGGCAGTAAGAAGGAAAAAGCAGAGCGTAACGAACGATCGCATGGGATGGGTGAAGCAATGCACAGAACGCACGATCGGTGCGATCGGTATGGCACCAAGGTAAGGCCCGAACGAAAAAAGCCCCCGCAGAGCAGGGGCTTTCGGAGGTCGCGTGCGGATTCGAACCGCAGTAGCAGCTTTTGCAGAGCTGTGCCTAGCCCCTCGGCCACGCGACCATCGGGGTGCGCGAAGATAGGGGGTGCGCACCGTTCGCCGCTCCCGATCGGCCCCGAGGGCTACCTTCGGCGCCACCGGCGGCGCCCACACCACCACCCATGGGACCGGCCCGCCAATGCCCTGATGAACGACGCCGGCTTCCTTGTTTCCATCGTGGTGCCGTGCCACAACGAGGCCGCCAACGTCCCTCTTGTTCACGATGCCTGTTGCGCGGCCCTGGGCGATCTCCGCGCCGAGTTCCTCTATGTGGACGATGGCAGTACCGATGGCACCGCCGAGGTGTTGGAGGGGTTGCGGGCGAAGGACCCCCGGGTGGTGCCGATCCTTCTGTCACGGAACTTCGGGCATCAGCAGGCGCTCAAGGCCGGATTGGACCATGCACAGGGCGATTGTGTGATCAGCCTTGATGGCGACCTGCAGCACCCGCCCGAGCTCATCCCCACCCTGATCGCCGAGTGGCGCGCGGGCCACGATGTGGTGTACACGATCCGTCGCGACGATGGGCGCACACCCCTGCTCAAGCGCATCACCTCCAGGCTTTTCTACGCCTTGTTGCGGCGCCTCTCCGACGTGGACATCCATCCGGGTGCCGCCGATTTCCGCCTGCTGGACCGTGCCGTGGTGGATGTAATGCGGACGTGCAACGAACAGCACTTGTTCCTGCGCGGCATGATCCGCTGGGCGGGTTTCGACCAGAAGGCCGTGGAATACACCCCCGCACCGCGCCATGCCGGGCGAAGCAGCTATTCCGTGCGCAAGATGGCCTCTCTCGCCCTCGCGGGCATGACCGCTTTCGGGGTGCGTCCACTGCGGATCGCCACGACATTGGGGCTCGTAATCGCGCTGCTGGCCGGGCTGTACGGGTGCTATGTGATCTACGTCCACCTGTTCACCGACCGCACGGTGGTGGGCTGGGCCAGCATCACCACCAGTGTGCTCTTCATCGGCGGTGTCCAACTGGTGGTGCTCGGCGTGCTGGGCGAATACGTGGGCAAGGCGTTCCTGGAATCGAAGCGGCGGCCGGGCTATATCATCCGAAGACCGCACCGCCGTGGTTAGCGGACGAAAGTCTCGAAGCGCAGGTCCCGGAGGAACACGGGAGCCTGCCCGTCGTTCCACACGAAGGCCTTGATCCGGTCGTCGGTCCCCGGTCCGCAGGGCGGGCGCGCCACCAATATGGCCCTTCCCCATTCGGCCGTATCGGGCACGAACGAACTGATGCGGCGGGCCAGGCTCCATGTATCGCCGCCCGCGCGTTCGATCACTATGTACAGGCTGGCATCCGATGCACGCGCCTCCCGCATCGCGTCCACCGCGAACACGAGCCGCGCGGCGCCCGTGCTGCCGATATCGCCAAATGCGGCCTCGAAGGGTGGGCCACCGGGATCGCTCAGGTCCACGCGCCAGGTCATTGCCCCGCCGTCGGCACTGTCCGGCTTCACGCCAGCATGGCCGACATACGTCACCCACTTGTTCGCGGATCGATGTGCGCGGTGCAGCGCCGGGCGTGTTCCTCCCTGAGCATAGCGCCGCACGTACAGGCCGCGCTCGTCCACCAAGCGCTGCTCCACTGGGAAATCGCTCATGAACAACTCCTCCACCTCCGGACGCACAGCAGCGCCCCGGCCGGCCAGCACCACCGACCGCGCTCCTGCGGCCCTCAACTCGGCCAAGCGCCTTCCCAGTTCGAACACGTCGTTCGGCCATCCTGTGCGGAAATGCTCGACCTCGGTCACCGCTTGGTCAAGCAGGTCGGGCCGGTCCACATCAGCGAACACGGGCGATCGCTCCGTGGCGACCGCCTCGCCGATGGCTTGGGCCAGCCTGTTCATGTCGGACCGGGTCTGTTCCTCATACGAAGGCCGTGTGCGAAACATAGCCGTGACCAACAGGACCGGAACCAGGACCAGCACCGCCGCCCCGGCCGCAGCAACGGGCGTACGACGGCGGCGCCGCAGCCCATGAAAGAGCGCGAGTGCGATGAACGAACAGAACGCGAGGTAGGACGCGACATAGGCCCACACCACTGCGGGCCGGGAGAACCGGAATTCCACGCGATGTTCTCCGGCGTCGATGGGAATGGAGATCAGCGCCAGATGGCCCGCGGCGTGCTGTCGGCGTTGACCATCCACATGCACCTCCCAGCCGGGGTGGTCCATCTGCGCGAGGGTGAGCACGGCCGAAGCTTCGGTGCGGACCCGGCATTGCACGACCCCGGGCTCGAAACGCTCCACGATCAGCGTATCGGTGGCTCCTCGAAGCATGTGTGCGTCCGACCATTGGGCATGAACGCTGTCGGGTACCACAAGCTCCCCGGGCGCTGCACCGCCGCCAACCCAACGCTGTTCGGGGCAAAGCGCGTAGGAAAGGAACATCGGCGGACCACGCCGCACCCCTTCCAGCAGTGACACACTCTCGGACCCGAAGCGCCTGTATGCATCGATCTGGAAGCTGTTGAACCCCTCGGCCGAAACGAGCTTGGTGAAGTTGCCCGTGTTCCGCCATAAAGGCCAGAGGTCCGGTGCATCGTCGCGGTTATCGGCAATGGGCCTACGCGGATCGGGCACCATGGCCCCGGGCGGTTGCTCGTCCAAGACACGCGCCACATGCGCCACGGGCACATCCAAGGACACCACCGTGGTCGGCATGTTGCGGCGCACAGCCCCGCCCATCTCCACCACGAGGAATACGAAGAGGGCAGGCCGCAGCACACCGGGTTTCCGCCGAGCCAGCCATAGGACCACCGCCAGAGAACCGAGCAGTACCGCCTGCCATGGAGCCTGCACAAGCACATGCTCGGCGATCGATCCCTGGGCCGTGGGCGATGTGTTCCACGCATCAGGCGAACGCCACCACGCCATGGCGATCACGCCCAGCATGACCGCCAGCAACATCAACGCTCCACGCCGGACATTCAGCACACCAGTGGGCGGAGAGTCGAGCCACCTGCCCAGTTCCGACACGCCCACCAGCAGGATCGCGAGCATGGTGTAGTAGCTGAAGAACGACGGCATGCGGAACAGGTCCATCAGCGGCACGTGCTCGAACAGCCATTGCCGCACCGGCGTGTGCGGGCCGAACGAGGCCAGCAGACACAGCACCCCCCACCAGAGCACCACATGCTCGATGATCGTCCTGCGACGGAACAGCGCGAACATGAAGCCCATCAGGGGTAGCAGGCCCACGTAGCCGTTCGTCATGGAGATATCGGTGCCGAAGGCCGCGCTGTCGGCCACGGCGGCGTAGGGCACCAGCAACGAGATCAGGGCCTGGGGCGGGAACGGATTGACCTGTGCCTTTTCCAAGGCCATGCCCGAAAAGCGACCGATGTGCGGGGCGATGTCCACATAGGTGACCAGCAGCATGGCCAGCGAGGCCACGACGGCCAGGGACCCGAGAGCGACCCTGGGAAACATGCTCCGCCAAACCACACGATCACCGGCACGCACGCGACCGACCACGATCACCACGGCCAGTGCGAGCAGCAGGTAGAACAGCATGATGGTCATGGCCTGGTACCCACCGACCACCTGCAGAAAAAGCACCACCGCCAGCTTCGGCGGATGCGCACCGCGACCATCGCCCTGCAGCACATGGATGGCGTGGTACAACACGAACGGGACCCATGTCGCCGCGATGATCCCGAACATCTCCTGGCCATGTCCGGTGAAGAAGCCACAGAGCAGGTAGGCCATGCCCGTGAGCACGCGCGCATCGGTGCGCCGGGCGAAGTGGCCGGCCAGCAGGTACATGCCGGTGCCCGCGAGCGCCAGATGCACAATGAAGAGCACGTGCAGGGTGCGGACGCCGAACCCACCGAGGAAGATGCCCGCGAACAACGCGTCGGGATAGAACACCGAACGCAGGTCGCCGTAGATCGGATAGCCCAGGCTTTGGTAGGGGTCCCACAACGGGAAGGTGCCATGGGCGAAGGCGTCGGCCGCGAAATGGCGCCAAGGCAGATAACAGTCCACCATGTCCCACTTCAGCGCGTACTGCATGCACGCCACAGGAGCATAGGCCGCAACGGCCAGCACCAGCATCCACAGGAATACGGAGAGGTCGGTGCGCCATCTGAGCGCATGGTCCGGCATGGCCGTGTCCGGGGCCTCCATCTGTGCATTAAGCCCTGCGAGCGGGCAGCGGTGAATGTACGCGAGCAGAAAGGCGCCTTCAGCCTTCGAGGGTGTACACGGCCTCGTCCACACTGCCGTGGATCGGTGGGTGCTCCTTCACCACACGCACCTTCCAGCGGTAATCGGAAGGCCAGTTCGCGCGCAAGGCGGCCAGGATACGGGCGCATACATGCTCGATCAACTTGCTGCGCTGGGCCATCTGTTCGCGAACGATCGCAGCCACGCGCCCGTAATCCACCGTGGTCCGCAGGTCATCCGAGGTCTCGGCCACGGCGAAATCACCATGCACGGCCACGTCCACACGGTACGAACCGCCGATCATGGCTTCTTCCGGCAGGCAGCCATGGTAGGCCTGCACCCGGATGCCGTTCACCTCGATCAGGCCCATGAGGCGCAGAGTTGCAGACCGGCCTTCAGCCGGGCGACCACCTCGTTCTTACCGAGCAACAGGCTCACATCGAACATACCGGGACCCTGCATCCGGCCGGCCACGAACATGCGGTAGACGGGCATCACCTGGCCCACCTTCAGCCCATGTTGCCGTAGGACCGCGTTGAACGCCTCCTCCAGTGCGGGGACCGAGAACGAGGACATGCCTTCGAGTGCCGCGATGTACGCTTCGATCGCCGCTGCGGCCTCGGGTTTCCAGCGCTTGCGAAGCTCGGCCTCGGCGCCCTCATTGCCCACCAAGGGCGAACCGGACGTGAACAGGTACATGCCTTCCAGCATGTCGTCCACGAACGTCGCGCGTTCCTTCAACAACGCCGCGGCCCTTGTGGCGCGCTCCAGGTCGGTCCGCACGCCCAAGGCTTGTACGCGTTCCAGCAACTGTGCGCCCAGCTCGGCGTCGGAGCGCTTGCGCAGGTATTGCTGGTTGAACCACTTGGTCTTCTCGGGGTCGAACCTGGCCCCGCCTTTGTGCACGCGCCCCAGGTCGAAGGAAGCCACCAGCTCGTCCAGGCTCATGATCTCCTGGTCGTTGCCCGGGTTCCAGCCCAGCAGCGCGAGCATGTTGATGAAGGCCTCGGGGTAATAGCCGCGTTCGCGGTAGCCGCTGCTCTTCTCGCCGCTGGTGGGGTCGTGCCAGTCCAGGGGGAACACCGGGAAACCGAGGCGGTCGCCATCGCGCTTGCTCAACTTGCCGTTGCCGTCGGGCTTCAGGATCAGCGGCAGGTGCGCGAAAGCGGGACGTTCCCAGCCGAAGGCCTCGTAGATCAACACGTGCAGCGGTGCGCTCGGCAGCCATTCCTCGCCACGGATCACGTGGGTGATCCGCATCAGGTGGTCGTCCACGATGTTGGCCAGGTGGTAGGTGGGCATGCCATCGCTCTTGAACAACACCTTGTCGTCGATGTTGGAGCTGTGCACCACCACCCAGCCCCGCACCAAGTCCTCGAAGCGCACCTCCACATGACGCGGTACCTTCAGGCGCACCACATGCTCATCACCCCGCTCGAGCCGTTCCCTCACCTCGTCGGCGCTCAGGGTGAGCGAGTTCTTCATGTGCTCGCGCGTTACGGCGTTGTATGCCGGTGCGGCCACCCCGGCCGCCTTCAGCCGTTCGCGCATGGCCTCCAGTTCCTCCGGCGTATCGAAGGCGTAGTAGGCCTTGTCCTTGGCGACCAGTTCCTCGGCGTATTGCTTGTACAGCGCCTTGCGCTCGCTTTGGCGGTAGGGGCCGTCGGGGCCTCCCGTCCACGGGCCTTCATCGGACACGAGCCCGCACCACGCCAAGCTCTCCTTGATGTATTCCTCCGCACCGGGAACGAACCGCGTGCGGTCGGTATCCTCGATACGCAGGAGGAACCGCCCCCCATGCTTGCGGGCGAAGAGATAGTTGTACAGAGCGGTGCGGACACCGCCCATGTGGAGCGGGCCGGTGGGACTTGGGGCGAAACGAACGCGTACGGACATCGAGATGGGCACATGCGCCAAGCGCAGGGGCCGCGAAGTTACCGGTCCGCCGTCAGTAGCGTAACCTTACGCCCTGATCATTTCGCCCCTCGGATCAGTCGAAGCAGGATGGCGATCACAGCGATCACCAACAGGATATGGATCAGGCCGCTCGCGCTATAGACGAAGAACCCAAGGGCCCATCCGATGATCAGCACAACGGCAAGGAGGTAGAGGAGGTTGTTCATGGTGATCGTATTTTGTGCTGGCGGTCGCCCGATCCGTGCCGATCACGATCCGGCCTTGGGCAGGAACACCAAGTGTGGAGGGATCTCCCCGATCACGGGGCGGCCGCCTCACCCCGGCGGGCGGTTTTTCCGCGGCAGCAGGTAATGGCCCCACATTGGCAGCACCTTTGAACGATCTCCCAAGCCCTGCGAGCGAAATGTTGCCGGACACGCCCACCATGAAACTGCTTCTTGTCGATGATGAGGAGGAGATCTGCCTTCTGCTCTCGGCCATGCTGGCGCAATTCGGCATCGCCAGCGTGACCGCCCATTCGGTTACCGACGCCGAAGCACATTTCGCCCAAGGCCCCTTCCACGGCGTGTTCCTGGACGTGAACCTGCCCGATGGCAAAGGCTACGACCTGATCCCGGCCTTGCGCCGGTCCTCACCGGGCGCGCGAGTGATCGTGATCAGTGCCATGGACCAGGAGCGGGAGTCGGCCCTTGATGCCGGCGCGGACCTGTTCCTGGCCAAGCCGCTGGACCGCCGCGCCGTACTGGAAGGACTATCGAGCATCCACTTGTTGAACCCGGACCCACCCTCTGAAACGCATGGCCTCCACCAAGATCCTGCTGGTCGATGACGACCAGGACATCTGTCTTCTGCTCTCACGGTTCCTGGAGAAAAAGGGGCACACCGTCCTTACCGCCGGGCGCAAGGCGGCCGTTCTCCCGCTGTTGAAGGGCGAGCGGTTCGACCTGGTGCTGTGCGACCATCGCCTGCCCGACGCCGACAGCCTGGAGATGCTCGAGCTGTTCCGCAACGAACTGCCCGGCGTCCCGGTGATCGTGATCACGGGCTATTCCGATGTGCGCACGGCCGTTGAACTGATGCGCAAGGGTGCCCGCGATTACGTAGTGAAGCCGCTGTACCCCGACGACATCGCTCTGCGGGTCGAGGATGCGCTTTCCTCCGGCACATCAACCGCCCCGACGAGCGCACCCGCCAAGAGCCCGGGAGGCGAGGCACGGCCGTCATCGGGCTTCGTCCATGGCACGGGCGCCTTCGCCCATCAACTCGCCAAGCACATCAAGCTGGTGGCGCCCACCGACCTCTCGCTGCTCATCACCGGCGAGACCGGCACGGGCAAGGAGTACGTGGCCAAGGAGATCCATCGCTTGGGCGATCGCGCCGACAAGCCTTTCGTGGCGCTGGATTGCGGGGCCCTGCCCACGGAACTCGCCGGCAGTGAGCTGTTCGGCCATGTCAAGGGGTCCTTCACCGGCGCATTGCACGACAAGGCCGGGTGTTTCCAAATGGCCGATGGCGGCACGCTGTTCCTGGACGAGATCGGCAACCTGAGCTACGAGAACCAAGTGAAGCTGCTGCGTGTGTTGCAGGAACGACGTGTCCGCCGGATCGGCGACACCAAGGACCATCCCGTGGATGTGCGTATCATCGCCGCCACCAACGAGGACCTGCAGGTGGCCGTGGCCGAGGGGCGCTTCCGCGAGGACCTCTACCACCGCCTGCACGAGTTCGACATCAAGCTTCTGCCGCTGCGTGAACGGAAGGACGACATCATGCTCTACGCGGAGCACTTCCTGAAGCTCGCGGCCGCCCGCCTTGGACGTACGGTGGAGGGTTTCGCGCCCGACGTGGCCGAGCGCCTGGTGGCCCACCCGTGGTACGGTAATCTGCGCGAACTGAACAACGTGATCAAGCGTGCGGTGCTGCTTTCGTCGGGACCGACCATCGGTTTGGAACAGCTGCCCATGGAGATCATCGCAGGGGCTGTTCGCCGACCCTCGCCCACTGCGGCGATGCCACCCATCGCCAGCGCCGACGACGATCTGCGCGCCGTGGCCCAACAGGCCGAGAAGCAGGCGATCCTGACCGCCCTCGAACGCAACGGGTTCAACAAGTCGCGGACGGCCGAGATGCTCAACATCGACCGGAAGACCCTGTACAACAAGCTGAAGGTCTTCGGGATCGACCTTTGAGCCATGCCGTTCCTGGAGGATCCGCCCCCGCCGTTACCGGCACCTCCCACGCCTACCGACCATAGGGGCGAGGCCCGATTGCTCAAGGCGATCGCTGGAGGCAGTGTCCTGTTGATGGTGCTGCTCCTGGCGTTGGCCTACACCGACCTGCGCGAGCACCGGCGCTACGAGCGCCAGATGGACGATGCACAGCAGGTCCGGTCGTTGTTCGCGCTGATCCGTTCCAACGTCCATGAAGCTGAGGCGGCCTGCCTCGGCCATGTGGCAGGGGGCGACGCCCGTTCGCTCGATGCGTTCTCCAAGGCCCGCACAGGGACCGACTCCGCGCTGACCAAGCTCGCCGACCTTTTGCCCGACACCATGGCCACCTCGGCCAAGGTCGGGTTGCGCCTGGCGGCCGACAACTGCTTCCGCGCCATGTCGAACCTGATCATGACGCGACGCCTGAGCGGCCTGATGCCCGACACGGTCGCGTTGACCGGTATGCAACATCATCGAGATGGACTGATGCAGCTGGTCGATGGCGTGGAGAGGCGGCACGCGAACACCCTTTATTCCAAGGATGGCGATCGTGCAAAGGGGGCGTTCGAGACGCCGCTGCCCATCATCCTGTACGCGCTGATCGCGCTGGCCGGGATCGCCATACTCTTCTTCAGATTGCTGCGCGGGCTGGACCGCCTGCAGGCGGCCGAGTTGTTCGCCCGCGAGGCCTTGGTGACCCGCGACAGGGAGGCCATGATCCGCGATAGGGCCGAAAGGAACCTGAAGCGGATCGTGAACAGTTCGCCCAGCGGCATCATGGCCTTCCGCAGCGAGCGCGATGCGGTGGGCAGGATCGTGGACCTGCGCCTGGCCATGGTCAATGCCGTAGGGGCCGCCATGGTCGGTCGCAAGCCCGAGGAGATCACCGGCACCCTGTTCTCCGAAAACATCCCCGGAATGGCCACGGACGCCATACTTGGGCAGCTGATCCAGGTGGTGGAATCGGGGGAGCCGCTCAGGACCGAGCACCACGTGGTCACCCGCGATCGCGACATGTGGTTCGATGTGGGCGCGGTCAGGTTGTTGGACGGCGTGGTGATGACCTTCACCAATGTGACCGACAGGCGGAACGAGCAGCAGTTGTTGCAGGAAAGCCAGCGCTTGGCGGTGACCGGGCGGTTCGCTCGGATGATCGCCCACGAGATCCGCAACCCGCTCACCAACATCCATCTGGCACTGGACCAACTGGAGCACGACCCGCCCCCGAGCCCCGCCCAAGCGCCTTTCATCGCCATCATGAAGCGCAATGCCACGCGCATCGGCGACCTGATCACCCGCATGCTCCACTCGTCGCGGCCCATGGACGTGACCCTGGTGCCCGGGCCCATCAATTCCGTACTGCTCGAGGTGCACGAGATCATCAAGGACCGCTGCGCCCTGAAGGAGATCACCGTTGGCCTCGACCTCTCGAAGGACCTCCCACCGATCGACATGGACCACGAAACGCTCGTGGTGGCCTTCGTGAACCTGTGCGTCAACGCCATTGAGGCCATGGAGCAGGGCGCCGGGAGGCTGACGATCGCCTCGGCCGGGATCGACGGGCGTGTGGTCGTCAGCATCGCCGACAACGGCCGGGGGCTCACCGAGACGGAGCGCGAGCAGATCTTCCAACCATTCTTCAGCGGCCGCAAAGGCGGCATGGGGTTGGGGCTCACCGAGGCCCGCAACATCCTGAACGCACACAACGCATTGCTCACCCTGGACAGCGTAGTTGGGCACGGGACCACCTTCACCCTCTCCTTTCCCGCAGGCCCCAAGGCTGTAGCATGAACCCCACGCAATGGCGATCATTCGTGGAGCAGTCGCCCCATCGGCACCCGGGCGCCCAGGGCTTGGTCGGTTCCTCGGAACGCGCCGTACCCCGTGGTGCATCTGACATTGCGCATCTTTCACCCCCGGTCACCGACCACCTTGGCATCATTTGGGACAGGCGCTTCAGGGACCTTCTTAACTTGCACCCCTCAAAGGCAACCAGAACCCCGGAAAGGCGGTCATAAAGCCAGACCAAACAGATCGACCCATGATACGTCCCATCATTTTGATCGCAGCCCTCGCACTGTTCAGCATGCCTGCATGGGCGCAACAAGCGACATCGCCCACCAAGATCGAAGCGGCTCAACAGGACGGCGTGGATGAGGCTCGGGCCACCGCTGGCAAGCTGAAGGATGTGCTCGGTCGGGTACATGAGCAGATCGCCAACACGAACAAGCAACTGTCCATCGCGAAGGGCGATCAAAAGGTCGCCTTGGAGAAGGCCCAGGAGGTCTTGAAGAGTTCCCAAGCCGACTTGGAGGCGTCCCTCACGGAAGTGAGCCAAGCGAAGCCCGAGGCATGGAAAACGGCAAAAGCGAACGCCGAGGCCGCGCTGAACAAGGCCAACGAAGCCTTGACACAGGCCCAAAAGGCCGCGAATACTGCCGTGAACTAAGAGCGAGGCGGCTCACGGTAGGCAAGAAAGGCCGCTGTCGAAAGGCAGCGGCCTTTCCCATTGAACATCCATGGAAAAGACGCGTACAACGGCCGCAGCGCCTCGTGCGTAGAGTCCTGTAAAGTCGTCTGTTCCCATGTGTACTTTGGTCGTCATATAAACGTCACCTCGTCGCGCATGCAGGTCAAAAAGGTCGAAGCCTCCGAGATCAGTTACGAGCAGTTCTACGAAGAACATTGGCTGCCCCGTGTCCCGCTGGTCTTCAAGAACGCCACCAAACCCTGGGGGGCTTACAATGTGTTCTCACCGGACTGGTTCCGGCAGAACTATGGTGACCGCCGCACCGTGGTGGACGGCACGGAATACACCATGACCGAGATCATGGACCTTGTGGAAGGCAAGGACACCAGCCGCCCCGTGCCCTATCCCTGCAAGTACCACCTGCCCTCGCAACTACCGGAGCTGGTGCTCTTGGTGTCCCCGCTGAACCTCGGCTTCGCCAAGCCGAACTGGCTGGAAAGCTCGTGGTTCAAACGCGGATACTGGGGCAGCGCGCTGGAGCTTTTCATCGGTGGCGTGGGTGGAAAGTTCCCTTATGTGCACAAGGACTACTACCACCTGAGCGCATGGATCAACCAGCTCTACGGCCACAAGCAGTTCACCGTGTGGCCCGATGAGCAGGAGGAGGCCCTGTACCCCGAGCCCGGCAATACCTGGAAGAGCGCCATCCCGGATATCGAGAACGTGGACCTGGAACGCTTCCCGAACTACCGGAACGCCACGCCCATCACTTTCGTGGTGGGGCCCGGTGAGACCCTGTACATCCCCTTCGGCATGTGGCACACGGCCAAGTCGCTGGAGCCCACCATTTCGGTCGCGTTCGACCTGTTGAACGCCCATAACTACCCCATGTTCATGAAGGACGTGTGGAGCTTCAAGAAGAAGAGCGGGGGGGTGGCCAAGGCCCTGGCCGCCACCGGATACGCGGCCCTGGCAGGCACGGCCTGCCGCATCGGCGACATGTTCGGCATACAGCGGGAGCCGTACCACCTCTGATCGCGCGTACGCACGCATAGCGCCCCTACAGACGCGCGAGGTACATGTCCTCCTGTGCGCGCATGGCCTCGCGCAGGGGTTTCGTTTTGTCGCTATGACCCAACAGGTGCAACAGGCCGTGCACCATCACGCGTCGCAGCTCGTGCTGTGCCGAAACACCGTAGGTGCGTGCATTCTCACGCACGCGGTCGTAGCTGATCAGGATGTCGCCCGAAACGCCGGTGCCGGTCTGCCCGTCGAAGGTGATCACATCGGTGTATTCGTCGTGGCCCAGGTAGCGCCGGTTGTAGTCGAGCAGCGCATCGTCGGTGAGCAGCACGTAGGTGAGCTCGTTGATGGAGTGGCCATGGTCCACGGCCACGCGTTGCAGCCACTTGCGCAACCGCGCACGTTCACGAAAGGCGTTGGGAACCCCCTCTGCCTTGAACGTGATGGTGGCCATGACAGCTACTCCTTTACCGGCTCAAGGCCGAAGGTCATCTTGACCGTGGCCCCGTTGTCGGCGAACTCGACCGCATCGGCAAGGGCCCGCATCAGGAACACGCCCCGACCGTGCGGCTTTTCGAGGTTCTGCGGATCGGTGGGGTCCGGCAGGTTCTCGTAGTCGAATCCGGGACCCTGGTCCTGCACCAGGAACACGAGCTTATCGCCATCGAGCCTGTAGCCCAAGGTGACCGAGCGCGAGGGGTCGAGCCGGTTGCCATGATGAATGGCGTTGTTCACGGCCTCGGTAAGCGCAATGAGGATGTTGCCGTAGCGGCTCTCGTGCACGTTGTGGGCGGCACAAGCCTCATCGATCAACTTCTCGGCCAGGGCGATGTTCTCGGCCTTCGCGGGGAAATCGATGCGGCTGGTGAACTCCAGTTCAGTGGTGGCTCCCATGGGTCTTCAGGGTCGGTCAAATGTACCGAAATAGGCGTTCACGCGATCACGGTAGTACGGCTTGAGCCCCGGCGGCACGGTGCGCAGCAGCTCCGATTCGCGTGCCTTGCGGCGTTGGTGCTCGAAGTACCGCGCCGGGTCCACGGCGGGGTGCTCGCGCCCTTCGTTGCTGGTGCGCTTCTGGTCCAGTTCCCGTTCACGCTCGGCCTTTTCGTGCTCGAGCAGCCGCACCATGATGTCCTGTTGGCGGCGGATGGTCTCCTGGGTGATGTTCCTGTTCACGATGTCCTTCTCCTGCTGCTCCATCTGCTCGGCGAGCTTGTTCAATTGGTTGCCAGCCCCGCTGCCATCCTTGTTCAGCTCTTGGGCGAGCCGTTGCATCTCTTTCCGGATGGCGGCCTGCTGGGCGGCCATCTGTGCCAATTGCTGCCCCATGCCCATGCCTCCCGGGGTGTTCCGGCCCGGCTTTTCCCCGGGCTTGCGCCCCTCTTCCAAGGCCTTGCGCATGTTCTCCAACTGCTTCTGCAGGGCCTGCTGCTGGGCCTTCATCCTGGCCATGCTGGGCATGTTGCCCTGACCGGGCTTGTTCCCTGGTTTCGTGCAATTGCCACTGTTGGCCTGTTGCTGCATCTGCAGCATCATCTGCTGTAGGGCCTCGTCGAGCAGCAGGGCCAGGTTGTTCAGCGAGGTCATGGTGTGCTGCTGCTTGTCGGCCGCCATGGGCTTGAAGCGCAGGTTGGCGCGCGCCTCGCCCATGAAGCGCGTGGCCTCGTCCATGTTCTCGTTCACCGCGTTCATCTCGCGGTTCACGATGCTCTGCAGCTGCGGCACCCGCTTGCTCAGGGCGAACAGCGAGTCCTCGATCACCTTGGCATCGTCGCGCAGTTTGCGCTGGGTACGGCCCTGGACGGTGAACCGCGGGTCTTTGGTGTCGGTGGAGGCCATCTCGGTCATCAGCGCCTCCTGGCTGAAGCTGAGATGCACGATGTTCTCGAGCAGCTGACGCAGCGCGTCCATGTCTTCCTCCTGCTGTTGCTGGGCGTTGCTCTGCATGGCGCTCTTCATCTGGAACGCCAGCTGCTCCATCTTCTCGGCGGCGTTCTTCTGTGATCCGCCGGCCTTCTGGTTCTGGTTCTTTTCCAGCTGTTCGGTGCCCTGCTGCTGGTCCCGTTGGATATCCTCCTGCTGTTGGTCGGTATCGGGCAGTTGCATGGGCTGTTCCAGCTCCGCGTTCTTCTTCTCCAGATCGTCCATCTGCTCACGCAGCTCCTGGAACTCCTTGTTCAGCTCTTCCTGACGCTGCTTCAGTTCCTCGTTGCCGACCGCCTCGTTCTTCGTGTCCTCGCTCAGTTGCTCCTGTCTACGGGCCAAGTCCTCCAGCTGTTCGGCGATCCTCTCGGCCTTCTGCTCGACCTCCATGCGCTTGAACATCTCCAACGCGCGGTCCAGTTCCTTCTCCACATCCTCCTGGTCCAGCTTCATCTCCTTGAGCTGTTCCTGGATCTGCTCCTTGTCCAGTTGGTCCATCAGCTCCTGCACCTTGCGGTAGAGCTCCTTCATCTCCTCGCTCAGCACGTTCTCGAACAGCTCCTGCACCTGCTGTTGCTTCTCCAACAAGCGTTCGTCCATCGGGCTGAATTCCCGCTGCTGCTGCTGGGACTGGCGCAGGCGCTCGGTGCTGTTCTCGATCTTCTTCTGGAGGTCCTGCTGGCGCTGCATGAGGTTCTCCAGCTTCTGCTTCTCCTGCCAGCCCATATCCTGCTTTTCGAGCAGTTCGCGTCGCAGCTTGTCGAGCTCACGCTGCAGCTCCTGGGCCTCGCGTACACTCTCGCGCAGATCGCTCTTCAGCGCCTCGCTGTCCTGCTCCTGCTGCCTCGCCAGTTCCTTCACCGTGGGGGCCGCGAAGACCTGTGCCGTGGTACGCGCGCTCTTGCTGCCGTTCACACCGTCGTTATCCCACACCTCGAACCAGTGTTCGATGCGGTCGCCGGGCAGGATCGTGAGGTTGTACAGGTCCCAGCCGTGGAAGAACTCCTGGCGCGTGGCGCGGGGGTCCAGGGGCAGCGTGATCACGCCCTGCCGACGTTCAGGCGGAACGCTGTCGCCGCCGCTCACGAAGCGGTAATGAAAGAGCAGGCGTTTGAGCCCGTGGTCGTCGCCGACCTCGCCATGGAAGAACATGCGCTTGGGCGCAGTGCTGTCGGTACGCATCTCCACCTGGATCACTGGATATAGGTCGGGGATCACATCCACCCGGTACTGCATGGGGTCGGTGGCGGTGCGTTCGGCATTGCCCGGTGCCATGTGGTACGTGTGGCCCTGCAGGAAGCGCCGCGTGCTACGGAAGGTGTTGCGGCCGTCGCCGCTCGACACGGGGGCGAGCGTGTGGGTGGTGTCGTCGAAGGCCAAGGCCAACCGATCGCTGCTGCGAGCGTTGATCGTCCAGGTGACACGCGTGCCGGCCGGTACGGTGAGGTCGCCGGTGTTGCGCACGGTCTCGGCCGGGCGGTTGAGATAGGCGGGGTAGTCCAAGGCGAGGTCGAAGTCGAGCAACAGCGGATCGGGCACTGTTCGGAGGGTGTAGCTCGGCGAGGAGAACCCTTCGGCCGTGAGCCGGAACGTGATCGGCCCCTGCACGTTGCGGAACCTGTGCTTGAAGCGCACCGCGCCTTGTTTGACCAATGGGATGGCCGCGCCACCCGCTTCCAGTTCGACCTGTTGGGGGATGACGCTGCCCTCCAGCTCCACCTCCAGCTCGAAATCCTGTTGCTCCGGAACGACCAGCTCCTCGTTCAGCACGATGAAGCGGAAGGGCGCCTCGGGCATGAACTCACTGCCGTGCGCGATGATCCGTCGGGCCGGGTCGGTGATCAGGCTCGGCGCCGCGAACAATAGGAGCACCAACACGGCCAAAGGCGGCAGGGCATACCTGAGGTAGCGTGTATTGCGCCGCAGGTCGATCGCATTGGTGAAGGGCACCGGTCCGAGCTCGCGGCTCCGTTGGGCGATGGCCGCCTCCACCAAGGCGCGCTGGGCAGTGCCCGAGTCGGCCATTTCGCGCAGCTGCAGGGTGTTCAGCAGCTTGTCCTTCACCTCGCCGAAATGCGTCCCGATGATCCGCGCGGCCTCGGCATGCGAGATGACCGGCCCCAGGCGGAAAAGCTTGATCAGTGGCAGCACGATGAACCGCACCAGCACCACGGTCGCGGCCGACATGAGCGACCAGAACAACACGGTTCGCGCGGTGGTGCCGAAGCGACCGAAGTACTCGAGCAGGGCCGCCACCAGGAAGAAGCCCACGAGCAGACCCACGCTATACAACGCCCCGCGCACCAACCGGTCCTTGTAGTACTTCCGGATGAACGCGTCGAGCTTGTCGATCAAATGCTCGTAATCCGTGCGCATGGTGTTCCCTCCCCTCTCAACGGGCGTGCCGAGGTCTTGTTGCCTGTCCCAAAGCTACGTACACGCACCCGGCCGGACCGTTCAACGCCCGGTGGCACGAGATGCGCACGGCACGCCTCAACGCACCAGGAAGCGCGCAGCCCGCGTCCATCCGCCATCCATGACCAGGAGCAGGTACGAACCCGGGGCAAGCCGTTCGTCCATGGTGATCCGCAACGCTCCGTTCACGGTGGGAAGGGAAAGCGTTTTCATCTCGCGACCGGCCGCATCGAGTATACGCAGTTGGACAATGGGCGAAGCAAAGCCTTCGGCCACCACATTGAACCGACCGTTGTTCGGCACGGGGAATACCACGAGCCCGCCGGTGGTGGTGCTCACTTCCTCCATACCGATGGTGGACAGCTCGAAGGTGGCCGAGATCGTGCACCCGTTCGCATCGGTCACCGTGCAGGTGTAGGTGCCATCGCCCACTGTGATCAGGAATGCATCGTTGCCGCCCACGGCGTTCCCTTGGTAGGTCCAGGCGTAAGAGGTGAAGCCCGAGGGGACCTGCAACACGTTCCCGGTGCGGGTGATGGCGATCGTGGGGCATACGATGATGGGTCCGCCATTGGCCGAACAGCCATAGCCGTTGGTGCCCACCACACGCCACACGCCGGGGTTGGTGGGCATGATGCACGGCCCGGAAAGTCCCGGCACGGTATCCCCATCAAGGAACCAGACATAGCCCACGAGCGTGGTGTCCTCCACGCACAGTTCGCCGGTCGCGCTGTTCTCCACCAACACCACCTCGGGCAGGTCGAACACGCGGACCGTGTCGGTATGTGTGAAGACATCCTGCGCTTCCTCCACCACCACCAGGCTTCCCGTGGTGCCGCCGGCCACGTTGATGTTGTACGTACCCGCCCCGTTGGCCGGTATGTTGTAAGTGCCCAGCAGATCGTTCTGGCTCACCACGTCCTCGTCGTAGAACGAGATCGAATACGGCGGGTTGTTGAGCAGAATACCCAAGCCGGTCCAAGAGGCGGTGAACGAATCGTCCACGGTGGACGAAGTGTACGTGCCTCCCTGTGCGTCGGTGAGCACGAAATAGGGATCGGGCGAGCCCTGGCAACCCACGATGGGGAGGTTGGGCTCCTCCACATCACCGCACCAGTTGCCGTTCACTCCCGTCAGGGTCACTTGCTGCAGCACGTAGCCGCCGATCGTGGTCTCGAGGGTGATGATGTAATCCCCGGGCTCATCATACGTCTGGATGGGGGGCGTGGCCGACGAACCGGTCTGCCCATTGCCGAAGTCCCATGCATAGCTGGTCGGCGAAGGGCTTCCATCGATCAGGGCCTCGAACTGCACACCCACACTGCCGCAGCCTGTGGAAGGGGTGAAGGAAAAGCCCGCATTGCCGCCGCTTCCGGGAAGCACTGTGAGAGACAGGCTGAACTCCTGCGGCGCGTTGATCGGGATGCCGCTGAACTCCACCCCCGCGATGATGCTGATGGTGATCGTGTAGACCCCTGCGCCGAGCGGGGTGCCACAGATGCGGGCACAGCCGTATTGCTCCTGCTGCGGATAATAGACCCCCTGGGGATTGTTGTACTCAATGTTCAACCCGAATGGCAGGCCGCTCACATTGGTGATCGTCATCTGCTGGAAATTCACCGTGAAGCCCGTTCCGGGATCAGTGAACGTGGGTGGCAGCCAGAAGGTGATGTCGGCCTCGTAAGGCTCGCCCACCGTCGCATCCGGAGGCGTCAACGGACACAACGTGGGAAAGGGGGGCGAAACCGTGCATGTGTTATCGGGGTTGCAGCCGGGACATTGGGCATCGGCCATGAACGCGGTCAGGAGGAACAAAGGGAGTAATAGGATCCTGCGCATCGGAATGGATTGAGGTGTGGAAAAGTATGGGATGGATGCGTCCACACAAGCATCATGGCCGATCATGCCTTCACAGGCTTTGTTCGTAATTGATCGGAAAGAGCGGTACCTTTGCCGGATCATGGCCAAGAAGACCCCTACCACAATTCCCGACCTCGAGACCATTCCCTTGGAGGATGAGGAGGAAGCGCGGCAGTTCGTCATGCGTGTGGGTGGCCATCGTGTCCGCATGGCCTACGACCGTAGCAGCGACCGGATCTTTCTGACCAACCTGGAAGTGCCCAAGTCGATCAACGACGACGCGGTGGCCGCCAAGCTTACGGAAAAGGTCCTCCTATGGGCCGAGGAGAACCGGCTGAAGGTTGTGCCCTATTGCTCCTATGTGAAAGGGTTCATGCGCCGCCACACCAGCTGGCAACGGCTTCTGTTGAAGGGGGTCGAACTCTGATCCGGGGATAACTCCCTGATCATTAGGGGGTTAATATGACAGATGCCCTTGCGGGCCCCTGCGTCCATGCATCAAGATCATGACATAGTGGTGGTGGGGGCCGGTCATGCCGGCTGCGAAGCGGCAGCGGCGGCGGCCACCATGGGCTCGCGTGTACTGCTCATCACCATGAACATGGGGGTGATCGGCCAGATGAGCTGCAACCCGGCCATGGGCGGGGTGGGCAAAGGGCAGATCGTTCGCGAGATCGATGCCCTGGGTGGCGGAAGTGGGATCATCAGCGACCTCAGCGCCGTGCAGTTCCGCATGCTCAACCGGAGCAAGGGCCCTGCCATGTGGAGCCCACGCACGCAGAACGACCGCAACCTCTTCGCCGCCGAATGGCGACGCCTGCTGGAGCGCAACCCCAACGTCCACTTCCGCCAGGACAGTGTGACAGGCCTGCTCGTGGAGAAGGGGAAGGTGGTCGGGGTACGGACCGGGCTGGGATCGGTGATCCGTTGCCGGTCCGTGATCCTCACCAGCGGCACCTTCATGAACGGCGTTCTCCATATCGGGGAGAAGCAAATGGGGGGCGGTCGAGCCGGCGAGAAAGCCAGCCACGGGATCACCGAACAACTGGTCGAGCTGGGGTTCACCGCTGGCCGAATGAAGACCGGCACCCCTCCCCGCGTGGACGGACGGAGCATCGATTACTCCGTGCTCGAGGAGCAACCGGGCGACGAACATCCGGGAGGGTTCAGCCACCTGCCCGGGGTACGGGTGTTGGGCAAGCCTCCCGATGGCCGGGCACAGCTCTCGTGCTGGATCACCTATACGAACCAGGAGGTGCATGACATTCTCCGAACGGGCTTCGACCGCAGCCCCATGTTCAATGGCCGGATCAAAGGTCTGGGCCCACGTTATTGTCCGAGCATAGAGGACAAGATCGAGCGGTTCGCCGAGAAGGAGCGCCACCAAATCTTCGTGGAGCCCGAGGGGTGGGACACGGTCGAGACCTACATCAACGGGTTCAGCACAAGCCTGCCCGAAGAGGTGCAGGAGGCGGCCCTGCGCAAGATCCCTGGCTTCGCCCATGCGCGCATCTTCCGTCCGGGCTATGCCGTCGAGTACGACTACTTCCCCCCCACGCAACTGTGGCATACGCTTGAAACAAAGCTGGTGGAGGGGCTCTACTTCGCCGGTCAGATCAACGGGACGACGGGCTACGAGGAGGCCGCATGTCAAGGGTTGATCGCCGGCATGAACGCCCACCTCAAACTCGCAGAACGCGACCCCTTCGTCCTGCGTCGCGACGAGGCCTACATCGGGGTGCTGATCGACGATCTAATCACCAAGGGCACCGAAGAGCCCTACCGCATGTTCACGAGCCGGGCCGAGTTCCGCATCCTCCTGCGGCAGGACAACGCCGACCTGAGGCTTACCGAGAAGGGCTACAACGTCGGTTTGGCAAGCGAAGAACGCATGCGCCGGACCGAAAGCAAAATGCGTTTCACGGCCGAGCTGGCGAAGACCATACAGCGCGAAAGCATCGGCCCGGAGGTGGCCAATCAGGTGATCGTTCCACGTGGAACATCACCCCTCAAACAGAAGGTCAAGCTCCACGATGTGTTGCTCCGACCCCAAGTGACATACGCCGACTTGGAACCGATCGCCCCGCTCACCAAAACCCTTGCCGACACCTTTGGCGACCTCCGCGACGAGGTGATTGAGCAGGTGGAGATCAACGCCAAGTACGAGGGCTACCTCGCCAAGGAGCGCGAACTCGCCGAGAAGCTCTCCCGCTTGGAAGAGCTACCCTTGGACCCCGACTTGGACTATGCTCGCCTCACCTCGTTGAGCACCGAAGCCCGCCAAAAGCTCGCCCATATCCGCCCCGCCACCTTGGGACAGGCCTCCCGGATAAGTGGGGTATCTCCCGCCGACCTGAGCGTGCTCATGATCTACTTGGGACGCTGAACTGATCGATCGTTCCACGTGGAACAACACCCCTTGGAATACCGCCCGACATGCCCGCGCTGCTGCGGGGAGAAGCTTGCCGAACGGTCCATGATAAAGGACCATTCCATTTCGCGCGAAACATTCGGGGTTACGGAATGCCTCGATTGCGGCTTTCTCTTCACCAACCCTCGGCCCCACCCAAGTGGCTTTGATCACTACTACCAAAGTGATGAGTACGTCTCGCACGGCATAGCCAGATCGAGCCTTCAAAATCGTCTCTATGCCGCCGCACGCAAATGGGCATTGGGTCGAAAATTCGCCCTGATCCAACGCTACCAAAAGAACGGGAAAGTGCTGGATATCGGCTGCGGTACAGGTGAGTTCCTGGCCCACCTGATGAGCCGCGGATACTTGGCCCAAGGCGTCGAACCAAGCTTGCGCGCCCGGGAGTATGCGATCGCAGAACACGGACTGAACGTGGTGCCCTCGGTGGATCTCGTAGCGGCCCAAGAGCAATTCCAGGTCCTCACCATGTGGCATGTGCTCGAACACGTTCACGATCCAAGAACGATGTTCAAGCGCGCGTTCGCACTACTGGCCGAACATGGTCTATTCGTGATCGCCGTTCCCGACCGCGAGTCGTGGGACGCCCAGTATTACGGAACGTACTGGGCCGCATGGGATGTTCCGCGCCACCTCTCGCACTTCCGACGTGCCGACATCCATGCCTTGACCCAAGAACACGGATTCGAGTTGGTGGCCACTCGGAAAATGTGGCTTGATGCCTTTTATATCGCCCTCCTGAGCGAACAATACAAGGGAACGCCCCAATGGCTTTCCTTTATCAAGGCGGTGATCATCGGTGGTTGGTCGAACCTGGTGAGCCTGTTCTCCGATCGTCCGACATCCAGCACCTTGTACATCGCTCGGAAGCTCGCGATTTGAGCGCTTCGGAGGGTATCGTGGTTGATTTTCACACAACACTCTGATTACCAGGGCATTATAACGGGCTCAATAATTCGCCACAGATGATCCATCGATGCGGTCCGATAGGTGCACTACTATAGAACCGCCATCCGGCCAGCAAACGGCCAAAAATCAGCCTTCTTGGACCGGGGGCATTCAGAGGTATTCCCAAACTGTCCAATTGGCCACCCCACCTCCCCCTCGGCCGTACCTTTGCGGCCCTTTTCAACACGCCAAATGAACACGACCACTGCCATTCCGAACGCGATCGCCGGATCACTCTCAGCCTTGGGCATCCGCCCCACGAACAGCGGGGTAAGCACAGGCAAGGTCCAGTTCAAGGGTGAGGGCGGGATCATCCGCTCCTTCTCCCCTGTCGATGGTGCAGAGATCGGTGTGGTCCGTGTTGCTTCGCGCGCCGAGTACGACCAAGTCATCGCCACGGCCCAACAGGCCTTCGTCGCTTGGCGCAGTTGGCCGGCGCCCAAACGCGGTGAGGTGGTGCGGCAGTTCGGCGAAGAGCTGCGCAAACACAAACAGGACCTCGGCAAACTGGTAAGCTACGAAATGGGCAAGAGCCTGCAGGAGGGCCTTGGCGAAGTGCAGGAGATGATCGACATCTGCGACTTCGCCGTGGGGCTGTCGCGCCAGTTGCACGGCCTCACGATGCACAGTGAACGCCCCGACCACCGCATGTACGAGCAATGGCATCCGCTGGGACTGGTCGGCATCATCACCGCGTTCAACTTCCCCGTGGCCGTGTGGAGCTGGAACACAGCGTTGGCATGGGTTTGCGGCGATGTGTGCATCTGGAAACCCAGCGAGAAGACCCCGCTATGCAGTATCGCCTGCCAGCACATCATCTCGGAAGTGTTCGCCCGCAACGGCGTTCCCGAGGGTGTGAGCTGCCTGGTGAACGGCGGCCGCGAAGTGGGCGAGTGGATGAGCCACGATGAGCGCCTTCCGTTGGTGAGCGCCACGGGCAGCACACGCATGGGAAAGGCCGTGGGGGCCGCGGTGGGCGCCCGTTTGGGTCGCTCGCTGCTCGAACTGGGCGGCAACAACGCGATCATCATCAGCGACAAGGCCGACCTTGACATGGCCTTGATCGGTTGCGTGTTCGGCGCCGTGGGCACGGCCGGTCAGCGCTGCACCACCACGCGCCGCCTGATCATCCACGAGAATGTCTACGACGCCTTCCGCGACAAGCTGGTGAACGCCTACGCACAACTGCGCATCGGTGATCCGCTGGACGAGCGCAACCACGTGGGCCCGCTGATCGATACGGACGCCGTGCGCATGTACCTGGAAGCATTGAAAGCCGCGAAGGAGCAGGGCGGTCGCGTGATCGTGGAGGGTGTTGTGCTGGAAGGCGAGGGCTACGGCTCGGGCTGTTACGTGAAACCCGCCATCGTGGAGGCTACACCCGACATGGCGATCGTGCAGCAGGAGACCTTCGCCCCGATCCTGTACCTGCTCAAGTACAGCGGTGATCTGCAGGAGGCGATCGCCATCCAGAACGGCGTGAAACAGGGCCTGAGCAGTGCGATCATGACGCTCGACTTGCGCGAGGCCGAAGCCTTCCTCGGTGCTGGTGGCAGCGATTGCGGCATCGCCAACGTGAACATCGGCACGAGCGGTGCCGAGATCGGTGGCGCATTCGGCGGAGAAAAGGAGACCGGCGGCGGTCGAGAAAGCGGCAGCGATGCCTGGAAAGCCTACATGCGCCGTCAGACGAACACGATCAACTACGGCACGAAGCTTCCGCTGGCACAGGGGATCAAGTTCGACCTGTAAAGCGGGCAGGGGGCGGCATCAGCGCCCCCGAAAGCACTCCACGATGGGAGGGGGTCGCGGGCGGACAACTATGATCGGTCCCGCTTCTTCGGATCCTCCTACATTCGCCGCCCATGCGGTTGCTTTCGCCCACTCTACTGGCCGTCACGCTTACCGGTTGTGTCGGGACAGTGCCTGAGGGGCCACGGTCGGGGCCTTGGTACGCAGAGCTCGACATGTCCGCCCCCGGTGATGCTTCCACCGTACTACTTCCCTTCCTGTTCGATGTGGAAAGCGATGGCGCCGAAGCCACCAGGATCCATATACGCAACGGCGAAGAGCGTATGGTCGTGCACGAGGTCGAGGTGTACGGCGACAGCATCCGCATACGCATGCCGTTGTACGACTCCGAGTTCCGTGCCCGCCTGCTGGGCGATACCGGCATGCAGGGCGTTTGGCACAACTATCTGCGCGGTGATGATTACGTGATGCCGTTCACTGCCCGCGCCGACGACCGACCGCGCTTCAGGCAGCAGCCCCCCCATAACGTGGACGTTTCGGGCGAGTGGAAGGCCTGGTTCTCCCAGTCATGTTGCGATTCGTCCATGGCCTTGGGGATCTTCCGCCAGGATGGTGGCCACCTTGCGGGCACCTTCGCCACCGAGACCGGCGACTATCGCTTCCTGGAAGGTGTTGTCCGCGGCGATTCGCTCTACCTGAGCGTGTTCAACGGGTTCCAGGCCAATCTTTTCTCGGCCGTGCTTCGGAACGATTCCCTCGTAGGTTCCGTGTTCTGGGGAAAACATGGACGCGATCATTGGAATGCGGTCAAGGACCCCTCGTTCCGCCTGCGCAACGCCGATTCGCTCACCTTCCTCAAGGAGGGCTATTCCATGGCCACCTTATCGCTCACCGATCTGGAGGGTCGACTTGTTTCCCCGCAGGACGAGGCCCACAAGGGGAAGGTCGTGATCATCCAGGTATTGGGCAGCTGGTGCCCGAATTGCGTGGACGAAGCCCGCCTTTTCGCGGAGTTCCACGACAAGTTCCATGATCAAGGGCTGGAGATCATCGGAGTGGCCTTCGAGCGGCATCCCACCAAGGAGCGGTCGATAGCGGCATTGGAGCGCTTCCGTGATCATCTTGGCCTGAAATATCCCATCTGTTATGCCGGTCCTTCCAAGAAGGAGGTGACCTCCGAGGTGCTGCCGTTCCTGAACCATGTGATCAGCTTTCCCACTTCCATCACCATCGGCCGGGATGGCAAGGTGCGGCGCATCTACACCGGCTTCTACGGACCCGGCACGGGTGCCCGCTACGACGCGTACAAGCGCGACATGGAACGCATGCTCGTTGGGCTGCTGGCCGAACCCACGCCCTGAGGTCCGCTCTCCGGCGGGCGATCCTGAACGGGATCTATTCCGCCTTGTCGATCACCGGTCGCTCATCCTGGTTCGCCAGGATCCACGCGGTGTGGAACACCAGCAACGTGCGCTTGTGCAGAAGGTCGAACTCGATCTTCTCCACATCATCGCCCGGCTGGTGGTAGTCCTCGTGCACGCCGCTGAAGTAGAACACGGCCGGGACGCCCTTGCGAGCGAAGTTGTAGTGATCGCTCCGGTAGTAGAACCTGTTCGGGTCATCCGGCGCATTGAACGTGTAGTCGAGCGAAAGCCCTACGTACAGTCGGTTGGCCTCCTCGTTCGCCTTGTGCAGGTCGGTGCTGAGGCGATCACTACCGATCACATAGACGTACGGTGAACTGGTGGCATGCGAACTGTCTCGCCTGCCGATCATGTCGATGTTCAGGTTCGCAATGGTGTTCGTCAGCGGAAAAACGGGGTTCTCGCTGTAGTACTTCGACCCGAGCAATCCCTTTTCCTCGCCGCTCACGGGCATGACAAGCACGCTCCTGCGTGGTCCATGTCCAGCGGCCTTGGCCATCGCGAAAGCCTCCGCTATCTCCATGATCGCCACGGTCCCCGACCCATCATCATCGGCCCCGTTGTACACCTCGCCATCCTCCACACCCACGTGATCGTAGTGAGCGGTGATCACCAGCAGTTCGTCCTTCAGGTCGGACCCCTCTATGTAGGCGAGCACGTTCTCGCTTTGCAGGCGTCCACGCGTGGTGTCGTTCCGCACAACCAGGTCCACGGGCAGTTTCTTTCCCCCCTTCCGACCGCGCAGGCGCTCCACCTTCCATTTGCCCAATACGCCATCAAGCACCTGGCGGTCGACGAAGACCAATTGTGCGCCTTGGCTTATTCCCAGCGCGGCATCCATGGCAAGGCGCATGCGACCACCTGAGAGATAATGTCCAAGGGCATCGTGCAAGGCGGCCACCCGATCGGAAGCAATGAACACCACGCCCACACCCGCCTCCATGGCAGCCCGCTGCCACTCCTGCACGTAGGTCCGCAACCCCCGGATGTCCACTTGGGCGTCTTCCACCAGGACGGCCTTCCCGCCCAATCCCTTGGTGGCGGCCAATACGGTAGGGGAGGTCGTGTGGACCAACTGCTTCACAAGGAGTTCACCAGCCAGTCGTTCGTTGAAATAGAACAGTTCCCGCCCATACCGCCACTCCTTTCCCCCTGCATGCACATGCAATCCACCAAGGCGTTCCTCAACGAGGTCGAACACTTGGAAATACCCGTTATCCACACCCGGCAAGTGCAATGGGGCGATCCCCATCGCTTCGAACTCCTTCTTCAGGTAGGCTGCGGCCATCTTCTGGCCCTCCTTGCCCGTGTCGCGCCCCATGTACGCGTCGCTGGCCAGGACGGTGAGGTGTTCGCGCAGCTCGTCCAATGTGATGGTTGCGGCATAGCGCTCGGCCAGGCTGTCGACCTGGGCCGATACGGGCTGCCACAGGCCCCACAACAGGGCGGCGGCCAGCGCCTGGCACCGAAGTGTTCTCATGCGTCTATCTTCCGTATTCGGCGCTCGTGGCGACCACCCTCGAACCGGGCCGCAAGGAACGCGTCCAAAATGGCCAATGCCTCCTCTTTCGACACGAACCGCGCCGGTAGCGCCAATACGTTGGCATCGTTGTGTTCGCGTGCCAGCGCGGCGATCTCGGGGATCCAGGCCAATGCCGAACGCACTCCCCTGTGCCTGTTCGCACTGATGTTCACCCCATTACCACTCCCGCAGATCACCACTCCGAGCACATCGCCACCCGCAGCCACTTCGGCCGCAACGGCATGGGCGAAATCCGGGTAATCCACACTGTCGTGCGTGTGCGTGCCTTTGTCCACCACCTCATGGCCAAGCCTCTCCAAATGGGCCTTCAAGTAGTCCTTGAGGTCAACACCCGCGTGATCACTACCGATGATGATGCGTTCCATGCATCCAAAGATACCTGCCCTGCTTTCAACGATCCGATCGTGCGATCACACCGAACGCTGTTGATGATCGCTCATAACCGGATAGGCAATCAACAGGTCCGGGATCACTTGATCATTTCACCCGGTATTGCAACAAAAACATGTTGCTCTTCCGCGAACGCGGATCGAACGATCGTCCACGCCATCACCTCTGTCCAAGTTTCCACATCCGCAGCCATCAACCATCCCCATCGATCGTTCATTCCTTGCTCAACCTCCTTTCTTCCAGCCACTGGCACCGTACCCTGCGTTCCCCGGGATCGTTCATAACATGTGCTCTACCTTTGATAACGAAAAATGCAAACGGTGGGCAGGGAGATCATCAACACGATCAACAGCCCATTTACATACACATCCTTTTTTAAGGAAAAGAGAATACGAATGCGATGTTGGTGGATGGTATGGATGGTGCTGTCGGTACCCGTCTTGGCGCAACCCGGATCGGATGGCCCCACGCGCTACTACTTCCCCAACGGCCAGGTGAGCAGTGAGGGCATGCTGGTGGATGGCAAGCCCGAGGGATATTGGCGCACCTACCACGAGAACGGGCAGCTCAGGAGCGAAGGTCGGCGTAAGGAGTTCCTGTTGGACAGTCTGTGGCGGTTCTACGACGAGAAGGGCCGATTGACCAGCGAGATCTCCTACCTGCAGGACAAGAAGGACGGCCCCAGTCGCAAGTACGACACCACCGGCGTGTTGGTGGCGGAGGAGTTCTTCGTGGCCGGCCTGCGTGAAGGCACGGCCCGGTACTACCACCCGAACGGCCAGTTGCAGCGCGAGATACCGTTCAAACAAGGGTTGGAGGACGGCCGCGGCTACGAGTACGCGGAGGATGGCAGGGTGGTGGCGATGCTCGTTTACGGGGCGGGCATGTTGCGCCGACGCGAGGACATCAACCGCATCGACCGGGAGGGGTTGAAGCAGGGGGTGTGGAAGGAGTTCCATCCCAACGGGAAGGTGAAGTGGGAGGGCACCTATGTGGACGGGCGACTACAGGGCGTGGTGAAGACCTACGACGACCGCGGCGGCCTGAAGGACATGACGAAGTATGATGCTGGAAGGATCGACAGTACGGCCCAGGAAAAGCTCACCGTGGACATCAGGCGCAGTTATCACCCGAACGGGAAAGTGGCCTCGTTGGGTAGTTACTCCAAGAGCGGCAGTCGGGAGGGCTTGTTCAGGGAGTTCGATCCCAGCGGCAAGGAGATCGGTGCCAAGATCTACGTCGGCGACAGGCTCGTGAGCGAAGGTGGCGTGAACGAGGTGGGCGCCATGGAAGGGCATTGGGTCGAGTATTTCGCCACAGGCGAGAAGCGGGCCGAGGGAGAGTACAAGAACGGCAAGCGCGAGGGAGAATGGACCTTCTATCACCGCAGCGGGAAGACGGAACAGGTGGGCAAATACCAGAACGGCCTGCCCCAGGGCAAATGGCAATGGTTCTACGAGAACGGGCGCCTGCACCGCGAGGAATTCTATCGTCGCGGCCGTGAGGATGGCACGTCGGTGGAATACGACGAGGAAGGAAAGGTCATCACCCAGGGTGAGTACATCGATGGGCTGAAGGACGGCAAGTGGTTCTACGAAGTGGGCGACCACAAGGAGGTGGGAGCGTACAAGGATGGCCTGAAGGATGGCCCGTGGGTGTATACCTACGACAACGGGCAGCGGCATTTCACCGGTGAGTTCGTGAACGGAGAACCGCACGGCAAGCACAAGTGGTACTGGCCCAATGGCAGGATGAAGCTGGAGGGCCGTTACTCCATGGGTCTGGAGCAGGGTGATTTCACCCACTACAACGAATACGGTTATCCGGTGCTGGTGATCCGTTACAAGGATGGCGCCGAGATCAAGGTGGACGGGGAGCGATTACCACCGCCCTATTTCCCTGGTGAAGGGGATGCCCAACGGCCTTGAGCCACTTGGCATACCTTCGGGGTCATGGCGAAGCGGGCAGTGGCGAAGGAAAATGCCACGCGGGCGAAGGAAGCGACCGATCCGCAGGGGCGTTACGATGAGCTGCTGCGCCGCCACACCGTGCAGCAGGACCAGCTGAACGCATGTTGGGACTTGCTCGAGCACGTGCGCGACGGCTGCATCATGCTTGAGGAGGAACGCGTCGCACGGGCCAATGCCGCCGCAAGGCGTTCACTCGGGTCCGATCCCGTTGGCAAACGGCTCGCTGAGATCTTTGAGCAGGAGGAGGGATCGGATGTGGTGGACCGGTTGATGGCCGCATCAGTGGACATGCCGGCCAACCTGCGCGTGATCGGCACCAGAGCGCGGGTGGAGGCGTTCATCGTTGGCGAACGCTCCAAGGCCCCGACACATATGCGGCTTGTGATGCACGAACAGGATGCCAACGCTCAGGTACTCCAGGAACTCGGCCGCTCGCGCCGATTCGCACGGGCGTTGATCAACAGCTCGCTGGACATGATCATGGCCGGTGACACCGAAGGCCGGATCACGGAGTACAACCCAGCCGCTTCCCTGCGCTTCGGATGGGAACGCGAAGAGGTGCTGGGGTTGAGCACGACCATGCTGTATGCCGATCCTGACGATTACCACAAGGTGCAGCGGGAGCTCGACGAACACGGCGTGTTCACGGGCGAGATCGTGAACATCACCAAGTACGGAGAGCGGTTCACCAGCTTCCTGGCCGCATCGCGCCTGTACGATGAGGACGGGACGTACATCGGCGCCATGGGCGTATCGCGGGACATCACCCGCATGAAACAGGACCAGGAGGCCTTGCGGGCCAACGAGGCCAAGCTCCGCGCCCTGTTCGAGACGGGCGAGCACATGTTCTGGACCACCGACCGTACCCTGAAGCTCACCTCCTTCAACACCGGGTATTCCAGCATGATAGAGCGGCTCTATGGCCGAAAGCCCGAGATCAACACCAATGTGGACAAGCCTCGCAAGCTCTTCGCACCGGAGGAATATCATCGCTTTTGGGAGAAGAAGTACACCGAGGTGTTCGAGGGGGGGAGGCCCGTGCGTTTCGAGACGGAGCGGCGCGATGTGAATGGAGTGCGTGTGTGCAACGAGGTCTTCCTTACTCCCGTGTTCGGCAGCGATGGCCAAGTGAAGGAGGTGTTCGGCATCGGCCACGAGATCACCGAACAGAAAGAGGCCGAGGACCTGATCAGGGAACAATCGGCACGTCTGGAGGCCATTTTCCAGAACGCGGCCAACGTGATGATCTGGACGCTGGACCACAGGTTCCGCCTTACCTCGTACAACGCTCACTTCAAGGAGACCATTGAGCGGGAGATGGGCTTCGCGTTCGAGACCGGCGACGACTTCGCCGTGATGCGCGACCGCCTCGCAGATGGACCCGATGGCAGCACCGCACCGCGCTATGTGGCCGCCATGAACGGCAAGCCGCAGCAGTTCGAGGCCAAGCTGAGCGCTCGCGACGGCCGCACCGTATGGGTGGAGGTGTTCCTGAACCCCATCGTGATCAACGGACAGGTGACAGAGATATCGTGCATGGCCTATGGCATCACCGACCGCAAGGAGGCGGAGATGAAGCTCCTGCAAAGCCTGGCCGAGAAGGAGGTGCTGCTGAAGGAGGTGCATCACCGCGTGAAGAACAACCTGCAGGTGGTCAGTAGCATCCTCAGCCTGCAAAGCGCCCATGTGGGCGACGACAAACGCCTGCAGGACCTGTTGCGCGACAGCCGCGACCGCATCCGCAGCATGTCCTTCATCCACGAAAGCCTATACCAGAACAAGGATTTCAGTTCCATCGACCTGGCCGCGTACATCGAAGGGCTGGCCCGCAACCTGATGATGAGCTACAGCCTCACGGGCAAGGTGGAGCTCAAGACCGACCTGGTGCGCACCGACCTCGTGCTGGACCAGGCCATCCCCTGCGGATTGATCCTCAATGAGCTGATCGGCAATTCCCTCAAGCATGCATTCCCCGATCTGCGCGAAGGCGAGATCCACATCAGACTTTCCGAGCAGGACGGGCAGGTGAGTATCGCCCTTCGCGACAATGGCGTGGGCTTGCCCGAGGGCTTCGACCCGAAGCGGGATGGTAACCTGGGCATGGAGTTGATCGATACACTGGTCGATCAATTGGGCGGATCCATCGTCATGGAAGCCCGTCAAGGCGTGTCGTATTTGCTTACTTTTGAGCGTTACCAGTAAACCGAGGCCATGGCGCAGACCAACGTGCTCGTTGTAGAGGACGAGAGCATCGTGAGCAAGGATATCCAGCACAGCTTGAAGAAGCTGGGCTATAACGTGGTGGGGGCGGCCAATTCGGGTGAGAACGCCGTGAAGATGGCCCTGGAGCACATGCCGGACATCATCCTGATGGACATCATGCTCAAGGGCGAGATGAACGGGATCGAGGCGGCTACGGCGATCCGCAAGGAAGCCAACATCCCGGTGATCTTCCTCACGGCCTACGCCGACGAGAGCACCCTGGCCAAGGCGAAGGTGACCCAACCCTACGGCTACATCATCAAGCCCTTCAAGGAGATCGACATCCACACGTCGATCGAGATGGCGCTCTACAAGCACAAGAAGGAGTCGGAGGTGCTGAAGGAGCGCGACCTGCTCTACTCGTTGGTGGAGAGCAAGGACACCAACCGCGACATCATGTTCGTGAAGAGCAACAGCCGGTTGGTGAAACTCAAAACCAGCGATATCTACTATGTGGAGGCGCTGAAGGACTACGTGGTGATCAACACGCTGAACACGCGCTACACGATCCACAGCACCATGAAGGACATCGAGGCCAAACTGCCCGATGCCGACTTCATCCGGGTGCATCGCAGTTTCATTGTACGGCTGGACAAGATCACGGCCATCGAGCAGCCCAACCTAATCCTGGAGAATGACAAGAAGGTGATCCCGATCGGCGGCAGCTACAAGGACGAGCTTGCCCGCCGGTTGAACCTGGTGTAGCTCACCGACGCCCCTTTTTTCGGCCATTGCCGCTCGAACGGGGCCCGGCCTTCTTCCCGGCCGCAGGACGGTACGAGGGGGGTCTGATGCCCGACGCTTGCGGTTCTCCGGCCAGGACCATGTCCACGGTGCGGCGGTCCATGTCCACGGCCTTGATCGTCACCTCCACCTCGTCGCCGATCCGGAAGCGGCGGCCCGTGCGCTGGCCCACCACCACGTAGCGGTCTTGGTCGAACCGGAACGCATCGCCGGGCAGATCGCGCATGCTGATCAAGCCCTCGCACTTGTTCTCGTTCAGTTCCACGTACACGCCCCAAGAGGCCAGTCCACTGATCGTGCCGACGAAGGTCTGGCCGATGCGTTCGAGCATGAACTCCGCCTGCTTGTACCGTATGCTGGCCCGTTCGGCGTCGGCGGCCTGTTTTTCCATGCGCGAGCTGTGCTCGCAGCTTAGTTCCAAGGCCTGTCGGTCCAGGGCCTTGCCGCCAGAGAGGTAGTGCGCCAGGGCGCGGTGCACCAACAGGTCGGGATAGCGCCTGATGGGGGAGGTGAAGTGCGTGTAGTGCGTGAACGCCAGGCCGTAGTGCCCGATGTTCTCGGTGCTGTACACGGCCTTGGCCATGCTGCGGATGGTCACCTGCTTGATGATGCCCTCCTCTTCCCGTCCCTTCACATCGTGCAACAGTTGGTTGATCGCGTGTGGCAGCTCACGCAGGTCGGAGGTGTCAAGGTGGTGCCCGAAGCTCTTGGCCAGTGCGCGCAATTGGTCCACCTTCTCCGGGTCGGGCAGGTCGTGCACACGGTAAACGAACGGCTTGGGCTTGCCGTTCCGGGGCTTGCCCACGAAGGTGGCCACCCGTTTGTTGGCCAGCAACATGAACTCCTCGATCAGCCAGTTGGCCGGCCCCATCATCTTCTCGTACACGCCGATCGGGCGCCCCTTGACATCGAGCATGAACTTCACCTCATTACCGCCGATCTCCAGGGCCCCGTTCGCGATGCGGTCCTTGCGCAGCACCACGGCCAGCCTGTTCAAGGCAAGCACCTCTTCCTTGAAGGGGCCGTCGCCGCCTTCGATGATGGCCTGCGCCTCGGAATAGGCGAAGCGGTGTTGCGAACGCATCACCGTGCGGCCGAACCATTCGGCCTTGATGCGGGCTTTGTCGTCCAGCTCGAAAATGGCGCTGAAGCTCAGCTTGTCGGTGCCCGGGTGCAGAGAGCACAGGTCGTTGCTCAGCTTTTCGGGCAGCATGGGCACCACCCGGTCCACCAGGTACACGCTGGTGGCGCGGCTGGCAGCCTCCATGTCGACCACGGAGCCCGGCTTCACGTAGTGGCTCACATCGGCGATGTGCACGCCTATCTCCCAGTGCCCGTTGGGGAGCTTGCGGATGCTCAGGGCGTCGTCCAGGTCCTTCGCGTCCTCGGGGTCGATGGTGAACGTGGGGATGTCGCGAACATCACGGCGCTGGGCGATCTCGTCGGGGGTGGCACCGTTGACGATCGCGTCCGCGGCCTCCAGCACGCTTTCGGGGAACTCCAGGGGCAGGCCGAACTCCGCCAGGATGGCGTGCATCTCCACCTGATGCTCACCGGCCCTGCCCAGCACACGCACCACCCGGCCGCGGGGCATGTCACGCGCGTCCTTCCATTCGGTCAGTTCGATGATGGCCTTGTCGCCGTCCTTGGCATCGCCGGTCTCGTTCGGGGGGATGAGGAAGGGTCGGCGCACCTTCTGGTCGTCGGCCACGAGGATGAAGCGCCCGGCGTGGCGGTGCACCGTGCCCACGAACTCGGTACGGCGGCGGGCCAACACGCTCAACACCTTGCCTTCGAGGCGCATACCACGCACCCCGCCGACCTTCAGCAACACGCGGTCGCCATGCAGGGCGGTCCCGGTGTTGCGTTCGTGCACGAACACGTCCTCATCGCCCGCATCGGTGCGCACATAGCCTGCGCCACTGTTGATGATGTCGATCCGGCCTTCGACGGTGCCCTTGCCGCCGACCGCCACGTAGCGTCCCTTTTTCCCGCTCTCGATCCGGCCGTCGTCCAACAGGGCCTCCAAGGCGTCGAACACCAGGTAGCGTTGACCCTTGTCCCGAATGCCAAGCTGCAGCGCCACCTGCTGGCTGGTGACGCCCGCCCGACCGGAGCGCCGGACAACGGCAAGTACGTCGTTGATGAACTGGCTGGAAGAGGGCTGGTTATGGCTCAAGGGATGGGGGCTGATGGATCGGAGGGCCCGAACGCCCCGCTCAGGGACGAAAGATAGGTCGCCGCCCCGCTGAAGCCCCGGTCCTGCGGGTGCACCAAGCCTCCACCAACGATCGTTGAAAACCTGCCGGAGATCGCTACATTTGCAGCCCGTTTCCCGAGCCGGGGGCATTTTCCCGTGCGCAAAGGAACGCCAGGTCATGCAGGAAAGTGCGAAGATCTTCGGAGGGTCCGCCACGCGGTATCTCGCGACCGAGATCGCTGCCGCCAGCGGTGAGCGACTGGGCGAGGTGACCGTGAGCCGCTTCAGCGACGGGGAATTCCAGCCCAGCTTCGAGGAGACCGTTCGGGGTGAACTGGTCTTCATCGTGCAGAGCACCTTCCCGCCGACCGACAACCTGTTCGAGCTGCTGCTCATGGTCGATGCCGCCAAGCGCGCCAGCGCCAAGCGCATCGTGGCTGTGATCCCCTACTTCGGTTTCGCCCGACAGGACCGCAAGGACAAACCGCGGGTGAGCATCGGAGCCAAGCTCGTGGCCAACATGCTCACCGCCGCCGGCGTGGACCGCATCATGACCATGGACCTGCACGCCGACCAGATCCAAGGCTTCTTCGAGGTGCCGGTGGACCACCTGTTCGCAAGCAGCATCTTCCTGCCGCACATCAAGGAGATGGGCCTGTCCGACCTGGTGATGGCGGCCCCCGACACCGGCGGCACCAAGCGCGCCAACGCCTATGCCAAGCACCTGGGTGTGGACATGGCCATTTGCTACAAGCAGCGCAAGGTGGCCAACCAAGTGGACAGCATGACGGTGATCGGCGACGTGAAGGACAAGAACGTGGTGCTGGTGGACGACATGATCGATACGGCGGGCACACTGACGAAGGCTGCCGACATGATGATGGACCTCGGCGCCAAGAGCGTACGGGCCGTGTGCACACACGCGGTGCTCAGCGGCCAGGCCTACGAGCGCATCGAGAAAAGCGCGTTGACCGAGCTCATCGTCACCGATACCATCCCCTTGGACCCGAACAAGGCCAAGAGCACCAACAAGATCAAGCAGCTCACCGTGGCGGCCCTCTTCGCCGATGTGATCAAGCGCGTCCGCAGCCACGAAAGCATCAGCAGCCATTTCATCATCGCATAACCACTCCCTACGGACATGAACACCATAGCGCTCAGCGGCACGCCCCGCACAGCCATCGGCACCAAGGATGCCGCCCAATTGCGTCGTGAGAAGCGCGTGCCCTGCGTGCTCTACGGCGGCAAGGAGACCATCCACTTCAGCGTGGAGGCCTCGGCCCTTCGAAAGCTCATCTTCACGCCAGAGGTGAACGGCGTGGAGCTCCACATCGATGGCCACAAGGCCCTGGCCATCGTGCAGGACAAGCAATTCCACCCCACCACCGACCAGGTGCTGCACGTGGATTTCCTTGAGTTGGACGAGAACAAGGAGGCCGTTGCCCACCTGAGCCTGCGCCTCAAGGGCCAGCCCACTGGTGTGCGTGCCGGTGGCACCATGGTGAACCCCAAGCGCAAACTGCGCGTGAAGGGCCTGCCCAAGCACATCCCCGGCCATTTGGAACTGGATGTTACCGAGTTGGACATCAACGCCTCGGTGCGCGTGGCCGACCTCTCCTTCGAGGGGCTCACCGTGCTGGATCGCCCCGAGGACGTGGTGGTGGCCGTGAAAGCGCCGCGGAAGAAAGAGGACCCCGCCGCCGCCAAGGATGCCAAGGATGCCAAGGCCGCGAAAAAGTGATCGATCCCGGTCACTTACCGGAACAAGACAAGCAAGGCCCCCCGGATCGTGGGGGCCTTGTTCTTTTGCACGGTAGATGAAATACCTGATCGTGGGCCTGGGCAATCCCGGCCCGGAATACGCGAACACCCGCCACAACATCGGGTTCCAGGTGCTCGACGCCCTGGCCGATGCCGGTGGTGTGGCGTTTTCACCGGCCCGCTACGGCGACAAGGCCGAATTGCGTCACAAGGGCCGCACCTTCATCCTGGTGAAGCCCACCACGTTCATGAACCTGAGCGGGAAGGCCGTGCGCTACTGGATGGACCAGGAGAACATACCGGCCGATCGCCTGTTGGTGATCACCGACGACCTTGCCCTGCCGTTCGGGGCGGTGCGCATCAGGTCGAAGGGAGGAGCAGGTGGGCACAACGGCCTTACCAGCATCATCGAGCTGATCGGCACCGAGGAGTTCCCGCGCCTCAGGTTCGGCATCGGGAACGACTTCGCACGCGGCCGCCAAAGCGACTACGTGCTCGGCGAATGGACCGAGGCGGAACGGGCCGCCCTGCCTGCCCGCATAGAACTGGCCGGGAAGGCCGTGTTGCAGTTCGGCCTGCTCGGTGTGGCCAGTGCCATGAACAACTTCAACAACCGCTGAAGAAGGCGGCGGAACGCCGCGGATGGTACGATGCCAACGTGCGCGGCCTACCTTCGTACCCCAAGCCAACCCCCATGCTCAGCAAGAAGATCGAAGCGGCCCTGAACGGACAGGTGGCCATCGAGGCCGAAAGCAGCCAAGCGTATCTGGCCATGGCCTCCTGGGCCGAGAACCAAGGCCTGGGCGGCACCGCCGCCTTCCTGTACCGCCACAGCGACGAGGAACGCATGCACATGCTCAAGCTCGTGAAGTTCATCAACGAGCGGGGCGGCAAAGCGGTGATCCCCGCACTGAAGCGGCCGGGCACGGCCTTCAAGAGCATCACCGACATCTTCCAGCGCCTGCTGGACCACGAAACCTTCGTGACCGGCGAGATCAACAAGGTGGTGGACCTGTGCCTGAAGGAGAAGGACTACACGACCCACAACTTCATGCAGTGGTACGTGGGCGAACAGATCGAGGAGGAGGCACTGGCCCGCACGCTGATCGACAAGCTCAACCTGATCGGCAACGACAAGGGCGGTCTGTACCTGTTCGACCGCGACCTGCTCACCCTGGAGGCCAGGCAGGGTGCGGGCGGAGCGTAATAGGCCGACCGACTTCTCCTGGGCGCCCAAGGAGCCCGCTCGGGATCTCTTCAACCCGTCCCCGGGATCTTTTCCGCTCATGCTTCGCGGGAAAATGATCCCGTAGGCACCACTACGCGATCATACTCCCGCCTCGCTCGGACGAAAAGTAGCCTCGGGATCCATCGCTCGGGAAACACCGCACAGGCTCTAACAGCACGTTGTTGACATTGCCCGCCCCCTCTGCGCCGGAGCAGGGGGCGAACGCCCCTTTTTTGCTGTGTGGTGCTTCGGATCGGCATGGGATCGGTAAGGGGCGGCGCCAGGAATTCGCGCCGACCGATGTTCCCCGTCCGACCAGGTCGTCTCCTGCTGCTGCTGTCCCTGCTGTTGTGCGCCGCCGCGCCACCGCAGCAACGCGATGCCGACAAGGACACCACCGCGATGCTGCAGGCCAACTACCTGTACAACATCGCCAAGTTGGTCGAGTGGCGCGATGCCGACATGCGTACGGGCAACTTCATCATCGGTGTCATGGGCAGCACCAACCTGCACCAGGAGCTGGTCCGGCAATACGCCTCACGCAGCATCGGCCAGCAGCCGATCGAGGTGCGCAAGCTTCCCCATTCGCCCGATGTGGGTCGCTGCCACATCCTCTTCGTGGGCCGCAGCGAGTTGGCCCTGCTGCCCGAGATCCACAAGCGCCTGAAGGACCGGCCAACGATGCTGGTGACCGAGTACGAGGGAGCCCTTCAGGACGGGTCGGTGGTGAACTTCGTGAAGGTCTCCAACCTGTTGAAGTTCGAACTGAGCATCGCCAATGCCAACAAGCACCGGCTCGTAGTGGCGAACACCCTGAGGAACCTGGCACATCGCGTCGAGGAATGAGCACGATCGCCCGCATAGCCCTGTTCCTGCTGCTGGCCCTGCCGCCGGGGATGTCGTTCGCGCAGGAGGGCGCCCTGGCCAAGGCGCTCCGCCACTATCAGGCCGGCGAACTGGCCGCCGCGCGCACCGTCATCGACGAGGTGGTGAACGGTCCAGCTCATGCCGGTGATCCGCAGGCTTGGCTGTTGCGCGGGTTCATCTACAAGGACATCTACAAGGCCGCGCCCGATAGCGCCGCCGCCGATGAGGTCCGCGACGAGGCCATGGCCAGCCTGTACACCAGCGTGGGCCTGGACAAGAACGGCGCCATCGTCCAGAACGCCAAACAGGCCTACGACTACTTGGTGCGCACCTGCTTCAACGATGCCGCACATGCCCTGAACGCACTGGACGCCGATCGTGCGATCACGATGTTCCGCAAATACCAGGAGGCGGTGCTGCGCATGGATCCCGATACCGACCTGAGCGCCCGGGAGCTGGAATTCAACAATGCGCTCGGCACCGTGTACACCAAGCGCTTCAACAGCGACCGTACCGACCTGGTCTGGTTCGACAAGGCCGTGGCCACCTACGAGGCCGTGCTCGCCAAGGACCCGGGCAACTACGGCGCCAACTACAACCTGGCCACGGTGTACTTCAACCGCGGCGTGTACAACATCCAGCGCATCACCGCCGACGACGACATCCCCAGCATCGAGAAGGTCCAGGAGGCCAGCAGGGAGCTCTTCCTCAAGGCCCTTCCGTACATGCTGAAGGCGCATGACATGAACCCCTCGCGCCGCGAGACCCTGATCGGCTTGGAAGGCATCTACTACAGCCTGCAGGACGAACAGCGTTCGGACAAGCTGCGTGAGCTGTTCAAGACGCTGCCGCCAGAGGACGACCGTTGATACCGAGCCATGGCGATCCGGATGACCATCGGACGGAAGATCGGGATGGGCTTCGGCCTGTTCATCTTTTTCGCCCTGCTGGTGGTCGTGCTCACCAACAACACCCTGGAGCGCAGCCGCGGGATCAACGACCAGATCAACCACGTTTACTCCCCCTCGGTCGATGCGTTGGTGCGCCTGCGCAACCTCACAATGAACTCCCAGATGCTGATCAAGCACTGGGCCCTGCTCGAAAGCCGCACCGACGCTCCGGAGAAGACGGCCCTGGTGCGGATCACCTCGCAGGAGCTGCCCCGTTTGCTGGACCGCATCGATACGCTGATGGCCAACTGGGACCCCGAGGAGGTGGCCCGCATGAACAAGGTGACCACCGAGCTGGGCATCCTGTTCGAGCAGCACGAGCAGATCAAACGCATGCTCCCTTCGCTGGAGAGCTACAGCGACCCCTTCGTGCACCTGATGCGCAACGACATGGCCGAGGAGGGAGGGCCCATCGACCAGCAGACGGCCAAGGTGCTGGCCGAGGTGGATGCCCTGCTGGACCTGCAGGAGGGCAAGCGCCGTGAACTGGGCGGGGGAATGCTGCGCAGCTTCGACTCATTGAAGTTCTTCGTGCTCTACATGGGCATCGCGCTGGTGGTGATCGGTGCCGTGGTGTCCTTCCTCATCATCCGTGGCATCGTGAGGCCCCTGCAGAAGGTGCGGGCGGTGCTGCTGAGCCTGGGCCGTGGGGTGTTCCCCAAGACCCGTGTGCGCGACGACAGCAACGACGAAGTGGGCGACATGAGCAAGGCTCTCACCTCCTTGGTGGAGGGGCTCCGGCGTACCACGGATTTCTCGCACGCGGTGGCGGCCGGCAACTTCGAGGCCGAATACCAGCCATTGAGCGACGAGGACATGCTGGGCCATGCACTGCTGCGGATGCGCGACGAGCTGGGCCAGCGCGAGCGCGTGCTGGAGCAAAAGGTGCGGGAGCGTACGGAGGAGGTGGTGCGGCAGAAGGAGGAGGTGGAGCGCCAGAGCCGCAAGGTGGTAGAACTCTACAAGAACGTCACCGACAGCATCCGCTACGCCAAGCGCCTGCAGGAATCCATTCTTCCGCCCGAGCGGCGGATCAAGGAGATGCTGCCCGAGTCGTTCGTGTACTACCGCCCGAAGGACATCGTGAGCGGCGATTTCTACTGGTTCGAGCGCTTGGACGACCGGGTGGTGTTCGCGGCCGTGGACTGCACCGGGCACGGTGTTCCCGGCGCGTTCATGAGCCTGATCGGCCACAACGGCTTGAACCAGGCCGTGAAGGAGCGTGGGCGCGTGCGACCGTCGGAAGTGTTGATCGACCTGAACCGCATCGCCTACGAGGCGCTGCACAAGGATCGGGACCAGTCCCTGGTGCGCGACGGGATGGACATGGCCTTGTGCTGCTTCGACCCGAAGCGGAAAGTGTTGGAGTATGCCGGGGCGAACTGTCCGTTGTACGTGGTGCGCGACGGCGATGTGCTCCAGTTCCCGCCCGACAAGAACCCGATCGGCAGCTTCGACCTGAAGGGCCACACGTTCACCGACCACCGGATCGTGCTCGAAACGGGCGACATGGTCTACGTGTTCTCCGACGGTTTCGCCGACCAGTTCGGTGGCGAGAAGGGAAAGAAGTTCCTCTATCGCCGTTTCCGCGAACTGCTCGTGAAGATCAGCCCGTATCCCGTGGAGCGTCAGCGGGAACTACTGCAAGAGGCCTTCAATGCCTGGCGTGGTGGGCATGAACAGGTGGACGACATCCTGGTGATCGGGATGCGCGCCTGATAAGCGATGCCGTATGTGCCCGGTAGGCCGGGGTCGGAGGCTTACTGGAAGGTCCAGCCGCCACCCACCGAGGTCTCCTTCGGGTTCATGCACATCACCGGGATCTGGGCCTCGTTGGTGATGATCTCCTGCTCGTAGGGCACGCCCAGCACACCGAAGATGTTGCCTTGGGCCAGGTTCATGATGGCGATCAGGTCGGCATCCACCTTCACGGCATGGTCCACCACGGCCTTCACGAAATCGCTGCTGTCGCGATCGGCGATGGTGGCGTCGTGGGCGATGCCGCGTTCCTCCAGGTATTGCTTGGCGAAACGCAGGTGGTTCAGCAGTTGGTTGTGCAGGAACTCGTCGTCCTCCTTCGGGGTGAGCAGGTGCACCTTCGAGCCGAAGGTCTTGGCCATGTCGGCCACGAGGGTCAGTTTTTGGCGGGTCTCCTTGTGCAGGTCCAGCGGCACCACGATCGAATCGTAGCCACCGGGCTTGATGCCACGCTCCTGCACCACGATGAAGGGCACGGCCGAGCTGGTGATCACGCGCAGGGCGCGGCTGCCGGTGATGAACTGCATGCCCCGCATGCCATGGGTGCCCATCACGATCAGGCTGGCGTCGATCTCCGCTGCGGCATCGCCGATGTCGTCGAAGATGCTGCCCACGCGCACAAGCTTGTGCACGGGCACCGATTCGTTGAACTGTTTCGCACGCAGTACCTCCGCATCGAGCTTGGTCCGGGCCTCTTCGGCCTCGCTCTGCTTGGGCACCACGTGCAGCAGGTACACTTCGGCGCCGGTGGTCTCGGCCAGTTTCATGGCGTGGCCAATGGCCACGTCGGCCACTTTGGTGAAATCCGTGGGAACGAGGATCTTGCTCTTCTTCTGGCTCATGGTGGGGTAGGAATGGTTCCTTGTCCTTGCAGGGAGCAGGGCCGCTAAATATAGCGGAAATGCATGTGTGGCCCCGGAACCCGAGGGCCGACGCCTATTCGTGCATCACCTGCCGATGGCGGAGCGGCACCCCGTTCGCCTCGATGCTCAGGATGTAGGTCCCCGGTGCCAGATGGCCCGTGTCTAGGGTGATGGTACCGTGCCCGTGCGTCCACACCACCGGCCGCCCCAGCGCGTCCGATAGCCGTGCCGATAGAGCACCGTTGAACGCCTCGCCCAATGCCACGTGCAGGTGGGAACCGAAAGGTACCGGCCATGCACGTGGGCCCAGGTCCGCTCCGGCTTCCTCCAAGCCCAGGCTCGCCCCCACCTCGATCGTCCGGCACACATAGGTGAAGCAGGAGTCGAGCGCGACCGGGTCGACGACCGGCGAAAGCATGCACACTTGGTAGGTGCCGGGCCCGGGATAGGTGTGCATCGCCGCCCAGCTGGTGTCCAGGGTGCCGTCGCCGAACGACCAGATATTCCCGATGGGTTCGGCCGTGATGCCGATCACGTACTCCGGATGGAACACCACCACGTTGTTCTCCCCGTACACCTCGGTGAAGCTGGCGAAGACCCCGACGCCGCAACTGGTGGCGTTGCCGTCCACCTCCACCCATCGTCCTGCTGAGCCGACGCATGTGCCGTCGCTGCGCACGAGGGTGACGTAATGCCTACCGGGAAGCGCCCACATGTGCGATGGATAGGCGTCGGTGGAGTGGGTGCCATCGCCGAACTCCCAGTACCACCCGGCGTTCTCTACGCCGGATGAGGCGTCGAAGAATACGGCCGTGTTCGTGCTCGCGCCCGTTTGGCCGAAGGCGACATCCCAAGCACAATCCTGCCCGGACACCACCACTTGGCGGCAATAGGTGGAAGAGCAAAGGCCGTCGGGCGTGGTGAGCGTCAGGCAGGCTTGGTACCATCCCGGGGCCGTGTACGTATGCTCCGGCTCGGCCAGTGTACTGGTCGCACCATCGCCGAATGTCCAACTGGGATCGACGGGCTGTCCGTAGGTCTCCGAGACCTGTTGGAAGTGGACCGTGTAGCTCACGACGGAATAGTTGAACGCGGGCCGCATCAGGATATCGCAGTGCGGCTGGGCCGGGCCCGCCAAGGGAAGTAGCAGGACGGAGAAAAGGCCCACGGCCAGGTCAACGGCAGTGCAACGCATGCTGAAGGCGGATCTGCAAGAAGGTGCGGGAAAGGGATAGGGACGGGACGCCACGAGGAGGCAGCAGGGATGTGGAATAGCCGGGCTCGACCAGGATGCGCAAGTGGTCCGACACCAGGTACCCGAGGCTTAGTCCTGCGTGGCCGTGCAGTTGAGGCCGGAAGCGATCGCGCGTGGAGCCATCGTTCAAGCTAGCCACCTGCCAAGTGCCATCGCTACCGTTGCGGGCCAGGGTATGCCCTTCACGTGGCATCGGGATGTGGCACACCGCACCCGCCATGACGCCGAACGACCAGCGGCGCATATCGGTGTGCCACCATCCCGTGAGGGGTAGCTGCAACACGGTGTACGTGTTCCGTGCGTTGGTCCGTTCCCACGAGCCGGGCCCCATCACGGTGGTGGAATCGATCCACCAGATCGCGATCGGAACGTTCGTGTCGGGGTAGTTCAAGGTGAGCCATGTGGTGTCCACCTCGGTGTAGGTGGCCCCGGGCCGGTGCTCTTCGTGTTGGAAGTCGCTGAGCAGGCGTTCGATGGCCACACCCAGGCCCACGCCGAAACCGTTGCGCCAGGATCGGCCCACGCCCAACCCGAGCTGTTGGCCGCGGCGCCATTGTTCCGAACGGGCCAGGGTCTCCGCGCCCTCGCCCGACCATGTGGCGTGGGGCCGCGAAAGGCCGATCCCCATGGACCACCACCACTCGCCGCGCGCAAGCAGGTAGGTCGCAGGGATGTTGGCCGGGAGCGGCTGCGGGGTTTTCACGTCGGTGGAGCGTACGATGGGGGAGAGGCGCTGCAGCGAGAGCTCGAACGTGGCTTCGGAAGGGGTCGAGGCCAAGGCTTGGCCGATGTTTTCATCTGTGCTCCACAGGTCCGCCCCGGCCGTTCCTGTGCCTTGGGAGGTGCCGCCCTCCACCGGATGATCAGCAGTGCGCACCGCTGGGGGCGAGGAGAGGGCCAGCGATCCGGGAGAGGAGTCGGACGGTGCTGCGCCGTCCGACTCGTCCGTCCGATCGGTACGGGCACCATGGGCGCCATCGGCCACGGGGGCGGCCGACGTTCGCGCTTCGGCGGGAACGGAAGATGGTGCCCGGTCCGAGGCCGTGCTGGAAACCGTGCTCGTGGTGGTGCGGAGCGCGGGTGGGGTTTCCGTCGAAGCCTCCGCCTTCGCGGAGAAAGCGCCTTGATCGAGGTGGTCGCTCGTCGTGCTGTTGCCGAAGGCGGCCTCTGTTGCTCCCGCGAGGTCTTCGTGATCGGCCGCGGTCGATGGTTGCACGGGCGAGGTGGTTCCCGCCAACTGCACCACGCCAGCCTGCTGTGCTTTGGTCCCGGACGTGTACCAGCTCACCAAGGCCAAGGCCACCCCCACGATGCCCACCAACAGGAAGGGGGGCGTGCCCGCTCCGGTGGTCCGGGTGCCCCAGCCCATGCGGTCGGCCAAGGCGGTGTGCACGCGCTCGGGCGGGCTCACCTCGGCGTCGTGGAGCGCCGCGCGGAAGAGGTCATCAATGGGATGCTTTTCCTGCATGGATCGGCTGTTCTTCTTGGTGGTGGATGAGCTCCTGTAGGAAGCGTCGGGCCTTGGACAATTGGCTGCGCGAGGTGCTTTCTCCGCAGCCCAGTAGTTGGGCGATCTCGGCATGGTCGTACCCCTCGATCGCATAGAGGTTGAACACGTGGCGGTAGCCATCGGGCAGCCGCGCGATCAGGGCCATCAACTCCTGTGCGCCCAGCCGGTCCAAGGCTTGGGAGGCCACGGGTGTCTCGGGCAGGTGCTCCAAGCCGAAGCGCTCGTTCTGGAACGCCTTGCGGCGGTACTGGTTGATCGCGGTGTGCACCATGATGCGTCGGATCCAGCCCTCCAACGACCCGTCCATCCGGAAGTCCCCGAGCTTTTCGTACACCCGGATGAAGCCCTCCTGCAAAAGGTCCTGGGCCTCCAGCTCGTGCCGGGCATAGCGCAGGCACACAGCGTACATACGCCGGGCATACCGCGTGTACAGGAGCTCCTGGCTACGCCGGTCCCCGTTCTGGCAGCCCAGAACGAGCTCGCGTTCGGTCGGTTCGGACAAGTCGGAAAGGCCTTTTCCGCACACAAGACAAGGCGTGGAGCACGTCCGCTGCCTGTACGGACATCGAAGATACCGTCGGGGCTCCGCGATGTGTGAGCAGCGGGTCCCGTTGGTGCGACAGCCAGGGGCATATGATCGGCGAGCCGTTGAAAGTGATCCCGGGACCCTGAGTGGGTTATTCTATCAAAATGCTGTGGATCAGCAGGATATCCATCCGACAACCGATTACCAACGCTTGCTGTCGCATACAAATGGATACTGGCCGACTATCGCTTCCGAGCCGCTGAAAGTTTGCATCGTCGTTGGCCACAACACCGGCGGCAGAGTCGAACAGTTCAACAACCAAACACTTTTTCCCATGAACACGCTGAAGAACCGAGTACACCTGATCGGCAACCTGGGCTTCGATCCCGAAGTGCGCGAGATCGCCAAAGGGCGCAAAGTGGCCCGCCTGTCCGTGGCCACGAACGAGACCTACAAGAACGCCGCTGGCGAGCGTGTGACCGACACCCAATGGCACACCGTGGTGGCCTGGGGCGCCACAGCCGAAGCCGTGGAGCGCATGCTGCGCAAAGGCATGCCGCTGGCCCTGGAGGGCAAGTTGGTGCACCGCAGCTACGAGACCAAGGATGGCCAGAAGCGCTACATTACCGAGGTGGTGATGAGCGACTTCCAACTGCTGGCCAAGCGTGCCGAGGCCGCATAAGGCTTGGTCCCACCACAAGGCGAAGGGCCGGTCCGTGAGGGTCGGCCCTTCGTGCGTTCCGACCGCTTTCCACGCGACACCTATCTTCAGCACCTCCCCACGCCCATATGCTCCGCTCCTTCATGCAGGCCGGCGCCTCCGGCCGCTTTCTTGGCGATGTCCGCTTCTACATCGCCGTCTCTTTCGTCATCAGGTTGTACGGGATCACCGACCCGCCACTGGAGACCTCCCACCACTGGCGGCAGACCTCGGTGGCCATGGTGGCCAGGAACCTGGTGGAGGACCATTTCGATGTGTTCCATCCGCGTATGGACACGGCTGGCGAGCTGAGCGGGATCACCGGGATGGAGTTCCCGTTCCTGAACATGCTGATCGCCTGCTGCATCGCGCTGTTCGGGCCGGCGCATTGGTATGGGAGGGTGATCGTGCTCATCACATCCTCCATCGGCCTGTGGGCGTATCACCGGCTGGTGGACCGGTATGTCGGAAGAGGGCCTGCGTTCTATTCCACCTTGGCGCTGATCGTCTCGCTCTGGTTCATGTACAGCCGGAAAATGATGCCGGATGTCATGGCCTTGTCGCTGGTCATCATCGGTCTGGCGATCATGTCCGATGCGCTCCATGGTCGGCGGGGCAAGGCGTTTTGCATGGCGGGACTGCGATCGCGGGCCTGGGGGTGTTGACGAAGATCACAGCGGCATGCCTGCTGTTGGCCTGGCCCGTCATTGCCCTGGGAGTGTACAAGGGGCGGAGTACTTACTGGAGCATCGGTCTGCTCCTGGTCGCCTGCCTGCCCGCCATCTGGTGGTACTACGCCTGGGTGCCCCATCTGGTGGAAACGTACGGGTACTGGCACTTCTTCATGGGCAAGTCCATGTTGCAGGGAGCCAGGGAGCTATGGGACGGGCTTGCCCGTACGCTGGACAACTTCTATTTCGATGCGATGAGGTACAGCGGGTCCCTCGCGTTCTGCTACGGCATGTATGTGCTGGTCCGCACCAGGAACAGGGGCGGCTCATCGTCTTCGCGGCCATCACCGCGGCCTTCATCGTCTCCATGTTGAAGGCGGGCACCACGTTCTGGGAGCATTCGTACTACATACTTCCCTTCATACCGGGCATGGCGCTGGTCGTGGGCCATGGTCTCGCGCATCTGCCGCAAAGGATCGCAAGCATCGTGATGGTCGTGATCGCGGCGGAGGGTGTGGTGAACCAGCTCAATGACTTCCGGATGAACCCCGAACAGGCGCCGCTGCTTGAGCTGGAGAGCGACTTCCGTAACCTGCCCGACAATGATGCGCGTGTGGCGATCAACAGCGGCAATGTGCCCACGCCCATGTATTTCGCCGACCGCAGTGGGTGGACGCTCTTCAACTCGGATATCGATGAGGGGGAGGAGCTCGATATGCTGAGCCGAGCGGGTTGTGCATACCTGGTGATCATGATGAGAACCTACGAAGGAGAAAAGGAGGTACCGTGGCCGGTGGTGGTGGAGCGGCCTGCGTACAGGATCCATCGGTCGCCGACCTTCGACAGGCCCTGAGGACCTGGGCGAGGCCATGCGGGGCCTCCCGTTACCTTTCGGCCCATGGCCGACCCCTCTCCCGTACGCCGATCGTGGAAGCGCCGCTTGATCATCGCCTTCTCGGCGCTCATCGTCCTGCTGGTGGTCATCGCTTTCCTGTTCCCGTACATCCTCAAACGCCATATCGAGGCCAATAGCGAGGCGTGGATCGGTCGCAAGGTCACCATCGACCTGATCGTGCTGAACCCCTTCACGTTCAAATACGGCGTATATGGCCTTTCCTGCTACGAGCCCAAGAGCGACGTGGTTTTCGTTTCGTGGAAAGAGGTGAGCGTGCGCACCGACCTGTGGGAGGGCTTCCAAAAGCAACATTGGCGCTTCAACAAGGTGCGGATCACCGATCCGTACTTCCACATCGTACAGAACGGGGACCGCTTCAACTTCTCCGACCTGATGGAGCTAGGCGGCACCGATACGGTCCCCTCCACCGATACTTCTTCTTCCGTGGTGTTCACCATGGACGACATCCTGCTCTCCGGCGGCCGCATCGACTACGACAGCGACCTGCTGCGGGCGCCTGTGCAGGTGACGGGATTGGAGGCGCAGTGCTCGCGGATCACCTCGGAGCTGGCGCGCATGGACTTCGACCTGGGCCTCGATCTGGTGAGCGGCGGAAGGCTGGATGCCGACTTCATGATCGATCCAAGCGTGTCGGCCTACGGCGTGAACGCGGAATTGAAAGGCTTCCAACTGCCGCAAGTGCTGCCGTACCTGCAGGACTTCTTCGATTGCAAGTCACTGACAGGGACCATGGACCTGCGCCTGAACGTGCTGGACAATTACGCCGACACCACCAGTTTGCAACTGAGCGCAGGCCTGGCCTTGGACCAGCTTGAGCTGACCGACCCGGGCGGAAAGCCTCTGTTCGCACTGGAACATGCCAACGCGTCGCTCGACACCATGGTGGCCAGCACGGGGCTCATCCAAGTGGGTCGCGTATTGGTGGATGGTGCTGATGTGCATTTCATCATGCTGCCCGATGGCACCGACAACTGGACGCGCCACTTGAAGCTGGATAGCGCCGCGGCAGGGGAGGAGGGTGCGCAGCTCCAGGCATCCGAAGGCAACGTGTTCGTGATGCTCGCCGACTACGTGAGCTACCTGGGGCAGCAGATGATCGCCAGTGAATACACGGCCGACAGCCTGGCGCTGGTGCGCAGCGCCGTGCACTTCGAGGACCACGCGCCCGCGCTGCCCTTCCGCTATGCGATCACCGACATCAACGTGGCCTCGCAGCGTGTGACCAGCGATCAACAGGAGGGCATCATCCGGGCCGGGGCCACCTTGAACGGCACCGGCCGCCTGAGCGCCGACGCCGTGTTCGACCCCGGCGACCTGCGCAATGTGGTGGTGGACCTGACCGTGGAAGGCCTGGAGCTTGCCCACCTCGACCCTTACGTGCGCTGGTACGCCGCACACCCGATGGAGGATGGTGTGCTGCGCTTCAACACCACCACATCCATTTTCGAGGGACAGCTCGATTCGCAGAACCACCTGCGCGTGGACAAGCTCAAGGTGGGCCGCAAGGTGGACGAGCACGACCCGGAGATCACCGTGCTGCCGCTGCGCCTGGCCGTGGGCCTGCTGAAGGACGTGAACGGCGTGGTGGAGCTCGACATACCGGTGCAGGGCGACCTGAACGACCCGCGGTTCAAGGTGTGGCCGATCGTCTGGCAGGTCTTCAAGAACCTGATCGTGAAGGCGGCCACGGCGCCCGCCCGCCTGTTGGTACGCGCCTTCGCGGGCGCCGACGAGGCCGATCTGGAGCGCGTGCGCTTCGATCACCTGCAGTTCGCGCCCGGCAAGGGGCAGGAGAAGACATTGCGCCAATTGGTCGGCGCGCTGAAGGCAAAGCCGGAACTGACGGTGGACCTGGTGCCGATCGTTGACGAGCGGAGTGAGGTGCAGGAGGTGGCGGTGTTCAAGGCGAAACAGGCCTTCCTTTTCGGTGAGAAGAACACGCTCACGGCCGCCGATAGTGCACGCATCGCCGAACTGGGCACGCGCGACAGCCTTTTCACCGCCTTCGTGGAGCAGCGCACGCCGACCATGGTCGGTCGTTCATTGCACGAGCGCGCCGTATCCCTGGCCGGTGCCGAGGCATGCACCGCGATCGCGCGCGAGTTGGAGGCGGCGCGCAGGGAGCATGTCATGCAGTTCCTGCTGAGCGAGGGCATTCCCGCGGAGCGGGTGCGCTTCCGCGACGGCACTGTGGAGGAGTTGGCCGGACAACGAGGCGTACCCGGCTACCGGTTCATCTATGATGTGAAGGACGAACCCTGAGATGCCGAGGGGGCGGTTCCACCCCGACCGTTACCTTGCTCCGCCACATGCCCACCATTTCCGGGAACCTCGTCGACATCCGCGCCCGCCGCATCTTTCCAGCGGAAGTGGTGGTGGAGGAAGGCCGCATCGCATCCATCCGCGAGGTGGCAGGGCCGGTCGCCGGCTACCTGTTGCCCGGCTTCGTGGACGCCCACGTGCACGTGGAGAGCAGCTTACTGATCCCCTCGGAGTTCGCACGGCTGGCGGTGACGCATGGCACGGTGGCCACGGTGAGCGATCCGCACGAGATCGCCAACGTGCTGGGCGTGCCCGGCGTGGAGTACATGATCGCCAACGGCACTCAGGTGCCCTTCCATTTCTTTTTCGGTGCGCCCAGCTGTGTGCCGGCCACCACGTTCGAAACGGCCGGTGCCGCGATCGATGCCGGTGCGGTGGGGCGCCTATTGGAGAACCCCGCCATCGGCTATCTGGCCGAGGTGATGAACTTCCCCGGTGTGTTGTCCGGCGATCCCGGGGTGATGGCCAAGATCGCCCAGGCCCATCGCTTGGGCAAGCCGGTGGATGGGCATGCTCCGGGCTTGCGCGGCAATATGGCGCGGCGCTACATCGAGGCGGGCATCTCCACCGACCACGAGTGTTTCACGCGTGAGGAAGCGCTGGACAAGCTGGCCTGCGGCATGAAGATCCTGATCCGGGAGGGCAGTGCCGCGAAGAACTTCGATGCACTGATCGGGTTGATGCACGACCATGCGGAGCACCTGATGTTCTGTAGCGACGACAAGCATCCGGACAGCCTGGTGCTCGGGCATATCGACCGACTGTGCGCCCGCGCCGTGGACCTGGGGCACGATGTGTTCGATGTGCTGCGCGCAGCCTGCCTGAACCCCGTGGAGCATTACCGCATGCCGGTAGGCACCTTGCGCAAGGGCGATGCCGCGGACTTCATCATGGTCGAGGACCTCTCCGCGTTCAAAGTGCTGCGCACGTGGATCGGCGGCCGTTTGGTGGCCGAGGAAGGGCGTAGCCTGATCGAGAGCGTGCGCGCGGAACGACCGAACCGGTTCGCCTGCTCACCCAAGCGGGAAAGCGACCTGCATGTGCCCGCCACCACCGACGACCTGCTGGTGATCGAAGCGCACGACGGGCAGTTGATCACCACCAAGAAGTGGATGCCGCCCACCGTGGTGGACGGCGCATGCGTGGCCGATCCCGCGAAGGACCTCTTGAAGATCGCGGTGGTGAACCGCTACCGCGAAGCGCCGGCCGCCGTTGGTTGGATCACGAACGTGGGCCTGAAGCAGGGTGCCATCGCAGGCAGTGTGGCCCACGACAGCCACAACATCGTGGCGGTGGGCACCAACGATGCCGACCTGTGCGCGGCGATCAACGCCGTGATAGCGCACTGCGGCGGGCTCAGTCTGGCCCACGGCACGCACCAGCGCGTGCTGCCCCTGCCCGTGGCCGGGATCATGACCGATGCCGACGCCTACACCGTGGCCGATGCCTATGCGCAGATGGACCGCGAGGCGAAGGAATTGGGCAGCACCCTGGCCGCGCCCTACATGACCCTGAGCTTCATGGCGCTGTTGGTGATCCCGCACCTGAAGATGAGCGACCTCGGCCTGTTCGACGGGGACACCTTCCAACTGGTGGGTGGTCCGATCGACCTACGGCCTTGACCCTCAATGCACCGGGTCCGTTATCCGGATGTGCGTGGTCTTCAGCACCTCGTTCCCGGGCAGCGGGTCGCGTAGCTCGAAACAACCCGCCTTGGTGGAGGTGTGCGTGGTCTTCTCACCGAGGCGCAATTGTGCGTGGCAGCGCAGCGCATGGATGCGTGGCGCGCTCACCCGGCTCGTGATCCGCAGGCCCTCGGTCCACCAGCCGATATCGCTCAGGTTCAACTGGCCGCCCATGTATCCGATCACGGGTGCACGGGGGTTCACGTTCATGTACAAGTGCGACACCTGCACGCTGGCCTGGGGCGGCATGTTCACGTGTATGTGCTCCTTCCTCACCCGATGCTCGATGTGGAAGTTCTCCAGGATGAACTGCTTCACCACGGTGTTCCGCGCTTTTGTGTCCGGCCCACCATCGGTGGCCGCGCTCAGGTAAAGGTCGCGGTCGGCCTCGGCGCCTTCGGAAATGCAATCGGTCATGCGCACACCGCTGCTGTTGAGGACGGCGAAAGCGTTGGTGGTGGTGTTGGAGGAGAACACGCGGCACTGGTCCAACACGGTGTGGTTGCTCTGGCTGTTGCTCCATGTTGCTCCGGGCCAGTCGCCCGCCCGCACCACGATGCCCTGGTCCTTCGGGTGGGTCACCAGCACGCTCTGCAGGCGCGCCATCAGGCAGAAACGCAGATCGATGGCCGCCACCGACTGGCCGGTCATGCGGCAATTGGTGATGCTGCTGCCCAGAGTGGCCTGAAGGTCGATGGCTTTGCGCCCACCCTCGATCGCCCCGAAATCGCGGATGGCGTAACGGCTGGATACCATGCGCATCGCCGCTTTTTGGTCGGGAACCCGCCGGGTGAATCCGTTGGACCCGGGCCCCAGGGTCAATCTGCAACCTCGTCCGTCGATCACCAGCAGTTGCGCGTCGGGCAGCACGATGTCGCCTTCGCTGTGGTAGATGGCCGCGGCGGAGAACACCACCGAGGTGGCCCCCTTCGGCAGGTCGGCGAAAAAGCGGCCCACGTCGACCCCGGCGGGCACCACGTGTTCGGTGGCCTGCGCAGCGTCGGTACAGATCAGCAGGGCGGCAAGCGGTAGCGGACGCAGGAAGTACATGGGCACCAAGTTCGTGCATGTGCTCACCGGGTCGGTCGCCCGGCGTTGCGGGAGGGGCTTCGACCAAGGCCTTGGGCCCCGGCATTTGGTGCATACGGGGGATCCTTGTAATTTCGCCGTCCCTTTCGAGGGGACCTTCCCTGGTAGCTCAGCCGGTTAGAGCACATGACTGTTAATCATGGGGTCGCTGGTTCAAGTCCAGCCCGGGGAGCAGACGAGAGAGCCGCGTGATGCGGCTTTCTCCATTTTTGGCCCATACCCGACCCCCCTTACGCCCATGCAGCTCATCACCGTCGGCACAGTCGCGTTCGACCGCATTGAAACCCCCTTCGGCGTGGCCGAGAAGACCGTGGGCGGCGCCGCCACCTACATCTCACTGGCCGCCTCCATCTTCCTGAAAAAGCAGGGCTTGGTCAGCGTGGTGGGCGATGATTTCCCCGGGTCCGTCATGGACCAGTTGCGCGCCCGTGGTGTTGATCTGGAAGGGCTGGAAGTGCTGAAAGGCAAGGAGAGCTTCTTCTGGGCCGGCCGGTACCATTACGACATGAACAGCCGCGACACCTTGGAAACGCGGTTGAACGTGCTGCTGGACTTGGACCCCAAGCTGCCCGCCGCCTATACCGAAGCGCCGTACCTGATGTTGGGCAACCTGGACCCCGTGATCCAGGCGAAGGTCCTTGACCAAGTGAAGGACCCCAAGCTCGTGGTGATGGACACCATGAACTTCTGGATGGACAGCGCGCTGGAGAAGTTGAAGGAGGTGATCGCCCGGGTGGACATCCTGACGATCAACGATGCCGAGGCGCGTCAGTTGAGTGGTGAGTACAGCCTGGTGAAGGCCGCTTCCAAGATCCTCGCTCTGGGTCCGAAATACCTGGTGGTGAAGAAAGGCGAGCATGGTGCCCTGCTCTTCAGTGCCGATCGGGTGTTCTTCGCGCCCGCCCTGCCGCTGGAGGATGTGATCGACCCCACCGGTGCGGGCGACACCTTCGCCGGGGGCTTCATCGGTTACCTGGCCGCCACGCAGGACCACGGGTTCGAGAACCTGAAACGGGCCATCATCGTGGGCAGCGCCTTGGCCAGCTTCACCTGCGAGAAGTTCGGGATCGAGCGGCTCGCGGAAGTGGACCGCGAGGCCATCGATGAGCGGATCCAGCAGTTCGTGGACCTCGTCGATTTCGATATCGAGCTGGTGCGGGAGTAGGGGCCATTCCCATTTCCCGGGATCGCACACGGGGGCGCAAGACGCTGAACTTGGTGCTTGTGCCACGAAGGCCCGCCGCCGCTCGGGTCCGGCGCATTTCGGCTGCGCACCATCACACTCGTTCCACGCCTTCCACAAGGCCTCTTCCTCCTCCATTTCCTGCGCAGGCTTACCGGGTGCTCCCTCCTTGCAGGGCGTGGATAGTGACCAGGACAGCGAGGCCCAGTGGATCTCCATGATGAAGGCCGCGCTTGACACTTCCCGTCCAGAGCTCCATGCCGGCTTCGAAAGCGGGGGCGGCCACCTGCAGGGCCGGCTGTTGCTGCGGACCGCGCCGACCACGCGGGAGGAAGGAACCGGATCGACCCTGCGTCGCTGGCGCCTACGTGGTGCGGCTCACCACCGACAAGGGCGTCCGCAGCGAACGCATCATCGTGGCACGATGAAGGCCGCCCTGCCTGTGGTGCTCGACAACCGCGGCATCGCTCCGGGCGTGGCGTTCCTGAGGTATACCTCTGGAGCGTACGCGGCGTTGCCGCAGGCCCCGTCGCTGGCCGAGCTCGAGGTCGCGATAACCCACAGCCACCCCGCTGCTGGAACTGTGCGACCGTGGCCCACGGAGCGCCTACACCGACGTGGTGGGCGAGCTGGTGGCGAAAGGCGCGCGGATGACCCGCCTCAGGCGGATCGATCGGGCTTCACTGACCGGCGAGGCGATGGATCTCCCGATAGGTGTGCGTGCCGCCTTCGGAAGTGAACACGGCGTTGAGCAGCGCGCTGGCCAGCACATCGTGGCGCATGGGGCGCATCCGGGCCGGTAGCAGAGGGGTCGCCAGTCGCATGGCGATGATGCCCATACGTTCGCCCAAGCGGAACTCCGTGCGCAGTCCCAGCAGGATGGACGGCTGGAAGATGTGCAGCACGGGAAGGGCCAGCGCCTTCAGCCCCTGCTCCATTTCGCCCTTCACCCGGTTGTAGAAGATGCGAGAATCCACATCGGCACCGATGGCGCTGATCACCGCGAACGTCGGTACGCCCTGCTGTTCCGCCCAAATGCCGAGGCCCAGCACCAGGTCCTTGTCCACATGGATGAACCGCTGCTTGTCGCCGCCCTCCTTGCGAATGGTGGTGCCCAGGCAGCAGAGCACAGCGTCGACAGGCTCGGGGCGCAGGGCCTGCAGCAGGTCGGACGCGAGCCACTCGTTGAGTTTCGGGTGTTGAAGGCCGGTGTTGCGCCGACCCACCACGATCACCCTGCCGAAGCGGGGCTCGCCCAAGGCCATGCGCAGGGCGGTGGAGCCGATCAAACCGGTGGCTCCGGCGATGAGCAGGGTGCGGGCGGACATTCCAGGATGGTGTGGCCGTGCGTACGCTGCACGCGGCTCAGCCCAGGCGCTTGGCCACTTCGGCCCAATTCACCACCTCCCACCAGTTGGCCACGTACTCGTTGCGCTTGTTCTGGTAGTGCAGGTAGTAGGCATGCTCCCACACGTCGATGCCGAGCAGGGGGCGGCCCTTGAACTCGCTCACGTCCATCAACGGGCAATCCTGGTTGGGCGTGCTGCCCACTTCGAGCTTGCCGTCGCGTTCCACCAGCCAGGCCCAGCCGCTGCCGAAGCGCTTCATGGCCGCATCGGTGAACACTTCCTTGAACCTGTCGAACGAGCCGAAGGCGCCGCTGATCGCGTCAAGCACGCGGCCTTCAGGGGCGCTGGTGCCTGCGGGTGCCATCACCTGCCAGAAGAAATTGTGGTTCCACGTGCCGCCCGCGTTGTTGCGCAGTTTCGTGCTGTACGCGCCGATGCCCGTCAGGAGCGCCTCCACATCGGCGGCAAGCGCACCCTCCTCAACCAATGCCTCGTTGACGTTCTTCACGTAGGCCGCGTGGTGCTTGGTGTAGTGGATCTCCATGGTCTCCGCATCGATCGACGGTTCCAGCGCATCGTAGCCGTAGGGCAATGCGATCTGCGACAGTTGAAGCGGGTCGCCGGTCGGCGTGTCGGGCGCATCGTTGTGCGATGCCTCTGGCGGCGCGTTCTCGCAGCCAGTGAGGCTGCCGAGCACGGGCACGACGATGATCGCACCCAGCGAGGCCTTGATCGAGCGGGAAAGGAATTCTTTGCGGTCCATGGTACTGCGGTGGTCGCTCAACCGGGGAACAGGAAGGCGCCTAACGGGAACGGCCGGTACGAAGGTAATCGCCTGGACCCCGGAACGGGCTTAGTCGAAGCTTACCAGCAGCTGCCCCTTCTCCACGGCCCTGCCCTTTTCTGCGTGGATCTTGGACACCACGCCTTCGCCGGGGCTCTTGATCACGTTCTCCATCTTCATCGCCTCCAGCACCAGCACGGGATCGTTCTTCTTCACCGCATCACCGGGCTGCACCAGCACGTTGATCACCAGGCCGGGCATGGGGGCCTTGATCTCGCGCACTTTCTGCGTGGCCTTGTCCAGGCCCAACGACCGCAGCATGCGACCACGATCGTCCTGAAGACGCACGGTGTAGGTGCCCGTGCCGATGCGCAGGCGCACGGTGTTGTTCTCCGCGTCCTCCTTCAGCACCAGCACGCGATGGCTGCGGCCCTTGTACACCAGGGTGTACGTGGCGGGGCCGGTGCGCACCAGTTCCGGGGGATCACCACCGGCCAAGGCCCAAGGGGCCGATGGGGTGGGGCGCTCCAGCTCGATCGCGCCTTCGGCGCTGTTCACAGTGGCGAAGAGTTTGGCCATGGCGCGAAAGTAGCGGGGATCATAACAGGGTGGCCTCGGCCTGCTCGTAGCCCTCGTCCACCTGGAGCTCACTTTGCTCGCGTGCGGCCACGGCAAGGCGGTCGCACAGTTCGTTCAAAGGGTGGCCGTTGTGCCCGCGGATCCATTGGAACCGCACGTTGTGCTTGCGGAACACCTTCAGGAAGCGCTGCCACAGATCGGGGTTCTTCACCTTGGCCCACCGTTTCTTTTCCCACCCGAAAAGCCAGCCCTGCTCCACGGCGTCCACCACGTATTTGCTGTCGCTCACCACCAGCACATCGTGGCCCTCGCCCTTGAGCGCCTCCAGCGCGGCGATCACCGCCATCAGCTCCATGCGGTTGTTGGTGGTGCGGCGGTAGCCGCCCCAGATCTCCTTGCGGTGTTTGCCGCTCTGCAGCACCGCCCCGAAGCCGCCCGGACCGGGATTGCCGCTGGCTGCGCCGTCGGTATGGATGGTGATCCGCACGCGTCAGCCTTTGGGGAACAGGTACGTGATGTTGCCTGCGAACAGCTTCACGCTGATCGCGAGCAGGATGATGCCGAAGGCCTTCTTGATCACGATCAGCCCCAGGCGGCCCAGCAGTCGCTCGATGCGGTCGGTGAGCAGGATCACCAGCACCACCACCACCATGTTCAGCAGGATCGCCACCAGGATGTTCAGGGCCTCGTACTCGGCCCGCAACGAGAGGAGCGTGGTGATGGTGCCCGCGCCGGCGATCACCGGGAAGGCCAGCGGCACGATGCTGTAGACCTTGTTGTTCTTCTCCGGCTCGTCGAGCCCGGGAGCCGAAAGGTCCTCGCGGAAGAGGCGGATGCCAAGCACCATCTCCAACGCGATGAAGAAGAGCACCAGGGCCCCCGCCACCGCGAAGGAGTTCACATCGATGCCCACCACATCGAGGATCCGCTCGCCCAGGAACAGGAAGCTGATCATGATGCCGGCACTGACCAGCGTGGCCCGCGCGGGGTACACCTTGCCGGCCTTCTTGCGGACATCGAGGATGATGGGGATGCTCCCGATGATGTCGATCACCGCGAAGAGGATCAGGAAGGCCTTGCCGATCTGTGCCAGGTCGAACATGGGACAAAGGTCATCAACCCGGCGCAACGGCCGCGCATCGGCAACGGTCCCGGGTGGAATGTGCGATCAGCGGACCAAGGTCAGATGACCGGTGCGTTCCACGGCTTCGCCGTTCGGGGCGGTGTAACGCAGCACCCAGAAGTAGGTCCCCTCGGGCGCCATCTCCCCGCTGAACTGCCGGCCGTCCCAGCGCATGCCGGTGCGGTCGGCGGAAAAGAGCAATTGGCCCCAGCGATTGAAGATCTCCAGGGAGAACGCGGTGATGCCGGTGGCGGGACCGAACACCCCGAACGTATCGTTCACCCCGTCGCCGTTGGGCGAGAACACGTTCGGTATATCGAACGCACCTTCGGAGGGAAGCTCCTGGCAATGTGTGTCGGTGCAGCCGTTGGTGCTGGTGACGGTCAGGCAGATGGTCAGCGGGTCGCCGCCTTCGGGAGTGAACACCGGGTGTTCCTCGGACGAGGTATTCCCATCGCCGAACGTCCAAGACCAGGATGCCGCACCGGTGGAAGTATTGGTGAAGGCGATCGGCTGTCCGGCACCCACTGCTGCAGGCGATGCCGTGAACGCGGCCACCACCGTATCGCCACCGGCCACCGCGACGGTCGCCATGTCCATGCAGCCATCGGCGTTGGTCACGTGCAGTACATAGCTGCCCGGGCAGAGGTGCTGGAAGAGCCCATCGCCTTGGGCCGGACCGCTGTTCAGCCTGTAGAGAAGACCACTGCCGGAGGCCGTGGCAAGAATCGACCCGTCGCAGCTGTCTGCGCAGCCTTCCGCCATCGCTTGGGCACTGGTGATCGCCACCGGCTCGGGGGCTGTCAGCTGCACCGTCGTTGTTGTTGAGCAGCCATTGGCATCGGTCACGATGATCGTGTAGCCGCCCGCGTCCAGCCCGGCGAAGCTGGGCGACGATTGCGGTGTGCCGCCATTGATGGCGTACTCAAGTCCCTGGCCGGTGGCAGATATCTGGATGCTCCCGTCCTGTCCTGTGCACGAGGGGCCCGTGGTGGCCACATCATCGAGCGTCGGTCCGTCGCTGGCCTCCAGCAGCACGGAGAGGGTGTCGGTGCAGCCCGCATCGTTCACCACCACCACGACGTAAGTGCCGGCGGCAAGGTCGGTGAAGAGGGGGTCGGGCTGGAAGTCGATGCCACCGTTGCTGCTGTACTGGAGACCGGTGCCGGTGGCCGAGACCGAGATAGTCCCATCGTTCGCGCCACAGGCGGGGGATGTGGTGGACACCTCCTCGATCACTGGCGCTTCGCTCGGATCCAGCACCACGGTCAGGGTATCCGTGCAGCCCGCATCGTTCATCACCACCACGACGTAAGTGCCGACGGCGAGGTCGGTGAAGAGGGGGTCGGGCTGGAAGTCGATGCCGCCGTTGTTGCTGTATTGAAGACCGGTGCCGGTGGCCGATATCGAGATGCTTCCATCGTCCATGCCACAGTCGGGGGACGTGGTGCTAACACTTGTGATCGCTGGAACTTCGGGCGCGTCCAAGGTGATCGTGGTCGTTGCCGTAGCTCCGTTCTCGTCGCGCACCACGATATCGTACACGCCTGCACCCAGGTCGGTGAAGGTCGGGTCGGGCTGGAAGGTGGCGCCACCGTCGATGCTGTACTCCAGACCGGTCCCGCTGGCGGTGATCGTGATGCTTCCCCCGGTGCCGTCGCAGCCCGGTGCGGTCGGTGCCACGTCCTCGATCACCGGCCCTGCCGACATGCAGGTGTTGTCGGCACCCGTGGTCAGTTCGATGTAGAAGGTGCTGCTCACGCCGGCCTGGCCGTCGATCACCAGCACATATTGCTGCCCTGAAGTCAGGCCGGTGAGCGTGTAACCGTGGTTGAACTTGGTGCCGCCGTCGTAGCAGACACGATGGTAGAGCGTAGGGTGGCCGGTGGTGGTGTTGCAACCGCCCACGAACATGCTCGTTGGGCAGCCCACCACCGAGTAGGAAGGTGCAGCGCAGGTGCCATTGTTGTGCAGCACGATGGTCTGCTGCGGATCATTGTCGAAACCCGACACGGAGACCTGTACCGTTGAGGCCGTGGCCGTGAAATGGAACCACGCCGTGTTGTTCGCCTCCGCGTTCCAGTTGCAGCCCCCCACGGTAAGGCCGGGGTAGGCGGGTTGGTTGTGGGGGTAGCCCACGTTGGTGGCGAGCACGATCTCGCTCGCTCCGCTCTGCAGGCATTGCGACTGTGCGCAGGCGCTGTTGTTGGAGTTGTCGCTGATGTCCACGTAGGTGAAGGGCGGCCCGAACACCAGCTCCACGCTGTTGAACTGGATCTCGGTGCCTGTGTTCTCGATCATGCTGAAGGTCCAGGTGCCGTTGACGCTTGTGGTGGTGTTGAGGTTGGCGAAGCTTCCCGGGGTCTCCACGCGGTAGTAGCCGAAGCTGTATGGCATGCCCAGGTAGGAGTTGGTGTAGTCGTTCAAGCGCTTCAGGAAGACGTGGTCGCGGAGGTGGATGTTGACGTAGCGGGAGAAGTCGGTATTGTAGAAATACCCGGCATTGAACAGGGGGATTATGTTGCCGGAGGGGTCGGTGAGGCGTGCGGCCAGGGTGCTGATGTTGCTGCCCGCCGCGCTGCCCAGGTCGAGGTTGACCTGACGCAGCACCATGCCCGAGGTGGGCACGCCGGAAACCACCACCTCGCGCACCAGGGCGGTCGACCAATCATTCCCGGAGTTCCACGAATCGTGGGCGGCCACCGTGGTGTTCGAGAAGGTGTAGGTCACCTGGGCCGTCAGCAGGTGGGGGGCAAGGGTCGGCAGCACCCATGCGAGGGTGCGAAGGCAATGACCGATGGACATGTTCGGGCGCGTGGGGAGGAACATGGCCACAAACAAACCAAACCTGGCCTACCGTGTCCCCATCCCTGCCGACCATTCTTCAACAACCCGTGGGTAATGAAGATGCTCCAAGGCGTGGATCCGGGTGGCCAGCGACCCCGGGGTGTCGTCGGGAAGCACCGGGCAGCGGGCCTGGAACAGGTGCTCGCCTTCGTCGTACCGTTCGTTCACGAGATGGATGGTGATGCCGCTCTCGGTCTCCCCGGCCGCGATCACGGCCTGGTGCACGCGGTCGCCGTACATGCCCTTGCCCCCGTACTTCGGTAACAGGGCGGGGTGGATGTTCACGATCCGGTCGGGGAAAGCCTGCACCAGGTGCTGCGGGATCAGCCGCAGGAAGCCCGCCAGCACGATCGCGTCGATGCGCTGGCACTGAAGCTCGCGCAGCACCGTGCCGTCGCGCAGGGCGGTCCCGTTGAAGAGGTAGGCGGGCACGCCGAGGCCCCATGCGCGTTGCAGCACACCGGCCCCGGGTCGGTCGCAGCCGATCAGGGCCACCCGGGCCGATGGGTGGCCGGCGAAATGCTCCACCAGCCGCTGGGCATTGGTGCCGGAACCGGAGGCAAGAACGGCGATACGGACCATGGCGCGAAGGTGGTGGATCCCGTCGGCTTCACCGCAACCTGTTGATGATCAGTGCGGGAGGGGGGAGGTTTGCACGAATGGAAAATGTCGTTCCTTTGCAGCCTGTTCAACCAACAACGAACTGACATGTCGGATATCAAGTCAAGGGTCATCGCGATCATCGTGGACAAGCTCGGTGTCGATCAGAGCGAGGTCACGCCTGAAGCGAGCTTCACCAACGACCTTGGCGCTGACAGCCTCGATACCGTCGAGCTCATCATGGAGTTCGAGAAGGAGTTCAACATCGCGATCCCCGATGACCAGGCCGAAAAGATCCAGACCGTGGGTCAGGCCGTGGACTACGTGGAGAAGAACGCGAAGTAACCCGCGTACCGCATGCAGCTCAGACGCGTGGTCGTCACCGGTCTGGGCGCGCTCACTCCCCTCGGGAACACCCTCAAGGAGTACTGGGAGGGCCTTGTGAGCGGCCGTAGCGGAGCCGCGCCCATCACGCGCTTCGACGCCAGCAAGTTCAAGACGCGGTTCGCCTGCGAGGTGAAGGGCTTCAACCCTGAGGACTTCATCGAACGCAAGGAGGCCCGCAAGATGGACCCCTACACCCAGTTCGCCGTGGTCTGCGCCGATGAGGCGATCCAGGACAGCGGCTTGGACATGGAGAAGGTGGACCGTGAACGCATCGGGGTGATCTGGGGCAGCGGGATCGGCGGGTTGAAGACCTTCCAGGACGAGTGCATCGCGTATGGCCGCGGTGACGGCACCCCACGCTTCAATCCGTTCTTCATCCCCAAGATGATCGCGGACAGCGCGGCGGGCCTCATCAGCATGCGCCATGGACTGCGCGGCCCCAGCTACGTCACCGCAAGCGCCTGTGCATCGAGCAACAACTCGATGATCGACGCCTTCAACTACATCCGATTGGGGATGTGCTCGGTGATCGTCACAGGGGGCAGCGAGGCGGCGATCCATGAGGCGGGTGTGGGCGGCTTCAACGCCCTGCACGCCATGAGCACGCGCAACGACGACCCTGCGACCGCGTCGCGGCCCTACGACAAGGACCGCGACGGTTTCGTGCTCGGCGAAGGCGGTGCGGCGATCATCCTCGAGGACCTCGAGCACGCCTTGGCGCGTGGTGCCAGGATCTACGCCGAGGTGATCGGCGGTGGCATGAGCAGCGATGCCTACCACATCACCGCTCCCCATCCCGACGGTCTGGGCGCGGAGCTGTGCATGAAGCACGCCTTGGCCGATGCGGGCCTCGCTCCGGAGGACATCGACTACATCAACACGCACGGCACCAGCACGCCCATCGGCGATCCGCAGGAGGTGAAGGCCATCCAGCGGCTCTTCGGCGAGCATGCCTACAAGCTGAACATCAGCGCCACCAAGAGCATGACCGGCCACCTGCTCGGTGGTGCGGGCGCGGTGGAGGGCATCGCCACCATCATGGCCGTGTATACCGATATCGTACCTCCCACGATCAACCATTTCACGGACGATCCGGAGATCGACCCCGGGTTGAACTTCACGTTCAACATCGCGCAGAAGCGCACCGTGCGTGCCGCCATGAGCAACACCTTCGGGTTCGGCGGCCACAACACGGCGGTCGTTTTCCGCAAGTACGGTTAAGCCCCTTTGATCCGCAGCCTGTTCAACCGAGCACGAAGCCCCGAGGACAAACGGGTACGGGCTTGGTGCCGCCAGATCCTGGGCATCACCCCGGGCGATCTGCCGTTGTACCGCCAGGCCCTGCGCCATGTGAGCGCCGTTACGGGCGATCGTGCCGCCCTGTCCGACAACGAACGGCTCGAGTTCCTTGGCGATGCCGTGCTTGACACGGTGATCGCCGACCTGCTCTTCAGCACCTATCCCGATCGCGGCGAGGGCTTCCTCACCCGCATGCGGAGCAAATTGGTGAGCCGCCAGCAGCTCAACCATCTGGCGCAGCGCATCCAGATCGAGCGCGTGATGGAGAGCAACGTGGCGCGCGGCCAAGGCTCGTCGGTGCCCGGCAACGCCGTGGAGGCCTTGATCGGCGCACTGTTCCTGGACAAGGGCTTCGAACGCGCCCGCAAGGTGGTGCTGGCGCTGGTACGGGCCCATTTCGACCTGAAGGAACTGGAGAAGGAGGACCGCGACGGCAAGAGCCGGCTCTTGGAATGGGGGCAGAAACGGCGGAAGAAGGTGGAGTTCGTGGTGAAGGAGGAAGGCGGCCGCGGACGTGGCAAGATGTACGTGGCCGAAGTGGTGATCAATGGCGAGGTGAAGGGCCGTGGCACGGGCCTGAGCAAGAAGGTGGCCGAACAGGATGCCGCGCAGGACGCCTTCGGGAAAATGCGCTCGCGCAAGCCGCAACCGCCGCGGAGATCATCACCCCACACCGACGAGACGGCACCCGAGGAACTGGGCCGGACCCCATCGCGCAGGAGGCGCGGCGGGCGTTCGAGGCCCGATGATGGTGAACGGCCCGCTGCCTGAACGCGTGCGCAGAGGCCCGCACTCGTCCGGAGCTCCCTCCCCCCGTGGCTACCTTTGCCATACCTCTCTCGCTGAGAAGGAGCTGTCCACCCATGGCCCGCCTTCGTTTGGACCCACCTCCCGAACCCGACGTCACGATCATCGGCATCAGCAGCCATGTGAACGACTATCGCTTGTGCTGGGCGTTGAACCGGTCCATGGGATTGGAACTCTCTCGCCGCCACACCGATATCGTGGACAGCACCAAGCACGGCCCGGCCCATTACGCCGTGTTCGACCACACCGACCCGGAGACCGAGGCCCGCTACACATTGGTGAGCAACAACAGCGGCGATGGCCGCCTGTTGAAGGACCAGCGCCAGGCGAACTACTTCCTGGTGGTCGATGCCGAGGAGGCCGAACGCCGTCCCGATCTGCTGGACCGGGTGCTCGCCACCGAATTCGTTCTCACGGCCTTCCCGCTCGCATACAAGGACCTGCGGGCCGGCCACAAACTGCTGCTCTGAAAAACACGCGCCCTCGCCGAGGTTTCGCTGAACGACCATGACGGACCCCAAGACCAAGATCGTAGCCACCATCGGCCCGGCTTCCGCGCCGCGCGAGGTGCTTCGCGAGATGATGCTGAGCGGCATGGACGTGTGCCGCCTGAACTTCAGCCACGGCAACTACGACTTCTACGCAGAGCTGATCGCCACCATCCGTTCGCTCAATGCCGAGCTCGGCCTGCATACCGCGATCCTTGCCGACCTGCAGGGCCCCAAGATGCGTGTGGGCGCCATGGAGGATGGGCCCATAGACCTGGTCGAAGGTGAGGAGCTGATCATCACCACGGAGCCCATCAAGGGTCGGCCGGGCATCGTGAGCACGAGCTACACCCAGTTCCCGCAGGATGTGAAGGCGGGCGAGATCGTGCTGCTCGATGATGGCAAGCTGCGCCTGGAAGTGGTGGCCACGGATGGCGTGCAGCGCGTCACCACGCGCGTGGTCCATGGCGGTCCGCTCAGTTCGAACAAGGGCCTCAACCTGCCCAATACCCGGATCAGTCTGCCCTGCCTTACCGACAAGGACAAGGAGGACCTCGACTTCGCGCTGGCGCACGACGTGGATTGGATCGGCCTCAGCTTCGTGCGCCGTGCCAGCGACATCGTTGAGCTCAAAGAGATCATCCAGGAGCGCGGCAAGCATGCCCGCGTGGTGGCCAAGATCGAGAAGCCCGAGGCCCTGGAGCAGATCGATGCGATCATCGACGAGGCCCACGCCCTCATGGTGGCCCGCGGTGACCTGGGCGTGGAGATCCCCATGGAGAAGGTGCCGCTGGTGCAGAAGGACATCATCAAACGCTGTCTCGACAAGCACCGCCCGGTGATCGTGGCCACCCAGATGATGGAGAGCATGATCACCAACATCACGCCCACGCGTGCCGAGGTGAACGACGTGGCCAACGCCGTGCTCGACCATGCCGATGCCGTGATGCTGAGCGCCGAGACCAGCGTGGGCCGCTTCCCCGTGGAGGTGGTGAAGGCCATGAACCGGATCCTGATCGAGATGGAGTCGAGCGAGGACATGTTCAATGTGCCGCAGCCGAAGTTGAAGGAGGATGATCGTCTGGTGTCCGATGCGATCTGCATGGCGGGTGTGCGCATGGCCGCCTCGATCGACATCAAGGCGATCGTGACCATGACCCACAGCGGTTACACGGCGTTCAAGATCAGCAGCATGCGGCCCAAGGCGAACATCTTCGCCTTCACGAGCAACCGCTCCATCCTATGCATGCTCAACCTCGTGTGGGGCGTGCGTGCCGAGTACTACGACAAGACGGTGAGCACCGATCACACCATCGCGGATATCAAGCACATACTGCGCAACAAGAAGCTCGTGCGCCCCGGCGACCTCGTGGTCAACATCGCCAGCATGCCCATCGCCGAACAGGGTATGGCGAACATGTTGAAGCTGAGCCCCGCCTGAGCGCATGCACCTGCGATCGTGGAAACAACGCAACCGGTCCATGTCGGATGCGTGATCATGCCGGGTACCTTGCCGCAAATACATAGCGCCACGGCGTAGCGTTCGCCACCCAGCCAGAGCCCCATGTCACCGAAGACCGTGGGGCCGCCCACAAAGGATCCCCACCGCGCATGCGCCATGGCCGAATCGCCATGCCATGAACGAGCAGGACTGGGACAGAGTGGCCAGCACCTTCGAGGAGGAGATCTTCAACGTACCGGCCAACGACCGCAAGGGCCACATCGAGCGGTGGGTCTCACAACTCGCCGTACCGGGCACCGTGGCCACCGATCTGGGCTGTGGCGTGGGCCGCACATTGCCGATGCTCGCCACACGCTACGACACGGTGTACGCGGTGGATGTGAGCAGCCATTGCCTGGACATCGCCGCACAGGCCTGCGCGGGCCACACGAACATCACCTATGTGCATGCCGACCTGAGCGATGAAGGCGACCGCGCCTTTCCTGCGACCGACGTGGTGCTTTGCATCAACACCTTGCTCAATGCCTCGTTGGAGATCCGCGAACGCTTGGTACGCAACACCTTCCGCAGCGTGAAGAAGGGTGGCCACCTGCTGCTGGTGGTGCCCTCGCTCAATTCGGCGTTGCTCGCGGCCTACCGTCATCTGCAATGGAACCTGCGCATCGGCATGTCGCCCCGCGAGGCGCAGCGCGCGGCCGCACTGAACGGTGATGGGTTGGAGCACGGCATCGTGCACCTCGACAATGTGCCCACGAAGCATTACCTGCGCGAAGAGCTGGAGGCCATGCTCATCGAGGGTGGTTTCGCGATCGAAGCATTCGAGAAGATCGAATACCCGTGGTCCACGGAGTTCGACGATCCGCCCGCGTGGATGAAGGCCCCGTACCCGTGGGATTGGTTCGTGGCGGCCCAGCGGGTGAAGTAACGCACCTGTCCCGCCGGGCTTGAACCGGAGGAGCGATGTCGAACAGTCCGCGACGGCCCTACCGCGACCGGCCCAGCAGAAGGTCCAAGTAGAAGCCGGGCCGCTTCAGCCGCGCGCGCAGGTCGAGGTCGTTGAACATGCTGCTGATCGTGTCGGCCAGCGCCGGATTGCGGTTCGCGCGCTCCACCACGAAGTCGAAAAGCCAAGCCTTGTGTGCCATGCTCTGTAGGCGCGCGCTGATCGACAATTCCCGCCCCAGTCGCCGCCACACGCGTTGGTCGTATTCCTTCGCCGCCAGGGCGGAAACGCCAGTACGCGTCAGCATCGCGTGGGCCACGTCGGCCGCATGCATCCCGCTTATCATGGCGTGGCTGATCCCCTCGCCCGTGAAGGGGTCGATCAAGTGGCCCGCATCGCCCACGAGCAGGTAGCCGTCGCCGCTCAATGGGCGCCGCTTCCCGGCCAATGGCAGGCCCATGCCTTGGATGGAGCCTTCACGATGGGCATTGGCGAACCGCTTCTTCAACCCCGGATGCTCCGATAGCAACTGCTCCATCAGGGCCTTCAGGTCCACGCGTCGCTGGCGCACCACATCGCTGCGCAGGCCCAGACCCACGTTGGCACGACCGCCGGGCAAGGGGAACACCCACAGGTAGCCGGGCAGCAACTCCTTCAGGAAATGCAGTTCGATGAATCCGTCGGGGTCCAGGTCGCTCACGCCGCTGTAGTAGGCCCGCACACCTGCCGCATGGTGGCGTGGCTCCATCGGCAGACCGGCCACATGGCGGGAGAAGTGCGAGTTCGCGCCGGAGGCATCGATGATGAGGCGGCACTCGATGTTCAGTTCCGGCCCATCCCTGTGGGCCGTGATCGACCAACCACGCTCCACGCGCTCGAAGCTCTTGGCGGTGGTACTCTCCAGCACGGCGATGCCGGGAGCGTGCTTCACCCGTTGGAAAAGCAGGTCGTCGAACCGCAGGCGGGGCAGGATGCTGCCCGGTGCTTCGCCCTGCCCGGTGTTGCGCGAGAAGGGGACGCGCAGCGCCTTTCCCCCGGGGGCCACGAAGGTCACCCCCCAGCTGGGCATCGCGTCGGCTTCGGCCTTCACCTCCGCCGCCAGAGCCGGGTCGAGGCGCTCCAAGGTGCGCATCACCTTACCGCTCAATGCGTCGCCGCACACCTTGTGGCGCGGGAACACGGCTTTTTCCAGCACCGTCACGGGTACGCCATGGCGTGCCAGGGCGAGCGCAGCCGAGCATCCACCCGGACCGCCGCCGATGATGCATACGTCCGTCCGGAGAGCGCCTGCCATGGTATGGGTCACTCGCGGAATGGGGCCGCGGTGAACTGCTCCAGGAAGCGCACGTCGTTCTCCCAGTACATGCGCAGGTCGGGCACGCGATAGATCAGCTGGGCGATGCGTTCCACGCCCATGCCGAAGGCGAAACCGCTGTACACCTCGGGATCGATGCCGCAGTTGACGAGCACGGCGGGATCCACCATGCCGCAGCCCATGATCTCCACCCAGCCACTGTGCTTGCAGATGTTGCAACCGACACCGCCGCAGATGCTGCAGCTCATGTCCACCTCGGCGCTGGGCTCGGTGAAGGGAAAGTAGCTCGGCCGCATGCGTATGGTGACATCGGGGCCGAAGAGGCTCTTCACGAAATAGTCCAGGGTGCCCTTCAGGTCGGCGAAGCTCACGCCTTCATCCACGTACAGGCCTTCCACCTGATGGAACATGCAGTGGGCGCGGGCGCTGATGGCCTCGTTGCGATAAACGCGGCCCGGGGAAATGGTGCGGATGGGCGGCTTGCCCTTCTCCATCACCCTTACCTGCACGCTGCTGGTGTGCGTGCGCAATGCGAGGGCTTGGCTGGCAGCGCCCGCAGTGGCGTTCGGGGCCACGAAGAAGGTGTCCTGCATGTCGCGCGCCGGATGGTCGGGGGCGAAGTTGAGAGCACCGAAGTTGTGGTGGTCGTCCTCCACCTCGGGGCCCTGGCTTACCGTATAGCCGATGCGTGTGAAGATGCCCACGATGCGCTGGCGCACGATGGTGATCGGATGCAGGCCGCCGACGGGCTCGGTGTTCGACGGGGCGCTGGCGTCGATCGCCGGGCCCGCCTTGCGCGACGGGGCCTGGGCCACGGTGGCGCGCAACTCGTCGAGCTTGGCTTGGGCCTGTTGCTTCAACTGGTTCAGTCGTGCGCCCAAGGCACGTTTCTCCTCGGGCGGTACCTGCTTGAACGCGTCGAACAGGGCGGTGATCGAGCCGTGGCGGCCCAGCAGCGCCACACGCAGGCGTTCGAGCTCGTCCGCGCTACCTACGGTGGCAGCGGTCACTTGCGCCTCAAGGGCGGCGATACGGTCTGTCAGGCTCATCGGATCACACGCATGAACATGCGGACGTCGGCGGTGGGACGGTCCATGTTGTCGCAGGGAAGCATGGCGATGCGGTCGATCACCTCGATGCCTTCCACCACCTCGCCGAACACGGTGTACCCGCCATCGAGATGGGGGGCACCGCCCTGCGTGGCGTACATCCGCTTGTCGCTTTCGGAATAGCTCACCTCGATGCCCCGCTGGCGGTTGCGTTCGGCCACGCGCTCCAGGTCCGATGGCTGGTAGGTGCGTCCTTGCACGATGTAGAACTGGCACCCGCTCGAACGTCGTTCGGGGTTCTCCTCGTCGCTCAGCCGGGCGGCGGCCAGCGCCCCCCGTTTGTGAAAGGCGCCGGGGATGATCTCGGCCGGAATGGTGTAGTCCCGGTCCCCCTCACCAAGAAGAACTCCCGCGTGGGTGTGCCTGCTGTTCGGGTCACCGCCCTGGACCATGAAACCGGGGATCACCCGATGGAACAGCAGGCTGTCGTAGAAGCCCTCCTGCACCAGCTTCAGGAAGTTGTCGCGGTGTTGCGGGGTCTCGTTGTACAGCTCCACCACCAAGGTGCCCACCGTCGTGCGGATCTCCACCTGATGCCGCTGCGCCATGGCCCCGTGGGCAACAAAAAGCAGGGTCGCGAGCGTCGTGCCCAAGGACCGCATCCGGCACCGCATGGATCGGTTGATTACATTTGACATCCTTCCGCCGGACCTGTTCAGGGCGAGGCGCCCAAAAGTAGAACCAATGTCCAGTCCCTCGTTCCGCCGCGTGCTTACCAACGTAGCGATGATCGTACTGCTGGCCACGGCATTCGCCGCGTGCAACAAGGAGGAGCCCACCACGGCCGTCATCCATGTGAAGATGCCCAATGGGGCGCCGGTGGCCGGGGCCACGGTGAAGCTCTTCGGCAATCCCGCCTACCCGCTTGCCGATCCCACCCGGTTGAACAAGGAGACCACCACCAACAGCAGTGGCCGGGCCGAATTCGATTATTCGGATTTCTACAAGAAGGGCCAGTCCGGGTTCGCCGTGCTCGACATCGAGTGCCGTTACGACACCCTGATCGGCGAAGGCATCATCAAAATCGTGGAGGAGGAGACCAACGAAGAGACGGTCTACCTGGTCCCCGTGCAGTGATCCCCGGTCGGGCCCCTCAGGCCTCGAAGTAGGCAAGCACGGCCTCCTTCATCAGGCGTTCCTGTTCCTCGGGCCCCAGCGGTGGCAGGTCCTTCACCCGCTCGAAGTGCGGCCAACCGTCGGCGTCGCGGCCCAACTCCCGGTAATAACCGTAGGGCAGCAGCACCACGCAGATCCCGATGTGCATCAGGGCCACTTTCTCGTCCTTCTTGAAGTCGCGCCCATGCTGACCGAGCTCCTGCACGCCGATCAGGAAGAGCACGGCGTTCAGGTCGAGCGTGCCTGCACCGAACCGGGCGGTGAGCCGCGTGATCAGGTCGCGCCAGCGTTTTTCGAAGGCAAGGTCCACGGGATGGGGGCTTTCGTAGGGGGCGCAAAGATGATGTTCCCGATCTTCATCGCCGCATGAACTGGCTGGATTGGGTCGTCGTAGCCGTGCTGGCCTTCGCGGCCGTGAAGGGCTTCTCGCGCGGCTTCATCGTGGAGCTGGCCTCGCTGGTGGCCGTGGTGGCCGGAGCGTGGATCGCGGTCCGCTTCAGCGACCGTATCATCGCCGCGATCGGTTCGCCCACCGACAGCACCGCCATCGCGTTTCTGGTCTCCTTCATCCTCGTGGTGGTGGCGGTGCATCTTCTCGCACGTTTCCTCACCACGGTGGTGGACATCGCCCAATTGGGCCTGCCCAACAAACTGGCCGGCGTGCTGCTTGGTGCGCTGCGTGCACTGTTCACGCTCAGTGTGGCGTTCAACCTTCTGGTGGGTCATACCGATGGGAAGGCGCCTTCGGCCGAAGCCCGCGAAGGCTCGGTGCTGTACGGACCGGTGGCCGCTTTCGCGCCCTTGATCGTTCCCGAACTGGGCGGGACCAAGTGGGTGAAGAACACCTTGGACCGTATGCAGCAGGAGGCCGAACGGGTGTTCGGTGAGTGAGCATCAGTGCTCGACCGACCTTTTTCGCCCCACCAACAGCTTCAGCCCCCAAGCGGCGACCACGATCAACGCCGCCATTCCGGGGTTTTTGAAGCGGGCGTCGCTGGTGGTCAAGGCGCCCATGGCGATAAGGCTAATGGCCATCAACAGCAGGAGCCATACGGCATGCGGGACTTGGCGCCAGCACAGCACGGGCACGACAATGGCGAACACCAACAACGCCGAGAAGCCGAACGAAATAGCCATCAGCAGCCGCGCCACGACCGATCCCTTCGGGAAGAACAGGGCGATGTGGCCGCGCCCGAGGGCCACGGTGATCCGCGCCGCCTTCACGGCCTGCACGCGCACCCACGTGATCGGATGGGCGAGGAAGGTGGCAAGCACCTCGGCTCGCAGATCGTCGAAAAAGGCATGGTAGGCGGCATCGTCCTCCCAGTTCATGGATGCCGCACGATCGTTCAACGCCGGATGCCAGCGCGGGGCACGCTCATCGCCGACGGCACGCAACACATCGGGCACCTGGTAGTACCCTGCCGCCACCACACCGCTGTCGCCCAGGTAGAACCGGCCCAGTACGCGTTGGTTGTGCAGCGCCCACGGCAGCAGCGATAGCAGGACCAGTGCGATGAACATCGTCGACCGTGCCACGTCCTTCTTCAGCAGGGAACATGCGCCCACGCCGGTGATGACGGCCAGGGCCGCCCCGTTCGGACGCACCCATGCCGCCGCTGCGAACAGCACCGCCGCTGCGACCCATGCGTACCATTGCTTCCCACGGAACAGCAGCACCGTACCGGCGAGGAGCAGGAAGCCGAACAACGCCTCGGTGAGCAGTTGTGCGGAGAGCAGCACATCAACGGGCTCGATGACCATCAGCCCTGCGGCCAGCAAGGCGAAGCGTGGCGCGAGCCCTACGGAGCGCCCGAGCAGGAAGACCAGCGGCACCTTCAGCGCCGAGAGCATGCTTTGGAACAGGAGCGTGAGCAGAACGCTGTCGCCCAGCAAATGGATCAGGAAGGGATAACCGGGCCGCTTGATCGTGTCCGGGATGTCGGTGGGATGGAACATGGAGTACACGCCGTGCCGCATGTTCTCGGCCAGGGTGAGGTACATGGTGGGGTCGTAGCGCAGCTCCCAGCCCAGGCTCTGGTGGTACACGACCATGGACATGCGCAGCAGCAAGGCCAATGCGGTGAGGCCTATCAGAATGACCGTGTGCCGGTTGCGACGCATCGTTCTGCGTGGTCACGCCTTGGCGAGGTGTGCTGCGCGACGCACCTGATAGCTGAAATACGCGATGCTGATGCCCGCCGCCAGGGCCACGAACACTGTGAGCCAACTGGTCCAAGGCAATAGCCCGGTGCGGTGCAGTACGAACACCAGGGTGCCGGCCATGTACAGCAGCCGCAGGATCTCGAGCGGCACTGCCCAATGGCGCGCCTGCATGATGCCGCCCCAGCTCACGATCATGCCGAAGATCCCGATGGAGAGCACCACACGGTCCACCGCACTGAGCGGCCATTGCATGTTGATCGTCACGTACATGTAGCCCAGTCCCAGCAGCACTTGGGCGATCAGGTAACCGGTCATGGCCGGAAAGGGCGTACTGCGGTACTTCACCTGCTCGGCCAGGGTGTAGCCGATGGTCTGCGGCGTGGGGTCCATGACCAGGTCGGGCGGTCGCCAACCGGTGGGCATGAACCAGATGCGCAGCTTGTCCCACCAGTTGCGTGTATGCCATGCATCGGTCACCAGTTGGCGCCAGAACTGGAAGTTGATGGCGAGGGGGTCCCACGTGCGCGGCGGGTGCGTGATGCCGTAGCACACCTCCTCCCCCTCTTCCTCGTAACTGCCGAAAAGCTTGTCCCAGATGATGAGGAACTCCGAGTAGTTCTTGTCGATGTACTGCGGATTCACCCCATGGTGCACACGGTGGTGGCTGGGGGTGACGAAAAGCTTCTCGAACCAGCCCATGCGCTTGATCAGGCGTGTATGGTGCCAATAGGCCAACAGCAGATGCACGGCGGCCACGGCATATACCTGTTCCGGCGTGAAGCCGATCAGCACGAGCACCCAATCGAAGAAGAGGAACTGGAACAGGCGCTGGGTGAAGCTGGCGCGGATGCCCACCGAGAGGTTCATTTCCTCGCTGCTGTGGTGCGGCATGTGCGCCGCCCAGAAGATGTTCACGCGGTGGCCGGTCCGGTGGAACCAGTAGAAGATGAAGTCCGAGATGATCAGCAACCCCAGCATGCTGTACCAGGTGGTGGGAATGGTCCACGGTGCGAACTGGTGCAACCAGCCGTACCACTTGTACACCAGGAAGGCCACGGCCAGATTGATGCACTGGTTGCCGATGCCCGTGCCCAGGTTGGCGATCGTGTCCTGGAAGTTGTACAGGCCCTTCTTCCCGCGCACGCTGACGATGATCTCCAGCAGCAGCAACAGCACCACGATGGGTGTGATGAAGGCGTAGACGTTCATGACGCACGCCAAGATAGGTGGGGTCAAGGCTCGACCTTGATGCCGTAGCGCGTCAGCAGTCCGGGCAAACCGTGCAGGGCGAAGCGGGCGCCCTTGATCCGGTTGGAGGTGGGATCGATGTCGAAATGGCGGGCGGTGCTCAGGTCGGCGCCGGTCAGATCGGTGCCATCGAAGACCGCGCCGGCGAGGTCGCATTCGTTGAACTCCGCGTTGGCGAGGACGGTTCCGCTGAGGTCGGCCTCCACGAGCGAGCATCCGGCGAAGCGGGTGCCTTTCATGCGCAACGCACGGAACGAGGCGAGGTCCAGACGGCATTGCTCGAACCGCAGGTGCAGGAGGAAGTCATGGCAGTGGTCGAAGCGTACGCCGAGCAACTTGCACTCCTTGAACACCGTGGTCCGAAAGCCGGTGCCGTCCACCACGACATTGCTCAGGTCGCAGTGCTCGAACGTGCATTCGGTGAAGCGTGCCTTGCTCAAGTTCGCTCCGGCCCACTGACCGTTGCGGAGCACACATCGGTCGAACTCCGCCCCGGCGAGGTCTTCCGGTCGCAGCTCTCCGGCCGAAAAGGTGCGATCCTCGTGACAGGGGCGGATCATGGCGTGTTCAACAGGGCATAAATGGCCAGGCTCAGGTAGCGACCGTCCTTCATTTCGCATTCGCGCAGGGTGCCTTCGTGGACGAAGCCCGCGCGCTCCAACACCCGGGCGCTGGCGGTGTTCGCGACCTCCACCTCGGCCATGATCCGGTGCAGCCCCAGATCGCTGAAGGCATGGGCGATCACCAGAGGAAGGGCATCGCTCACATAGCCCTTGTTCCAATGCTCGGGCAGCAGCCAGAACCCGAGCTCGCAGCGGCGATGAACCGCCACGATGTTGTTCAGGCCGACCGCACCCAGGAAGGAATCGTTCTCCGCGGAACGGATCGCCCACCAGTGGCCGGTGCCTTCGCGCACCAGACGGGCATACCAGGCCATTTGCTCCTGCGTCGCCTCCGGCGAATCGAAGCGCACGCCGTAGTAACGGACCACATCCGGATGTGAAAGACCACGGAACACATGCTCCTGGTCACCGGGCGAGATGGTGCGCAGGACGATCCGTTCGCTGCGCAGTTCCATGGGTATCAGGCCTTGCTCACGCGCACGGCGTTCATGCCCCGGGTGCCGCGCTCCACGTCGAACGACACGGCCTGGCCGTCCTGCACAGGGCCGTCGAGCTCGCTCACATGCACGAAGAAGCGCTCGCGCGTACCGTTCTCGATGATGAAGCCGAAGCCGCGTGCCGTGTCGAAGAAATCCACTTTGCCCATGCGGCGCTCGGGCACAGTCTCCTCGCGCTTGGGCACGCCCAGCTCGATGTCCTCCACGTTCACCTCCTGCCGTTTGGTGGGGTCCGGCGGGGTGTCCACGATCATGCCGTTCTCGTCCACGTAGGCGATCATGTTGTCCAGACCACCACCGCCGCTGTTGGCCTTGCGTTCGGCCTTGCGACGGGCCTTTTCTTCCTGTTTCTGTTGGCGGCGTTTCTCCTGTTCGCGCTTGTTGAACGATACGGCCATGCTGCATCAAGCCCTGTCCGGTACGGTTTGGAACGATCGCTGCCGGATCCAGGAAGGAAGGGTGCGTGCGCTCTGATGGCCGGGGATAGGGTTGAGACGAAGGTAAGGACCGGAGAGGACAGTTGCCAGCGGACAGCGAAGCGAGGGGGTGCGGGCATGCAGAACGACGCGGGTCATCGCTCTGGATCACACGTCCGGTATGGAGCGCCGGTCCATTTCCCCGGCGGGGTCCTGATGCAGCATGCGGCACAGCACCGCGTACAGCTCGGGCAATTCGGCACGGAACGCCAGTGGTCGCTCGAAGTAGTACTCCACCGCCACGGCGAAGAATTCCTTCTGGTTGGTGCTCGCGTATTCGCGGAACAGTCGGCTGGTGCCCCGGCGGATGCGCGCGATCTCGCCTTCGGCATGCACCGTCCATTGCGCCAACAGTTCCGGCTGTAGGAAGTCCTGCTCGCCATTA
>Ga0207868_1000187_pt1 | contig 80739 bp, 63 predicted proteins | sample Passage237B_FD_187370 | JGI IMG/M metagenome (GOLD analysis project Ga0207868, IMG submission 187370) | Cellulose adapted compost microbial communities from Newby Island Compost Facility, Milpitas, CA, USA - Passage2 37B (SPAdes) (version 3) ...
CCCGGAGCCGCAAGCTGAGTTGATACCGGAAACGGGAGGAGTCCAATGTGCCGCCCATGCCGATAATCCGGTTTTTGGGCAATCCCGTGGCTTTGAGGGCCAGATAAGTCATGGTGTCCATTGGGTTTGACACCACCACGAGAATGATATCCGGTGAATGTTTCAACAGGTTTTCCGCTACGTCCCGCACAATGTTGGCATTGGTGCCGATCAGTTCTTCGCGGGTCATTCCCGGTTTACGCGGAATACCCGAAGTGATGACTGCAACTGTGGAACCGGCCGTCTGGCTGTAATCGTTGGTCACACCAATTATTTTGGAGTCAAATCCCAACAATGCCGCAGTTTGTGACATATCCTGCGCTTTGCCTTCGGCAAACCCTTCTTTAATGTCTAATAATACCACTTCTTCGGCTAATTCACTGCGGACGATGTTATCAGCAGTAGTGGCACCTACAGCACCGGCACCTACAACAGTTATCTTCATAAGCTATTTTTTAGTTGGTTATCATTCGTATCCAAGGAACGGTAGCTAAGATAATTATTATAGTTGATAATTGATAATTGACAGTTGATAGTTCACTATCCATTATCCACTATCCATTATCCACTATCCATTATCCACTATCCACTATCCATTATCCATTATCCATTATCCACTATCCACTATCCATTATCCATTATCCATTATCCATTATCCATTATCTAAAAAGGATATCCGATGGCGAGGTTAAATACGAGATTGCTCCGCCGCCAGTTGCTGTTGCGGAAATTGATCTCGTCAAATACCCAACGTTCGCCTTTGGGCCGGTAAGGAATACGCAACGGCATAGCTAAATCGGTTCGAAGTATCAAGAAACTCAGATCAAAGCGAAGTCCCAAGCCTGCACCGACTGCCATTTCGTTGATGAAATGGCGGCTGAATGCAGCTCCCGGTTTTTCGGGGTCGGAACGTTGAAGCCAAATATTACCTGCATCTATAAATGCTGCCCAATGGAGGATGCTTACAAGTTTGGCCCGGTACTCTGTGTTCAGCTCAAACTTAATGTCACCGGTTTGGTCGGCAAAGAAATTGTCTTCGCCGTAGAATTCCGGCGTATAAGAGCCCGGTCCCAGCGCACGGGCACGGAACGCACGCAATCCATTGGGGCCACCCATAAAGAATTGCTTAACGTAGGGGAGCTGTGTGGAATTTCCGTAGGAATATCCAAAACCGGCCATTGCGCGGGAGGCCCAAGTAGCATTTGCCCCGAGTTTCATGTAATGCCGGAAATCGGCTTCCATTTTGATATATTGCGAAAAGTTGGCGTTTAAAATCTGATATTGTCTGCCTTTTTGGACATTCGCACCACGGATAATTCCGTAAAGATTGGCAGATAAATCCAACCCGCCCTTGAAGTAATACGTGTGCTTGAGGTCCGCATTCATGGTGTTCGTGCGGGTGTAATTGTAAATGGGACCAAAGGTGAACATCGGTTCAATGGCGTGGCGGAGCGGCGGAACTGTATCCAGCATGGCCTGATAGGACTCGGTGATATTTCTCGGTTGCACATACGCCACTTCGAGTACTTTCAAGTCGTGCGTTTTCTCTGGATTTTCCTGCCACTGGTATCCGAAGGAAAAACGCATGGAATTGAGGCTATAGGCGGTACGGCGATTGAGGTACTCGTAGCCTACTTGAAAGATGGAACGTGGCACATACTTCCGTGTGGGCTGCCAGTTAAACGGAGCGATCATGCGCGGAAAGGAAAGACTGACTTCTGCCCCGTAGCGGTAGAAGCTGGAGTTAAGGTTGACGTTCCCGCCGGTTTGGGTTTCAAATCCACCAAACACGGTAAATGTTAGCAGTTCAGCGCTTTTGAATGCATTGCGATGCTGCCAGGCTACATTGATTTCCGAACCGTTGTATACCGCCGCAGTTTTACCTAACAGCTCGGTGCGGAGACCGTGCTTGGGCATAGGTGTGAGGTAATAGTAAGCATCCAGCCGATTCGTCTTGCCCGAATCAACGTCTACAAATTCATTGCGTACAAAACTGAAACTTCCCATTCCCACCAGTTGCCGGAGGGTTCGGGATTGATCGCCACGGGTATAGAGCTCACCGGGGTAGAAAATGATGGCATTGGCCAATGCAAACCGCCGGTATGTGTGTTCGGGGTCGATGAAGTATAAGCCGTGATAGCGTTCGGCTTGAGTGGAATCTGCACGTTGGTATCCGCCCTCGGTAAGCTTGTAGTTGGGATAAATATAAATGTTGTTGATGTAATAAGGCTGTTTCGCTTTTGCCGGAGTTTCCTCTTTGACCTTTACATAGAGGTCTACGTGGTGATCTCTGCCGGTACTGTCTACTTCCACAATCAGGTGGTCCGGACTGAAATAATAATAACCTGCATTCTTGATGGCCCAATCGATGCGTTCACGTTCGGCTATGATATTGTCCAAGTTGTAGGGACGTCCCGGCTGCAGGAGCGATTCGGGTTCGGTAGCTTTAATCGCCTTGCCCAGTTCGCTGCTATCCACTTCGAACGTAACCGAATTGATCCGATAAATGACGTGAGGTTTAGCCGTGTATGTCACAGTCGCTTTACGGTTTTTAATCGTAGTGTCCGATGCAACTTCGGCATTGAAGAAGCCGATATTTTCCAATCGGTTACGGAGTACATTTTCATTGTATTCGCGGTTGACGTCACTGAGCAATACCGGTGCTTGCCCCACTTTGTTTTTTAACCAATTGCGGAATCCCCGGTCACTTTGTGGTTCTCCGGCAATGTTATAAAGGTATAGCTGCGGGCGCATCCCTAAAATCGTGGTATTTGGTTTGGGCCGAAGCAGGTCTTCCAGACTCGCCGTCAGCGGAGCGATATACCGGTCGGGTATGGTGTCGGTTTCGATTTCTACTTCGCCCTTCACATACAGATTTTCTCCTTCTGGCAGGTACTTGATATTGCTACAGCCGATGAAAAACAGGGCGGCTGGCAGCAGATGACTTAGCCTTACAAATGTCTTACTCATTTGTCCTCCCTTTCTCTAACGATACATTTTCATTTTGCTCGTCACGCCAAGCTACGATGTCATTATTCCGCGATTGGGTATTCGAAGATTCATTTTTCTGATTTTCCCGTTCGCGCTGCCGCTGTTCCATTCGCTCTCTGAACTCGGGATCATTTTTTTGCAGGCTGTCAAGTATTACCTTTCGTACGCTATCCCGATAAGCCGAATCCGTCTCGATCCGTTCCGCATCCCACCGTCTCCTAAACCGTCGGGAGTCTGTATTGAATTCCTGGGCCTGTCTGTTGCGCCGATTGAATATTTCCCTAAACTTATCGTAGTCCATGTTTAGAATAAAACCGAGACCCGTTTCCACGAATTGCCCCTGTAGGGTCACCTGGTATTGGTTTTTTCGGTAAGCACGGACCAGGTAACGTCCATCGTCTGTCAATTGGTAATCTACGGAGATATCCCCTGCTATGTTAGTGGTCTGCTCGCCGGGGCGGGCATTTCCCTCCAATTCAAAATTGGATCCCACGGTCACTTTCATACGGTCATTGAACAACATTTTGGATACACCAACGTTCAGGTCGGTCCGATTCTGTCCGGTTCCCATGGAATAATCCTCTTCGGATTGCAGGTTGAAGTCGAATTCAACTCCTTGTATCAGGTCGCCCGCCAACCGATTAAGCTGGCTACTTAAAAAGGAACTTACGGTACTGCGTGCGATGGCTTCGGCACCTCCACCTCCGGAGAGACTTTCAAATGGGTTCGCAGCCATGAAGCGCCCCAATACAATGAGTGAGAAGACCTGCTTGTTCATTTCAGACTCATTTTCACGCAGCTGCGTTAATCCGGTATTGACTCGGCTTACCACGTCCTGGGAAGCCACGGCATTGTTTTCATCCAAATCAATGTCAAATTTCAGTTGAGGCTGAAAGAGTTGTTCCGTAATTTGCAGTTTTACATCAAACGGTATCCGCTGTTTATAGAGACCAGACTGTTGGTTTCCGATTTGCGCCTGTACGAGTTCCAGTGTAGGGGCTTTCAGTTTGTAAACCGCGGTAATATTCAGACGCGCGTCCATCGGATCGCCCGACCAGGTGAGCGTGCTGCCTTTTTGAAATTCAAAAAGCCGCTTCACCGGTCCGAAAGAGAACGAATAGTTGCCTGATTCAACCGTATACGTACCTGTGAGCCGAATATCCCCACTTGGGGCCATTCCTGCATTCAGCTCGGCTGTACCCTGAATCTTCAAAGCATCCTGGCTTCCCGGGTCAATTACCACGGTAAACGCCGCATTCTTATCCGTAGCGATGTTGACGGAGAGGTTGATGCCGCTCAATTCGGTATGTGTAAGTGAATCGACTCCCGCGAATACGTTTGTCTGTGTGGTATCTCCTCTATCCACAAAACGTACAATGCCCTGCCTGTCCACCATGCCGGGATCATCATTCGGCAAAACAAAAGTCACATCAGTTTTGTCTTCTACGCGCAATGTGCCGCTTACTGACGGACTTTCCATATTGCCTGTTATATTCAGGTTAGTAGATATGAACAGGAGGCCGTAATACATGTCATTATCCTGCTGGGTAGAATTCAATACCTGAAAATCATTAGCCTTAAGTGTCAGTCCAAATGCATAATCCGTATAGGTCTTTGTATTGACCGTTCCGTCCAGCACAGCTGTATTGCCTTTGCTGTCTTTGAGCTGGAACCGATTAAAACGCAGTCCGTTATCGTTGAAATTAATACGCTGACCATCTAAGTCGAAAGTTGCATTCAGCATGGCCACGTTGAGACTCGCCTTATCAAAGTTGAGTGCACCGTTGATACGGGGCTGATCCGGCGCGCCCGTGATGTTGAGTTTGCCGTTAATGGCACCGGAAGTATTGCGTAGGTAACCCAGGCTGAAAGCCTCCAGCGTATGCATGGATAGGGGGTTGACGTTTAATACGAAGTCCAATTGAGAGGTTCCGCCAGGGGGGCTGATAAAGTCGCCCGTGAGCTTGACATCGTTTCCATTTCCGGTGATACTGATATCGGCGGCGAACACATTTTCACGTTCATTGTTTACCTTAAGGTTGATATCACCTACCGTATCAGATCCAAAGTAAAACCGGTCGATCGTGATGTCTGACACAAATACCGGCGAGGTTTCGAGCCGTGATACGGTTGCCGTCCCGTTGATGCCACCTCCCATGTCAAGTACGTCGCTTTCCAGCATTTTACTGAAAGTTTCGATCCGGAAATTTTTGAAAACCAGGTCCAAAGGTGCATTCAGCGTCGAGTCCTTAGATTGCAGGGTCATTTCCTGTCCGCTGTTACTCAGGATGAACTGGTGTACACGAAGCCCATCATTCCCAAAGGTGATTGCATTTTCGGGATCAACCTGCCACCGGTCATAGTTAAGCATGAGGCCATCCTCCTTCAGATTGAACAGAAAATTGCCGGCGTCCACTTTAAGTCCCATTCCCAAATGGTAGCGTTCCTTATCCGCGTTGTCTTTGATCCATAGGCCAAAATCCAATTCGTTGTGTTGCACAGTTCCACTGAGCAGGGTGTTGGTGAGCTCGATGTTCCCAACACCAATCCGGTTGATCAAGGCGTTATAATAAAGGGTGCTGTCATAGGTATTGATGTCAAACCCGACATCATCGACGGTTGTACCCGCATACACAATATGAGGAGCAACCGCTTTGACGATCAGCAACTTATCTGCACTGTTAAACGATCCATCCAACGTCACATCATCCATTTCGGTAAGATCGGGTACCAAGCCCCGTATAAACCGTGAACGGGTGAACTGCGCACTGAAATCAAATTGCTGGGGCGCATACTCATGTACGGGAGCGATGGAATCCGGTTGATAATAAACGGCGATAATGTCCTGTATGGAAGAACTTAATTCACTTAGTTTGTAATTGCCGACCATGTGGGCATTTAAGAATTCAGAGTGCAGTTGCAGCAAGTTTGAACTGTCTTGTGCCACCGCCCGCAGCCTTACGGTGTCCAGTGTATAACGTTCGTCGTTGTAGGCAATGGAAGAGTTGACGATGTCAACGGTCCCGTTCAGATAGTCTATATCCGCAGTTTCAAAATCGGCAACCAAGCGGCCATGATAACGGAGTTCGTCGTCCATCAGGTGGAGATTCTTAAGGTTGATACTGTCTACCATCATGTTGATAGCTACTTTTGGATACCGGTCGCGCATATCTGCATGTGCATCCAGGTCAAAATTAATATTCGGGTCATCACTGGTGACGGCTGCCGTGATGTCGCCACTTTTTGCGGTTGCATTGATGCCAATGTCCGTATATTCGTATCCCATCGCCTCCAGGCTGATCAGTTTTCCCTGTATATCCGCTACGGCCGTGGCCGGATCCAATCCTGAACCTTTGGCATGGGCGGCAAACGATATTTTACCCAATACCGAATCCATTTTCATCAGCTTTCCGATATCAATGTCCTGGATACTTAGCTGCGCATTGTATGTAGTATCGCGCGTTTGAGCATTGGCTTGGTAGTCTGCGTCCACACTGGCATTACCCATTGTCGTGCGGAGCTGCATGTCGGTTTGGAAGCTGTTCAGTCCGCCGTTAAAGGTTCCGACAAGCTGAATATCTTGCGGGAAATTGATGCTGTCCGGCAGCATACTTTTTGCAATCAAGCGGTCCAGATCACCTTTTCCAGTAGTCAATTCATGTAGGTTGAGATCGATGGTAAACTGATCAACATCCGGCAAGCCTTTGATGGTTGCTTCAGCAGCAATGCGCGTCTTGTCGAGCGCTGTAATTTCCAGGTTTGGAATATGAAGGTCGTCCAGTCGTCCGTTGATCTCGGTATTGATATAAAACGTATGTGCCCAAAGTGGTTTCATCACCTCCATGGTATCGAGATCGGGTACGAAAAACAACACATCTTCCATACCCAGGTGACTCTCTTTGATATCGGCTGTCAGCTCAATTTCACCCAGTCGTTCGGTGATGGTTTCCAGTGAAGGATAACGAACCTTTAGGTAATCGCGGATCAGTGTATGAGGTGTTTCTGCATACAGGTCGTCTAGTTCTGCACCTTGGTTTGTATAAATAAAATCCGTTTGTAGCCGGTTCAGTACGAATCCACTGTGGTCTTCGGCTTTCAATCCGGATACCTGTCCGCGGATGGTATCGGCCGAATAAAAGAGATCGGTCAATTCCCCTTCAAGGCCCGTAATCCCGATGTTACCGTAATCAAATCCGTTGGGTATACGAGGTTGGTTTGCATCTTCAAACGAAAAATCGGTGTTGGCAATCCGGATCGACGTTGCGTTTACCCGCCAATTAATGGGTGCACCGGCAGATGAGTCAGCAGCAGCGGGAGCAGTGGGACGCGCCACCTGCCCAAAGAAAATGCGCGAGTCCGATCCATCCAAATCGATTTCACGGATATCCACGATTTCTTTATTGAGATCCAGTCTGTTTAGCCGTGCCAATAGTTTATTGATCTTGAATCGGGTATCTAGAGCACTGGCTTCGTCTGCGTACGCGAAGTCTATCTCAGATAGGTTAAACGTTTCGAAGTCCAAATCGGGTAGCAAAGCCGATTCAGTGGTATCGGGTAGGCCAAAGTCATCGGCATCCGGCGTTTCTTCGGACGCGGCGACCGCCCATTGCCTGACCGAACCCTGCAGTCCATTTATATTGATTCGGGGTATGCCGAAATGCATGTTGTCTTCCAGATCAAACGTTTCAATGCGGGTATCTAAGTGATTGAGATTGACTTCTGCGGCCATGCCGATCACTTCATCCCGGTACAGGAAACGGATACGGTTGAGGTTTACCCTGTCGATGTCAAATTTCATCGGGGCGGAACTATCCGGAGATGCCGGTTCATCCTGTTCGCTGACAAAAGCCCGGATGATGTAATCGAAATTAAACGAACTGTCGGGTAACGTCCGGTTTATTTTGGCTGTAATGCCCTGCAGATCGATCTGACTGATTTCGACGGTATTTTTCAATAGCTTCAGCATACTGATGTCTACCCTCAGCTTTTCGCCTGCCAGCAGCGTATCTTTTGACTGATCTTCGAAATAAACCCCTTCGAGAACCAGCATTTTGGGAAGATCCAGGCTTACCTGGGCGATCCGGACGGGGGTCTTGATTTTGCTTTCCAGGTACGACGTGACTTTCTGGACCACGTAGTTTTGGATGGCGGGAATACGGATGAGTATAAAAACAAGCAATATAAGACCGATGACTCCTCCGATAATCCAGAGGAGTGTTTTAATTGCTATCCTGCCTATTTTATTCAATGTCTATTTAAGTAATTTAAGCTTCCCTTTAGTACGATAAACATAGTGCCTCTCAAAAGGTTTAGCGAAGATGCCTAAAACTTTCCGAATTAGGAAAAAGCAAAAATTAAACCGAATTTCTTAAATTGGCTTTTTCAAATGAAACAACCCATTCCTATCGAAAAAGGTCATGTTCCTTTTGCCCGTTTCCTGATGGCCCTCGGCGCGGGGATAACGGCAAGCTATCTATGTGAGCCACACTGGAATATATATGCAGTAATAAATGGAGTACAGGTAGGTGCCATAGCCACCTTTGTGTACATGGTTTTATACACATGGTTACGGCGGCAACGCTATTATGGCTTCATGGGGTTTTTAATCCTGTTGATCTTTTTTACCTGGGGATGCCGGTCGGCCTGGCAGACGCATCCCGAAATCGACCGCTTACATTTCAGTCGTGGCGAATATCGTGCCTTGATTGGAAGGGTAGTGGATGAACCAGCAGTCAACAACGGTTATTTGCGGTTCCCATTGGAAGTTATACAGGCATATGGCAGAGAAGGCGTCACAAATGTAACCGGCAAATTGATGATCACGCTCGCCTCGCCTGATAGTTTATCAACACCCACCGTTGCCTACGGCGATGAACTTCTCATTCCTGCCCGGTATCAGGAGGTGCCGCCACCCTATAACCCCGGGCAGTTGGATTACCGTCGTTACCTAGCAAATAAAGATATATGGCACCAAGGGTATCTCTCATCCACTGAAGTACGGAAACTGGGCGCAGGGAAAGGCAATCCACTTGTAGCAACGGCACTCAAATGGCGAAAGAGCCTCGTTACTAAGTTTGAACGGTATCTGCCTGACAAAGATGCGCTTTCTGTGGCATCCACATTGATTTTGGGCTACCGGGCCGATTTAAGTGAGGAGCTGCTCCAAGCATTTTCCAACACCGGAACCATTCATGTGCTGAGTGTATCGGGCATGCATGTCGTGATCGTGTTTTGGTTGTTTTCCAAGTTGATGGGATGGATGGATGGCAAAAGGAAGCTGCGATTGGTGAAGTTTATCATTTTACTTATAGCCGTTTGGAGCTATGCGGCGCTTACCGGATTTTCACCCTCGGTATTGCGTGCTGCTATGATGATCAGTTTTGTGATGGCTGCGTCGGCGTTTAACCAAGAAAACAGAATTTATAACAGCATTTCTGCATCGGCATTTTTCTTATTGCTGTATGAGCCCAAGTTTATTGCAGATATCGGATTTCAGTTGTCTTATCTCGCGGTATTGGGTATTATTTTTATGGCTCCTCTGTGGCAGGCAATTTTGGCATCCAACCATCGCCTGGTGAGACCCCTTGGTAATTATATCGGCATGTCTGTGTCGGCCCAAGCGGGTGCCGGGCCGCTGGCTACCTATTATTTCCATCAATTTCCAATGTATTTTTTAGTGGCTAACCTATTTATCGCGTTGCCTGCAAGCGCTATTATGTATCTGGGGTTTGTCCTGCTGATTTTGCCGGCGGGTATATGGGCTACTTGGGTGGGGGTGTTGTTAGAAAAGACAATTTTATTTGTCAATGCCGTGTTATACCGCATCGAACAATTGCCTATGGCAACCGTCAGGGGTATTTGGATCGGTGTGTGGGATAGCCTATTGATTTACTTGCTGTTTTTTTCGATTACCCTCATGATGGTAAATCGGAGCAAATCGTGGTTCTATGGTACTTTGATTGCGATTGCCCTAATGGTGTGCACATCCACAATCACCGGTTTTCAACGACAGAGTCAACGTGAAATCATTGTCTTCAATGTGAAGCGGGATATCGCCGTCGGACTGATCGGCAATGGAGATGCATGGATATATAGTAATTTGGGATCGTTGGACAACCGGACCATCCAGTACAGGGTACTGCCTGGGTTGGAACGCCGGGTGTCAACCGATCGCATTCATTTGGTCCAGCAAGATAGCAGCTATCGTACCGAAAGCGTCTATGTAAAAGACCGGGTTATACAATTCGGTGATACCCGGCTTATGGTATACGATGAGGATAAAACCTACGGTGCACAACTCGAAGTAGATATATTGTTGATTAGAAACAATCCCCGGGTTTCATTGGAAAGACTTATTAAAAACATCCGTTGTAAGCAATTGGTGGTTGATGGCTCCAATCACCGCTTTACGGTTGATCGTTTGGTACAAGAAGCCGAAGCCAATGATATTCCCATTTACGTATTGAAAGACAATTTTGCTTGGACCCTTACATTGCCTGACTGAATCGGGGCAAAGAAATTTTGTGTATTTTTGGACTGCAGATAAGCCCGTCATCATGAACACCGTTGAAATTCTTCGCAAGTACTGGCATCATGAATCGTTCCGCCCGTTGCAGGAAGAGATCATTCAGTCGGTACTTGACGAGCGTGATACCCTGGCGTTGATGCCTACGGGAGGAGGGAAGTCTGTTTGCTTTCAGGTGCCCGCATTAGCGAAAGAAGGAATCTGCATCGTCATAACCCCACTCATCGCGTTGATGAAAGACCAAGTTGAAAATCTGAAAGCTAAGGGCATCGAGGCGGTGGCGATTTTTTCGGGGATGACGAAACGGGAAGTAGATATCGCACTTGACAATTGTGTCTATGGACCTGTTAAATTCCTGTATCTCTCACCCGAGCGACTGAAGAGCGACGTCGTACGCGAGCGAATCCGGTATATGAATGTCAACCTATTTGCGGTGGATGAGGCCCATTGTATTTCGCAGTGGGGGTATGATTTCAGACCTTCTTACCTGGATGTTGCTGTATTACGTTCCTTGCATCCCAGCGTTCCTTTTTTAGCACTTACCGCGACTGCAACGGCTAAAGTGGTCGATGATATCCAACAAAAGCTTTCTTTCAGGGAATACAATGTGCTGAAAAAGAGTTTCTTTCGGGAGAATCTGGCTTATATGGCTTTTGATGAAGAGAATAAGACAAGCCGTATGCTGCGTATCATCCGAAAACTGGGCGGAAGCGGCATCATTTATGTGCGCAACCGCCGGGAGACACAGGAAGTAACCCGGATTCTGTTGAACGAAGGAATTTCTGCAGACTTCTACCACGCAGGTCTGGAAACTCCGAACCGGGCACGTAAACAGGAAGCATGGAAAAACAACGACATACGGGTAATTGTAGCGACAAATGCTTTTGGTATGGGCATTGACAAACCTGATGTCCGTTTCGTCATACATTTAGACCTGCCGGAATCGCTGGAAGCCTATTATCAGGAAGCGGGCCGCGCAGGACGTGATGGAAAGAAAGCGTATGCCGTACTGCTTTATCACCAAAGCGACCGCGACCAATTGCAGAAAAAATACCAACTGAGCTTTCCATCGATAGACTACATCCGGCAAGTATATCAGCAGTTGGCCAATTACTATCAATTGGCCTATGAAGCGGGAGAGGGACTAACGATTGATTTTGATGTGGCCGATTTTTGCAGCCGTTATAAGCTGGATGCTCTAATGACATTGAGCGCATTGAAATTCCTTGAACGGGATGGATGGATCAGTGTAAGTGAGGCCGTATATTTGCCGTCACGCATTAAATTTGAAGTCAGTCAGCCGGACTTGTATCGGTACCAAGTTGAAAATGCGGCCTACGACGGATTGATAAAGGCTATTCTTCGGAGTCACGGCGGTGCATTTGATCATTTCGTTCCCGTCCGCGAATCGGAGATAGCAAGGCGGTTGGGCAAGCCCGTGTCAGTGATTGCTGAAATGCTCGAATACCTAAAAAAAAGTGAGGTGATCAGTTATCTTCCGCAAACAGATAGTCCGCAAATCCAGTATTTGAGGCCCCGGGCAGACAGCAAGCGGCTACATATTGATAGCCAATACATCCGCGAACGGAAAGAAATGAAACGGGAGCAGATGGACGCGGTTCTTAACTATGTGGACGACCGGAAATGCCGCAGTAGATTTCTATTAGCTTATTTTGGTGAATATAAACCCGAGCACTGCCGGATTTGCGACCTTTGCCTGAAAGCGGAGAAGACCGAAGGTCTGGAGGATAAATTAATGGGCGAACTGGTCGAAATATTGGCCGAAGGCCCCGCGACGATCGATAAGCTTGTTACGCGTATGCTTTCCGGTGATGAGGAAACCCGTTTGGCATTTATCCGAAAGCGTCTTGACGAAGGAAAGCTGAAGGTGAATGGTGATAAATATTATTTGAGCTAAAATCTCTTCTATCGACAGATTCCCTGATAGGGGATGAATTGTCATTGTTTTTTTAACTACGCATTCGTGAATGCAACGCATTTTAGCTAAGTTTGTGGCCGCTCAATGGCATAAAGCATCAAACCCTTAATATTGTTATACAGAGACTATGTCTGAAAACGCCAAAATTCATTACACCAAAACAGATGAGGCCCCCTTGTTGGCCACGTATTCATTTTTGCCTATCGTCAAAGCTTTCACGGCTCCGGCTGGCATAGCGGTCGTTGAAAAAGATATTTCATTGGCAGGACGGATTCTTGCCAACTTTCCCGAGTATTTGACAGCTAGTCAAAAATCGGGAGATGCGTTGGCTGAACTGGGTCAATTAGCCACCACACCCGAGGCAAACATCATTAAATTGCCCAATATCTCAGCTTCTATACCGCAGTTGAAAGCGGCAATTGCCGAGCTGCAGGCAAAGGGGTTTGCGGTGCCGAGTTATCCCGAAGAGCCAAAGAATGAAGAAGAGAAGGCAATCAAAACACAATATGCCAAAGTATTGGGATCTGCGGTCAATCCGGTATTGAGGGAGGGAAATTCCGACCGCCGCGCACCGCGTGCCGTTAAAAATTATGCTAAGCAACATCCGCACTCCATGGGTGCTTGGACGGCTGATTCCAAAACTCAGGTAGCCTCGATGTCCGATGGTGATTTTTACGGAAGTGAACAGTCGGTCACTGTACCACAGGAAACAACTTTTGCGATTGAATTTGTTGGGGAAGATGGTGCTGTAACGTCCTTAAAAGCACCTGCGAAGTTATTGGAAGGGGAGGTAATCGATTCGTCGCGGATGAGCATCCGCGCATTGAAAAACTTTGTGGCCACGGAAATTAAGGCAGCTAAAGAAGCAGGGGTATTGTTATCTGCCCACCTCAAGGCAACCATGATGAAGGTATCCGATCCGATTATTTTCGGTGCCATTGTCGAGGTATATTTTAGCGATGTGTTTGCTGCATATGCCGACCTGTTTGCTCGACTCGGTGTGGATACGCGGAATGGGTTGGGAGATGTTTATGCAAAAATTTCCGGCCATGCACAAGAAGAGGAGGTGAAAGCAGCGTTGGCTGAAGCGATTGAAAACGGGCCGGACTTAGCGATGGTTAATTCGGATAAAGGTATCACCAACCTGCATGTACCTTCGGATGTGATCGTCGATGCATCCATGCCGGCCATGATACGCAGTTCCGGAAAGATGTGGAATAAAAAAGGGGAATTGCAAGATACCCTCGCGCTTATTCCGGACCGCTCGTATGCCGGTGTATACGTAGCAACTATTGAGGACTGTAAAATACATGGTGCGTTCAATCCGTCAACCATGGGGTCGGTGTCCAATGTGGGACTTATGGCTCAGAAGGCCGAAGAGTATGGTTCGCACGATAAGACATTCCAGGCAACGGGTAAGGGAACCATCCGGGTGATCGATGCGGATGGCAATGTATTGATGGCCCAACAGGTGGAAACCGGTGATATTTTCAGGATGTGCCAAACGAAGGATGCGCCGATCCGTGATTGGGTAAAGCTTGCGGTGAACCGCGCGCGGTTATCCAATACACCGGCCGTATTCTGGCTGGATGAAAATCGTGCACACGATCGCCAAATTATAGAAAAGGTTAATACCTATTTGAAAGAATACGATTTGAATGGATTGGATATTCGTATTTTGAATCCCATAGCGGCTACCCAATTCTCATTGGAACGCATTCGTAGGGGAGAGGATACCATTTCCGTGACGGGCAATGTACTGCGGGATTACCTGACCGATTTATTCCCGATTCTGGAATTGGGTACTTCCGCCAAGATGTTGTCTATTGTTCCCTTGATGAATGGCGGTGGTTTGTTCGAAACCGGAGCCGGTGGATCTGCCCCTAAACATGTGGAGCAATTTCTTCAGGAGGGGTACCTGCGTTGGGATTCGTTGGGTGAGTTTCTTGCGTTGGCTGTGTCATTGGAACATGTGGGGCAAACTCAGGGCAACACCAAAGCACTGGTGCTGGCTGAGGCACTGGATAAGGCTACCGAGAAGTTTTTGGAAAATGATAAATCGCCAGCCCGGAAAGTGGGTCAATTGGATAACCGGGGATCGCATTTTTACCTGGCATGCTACTGGGCGGAGGCGCTGGCTTCACAGGATCGGGATGCGGAACTGAAGGCTCAGTTTACACCGATTGCGGAAAAATTGAAAGCAAATGAAAGCAAAATCAATGAAGAATTGATCGGTGCACAGGGCAAGCCACAGGATATCGGCGGATACTATTCTCCCGATGACCAGTTGGCTGTCAGGGCTATGCGGCCGAGTGCAACACTTAATGCAATTATCGGATAACGTTAGACTGGGGGTGGAGACGCCCCCAGTACCTACGGTTTTGTTTGCATAGCGGCTAGCTGGCCGGATATTTTTTCCGTGTCCAACTTACTGAGGCTGCGATCATTTGTCTCAGTATACCTTCATCAATATCTGTCAATTTCTTTACATAGATGCAGGCTTTTCCGCCTTTGTGTTTACCAAACTTGCGAAGTAATTCTTCCCTTCCGTCAAAATTATGCGCAAGGTAAAGCGCTAGTTCATTCTTTCGGGGAGAGAAGCCTACCAAGGGTGCCTCTCCCTCTCGTCCGCTCTCGTAGCGGTAATGGTAACTTCCGAACCCAATGATACTGGCTCCCCACATACGGGGTTCGAAGCCGGTTTCGGTTTTTATGATTTCAACGAGACGCAAACTATCTTTCCGTTTGGTTTCATCCACGACAGAATCGAGAAATTCAACTACGCTATCGGTAGTTTCAACCGTTTTGTTTTTTGCCTGGGCCATGCGGTACTTTTGGGATTGTACTTATTAGGTAATCTCCTTGAACCAAATTACAGATTAATTTCGACTATGCAAAAAAAATCCCCACTCCTTTTTCGGGAGTGGGGAGTATAATGGTCACGTTATGACGATTATTTTTTTGCTTTTTTAGCGCTTTCTTCGTCTTCCAACTGTTCTTTCAGTTGTGCAAGAACATCGAGATCTCCCAACGTAGATTTCTCCACAGAATCTTTCACTTTCCGCACGGCAGATGAAGCAGCTTTGGCTTCTTTCTTGCGGTTATTGAATTCTTCCATACGTGCTTCTGCCCGTTGGTCTTCCCAAATGCGGGAGTGTGAAATTACTACCCGTTTGTTGTCCTTATTGAATTCGATGATTTTGAAGTCGGCTGTTTCGTCCAACTTCAAGACGCTTCCATCTTCCTTTACGCTGTGTTTAGCGGGGCAGAACCCTTCAACACCATACGGCAAAGATACAATGTTTCCTTTTTCGCCTACTTTGATTACCGTTCCTTGATGAATGGAATCCAAGGTGAAAACAGTTTCAAAAGTATCCCATGGATTCTCTTCCAACTGCTTGTGGCCGAGGCTCAGCTTCCGGTTTTCTTCATCAAGTTCCAAGACAACCACTTCTAATTCTTCACCTACTTTGGTGAACTCATTCGGGTGATTGATTTTCTTAGACCAGGAGAGGTCGGATATGTGAACCAATCCATCAATTCCTTCTTCCAATTCTACAAACACACCGAAGTTCGTCATGTTTTTCACCACGGCCTTTTGCTTAGAGCCTATGGGGTAGCGTTCAGCAATATTTTTCCACGGATCGGGCGTCAATTGTTTGATGCCCAGGCTCATTTTGCGTTCGTCGCGGTCCAGTGTGAGAATTTGAGCTTCTATTTCGTCGCCCACCTTCAGGAACTCCGACGGACTACGCAGATTTTGAGACCAGGACATTTCCGATACGTGGATCAATCCTTCTACACCTGGTGTGATTTCGAGGAAAGCACCGTAATCGGCTACGGTCACAATTTTGCCTTTTACCTTTGAGCCTACTTCCAATGACGGATCCAAGGATTCCCAAGGGTGTTCGGTCAATTGCTTTAAGCCAAGAGCGATACGTTTCTTTTCGTCGTCAAAGTCGAGCACAACGACATTGACGGTCTGATCAAGCTGCAGTACTTCCTTCGGATGCTCGATGCGGCCCCAGGAAATATCGGTAATGTGCAGCAGACCATCTACGCCACCCAAATCGATGAATACGCCGAAATCGGTAATGTTCTTGACGGTACCTTCCAATACTTGTCCTTTTTCGAGTTTGGAAACGATTTCGGTCTTTTGATTTTCCAAATCGTCCTCGATAAGGACTTTGTGCGAAACGACCACATTCTTGAATTCATGGTTGATTTTAACTACCTTGAATTCCATGGTTTTGCCCACATAGATGTCGTAGTCGCGGATTGGTTTAATATCAATTTGAGACCCGGGCAAGAAGGCTTCCACACCCTTGATGTCTACAATAAGACCACCTTTGGTCCGGCTTTTTACAAAGCCATCGATGATGGTGTCATTTTCCAGGGCTTCGTTGATCTCTTCCCAAGATTTTTGGGTCTTAGCACGTTTACGCGAAAGCACCAATTGTCCGTTAGCATCCTCCTGTGACTCAACGAATACGTCAACCACATCGCCTACTTTCAAATCCGGTGTGTCGCGGAATTCAGAAAGGGATACCAAACCATCCGACTTGAAACCGATGTTAAGTACCACATCCTTATTGTTGATGGATACAACGGTGCCCTGTACAATTTCACCTTTGTTCACAGAATTGAAGGTACCTGCATAGAGGTTTTCCAATTTGGCCCGCTCTTCGTCGCTGTAATTGCCAAATCCCTTTTCATCCTTGTCCCAATCAAAATCGTCGTCGGGCGTGTTCCAGGTGGTTGATTTGATTTCGTCGATGAACTTCGAATCGGCTTCCGACTCAATGTCCTCCTTCTCCTTCACCAAGGTGTCCTCGGCGTCTTGAAGTTCAGCTTTTTTTGCTGCTAATTCCTTTTCTGCTTCTTGTTTTTTTGCCATTAATTCATTTTTCTCCTTTTTCCCGATTTTTATCGGGATTGCAAAGGTACGAAAAACTTTTATTTATAGGGAGTTATTATTTTAAAAACATTTTTGGCATCAAGTTGGCATAGATCATATTAGATCATTAAAAAAGGAGATTTTATGAAACGATTGTCAATATACGCAAGTATCGCCTTTATGGGGGTGACATTGCTTTTGTCGGGATGTGTAAGCAACAAGAAATTTCGGTCGTTGCAGGCAAGTTACGACGAAATGCGTACAAAGGAACAAGCGTTAAATCAAAAGTATCAGGAGAGCCAACAGCAATTATCATCCGCAAATACACGCCTAACCAGTCTGGAAGATCAGATTGCGTCGGAACGGGCTAATGTGAAATCGCTGCAGGAAGCACTCAATCAGTGTCTTACTTCCTCTAATCAAGGAAATGTGAATATCTCCAAATTGGTAGATGAGATAAACGCTTCCAACCGGTATATCCAACATTTGGTGAATACCAAGAATAAAAGCGATTCACTGAACCTAGTGCTTACCAACCGGCTGACCCGCTCGTTGAGCCGGGAAGAAATGCAGGATGTAGACGTGCAGGTGCTGAAAGGGGTAGTTTATATTTCGTTGTCAGATAACATGTTGTATAAATCCGGAAGTTATGAAATATCAGACCGGGCAGGCGAGACACTCAGCAAGATTGCGAAGATTATCATGGATTACAGAGATTATGACGTACTGGTGGAAGGTAATACCGACAATGTACCCATTTCACAGCCTAACATCCGTAATAATTGGGATTTAAGTGTGTTGCGTGGCTCATCGGTCGTTCAGGCGTTACAAAACGATTATGGAGTAGATCCCAAGCGCCTCACCGCTGCAGGACGGGGTGAATACAATCCCATTGCAAGCAACGATACCGAAAGTGGAAAAACACGGAACCGTCGTACCCAAATTATCATTACACCCAAGCTTGACCAATTCATGGAGCTGATTGACAAAGCGCCCGAAAACGGTCCGGTTACGGATACGGGAGATCGATCGGGCGATACCACCATCGTGGCACCTATACAGCAATAAAGACCAGACAAATTTGTCACTAAAATCCCCGGTTGGATGAACCGGGGATTTTTTATGCCGATATACCGATTCGGTGCAATCAGGAAAGTGCTTTTAGAATCGTTTTCACAATCTCAGATTCGGTAAACGGTTTTTCGATAAAGCCATCAAAAAAGGCCTCGGCCTGGGTTTCCTCAGCGTATTTCAACGTAGACATATCCGCGGAAATAGCCAGTACCTTCATGGTGTTGAAACGTTTATCGCTCCTTATTTTTTCAAGCAGCTCTATTCCGCTCATTCCGGGCATATGGATATCGGTAATGACCAGATCGAACGGCTGATCGTTCATTAGAGTCAACGCGTCTTCCCCGTTATTGACCGTGTGGACGTTTCCGACTCCTTTGAAGAATTGTTTCATCAGCAATATGTTTATCGGGTTGTCGTCCACAACGAGCAAACGGAGACCCGGTGGCAGATCCGGTAAGGTTGCCTTGCGTTGTGCATGAGCCTCCATCCGGCTATCAGAATAGGGAATCTCCGCGAAGAATATGGATCCCGGGGTCGATTTACTTTTCACGCCGATGTTGCCCCCTAATTCTTCGACCATGATTTTCGTTATATACAGCCCTAAGCCAATGCCACCGGCATTCGGATTGGTCGTGAAGTATTTCCGGAATACCTGACGCCGGTCCTGTTCGCTGATTCCGATGCCTGTATCTTCTACCTCCAAGTGTAGGCGTTGGCCGTTGCTTGTTACGGATAGCGAAGCGCGGAACGTAATTTTGCCTTTCTGCGTATATTTGATAGCGTTGCTCAAAAAATTGGACGCGACCTGTTTTACCCTGAATTCGTTGCTTAATATGCTGAGCGTCGGATCCACATTGATCTCGGTTGCCAGTTGAAGACCCTTCAATTCTGCCTGGTTTTCGTGCAGGGTTATCAATTCCTGGAAGATGCGGTTCGGAGAAAAATACTCCAGCACAATGTTGCCTTTGTTGGATGCTTCCAGTTTACTTAGGCTTAGTATATCTGTAATGTTATTGCTGATGATGTTGATGCTGTAGTATGCAGAATCAATGAGTTTCCCATCGATGGTATCCGACTTTGCACGGTTTTTTAATAAATCCACAACGCCCAGCAACGAATTGAGTGGAGTACGTATTTCATGGCTTATGTTTGCGAGAACACTCGTTTTTTCTTCTGCAAGCTTTGCCGCATAGTCTTTTTCCACACGGAGCCTACGCTCGTAGGAAGTTGAATAAAGTTGGTAATACACCAGCGCAATAATCATAGCCAGCATAAGTATCAAGGCAAATATCAACTGCTTGCCAAACAGGTCTACATTCTTGCGGTAAAGCGAAAAATTATTTTCCTCCGCTTGACGTAACGCATAGACATCAAGTGTTTTAATGATTTCCATGCTCTCCTTAAGCTCATTTAATAAATCGAAGTTAGTTGTGACAAGTTGCCTTTCTTTGCCTTGTAGTTTCAAAAATGTGCTTCGTAGTTCATCAATGGTATTTACATAGGATTGCTCAATCTCATGTTGAGCGGAAGAAAGATTTTTCTTGAGTACAGTTACCCGTTCTACATCAAATTCATTGTGCTCACGGGTGAGTACAATGGTGTCGTCTTTCGAGTTGAAAATCCGCTTAAATAAATTGGGGCGTTTTCTGACGATGGTATCGACAGAAACTTTCCGCGTGGTATCTGTTAACACATGGTCAACTACCGATTCAATTTCACGCTTGGGAATGGGGCTCAGCGAAATGGCGTGAGTTAGCAGACTCAGCGAATCACTGGTATGCAGTACCAGATGATCCAGCCGTTTTTTGAGCGACGCAAATTCCAGGGCAATTTTTTGTTGGTCTGCCACTTTGAGTGCAGGATTGTTGAGTGGGTTGCGGGCAAAAGGAAACGACTGCAATGAATCGACAAAGCTTTTTAGCAGATTGAGTTTATTGAGGTATGCGTGATAACTGCTGTCGCTGAATTCCAGGGTGTATAATCTGAACGTATTCTCAGCCTCACTATAGGTCGAAAACAGATAATTCAGGCCTTCGGAGCCAACTTGCTGAATTTTGTACGCGTCGCTGAGCCGTTTTTCAAGTGCACGGTATTGGCCATATTGGTATACGAAAACGGTTCCAATGAATAAAAATGAGATTACAAAACCACATAGCAATATAATTCTTATCTTAGGAGTCTTCTTCGTGTTTTTTTTCATGGTTAAAATGGCTGATGTGCCGAGATACGGTCATAACAGCGACGTTTCATGGTGCTTTTAAGCAAGCAAAAGTAAGGCAAAAAATTTATTTGCAACGAAAAATTAATTGAAGTGCCTGGAATGGTTTGCCGGGGTGCTTTCTGAGGCTGTATCAGATTTGAAAGTGTTGAATTTACGTGGTCTTACGATCTTAATACTCTGTTTGGAAAGTGCAATACTGGCGTTTAGTTCAAAACCCACCAGCAGGATCAGTGAGTTGAGGTATAACCAAATCATGATTACAATCAACGTGCCTATTGATCCATACAATTTGTTATATGCATTGAAGTTATTGATATAAAACGCAAATCCGGAAAATGTCAGGATAGCCAATATCGTAGCCAGCATAGCTCCCGGACTGAACAGCTTCCATTTTCTAGAGGAAGCCGGACCGAATTTGTAAAGAATGCTGACCGTAAAGAAGTAAATGCCAAATAAAATAAGCCAACGGGATGCTGTAATGATAAACCCCCAGAACGCCGCATTGATTTCGATGTTATCTTGCAAATATCGGATGACGTAGCCTGCGGCCGTAAAAATGGTCATCCCAACTGCGAGGGCGATGATAATCATTAACGTCAAGCCTATGGCTACCAAGCGTTGATGCCCCCAACTGCGGCTTTCAATAATCAACGACGCCTTGTTGAAGGCGAGCATCAATGAGCTGACACCATTGGTAGCAAAGAAGGTAGCCAGTATGAAACCGATGGATAGCAATCCGCTATTTTGGTTTTTTACGATATCTTCCAGCGTTGACTCAACGGTAAGGAATGCATTTTCGGGCATAACTACTTCCATAAAATCGAGCAACTGTTCCTGGAAATTATCAATTGGTATATAGGGAATCAGTGTAAACAGGAAAATGATACCTGGGAAAATGGCCAACATGAAATTATATGCGAGGGAAGATGCCTTGTTGAGGATAGATTCCCTGGCAATTTCCTGGAAAAAGAACGTAGCAACGGTGTATAGGGGCAACGAGCCGAATCCGGGAAGTACGACGACCTTAGTCCATTCGATGAATTGGAAATAAGGTTTAAATTTCAATAACGTTCGATGTGCCCAGTTCATTGTTAATCAAAATACCCTTGCAGCCTGGCTAGGAAATCAGCAGGGGCCATGCAGGGTTTGTTGCGTTTCATGTCAACAAAAACCAAGGTGGTATTGCCCGTATTTAGTAATTCCCCACCTTTGTTAAACAATTCATAGTCAAATCGGATTTTGACTGATGGCTTTTCTTTTAAAAATGCTTTTACGGTTATTTCCTCGTCATATTTTGCAGGCTTTAGAAACCTCGACTGCAATTCGAGTACCGGAAGCATGATACCACTGTCTTCCAAAGCCTTGTAAGAGAATCCCAAGCTACGGAATAACTCAACGCGGCCAACTTCATAAAATGCAGCATAATTGCCATAATAGACGTAGCCCATTTGGTCGGTCTCTGCATACCTGACCCGTACTTTGGTTTCAAACGTATACATCAGCGCTTGATATTTCGTTCATTCAACGCCTGCTGGAATTTCCGCGCGTTGACGTTGTGTTCGGCCTGTGTTACCGCAAAATTATGATAGCCTGAAAAATCTTCCTTTGCGCACATATACAGGTAGTCGTGTTGCCGATAGTTAAGTACCGCGTCGATTGACGCAATGCTTGGCATCATGATGGGTCCCGGTGGAAGCCCACGATACAAATAGGTGTTGTAGGGTGAATCCATACGCAGGTGCCGATAAAGTACACGTCTGATGGTGAAGTCGTTATTGGCGAAAATGACGGTAGGGTCGGCCTGCAATAGCATTCCTTTGTTCAATCTGTTGAGGTACAATCCAGCAATGGTAGGCATCTCATCCGTATGCAGTGCCTCTCCTTTTACGATGGAAGCCAATACGCTCACCTGTTGCGGGGTCAGTTTAAGAGCGGCCGCTTTTTCCTTCCGTTCGTCATTCCAGAATTTTTTGTATTCTTCGTGCATCCGCTTGGCAAAAGCGTCGGTGGAGGTATTCCAATAGAACTCGTATGTGTTTGGAATGAACATACCGAAAAAATTCTCGGTGTCAAATCCATAGCTGGAGGCCAAACTATCGTTGTTTAACAGGTTGATGAATGCAATGGAATCTGGTTCCAGTTGGTTTGCCAATACAGCAGCGAGATTTTCCTTAAGCCGGACATTTTCAAAACGGAGTTTCACCGGTTCCTGAAATCCGCCGCCTAGCTTGTTGATTAAGGTACGGTTGTTCATGCCGGGTTCTAATTTGTATTTTCCCGGTTTCACACGTTCTGGATATTCCATCTTGCCCGCCGCCCAGCGGAAGGAAGCCGTGTCATCTACGGCTTGCAGTTCACCGATGCTTTGCATCACGTCTTCAAAATCCCAGTGTGAGTAGATATAGAGATACTCCGTATTGTCGGTAACGTTGGGCGCAAAAAAACCTTTGTAGTATTTGTAGGCAACCAATCCACCTACTATGATCGCCGCAAAGGCGATCGCGAGCAACGTTAATCGTAATTTCTTCTTGTTCATGTTTTTCTCACAATTGTTCGCTGACCACTCACCACCGACCACTCACCACCAATCACTGATTTGCAAGCGCAATATTAATCGGAGTACCGATGCTAACTGCCGGATCTTCGGGGGTTGGAGTTTGGGAGATAACCGTTGCGCTCAAGCTGTCGGCAATCAACCCCATGTAATTGACGGTACCCAAGGTCAGTGAATTGCCTTGCAGCGCAAAACGGGCCTGTTCCAGGGTAAGTCCGATTAAATCAGGTACCTGAACTTCACTGGCTCCTTTCCCATTGCCTAGCACCAGGTCTACAGTTGATCCTTTTGGGATTGGACGTCCGGCATTAAGTCGTTCCCCACCGAATTTTACATCGAGCACCACATCCCTCGCAATATCTGGAATGTAGGTGGTATCGCCCAATTTAAGGCCATAGCTGTTTAATATCGCACGGGCCTCTACAAATGTTTTTTCTAATAATTCGGGGAATGCAACCTCGGGGGCTGTACGTGTAATGATCGTAAGGTACAGGGTTCGGTTTTTTTTAACTTTGGTATTCGGATCCGGATCCTGCTCGATTACCAGACCGGGTTTCGCATCCACCTGATAGATGGAATCTAAATCATACTCAAACCCCAGGGCTTCCAGTTTTTTTATGGCTTCCTCAATCAGAAGCCCCTTGAGTTCAGGTACGGGGACAGATTCACTATGTCGGGTGTATTGACGAAGGCCGAATACAATGATTAGAAAAAGAACGGTCAGCCCAATCAACGCTCCAATGAGATTTCTTCGGAAAGTTTCTGTTCGTAGATACTGGAAGAATTTTACCATATTCATCTTATCAAATTGGCGGATACATGCAATTCAGCTGTTGTTTAGCAATATTAGCGCCATAGTTTTATACCTCCCCAAATTAACAGGAGATAAGGCGACAAACTTAGATAAACTTGCTTTGATATGCAAGTTTGCGTGTCGTGTACGATGGCTTACCTTTCGGTTACCTGTTTGTTACCTGTTGCTTACCTTTTGCTTAGTACTGCCTTAATTCTTGCTTACTATTCGGCTACCAATCCACTACCTTGATCTTACCATTTCTTTACCAGTTCCTTACCAATTCCTTACCTCCGCTATACCATTTCCTTACCAATTCTTTACCAATCCCTTACCAGTTCTTTACCAAAGGGGTAAATAAAAGGTAAATAAGGAGTAAATTAAGGGTAGCGAAAGAATAGCGACAAGCAATGCTAGCGGGTATTGTATTTATACAGTGGGTTGTCTATGTTTGCGGAATCATGAAGACAAAAATAGCCTTGATAACCGGCGGATATACCGGAGAATCCGAAGTTTCTTTTAAGAGTGCGGAATTTGTGTACGGGCAATTGGATCAATCCAAATACGATATTTATAAAATCACCATCACGACAGATAGCTGGTTCCACGTGGGCGATAATGGCGTCAAATATGTAATCAATCGGGATCATTTTACATTGCCCATGGATGGCCAGGTTATCCGTTTTGATCTGGCGTTCATTATGGTGCACGGTTCGCCCGGAGAGGACGGACGTCTCCAGGGCTATTTTGATATGGTAAGACTACCGTATACCTCCTGCGATGCGCTTACCTCAGCATTGACCATGAACAAGGCATATACCAAGGCGGTGTTGGCGGGCATTCCCGAACTGTATTTGGCAAAATCCGTCCAGTTGTTTGATGCTGAACGTGCAGATGCCATAGATCTGGTACGCCGTGAACTATCACTTCCTTACTTTGTCAAACCCAACGCCGGTGGAAGCAGCATCGGGATGACCAAGGTTAATGCCGAAGATGGATTGGCCGATGCCATTGAGAAGGCATTCAACGCAGAAAATACCGGCAAACAGGTGATCGTTGAAGAATTTGTAAAAGGGCGTGAATTTTCAGTAGGGGTATATCGCCGATCGGGCGAAATTGTCGTATTACCGGCAACAGAAGTCATTACCGAACGCGAATTTTTCGATTTTGAAGCCAAGTATGTGCCCGGTCTGACCCAAGAAATAACACCTGCAGACCTGACATCCGAACAACGGGAGCGTGTGGAACGATTGGTAAAAGCGATTTACGTCCGCTTGAACTGTAAGGGTATGGTACGCATCGATTATTTCCTGGAGCGGGAGACGGACCACTTCTATTTCATCGAAATAAATACCGTGCCCGGACAGACTGCCCAAAGTTTCATTCCCCAGCAAGTGCGGGCCGCGGGCATGACCGAGACCGCATTTTACGGCGAGCTGATTGAACAGGCGTTGATCGGTGGTCGGTGACCCCTCACCACCGACCACCGACCACCGACCACTGACCACTATTCCACCACTGACCACTATTCCACCACTTCCACCCATTGCCCTGGCGTGAGGGCCTGAATCCGGTTATCGTACATCGCTTCTACACTTACTGCGGGCAGGAAATAACGTCCTACATACGATGCATTGAGCAATACGCGGTAGGTAAGCGTCTCCTGCTGCCGGATATTGAAATGGGTAAGTACACGATCGTCACGGATATCCTGATAGGTAGCCGGCGACGAGCGAAGAGCCGATTCATTGTCATTGAGCCGGGTGTTGATAATTTCCCAACCGGAAGGGAATATCTGGGCAAGTGCCATGTGTTCATACATCCCCATACTTCCGGTATTCTTCAATGTAACCTCCGCAATGAAATCGGTACCCTGTGTCAACGCCCCGGGGTTGATTTCTTCTCCTTCCCGGTCGGTATACCGTACGTTCATGGTTAGCAATTCGGGGTTGTTGTTTAGGGGTGGATTTTCCCCGGCAGGAAGCTGGCCTTCGCGCACAACGCGCACGTACAGCTTGTTGTTACCTGAGTTCTGCACCTGTATCTGATTGCTTTTATTGCTGAAGTCAATCGGAATGCGATATACATACGTAGTTGCTGAAATGGTGTTTGACTTACCATTAAGCGTATAGGTGAAGTTATTCTTGCCTGCGCTCTGGCCACCGAATTTGCCGATGGCTAACAAGGCATACGCCGTAGTCTGCGTGCTATACCAACTGTCATTATCCAATCCGGCGGCTACGGCAAACAATACTTTTTCGGCCTCTTGCCGACGCCCGATTAAATCCAGGGTCTCCAGGATCATGGCACGGTCACGCAGTGCCGATCCAAAAGTATATCCGGCATTTTCATAGGGTTTGCCTTCGGTGGGACGGTTTTTAACCAGTTGGTTGGCTACAATGCCCTGTCCGGCAAGCTGATAGGCTGCGGCGAGTCGCCAGGCTGCCTCATCCGATAGATAAGGGAATTCCTTGAGTCGGTTCATTGCCCCCAGTTCGGGTGCCTTTGCGAGCGCAAGCAGGTAAAGCCGGTAGGCTTGTACCAGATCCCCGCCTCGCCAGTTATATTGGTCGGGCGCCCAATTTTGAGCCGTATTCCGCTGATAGCGCAGCCATGCTTCCAGGAATCCAGCCGGTAACGTATATCCCTTGGCCTGCGCTTCCAGTAGGAAGTGCCCGGCATAGTTGGTGCCCCATTCATTGGCTTCGTTTGCACCCGGCCAATAACCAAGACCTCCGTTAGCCAATTGGTAATTCCGCAGTCGGTTGATACCGGCCTTGATGTTTCTGTCTACGGCCGCTTTTTCCTGCTCTTTCAGTTCGACCAACCGATCGAGCATGAGCTGCGGAAATACACTGGATGTCACCTGCTCCACGCAGCCATACGGATATCGGATCAGGAAATTGAGCCGTTTGCTGAGGTTAATCGGCGGCAATGACGAGATTTCCACCATGGCGGTATTGCCGTTGCCGGGACCCAGTGGTGCGATGTCCCGCTGCCACGCTGAGTTACCATTGATTTCGGCCTTTTCAACCGAGGTAATGAACGGATTCGGGTTACGGATGTCGATTTCAACTTCGTACACCGCCGTCTCATTTCCGCTTTTTGCAACCGCGCGCAATTTGCCAACACCCGTATTGTTGCCGGTTTTTATGGAGGCATAGGCCATTTGTTCGCCCTGCTGCGTGAAGGTCAGGGTCTGCTTGCCGTTTTGCACGATTAGTCCATCGGTGGCAGTCACTTCGAGACTTACCTGTTTGATGTTGTTTTCCATGGCAAACACAGTGAGCGGCAGCCTGAATGTTTCGTCGGGGCCGATTACACGGGGTAGGGTAGCCAGCAGCATAAGCGGCTTCTTCACGGCAACCGCTTTTTCCGCAAAGCCATAAGCACCATCCTGTCCGGCCACTACCATGGCACGTACCGAACCAATGTATTGGGGCAGGGTGAAGTCATGTTTGTTTTTTCCGCCCTTGCGGAGGGTGAAAGGCCCCAGGAATTTGACCACGGGCTGGAAGCGGTTGGCTTTCGCCGGGTTTACATTCCGGTCGATTTCCCCGTCGCCACCAATGCTTAAAATGCGTTCCAGATCACCTCCCCATGCGCCCAGCACCTGATCAAATAGATCCCATGATTTGACGCCAAGTGCTTCACGTGCGTAGAAACTGGCATGCGGATCCGGTGTTTTAAACCGTGTGAGGTCGAGCAGCCCTTCGTCTACCAGGGCAATAGTATACGTCATCGCTTTCCCATTGGATTCGGATACGGTGATGCTCGATTTGGTTTCCGGACGCAGTACGTCTGCCATGCTGATCTGGGGATTTAAGACGGTCTTGGGATTTTCGACCAGCAGCGGAATTACGCCGTACATCCGGATGGGGAGGTCATTGGCGGTCTGCTCGTGGGGTTGTAGCAGGGTAACGTTTACAAATACATTGGGTGCCATCTCTTCGGTCACCTTGAATTTATAAACCGTCTGTCCCTGTTGGGTTTTGATCCACCAGCTTTGCAGTACCCGGCTACCGTTTTCAATGCTGATAAGGCCGCGGCCACCTTCCGAAGAGGGAATGGTTAAGGTCACTTCCTCACCCGCCTGATAGGTTTCTTTATCAGACGTAAACGACAGCATGGATGCTTCCGTCGGATTGCTTTGCTGCTCGCGTTGGGCCCAACCCGGCCAGTCTATGTACAACGTTTTTCCAGTGGCGTGGCCACTTTCCAGATCGACCACCCGCACCAAATAGCGGCCCCAGTCGGGATAGTTTACGCGGATGTTCCATTTTCCACTGCCGTTGTTGAGGGTGATGGTTTCTTTTTTGAGCAATTGATTGTATTGGTCCTGCGTAAAGTTGCCAAGGTATTCTTCCTCCTGGTTCCACCACCATTGCCAACGAATTTTATAGAATTCTACCTGTACACGGCGGGTTCCGGATATTTTTTTTCCAGTTGCGTCCACATCTACGATATCCACGGAGTGGTCCTGATCCGTGAGTAGCATGCCCGAAAGGCGATCGCCTTCAGGAGTACGCAGCCCTACATAACTGGCGTAAGGGCTGTAAGGCATGCTGATGTTATCGATACTGAAGTTGCCGCCGGGTTCAAACACACGGGTGGTGAAACTGGCACGCAGCATCCCCGGAGCCCCGTTGGTGGCCGTAATGTCGGCGGGAAAAGCGGCATTGCCCTGTTGGTTCAGGGTGCCGTCAAATAGCACCTGGCTTTCCGAAGTAAACGTACGTGTCGGATCGTCAAAGGTATAGGGTTTGTAATCGGGAAATGTTGTTTTGACCGGTGTTACCACGGCTTCTACGCGCGCCTTGAGGTTTTGCACATCCGCACCGAAGAGCCACTTTGCCGAAAGCGCTACAGGTGTGTTGCTGTTCTTGTTCAAAACCTTGCGATTGCCAAAATCCAACGTAATGCGCAGGCGGTTGGGCATTACGGTTTCTATTTTCAACGTTTTCTGAAAGGTTGCGCCGCCCACGCTTACCTTCGCCAACCAATTGCCCGTAGGCGCTGTGGTTTCCGTTTTGGTTTTGAAGGTATAAAAGCCATTGGTTTGCTTGGATTCGACCATCCGCTTGGTCAGTTGGCCCTTCGGGTTATACAACTCGAAAGTGACCGGATGCTCCGCCGGGAGGTTGGCCGACTGGTTTTCCATGATGAAGCTGAGGTAAAGCGAGTCGCCGGGGCGCCAGACGCCGCGTTCACCATAAATAAACCCTTTAATACCTTTTTGTACTACGTCCCCTCCCACGTCAAACCGGCTTAAGGGTAGGGTAGAGCCGTCGTCCAATTTAAGGTAACCCCGTTCATCGTTTTTTGATGCAATGAGCATAAACGGCTTCCGGGTGGCTTCAATACGGGCAAACCCTTCGTTATCGGTAGTGGCAGTCTGGATAACCTGTTGCTGGTAATCCAGCAACTTCACTTCTACACCCTGCAGGGGCTGCGTAGTGAGGATATCGGTGGCGACGACGGTTACACTGTTGTCATTGCCCCGCTTGGCGATGAGGCCGATATTAGACGCCAGCATATCACGGCTAGCCCAGCGTTCGGTTGTGTAATAAGCGCTATGGCACGGATTGTCGCGTTCGTTCCAGTCGTAATCATACGGATAGTAGCTATTGTAGCGCGACCAGAACTCATCGTCTTCGTCGATATCATCCGAATAATAGTAGCTGCTTTGTTCGTTTTCGGCATCTTCGATTTCCGCTGAATCTGCATCCCCACAGGGATAAACTGAATAGCTGTGGCGGAAACCGATCAAAACACGGTAAATCGCACCGGGTTCGGTTTTCAATAAATTGTCAATATCCAGCGAAAAGCGGTTTTTCTTGCGTAAGTTCACACTTTTATCTGCATCCAGTGCGATGGTTTTCTGGACTACCGGCTTGGCGACACGGCGCAGTTCGTATTTGCTGTCATACGTGTTTTGAAAATACTGAGGGACGTTATTTTCATAGATTTTTACGATGGTTACGTCTACGGCCCTTAGGTTCACTGCTTCAAAAGGCATGGTCAACCTGCCGGATCCGGGCAGGATGGTGCCTTTTCCCGGAATACTCACCGACGGTAGGCGGTTTTCGAAATTGACATTGGCGGAATAGGCAGCGGTGATTTTTTTGCCGCTGATATTTTCGATACCCTCGTTTACCGCAATTGCATAATCACCTTCAAGCCGATCGGGTGCATATACCTTTACCTCACTGCCGTCGATGGTGTACCGGGCATCGCTCACACCGCTGATTCCGATGAGACCATCGAGCTGTTGGGCCACCAGGATGGGGTCTGAAAACTGAACCAGCACAAATTGCTCGGGTTCATGCACGGCACGGATGTCCAGTACTTTAAACACACCCTTAGCTGGCACTTCAATGTTTTTTTGATCGCTTCTTTTAGATTTTATGGGCGAGCCATCCCATTTTAAGGATATTCCATACGCTTCTTTGCGCTTTTCGAGCGAATCGATGGTAAAGGAGGAAGTACGTGTCTGCGCGTTGTGTTGCCATTTGATGGTCAACCGGTTACTTCCGGCGGTCGCTTCCAGGATTTTTTCAATGTTTTCCGGTGTTTCAATATCCGCAAACGATAGGGTTCCGGTTAATTTCATCAGATCGGGAGCGGAACTGGTTTGGGATTTCAGACCATCTAATTCGATGCTAAAGGAGGGATCGATGATTTTGAAGTCGAAGATGAAGTTTTTGAGGTCATCCGGTACTTCAATGACTTTCCCGAGATCAAACGTTACCTGGTATTCTTTGGAAGGATCAAACTGCTTTTCGGGAATAAACTCCACTGTGCGGGCATCTATCCAACGTGTTTTTCCTTTTACTGCCGGATGGATGGTAAAAAGCTTCCGTGTTTCCTCCACATTGGTCTCCTGAAAAGTGTTCACCTGCGATGCCAGGCGGAGGCGTATGGTACTTTCGCGCGATATCACGCCCGTAGTATAACCTTCCACATATTTAGCGAAAGCAGTGTTGCCAGCGTTGGTTTCCGCAGGACCGCGGCATTGCCAGGTCAGCGCTACGACAATTGCTAAGACAATCCAGGAAAAGGACATGCGTGGCATCGAATTGGCGTTGTTCATCTTTATAGGAGTTTGTGGAAGCGAAAGTAACCATTTTTTAGGCTAATTTCCTCATTCGCAGTTGATGAAAAGAAAAATAGCTGTTTTTAGGGATATCATCCAACTGTTTGATCGGGCGGCGGTTAACGTACGCTTTTCCACCAATGTGTGAATACGTGCGCAGAATCGTTAAGAAATACTGTTTCGCCGATTTTGGGTGTCAAAAGCGGTAGCTGCACCTTTTTATTGGCTTCCGTGATTTGGATCAGCGGATCATCCCAGGTGTGCATGGCCAATGAAAATTTCGAATTATGTACGGGAAAAACCGATTGCGCATGTAAGTCCTGTGCTGCTTGCAGGACTTGTTCGGGCAACATGTGGATGTATATCCATGCAGTGTTGTATTGCCCGTCTTCGAGGATCGCCAGGTCAAACGGCCCGTATTGCTTACCGATGTCCGCAAAATGCTTGCCGTACCCGCTATCCCCGCCGATGAAGATTCGTTGTGAAGGCGTATTCAGAACGAACGATGTCCACAGCGTGCCGTTTCGCTTAAAACCGCGACCCGAAAAATGCCGGGCAGGCGCGGCCCGTATGGTAAAGCCATCTTCCAAATCGGCTATTTCATGCCAGTCAAGCTCCGTAATTTTTGACGGCGCATAGCCCCAATATTCGAGATGGGCGCCCACACCTAATGGACAAATGACCTGTTTCACCTGTGGCGCTATTTTCTTAACGGTAGGGTAGTCGAGGTGATCCCAATGATCGTGGGTGATGATCAAAAAATCGATGGGCGGAATATCCTCGACGTGGTAGTCTGTTGTGCCGGGAAAGCTCTTGGTAGTAAAAGAGACCGGAGATGCGTGGCCGTTGAATACGGGATCTACCAGCAGACGTTTGCCTCCTGTCTGAATATAATAGGAAGAGTGACCAAACCAGATCAAAGCGTCTGCTTGGGGGTCCAACGCATGGATATTCGTTCGGACATGCGGGATGCTATCAACGGGAACCTGTCTCGGCGTCTTGTTGAACAGGAAACCCCAGATAACCGAAAGCATGTTAACACCTTCGGCTAAATCAGGCGTATTCTCCAGGTTTTGGAAACTCCCGTTTTTGTAGTTGGGCGAACTTTTGATCCGTTCCAATCTTGCACCGGTCGGCGCTTTGCCAAATTGGGGCTGTTGAAGGAAAATAATGACTGCGAGCACCAAAACCGCACAGATAAGAAGGAAGTATAGAAACATTCGTTTGAAGATTTTCTTCATGCTTTTGGCCTGGAAATCTCGGCAAATTAATTGTGCCCGGCTCAATAATCCAATCCGTCAGGTGATTTTTTACAATCGGCTGACGGCATGGAGATCGTTTACCCAACTAAATGCGGGATAAAAAGGTGTCAATCTCGTGATTGAATGTTTCTAGATTTTCAAGATTAGGCAGGTGGCCGCATTCGGCAATTTCCACGTAAACTGCATTCGAGATCCCAGACACGAGAATCCCCGCTTGTTCCCGGGTGGTGATCTTATCTTCCGCACCGCGGACAACGAGTACGGGAACGGCGATGTCTTTCAGACTATCGGTGGTATCTGTACGGGAAGCCAATGCGAGTAAAGTGGCGCAAATGCTGCTTTCGGTGTTCCTTCGGATACTGCTCTTGATCAGATCGACCGCATCACGGTTTTCCAACAAACTTTTTTGGGAGAATACGTTGTTGACAAAACCGATGGAAAAAGGCCTGCGTCCGTTTTTGAGTACGGACTGAATGCTGTCAAAACGTTTCAATTTGGCCGCATTGTCATCTGCCAGTGAATGCGTGTCACTGAGTATCATGCCCGAAAAAGCCCCCGGCTGAATCTGGTAGGCCCGTAGCGCAATGTAACCACCCATCGATACCCCGCAGAGAATGGACTTTTCAATGGATAGTTTTTTGAGGAATGCCAGCAGATCTTTGGCAAAAACATCTACGCTGAAGAAGCCATGTCCTATGGTGCTGTTGCCGTGACCCCGCACATCCAGCGCAATACCGGTCACACCGGGTGGCAGCGACTCCAACTGCGGAAGCCACATATTTTTATTGAATGGAAATCCATGGATGAATACCAAGGTATGTTCTGGAGCGGGAGACTCCTTTAATAAATAGCTTATGCTGATGTCGCCAAGTCGGATTCGTTTTCGTTTAATCAGGCTTTTTTTATATTCCATATTTGGGCTTAACAATTAAAAACAACGATATGTTTCGCTTTTAAAAGTAATAAAATCAGGGAACTAATCCAAGACAGTTCTTGTTAGGCTCATTTTTTCTAAAAATATTTCGTTGGTATCGTTGAGATTTCTATCTTTGCAAACCGATTCGGGAATGCGCTTGTAGCTTAACTGGATAGAGCACCTGACTACGGATCAGGAGGTTAGGGGTTCGACTCCCTTCAAGCGCACATGTTTCACTTACATAGCCTAATCATGATGTTGGTTAGGCTATTATTTTTCACGCGTATATTATGCTAAACCTTGTTTTATTTGGCCCTCCGGGAGCAGGGAAGGGTACCCAATCGCAGAAGCTAATCGACCGCTATCAGTTGGTGCACATTTCAACAGGCGATCTTTTTCGGGCACATATCAGCAACCAGACAGCACTGGGGCAGCAGGTAAGCAAGCTGATTGCCGACGGTGAATTGGTGCCTGATTCCATCACCATTGCGATGCTGGAAGAAGAAATTGTTAAAAATCCCGAGGCAAAAGGGTTTATTTTTGATGGGTTTCCACGTACCGTTGCTCAGGCGGAGGCGCTAGATCGCTTTCTGGAATCAAAGGGAACGGCTATTTCCGGTGTGGTTGCGTTGGATGTGACCGAGGAAGAATTGACTGCACGCATTGCCAAGCGGAAGGCAATCAGTAACCGTGCAGATGACGATGCCGAGAAGCTGAAAAAACGGATAGAGGAATATTTCAATAAAACCATTCACGTACTTCCGTATTACGAACAACAGGGTAAGCTGACCAAGGTCAACGGTATTGGTGATATTGATGTCATTTTCGATGAAATCAAGGGTGTGATAGATGGCCTATTGATTTAATGGTTCGTTGATTTGGTAACGATCAACTGTCAATTATCCATTGTCAGCTATTAACTATAAAAAGTGGCCCAAGGATCAAATTTTGTCGATTATGTAAAGGTTTGCTGCCGCTCCGGGCGGGGCGGGGCAGGCTCTGCACATCTACATCGCGATAAATTCACTGCAAAGGGAGGTCCCGATGGCGGCGATGGCGGCAGAGGCGGACATATTTTACTAAAAGGGAATGCACAACTCTGGACCTTACTGCACCTGAAATACCGGAAGCACATTATTGCAGAAGACGGCCAACCGGGCGGCAGTGCATTGAAGCATGGAGCCAATGGAAAGGATGAGGTGCTGGAAGTGCCTTTAGGTACCGTAGCACGCCATGCGGATACCAACGACGTGCTTTTTGATATTACCGAAGACGGGGAAACCAAGGTGCTGACCGCCGGCGGGCGGGGAGGTCTTGGTAACTGGCATTTTAAAAGCCCAACCCAGCAAACACCCCGATTTGCACAACCGGGTGAACCCGGAAAGGAAGAGTGGATTGTGCTTGAACTGAAGGTGTTAGCGGATGTAGGGCTGGTAGGGTTTCCGAATGCCGGAAAGTCGACGTTATTGTCTGTCCTGTCGGCAGCAAAACCCGAAATTGCCGATTACCCCTTTACAACGCTGGTGCCTAATTTGGGTATTGTTTCATATCGCGACAATCGGTCGTTTGTCATGGCTGATATCCCCGGAATCATTGAGGGTGCCTCGGAAGGAAAAGGGCTGGGCCACCGTTTTTTGCGCCACATCGAACGCAATTCGGTGTTGTTGTTCATGATTCCTGCCGACACAACCCGAACGATCGCCGAGGAATACCGGATACTCTTGAATGAATTGATCGCTTTTAATCCGGAACTGAAAGATAAACCGCGTATTTTGGCGATTACGAAATCGGATTTACTGGACGATGAACTCCAGCAGGAAATGGCGACGGAAGTGCCGGATGGAATTCCTTATCTTTTCATCTCATCCGTTTCAAACAAAAACATCCAACAGTTAAAAGATAAGATCTGGCAGGCAATCAACGGTTGATGGCAGGATTTCCGGTTCAATACTGCTCATTTTCGTTCGGGAATTCGGATGCCTTTACGTCGCGTATATATTGACCGACAGCCTCATTAATTTCCTCATATAAATTGAGATACTGCCGTAGGAATTTAGGTTTAAACCCTTTATTTAGCCCGAGCATATCGTGTACCACCAACACTTGTCCATCGCATTTGGCCCCTGCACCAATGCCGATTGTGGGGATGTGAAGGCTCCCGGTTACTTCTGCCGCCAGTTCAGCAGGGATTTTCTCCAGCACCACGGCAAAACATCCGGCTTCTTCCAGGCATTTCGCATCCGTTTTTAATTTATTGGCTTCGGCTTCTTCTTTAGCCCGGACCGTATAGGTGCCGAATTTGTATATCGATTGAGGGGTGAGGCCGAGGTGTCCCATCACCGGAATGCCGGCATTGACAATGCGTCTTACCGTTTCCTCGATTTCGATGCCTCCTTCCACTTTAAGGCCGTGTGCACCGGTTTCTTTCATGACACGTACGGCGGCCTTTAATGCATCACTGCTGTCTCCCTGATAGGTGCCAAAGGGCAGATCTACGATAACCAATGCACGTTTGGCGGCGCGGACTACCGCAGAAGCATGGATCATCATCTCTTCTAAGGTAATAGGCACTGTCGTTTCATAACCTGCCATTACGTTCGCTGCCGAATCACCGACCAATATGATGTCGATCCCCGCGTCGTCCAGCACTTTAGCCATCGAATAATCATAGCCGGTCAATACAGCGATCTTTTCGCCGCTATCCTTCATCGTGCGGATGGTGTGGGTGGTGATACGCTTGATTTCTTTGTTTACTGACATAAGGCAAACGTAAGAAAAAAACTCCATCAATCCCCCGCAGTTCAGATGATCAGCATCACTTTTTTTGATGATGGGAGTTCGGTATTACCATTCGCGTGTGGGTTACCTTTGTTTAAAAAGAAAGGATGTATTACGTATGAACAAGCAAGAAAAGGTAAGCGCCATCATGACCCAAAATCTGCTCACAGTTAATGTCGAAGATGATTTACATCGCGTTTATGACCTGATGCGCAAGCATAATATCAGGCATCTTCCGGTGGTGCAGGATAAAAAGCTCGTGGGGATCATCAGCCGTAACGACATTCTGCGGCTCAGTTTCGGTGACATTTTCGGAGGAGAGGAACCTGCTGATTTCGGAATTTTTGACCTATTGACCTTGGAGCAGGTGATGGCATCCAATCCCGAAACGGTCACGCCGGAGTGTACCATAGCGGAATTAGGCAAACTATTTGTGGAATCAAATTTTCATGCGTTGCCTGTGGTCAACGATGAGGGAGAAGCGATCGGGATTGTAACGACCACAGATGTTATCGCATATTTTCTGAACGTTATTGGATAGGATTTTGTATCTTACACACCATAATTTATATGTTGCATGAAAACCATATTAGTTCCTACCGATTTTTCTGAAAATGCATATGTTGCGGCGGAGTATGCCTGTGCATTGGCCAATATTTCCAAACAGAAGGTGCAATTGCTGCATGTGTATATTGCATTGTATTCGGGTTATGGAGAAGAAGGGAATAGTGTGAAACAGATCCGCTGGGCGGAGACTGAATCTGCGGAGGCCATGAAAAGCTTGGTTGAGAACCTGAACCGGCAATTCCCCGAGGTTGATATCGAAGGTGAATGTGTCAAAGGGTTTATGATTGACGTGGTAACGGATAAACTCAAAAAGGGAGAAAACTGCCTGGTAGTCATGGGCACCAAAGGGGCAACCAATATTACCGAGAGTATTTTAGGCAGCACCACGTACGAAGTCATTAAAAAATCACCGGTGCCTGTGTTGGTCGTACCTATCGATACACCCGATTTTGCCTTTCAGCGTGTGGGTTTCTTTACGGCTTATGACGATCACGAATTGGATGCATTATTTGCTTTTCAGCAAGCCGTTAAACTCCGGCCCCACCTGGCTATGGTTCATTTTTTCAAGAAAGATGAAAAGGCTCCGGAAAAGGAGTTGGAACGCTGGCAGCGGAAGGTGGCAGAGGCGTATCCCGATTGGGGCGTTTCTTACAAAGCGGTACCTGTAGAAAAAGCCGACATCAATGCCGTGACACAGACTGCAAAATCAGAACACTTGGATTTGCTGGTATTTGCAAGGCCGCATAAATCATTTTTCCAGAAAATATTTGCTCCGAGCCTTACCAAGGCATTGGCGAATTATCCGACAATACCTTCTCTCTTTATTAAGACATGATACCTCCACGATCTTCATCGGATGATGTAACTTCCGCAGGAGCACGGTGGCGCACCGTAATGAAGGCCGAACAACCTTTGCAAATTGTGGGTACATTAAATGGCAACCATGCTTTGTTGGCTACACAGGCCGGCTTTCGGGCGATCTATCTCTCGGGTGGTGGAGTAGCTGCGGGATCATTGGGGGTGCCCGATTTGGGGATTACCACCTTACAAGACGTGCTCATCGATGTGGAGCGTATTACCAATGCGTGTAACGCCCCGCTGCTGGTCGACGTAGACACCGGGTTTGGCCCGTCGGCGTTTAACGTCGCCCGTACGGTGAAAAGCTTGATCAAAGCAGGTGCGGCAGCATTGCATATGGAAGATCAGGTGGGGGCAAAGCGATGTGGACATCGGCCTAATAAAGAGCTTGTTAACAAGCTGGAGATGGTGGACCGGCTGAAAGCTGCCGTGGATGCACGTACGGATGCACAGTTTTTGATCGGTGCGCGGACCGATGCATTGGCCAGCGAAGGTTTGGAAGCCACACTTGAAAGGGCGGTAGCTTACGCCGATGCGGGCGCTGATTTTATTTTTGCGGAAGCCGTCACTGAATTGACCCAATACCGGGCATTTGCGGATGCGACTGGTCTTCCGGTATTAGCCAATATTACCGAATTTGGCATGACCCCTTTATGGACCGTAGCCGAATTATCAACCGTAGGGGTTGCAATGGTACTCTACCCGTTGTCTGCCTTCCGCGCAGCTAATAAAGCGGCATTGAACGTTTATTCGCACATTCGCAAAGACGGTACACAACGGAATGTGCTGGATACCATGCAGACACGGTCGGAATTGTATGAGACCATCGGATACCACGCATTCGAACAAAAATTAGATGAACTGTACGGGAAATGACGGGAAGTCAGAAATCGGCGCTCAGGGGTCAAAAGCTGATAGCCGATAGCCAATACCAAAAACAGTAAACAGTATGAGTAACAGCAATGAACAGACAGTGGGTAAGCCAAAAAAATCTGTAGCATTATCAGGTGTGGCGGCGGGTAATACCGCATTGTGCTCGGTAGGAAGAAGCGGCAATGACCTTCATTATCGGGGGTACGATATTTTGGATTTAGCAGAGGGTGCTTCGTTTGAGGAAGTGGCATATCTGCTGATTCACGGACGACTACCCAACGGGATACAGTTGCGGGCTTATCAACAAAAGCTGAAAGCCCTTCGCGGTTTACCGCAAATTGCCAAAAATGTGTTGGAGCAAATACGCGCTGCTGCACACCCCATGGATGTGCTTCGCACCTATACGTCGGTGCTGGGTGCCATCTATCCCGAAAAAGAAGATCACAACCCGGTAGGGGCACAAGATATTGCGGATAAGCTGTTGGCATCCTATGCTTCTGCTTTGTTGTATTGGTATCATTTTGCGCATCATGGGAGGCGGATTGATGTGGAAACCGATGATGAATCGATAGGAGCCCATTTTCTTCACCTCTTGCATGGCAGGGAACCATCGGAGCCATGGATAAAGTCGATGGCGGTATCACTCAATCTCTACGCAGAACATGAGTTTAACGCATCGACATTCACCGGAAGGGTCATAGCCGGTACCGGATCTGATATTTACTCCTGCATAACCGGAAGCATCGGTGCGCTCCGAGGGCCCAAACATGGGGGAGCGAATGAGGTTGCTTATGAAATCCAGAGCCGTTATGGCGATGCAGAAGAAGCAGTCGCTGACATCAAGCAACGGTTGGAACGTAAAGAAGTTATCATCGGCTTTGGGCATCCGGTATATACGATTTCTGATCCACGAAATGTGATCATCAAGCGTGTCGCCAGGCAACTGTCCGAAGAATCGGGCGATATGGGGTTATTCACCATTGCTGAACGATTGGAAACCCTGCTTTGGGAGGAAAAGAGGATGTTCCCCAATCTCGATTGGTTTTCGGCGGTTTCCTACCATTTAATGGGGATACCCACTGCTTTTTTTACGCCACTTTTTGTCATCTCACGAGTGACGGGCTGGAGTGCCCATGTCATTGAACAACGTCAGGACGGTAAAATCATACGGCCAAGCGCGAACTACGTGGGTCCTGAATCTCGTAGTTTTATCCCGCTTCATGATAGGCGGTAGCAAGTAAAACAGTTAACCCTTAACCCTTAAAATAATTAACCCTTAAAAATCAATGTCATCGCAGCTTTCAAATAGACGGCCTGAAACCGATCAAGTTATCACGGATATTGTAGATTATGTACTTACTTATCAGATTACCAGCGACGAAGCGTTCCAAACGGCGCATTATTGCTTGCTGGATACGCTGGGCTGTGGGTTTGAAGCGTTAACCTATCCCGCATGTACAAAAATGCTCGGACCTATCGTGAGCGGGACACTCGTACCGCATGGTGCAAAAGTGCCGGGCACATCGTATCAGTTGGACCCTGTGCAAGCGGCTTTCAACATCGGAGCGATGATCCGATGGCTCGATTTCAACGATACCTGGCTTGCCGCAGAATGGGGGCATCCTTCGGATAATCTCGGCGGTATATTGGCCACAGCAGACTGGCTTTCACGTACTGCCGTCGCCAACGGCAGAGAACCCCTTTCCATGAAGGATGTGTTGGATGCCATGATCCGCGCACACGAAGTACAGGGTGTGATGGCGCTGGAGAATTCCTTCAACCGGGTGGGCCTAGACCACGTGCTCCTGGTAAAGTTGGCTTCGACGGCAACGGTGGGTAAGCTCATGGGGCTCAGCCGTGAGGAATTAATCAATGCGGTATCGCATGCGTTTGTCGATGGGCATGCCCTCCGCACATACCGTCATGCTCCTAACACCGGTAGCCGGAAATCCTGGGCAGCCGGTGATGCCACTTCCCGCGCAGTGCGGCTCGCCATGATTGCGAAAACAGGAGAGATGGGGTATCCATCCGTACTTACGGCCAAAACCTGGGGTTTTTACGATGTATTGTTTAATGGGCAGCCCTTCCGGTTTCAACGGGGATATGGCTCATACGTGATGGAAAATGTGTTGTTCAAAATCTCGTTTCCGGCTGAGTTCCACGCGCAAACGGCTGTCGAGGCTGCGATGAGCCTGCATGACAAATTGAAGAGGATGGGGCGGACAGCCGATGACATACAACATGTCCGTATCCGTACCCACGAGGCCGCCATCCGTATCATCGACAAAAAAGGCCCGCTACATAACCCTGCAGACCGAGATCACTGTATTCAGTACATGGTAGCGGTACCTTTGCTGTACGGCAGGCTTACCGCGTCTGACTACGAAGACGGCGTTGCCAACGATCCCCGTATTGATGCGTTGCGGGCAAAGATGGAGGCCAAGGAAGATAAGCAGTTTACACGGGACTACCACGATCCGGAAAAGCGTTCCATCGCCAATGCGCTTACCCTAACACTGAACGATGGAACGGTATTGGCAGAGGAAATCGTTGAATATCCGATTGGTCATAAACGCCGGCGCACGGAGGGAATACCTGTGCTGATCGAGAAATATAAAAGGAATTTGGCACGGGTATTTTCGGCAAAACAGCAGAAACAGATTCTGGACGCCTCGCTGGATCGGGATACCTTATCCCGGATGCCTGTCCATGCATTTGTAGACTTGATGGTGACCCCGTAATTTCGTATCTTTGCACGATAAGTGGAAATACGATATTATGCCTATTACCGACACTGATGTCATCTATGAAGATAACCATTTGCTTGCCGTGAATAAACGTGCGGGGTACCTTGTACAAGCAGATCTGGGAGGCGACGAGCCTTTGGAAGACATGGTAAACAAGTACCTGACTAAAAAGTATAACAAGCCCAACGGCGCTTTTGTAGGGGTAGTGCATCGATTGGATCGTCCGGTCAGCGGGTTAATTCTCTTTGCGAAGACAAGCAAAGGGCTGGAGCGGATGCAGCAATTGTTTAAAGATCGGGAAATCCGCAAAACGTATTGGGCTGTCGTGCGGCAACCTCCGCCCGATCCCGAAGGAAAACTGGTGCATTGGCTTTCGCGCGACCGTACGCAGAATATTACCAAAGTACATAAGGAGGCAGCCGAGGGGCGGGTATATGCCGAATTGGATTATAAGCTGCTGGGGACGCTGGATGGGTACTACCTGCTGGAAGTTTATCCGCTAACCGGCCGTACCCATCAGATCCGGGCGCAACTGGCATCCATGGGATGTCCCATCGTTGGGGATCACAAATACGGTTACCCCCGGGGCAGCCTCAGGCGATCTATTTGCTTGCATGCGAGAAAGTTGTCGTTTGTTCATCCCGTTAAAAAAGAACCCGTTGAACTGTTTGCCAAAACACCAAGGGACGGATTCTGGGATCGCTTCGAGGTATTCGGTGAGGCATAACTCCCGGTAGGAGAAATCCGTGTCAATCTGTTTGATCTGCGTCACCAGCGTTCCATCGCCGCTACCGTAAAAAAACAGCTTTTATATTAAAAGCAATTTGTCTAAGTTTGTATCATGAATAGCATAAGACGTTTTCTTGCATTGGGAGTTTTGGCAGTTATTTTAGCAGTTTCCATACCCCGGAGTGTGCAGGCACAATGTGCTATGTGTACGCTCACTGCTGAAAATGCAACCGAAAACGGTAATACACAAGGGAAAGGGCTAAACAAGGGCATCTTGTTTTTGTTGGCAATTCCCTATTTAGCTGCTGCGGGGATAGGTGTGTTGTGGTATAAAAGATATCGCGGCAAAAAAACGGTGAATGTAGACAACGACCCGATCGTTCTCAATTGATCTGCAGATGGCCATCGTGCATACATCGAAATTCAGGGCAATGATGGCATCCAAGTGCCCGAAGTGCCGTGTGGGAAAGATGTTCGTGGGTAGTACGTACGGGTTCCGGCGGCAACGGATGAATGACATTTGCCCATACTGCGGTTTCCGCTTTGAGATTGAACCCGGTTATTTTTATGCGGCTATGTATGTGAGCTATGGCCTGTCCGTTGCACAGGTTGTAGCAGCCGGTTTGCTTACGTACGAGGTCACCCAAAGTGAATCCCCATGGGCATATCTCGGTGTGTTGATGGGAGTGATCCTGGTTTTCGCACCTTTTAATTTCCGGTACTCCCGGCTCATTCTACTCTATTACCTTACCCCAAAAGTGAAGTATGACCCCAAGTATGAGGACCACTTTTCAGGAGATGCTTAGCAGCAAGTCGCCGAATGTTAAAACGGACTGACAATTTCTTTAAAAAGAGGTAGTTGCTGATCTTTTTCGGAAATAATCAATTCCTCGTTTTCCATCGGCCAGTCAATGGCTAGATCCGGATCATCCCACCTGACACCCAGTTCACCGGCTTTGTCGTAAAAACCCGTTACCTTATATGCAAACAAGGTGTTGTCTTCGAGCGATAGGAATCCGTGCAGGAATCCCGGCGGTATCCATAAAGATTTTGCTTCGTATTCGTCCAGTATGAGGGAAAAACTCTGTCCGAATGTAGCTGAATCCTTCCGGATATCTACGGCTACATCCAGTACGCGGCCGCGTAAAACCCGTACCAACTTACCTTGCGCATTTTCGCCTGCCTGCGCATGCAAGCCGCGAAGTACACCACGGTGAGAACAGGAGAGGTTGTCTTGCACAAAAGTCGCGGAAATATCATGGGCCGAAAAAGGCTTTTGGTTATACGTTTCGATAAAGAAACCACGTTCATCCTTCCATACTTCCGGTTCGATGATAAGCAGGCCGGATATAGGGGTCGTTACAAACTTCATTTAATTTATTGATTGAGGTATTTCATAATGCTGTCAAAAAACAATACCTTTCCTGCATACGCTGTTTCCAATTGTGCCCGGATCGCTGCAAAGCGACGCGTTTGGAATGACGCGATTTCTTCGCGGTTTTCGGTGCACAGCTGAATGCAATACGTGACGCCTTCGTGGGGTGAATCCAGCATTTCCAAAAGCGACAGGCTTGTGCCGTTTTCATCGTAAGCCAACTCTTTGTTGAGATACATACGTACGGCTTCTCCGACGTCACTTTCGGCCATGATGGAGATATTGTACAAATACATGGCGCGAAGATACGTAATCATGTGCTTTGTGGATAATGCCATGTAAAATTAAGGTTGCATAAATTGGTTTTATCGTAAAATTTTCCACCTTTGGAGGAAAGGAGTGGGATTAGTTTTTATGGTACGTAGTGTTGTGTTTTTACTCGTAGCTGTAAGCATAGCGGGCCATTTTATCGGCTGCGATGGCGGGAAAGACCGTGTTATACCCGTAGCAGATTTCTTCTCCGAACCCGAGCAGTCCGATTTCCGGATATCCCCAAATGGTAAATACATCGCTTATTTAGGCTCTTACGAAGGGCAGAAAAATATCTATATCATTCACGTAGACGAGGGGCGCCGCCACCAGCGGATTACGTCGGAAACCGAGTTGGGTGTCCAGTCCTGTTTTTGGGCAAATGACGATGAACTGATTTTTACAAAGGATAAGCGAAACGACAGTTTGCAGGTGTTTGCCGTCAACCGATCGACCTTGGGCGTGAGGCATCTGATGCTCCCTTCGACGGTAAAACTGCGTTGGATTTCTCCATCAAAGGTAATCAATCACGGGTTCTTGATTTCGCTCAATGAGCGGGATTCTTCCGTATTTGATGTATATCGTCTTCGTACGGATGCCTGTCAGAAAGAATTAGTTGCGAGGAACCCCGGTAATATTATCAAATGGTATGCAGATCTAGATGGTGAGTTGCGATTGGCAATTGCGAGTGACAGTCTGAAGGAAACGATGTTGTACCGTCATAGCGAGAAAGAGCCATTCAGGGCGGTGGTGAGCAATAATTTCCGGAACTCCATTATGCCGCTGGGGTTTTCAGGTGAAAATAGAAGCTACATATTTGCCCTTTCAAATATCAATCGTGATAAATTGGCACTGGTTGAATTTGATATGGAGACCGGAAAAGAAGTGCGGACAATCTACAGCCATCCGGATGTGGATATAGACCATGGCGGCTATTCGATAGACCGGGGTGAAATGTCGTATGCAAGTTATTTTACCTGGAAACAGCAACGCCATTTCTTAAACAAACATACCGAACAAGTATATCATAAAATCCGCCAGAAACTGAAGGGGTACGAGCTAAATATATTGGACCGGGATACGGCGCGTACCCGGTTTATTGTGCGTTCGTATACGGATAAGGATCCCGGTGCCATTTATTATTACGATATGGCTACGGATGAGCTGACCAAATTGGCAGACAATAATCCGGCTTTGAATAACCGTCTGTTGGCCGAGATGAAACCCGTTACTTACCCGTCGCGTGACGGCCGTCAAATACATGGATATCTGACCATGCCACCCAAACCGAAAGGTAAGAAACCTCCGGTGATTGTTTATCCGCATAGCGGCCCAAGTGATCGCAACAGGTGGGGTTTCGACCCCGAAGTCCAGTTTTTCGCAAACCGGGGTTTTGCAGTATTTCAGGTTAACTACCGCGGATCTACGGGATATGGAAAGGAATTTTGGGCCGCTGGGGCCAAGGAATGGGGAGGGAAAATACAGGAAGATATCACCGATGGGGTACGTTGGTTGATTAAAAAAGGGAGGATCGATTCAGCGCGTATTGGTATTTACGGAGCGGGATTCGGAGGATATTCGGCATTACATGGCGCCTGTTTTCATTCCGATTTATATGCATGTGCGGCTTCCTATTCGGGATTTATTAATCTGTTTACCATTCTGAAGGAAGTACCACCTCACCTTAAACCGTACTTGCAGATGTATTACGAGACAGTCGGTAACCCGGAAACAGAGCCGGAATTGATTAAATCCATGTCGCCTGTTTTTCATTCCGACCAAATAACCATTCCTGTTTTTATCGCGCAGGGTGGGCGCGATAGCTGGAGTACCGTAAATGAGACCAACCAATTTGTGCAGAAACTGAAAAAACGCAAAATCCCCATAACCTACATTTTGCGGGAGGAAGAGCGGCGGTATTTCCGTAATGAGGAGAATCGCATTCTGCTTTATACGGAACTGGGTAAATTTTTCGATAAGCATCTGAAATGACGCATCGGCGCAATACATACCGCGTGAACTACCTGTTGGTTAGCGCTTTTATTGTTGTAGTGATTGCTTCCTTTGTGCTAGCCGCCTTTCTCGCCCGCGACCTTACTGTCACCTACGTCGAAAACGAATTTGCATCCCGGAAGGTAGAGGTACTGGAGTATAACATCGGACCATTCAATGATTTTTTTCATAACCGGATTCCGGAAATATCTTTTTATCAGGGCTATTTGGATTCGACCGGCGTATCTGTATATGCAGACAGTATATTTCACGCCTATCCGTTTGTGGAGCGTGTTGTTTTTTACGATGTATCATTGAGCAACGAGCGTGTGGATTATGGTTTTTCGGCCAACGACCTGGTTGTGTATCCCAAAGGAGTATATCAATTCAGCGCTGGGGCGAACGGTGCTGATTTATTGCCGCTCGTCCCGAAGAGTGGACATTTGCCTCTTTCCCTGTCTGACGACTTTAATAATATGGCTGCTAAGTTTGCAGCGTTTATTGAACGAGTGGATACCACAAGAGCGCTTCAGGACGACGATATATTCAAGGTTTTTTATGCAGTGACTCCGGGTAAAATATGTTATATGAATATCCCGCGGAGAGATGACCTGAAGGCTTATAAGGAGTTGATGTATGGTAGAAATAGTCACGAAGTTGTGTATGAGCAGGACATACTTACCTATTTTATCGATCCTCAGAAGCTTTCGCTAATAAACATAATCCCCGAATTATATCAGCGTGTCCAGATTCAGCCCCTGGTGTATGAGTCGATCGATACCGACCCGGATTTATTGACAACCGAAACGCCGCTGCCGGGTGCGTTGGCAGATTATAAAATTTATTTCAGTTCCAGCCGTACTTTTCTACAGTCAGAAATCAACCGGAGGTTTTTGCCGGTGATGGCCGGCGTAATAGCCATTTATCTTCTTTTAGCTGTGATTGCTTACCTGATCTACCGGAACCTCTATGTGAATGAACGGATGTTTAAGTTACAGTATGATTTTATTAATAATTTAACACATGAATTCAAAACTCCCGTAAGTGTAATCAAAATTGCAGGCAACAATATCCGAAGTGCAAAGCAACTTTCTGGTCCGGAACGTGTGCACTACGGAAGAATATTGGATGAAGAAGCCGATAAGCTTAATAATCTGATGAACACCCTGCTTTCTTTTACACAAATTGAAAATAAATCAATAAAAATAAAACGGGAAGAGGTTGATTTGCACGAATTTTGTGACAAAGTATTGAAAGCTTCCCAATTTAAATACGGAGATTTAACGCTCCGTTGTAAAGTGGATGTGAAAAGGACGTTGTACATTGATCCGGTGTTGTTGGGCAGTATATTCCAAAACTTGATCGATAATGCATATAAATATTCCAAACCAGCTAATAAGGTACTGGATATAACCCTGACACAAAACAAGAAACAGATCGTTATGCGATTTGCGGATAAAGGAATCGGTATTGCCAAAAAGGAATTAATGCATATTTTTAAAAAGTTCTATCGCGTGCAGAATCAGTATAATCAACAAGGTAGTGTTGGGCTTGGATTGGCTTTTTGCAAGGAACTGGTTAATTTCATGGGAGGCGATATCTCGGTCGAGAGTGAGTTGGGGAAAGGAACAATATTTACCATTGTATTCCCGTTAGATTAACCAAAGAAAAAAATCGTATCAGCATATGTATAAAAATGTCAAAATAGCGGTTGTCGAGGACGATGAAAACTTACGTTTTTTGGTGGTGCATCGCCTTGAGTCCGAAAACTATCAAGTGGTTCAGACCGGAAACGGCGATGAGGCTGAGAAATTGATACTGGAACAAAAGCCGGATATTGTCTTGCTCGATTGGATGCTTCCGGGAAAGCAGGGGTCCGAAATATGTGATAATTTGCGTAAAGACGGGTTTTCCAATCTCATTATTATGATGACGGCAAAATCGCAGGATGTGGATAAGATTGACGCCTATAGTTTTGGAGTTTCGGACTATATAACCAAACCTTTCAGTATGGATGTGTTGGTTGCAATGATCGAAAATAAGATTAAATATTTCGTTAATAACCAAGGCGCGGATTTGTATGCATTTGGTGACACCGAACATCACCCCAATATTCATTCCCTGATACGTAATGGCAAGAAAATCGAGCTGACCATTTTGGAAAATCGCATTCTGCTTTACTTTCTGCAAAATATGGGACGTGTAATCACTCGTGATGAATTAATGCAGGTGGTTTGGGGGTATAGCTCCAATGTCAATACCCGGACACTGGATATGCACATTGTACGTCTGCGTAAAAAAATCGAAGTCAATGCAGACAAACCCGCTTATCTGCAGACGGTCCGGGGGATGGGTTATAAGTTTGTAGATAACCCATAATCTTTATTTGTTTAATTAAAAAACATTTTCTATCTTCGTCCGTATGAGCAAGGCCATACCGCTTGGGACGGTATGGTCTTGCTTCTTTTTTTGACTTTATTTTTTTTAATTCATAACAGTTATGGCAGAAGTAACGTATTACAGCAAAGAGGGATTGGAAAAACTCAAAGAAGAGTTGCAGTATCTCAAAACGGAGGGCAGGGCAAAGATTGCAAAAGCCATTGCCGAAGCGCGAGACAAGGGAGATTTATCTGAAAACGCGGAATACGACGCCGCTAAGGAGGCACAGGGATTACATGAGGCCAAAATTGCTAAGCTGGAAGAGAGCTTGGCCAACGCCCGTGTAATTGATGAATCAACATTGGATACGTCTAAGGTACTGGCACTGTCCATTGTTAAATTAAAGAATGTAAAAAATGGTGCGGTGATGACTTACCAACTGGTTTCAGAGACGGAAGCGGATCTGAAAGCGGGAAAGATTTCGGTTAAGTCACCCATCGCGCAAGGCCTGCTCGGTAAATCGAAAGGTGATAAAGCCCAGATACAGGTGCCAGCAGGTGAAGTAGAGTTGGAAATCTTGGATATTTCCCGATAGGAGCAAGTGACGGTTATGTGCGGGTCTGCCATAACCGCACATGAGCGAAACAATATTGTCCGACGGCTGTTTCATAAAACAGCCGTTTTTTTATCTTTGTAATTATCATAATCAGGAAAACGATATGCCTACCATATTTTCGAAAATCATTGAAGGTGAAATCCCTGCCTATAAAGTGGCAGAAAGCAACGATTACTTAGCTTTCTTAGATATCAATCCCTTGGTCAGGGGGCATGTACTTGTCATCCCGAAACGGGAGACAGATTACCTGTTTGACATGGAGGATGACGATTATATGGGGCTGTGGGTTTTTGCAAAAATTGTTGCCCGGGGTATCAAACCGGTTTATCCCTGTGAACGGATCGGTGTAGCAGTGGTTGGGCTGGAAGTTGCCCATACACACATTCACCTGGTGCCGATCAATGAAATCGGGGATCTGAATTTCAACCGCCCGAAACTCAAACTTAGCCACGATGAGCTCGCAGAGAGTGCCGATGCCATCCGGAACGCTATTTCAGCACTCACCCGTAAATCGTAGACCTTAACCGATGATGTCCCGGCAATGTAAATCGCCTTTGTCCATCCGACCAATTTGTGTAAGTTTGTAGGTGATAGTTATGCAAGAGTTCTGGGAGTCCTTTTCACAGTTGCTGGATGCCGAAACGCTGTTGAGGTCTGGAGGCTTCTATCTTGTGGTGTTTATCGTATTTGCAGAGACCGGTTTGTTCTTTGGGTTTTTCCTGCCGGGTGATTACCTGCTGTTTTTAGCAGGTCTTTTCTGTGCATCGGGCATGTTGGATGTAGACATCACAACCTTGTGTTTGGGGCTGTTTACCGCCGGAGTATTGGGTAATTTTACCGGATATTGGTTCGGGTGGCGAACAGGGCCCATGCTATTTAAACGAAAAGATACGTGGCTGTTCAAACGCCGGTATGTGGTGATGGCCGAAGAATTCTACCACAAATACGGCGGAGCGGCCTTGATTATTGGGCGTTTTGTGCCGGTTATCCGTACTTTTGCACCGATATTGGCTGGTATCGTTCAGTTGAATTTTCGGAAATTCGTGCTGTACAATTTGGGTGGAGCAGCCATCTGGGTGTCGTTGCTCACGTTGTCAGGTTTTTTTTTGGGCCGCAAATTCCCTCAGATCAGCCACTATATTGAATATATTATTATTGGCTTCATTGCCATTTCTTTTACACCGATATTAATCGCATTGATTAGAAGAAAACTTCGCCTGGACAAAAGTAAGAAGGCTGAAATTAAAGAGTGACAACCCTAGAATCTTATTTGAATGAGTAAATCACACCCTTGGCATGATGTATCCCCCGGCGATGATCTTCCATCATCGGTTAATGCCATTATTGAAATTCCCAAAGGCTCGAAAGCTAAGTATGAAATCGATAAAGAAAGCGGATTGATTAAACTGGACCGCGTATTGTTTTCGTCGGTAATGTATCCCGCCAACTATGGATTCATTCCAAAGACCTATTGTGACGATAAAGATCCGCTGGATATCCTTGTGCTTTGCTCCGTGGATGTATATCCCATGAGTATCATCGAAGCTAAAGTTATCGGAGTGATGCATATGATCGATAATGGCGAGCAGGACGACAAGATTATTGCCGTTGCCAAAAACGATATGTCTGTCAATTACATCAACGACCTTTCGGAGTTGCCGCCGCACACCATGAAAGAAATAGTCCGCTTTTTCCAGGATTATAAAGTGCTCGAACGTAAAAACGTTACGATAGAGCGCCTTTTTGGTCGCTCGTATGCCTACCAGGTTATTCAGGAAAGTATCGAGTTATACCAAAAAGAATTCGGTAAACAAATAACAACCTGATGGGCTGGGAAATTTTCTGGACGTTATTCTTAGTAGCAGCCAATGGCTTTTTTGTAGCTGCTGAATTTGCGATTGTCAAGGTCAGGGCATCCCAGATTGAGATCAAAATTAAAACCGGCAGTCAGGTGGCACAGGTGGCCAAGCACATAACCGGCCATCTGGATGGTTACCTGGCCGCAACCCAATTGGGCATTACCTTGTCATCACTTGCATTGGGGTGGGTGGGTGAAGCGGTGATGACCGATATCGTAGGTGTATTTTTTGGGTGGTTCGATGTGGAACTAACTGGAACACTCGCGAAAAACCTCGGGCATGTACTTGCTTTTGGTATCATAACCGTGCTACACATTGTTTTCGGCGAATTGGCGCCCAAATCCATTGCCATCCAACGCCCTGTAGGCACAACCATGAACATTGCCTTGCCTTTGCGCTTCTTTTATGTGATTTTCCGGCCTGTCATCTGGGTGCTGAATGGGTTCGCCAATCTGATCCTTCGGTTGATGGGGTTTGAAGTAAATGTGGGGGAGGCCCACCATTCCTCTGAAGAATTGCAATACCTACTTGATCAAGGTAAGGAGAGTGGCGCGCTGGATACAGCGGAACATGAGCTGATCAAGAATGTATTTGATTTCAATGAGCGCATGGTAAAGAGCATTATGGTGCCGCGCACGAAAATTTATGCTGTGGAGATGAACTGTCCGGGAGCTGAATTCATTGAACGGATTACCAAAGAAGGTTATTCACGTATCCCCATTTACGATGACAACATCGACCAGATCATCGGAATCGTACATACCAAAGACATTCTTCCCATCATCGCAAAAGGAAAAGAGCTGGTACTTCGGAATATTATCCGGAAGCCTTATTTTATTCCTGAGACCAAGAAAATTAATGATTTGATGGCTGAATTTCAGCAGAAACGCATGCAGATAGCCATTGTGTTGGACGAATTTGGTGGAACCGCCGGAATGGTAACGCTGGAGGATATTGTCGAGGAGTTGGTAGGTGAGATCCAGGACGAATACGACGAAGAGACTCCGGTTGTTGAGCGCATCTCAGATACCGAATACATGGTGGATGCGAGCGCTAATGTACACGATGTCAACGAATTTCTACCCAGGGAGTTACCGGAAAGCAACGATTACGATACCATATCAGGATTGGTAACGGATTTGTTTGATAAAATACCCGATGTGGGGGAATATAAAGAGTTCCAAGGGTATAACTTCATCATCATGAAGAAAACCCAACAGAATATCGAGTTTGTGAAGCTGGAGCTCTTACAGGAAGACCCGGATGAAGATATGGAATAATCTGCCTTGACTTTGCAACTGTTTTATACACCCGATATTTTACCCCATGCAAAGGCATATGTGCTAAGCGAAGAGGAAAGCAAGCATGCCGTTCGCGTATTGCGGCTAACGGAAGGACAGCCGGTCCATTTGGTAGATGGACGGGGAGGGCTATATGAAGGGATCATTACAGAAGCGCATCCCAAGCGGACGGCGATAGAAATTGAAGTGTATAACACGAATTATGGGAAACGGCCCTATTACTTGCATGTAGCCGTTGCACCTACCAAGAACATGGATCGTATTGAGTGGTTTCTTGAAAAAGCTACCGAGGTCGGAATCGATGAAATCACGCCGATTATCTGTGACCATTCCGAGCGGAAAGAAATAAAGCCGGAGCGGTTGAAAAAAGTTATGGTTGCCGCCATGAAGCAGTCGCTGAAAGCTTATTTGCCTAAACTTAACGAGGCGGTTAAACTGCCGGAATTTTTGGGAAGCAGTGATGCCGGGTTGCAAAAGTTCATTGCCCATTGTGCAGCAGGTGATAAATTTTTTTTGACGGACCGGATGGAAGTGGCAGGCCGCTACCTAATCCTGATCGGACCAGAAGGGGATTTCAGTACGCTAGAAATCGGAGCAGCTGTAGAGACAGGTTATGTACCCGTCACACTGGGTTCGGCTCGCCTGCGCACGGAAACAGCGGCATTGATGGCCTGTCTGGAAATAGCTGTGGCAAATCGGTGAGCTAGTTCAATTCCGCGTTAAGTACCTGGATTTCTGAGTTGCCTTCTTCCGTGTTGGAATTTAAATGGACAGTACCCGTTATCTTAATGGGTTCCTCGGTAAAACGTACTTTTTTGCCTTTTTTCATAAATACCTCAACCATGGGGGGAATATCTCCCTGGCCGCAGAACATGCACTGCATGACGGGCAGTACCGATAGCATAAATGTCTCGTGGTCCCTTCCACCATTGATGGGTACGAGGTAACCGGGCAGGGTGACGGTTTTTTTGTCAATGGCTTTCAATTCATCCGGGAAATGCGGGGTATATACCGTCTTATTGTCTTTATACGTTACTTTGTACATCAATTTATTGATCGTTTCCCAGGTGCTGTTCATCATTGGCGTGTGGTCGGGAACCTCGCCAAACGGTGCATCCTGCGCACGCGCTACCAGTGTACCAAGCACCATGAATGCAATTACGAAATACGTCTTCATATCTTCTATTAATTTCCCGATAACGTTCGTGATATCGAAGTCTTGTAAGCTTTTATTGCAGGAATCACCGCAGCAACAAAGCCAATAGCCACACCGATGAATACTAACCAACCTTCCTGTGGCAATAAAACCAGCGCCTCTAACAGCGTTGTTGTACCGCCTGTGCTGGTACCGATCAGATAAATGGCTAAGTGACCGATCCCGATTCCAGCGATTGCTCCCACAAAGGTAAGCAATATTCCTTCGGCAATCACTATGCCGAATAGTTTACCCTGTGATGCGCCCAGCGTACGCATGATAGCCAAGTCGTATTTCCGGCTTTTCAAGGCATTGTATAAGCTAATAAACACGCTAAGAGCAGCCATCAGCATAATTACATAGGCCAATACCTGCAACGAGTCAATACCGATGCCCAACAGGGAAAACAGGCGGGCACTTTCAATGGCAGGGGATGCAGCCTGCATGGATGTATTTTGGTTAACCAGCCGTGGAAACATACCGATAGCGGCTGGGTTCCTGTATTGGATTAGCATGCTTGTGATTTCCCGTTCTCCCGAGCCGACATCGCCCATGATGCTTTTAACAAGTTGGGGGTCGGTGGTCGGTGACGGGTGGTCGGTGGCATCGTCATGATCGTGATCTTCACCATGGTGGTGTTCGTGTTCCTCCACACCGGGCACGTCATGGCGGTGGTCATTGTGCTCATGTTCTTCATCTCCGTGCTCATGATGATCCTCATCTTCATGATCTCCATGCATACGCCATACGCTGGCCAGGTTGGTCAAGATAAGCCGGTCTGCAATGTGGTGAGCCGGTTTGAAAATTCCTGTGATGGTGTATGCGTGCTCATCGTGGGTATGACCTTCGCTGCTGAGGCCATGTGCGCCATATATTTTATCGCCGATTTTTAAGTGATTTTTCCGGGCAACATCGGCTCCAATGGTAGCTTCAAAATCACTTTTCCAAATCTCTCCTTCAGCCAGTTCCAGCCCATATAATTGCAGAAATGTGCTGTCGGTCCCGATAATGCGGTGGCCTTTATAATTGTCACCCAGTGAAAGTGGAACCGCTAATTTGACCATGGGGTTAGCAGCCAGTTTCTGGGCCTCTGTGAGGCTGATGTTGCCCGTGGGATTATCCATGTGGTAGATGCTGCTAAGAATAAGCTGGATAGGGCTTCCCTTGGCGCCTACCACCAAATCGATACCCCGGCTGTTGTTATCGAGTTGTTCTTCAATTTGATGGGAGGTGAGCAGCAGCACGCATAAGATACCCGTGCCGAACGCAGTAAGTAAAATTCCCAACAACGATGTTGCCGTATTCTGGCGGATGTTCTTCCAAGCAATCTGAATGCTGTTCATGTTAAATCTTCCTAGTTCAATGGATTCACCTGCTCACCTGATACGCGTGGGGTATTCGTGTTTTGACCCGTTTATCGTGTGTGGCAACAACCAGCGTTGCTCCCTGCTGTTCGGCTTGTGTGAGCAATAAGTTCAGTACACTTTCTGTATTCCGGTCATCCAGCGAAGCGGTGGGTTCATCAGCCACCAGAATCGCGGGTCGGTTTATAACAGCACGCGCAATTGCCGCCCGTTGCATCTGTCCACGGCTCAATTTGCCCGGATAGCTTTCAGCCTTATGTTCCAGGTTCAGCAACGTCAGCACTTCCCGGATTCGGTCAAAATCTACTTTGGCTCCTGCGAACCCCTGTGCGATTTGCAAATTCTCCTTCACGGTAAGGCTCTTTACCAAATGAGCTTCCTGGAAAATGAGTCCGATACGTTGCCCGCGGAATTCGTCCAGTTTCCGGGAAGGAAGGTCATAGATCCGTTGCCCGTCAATCTGTACTGTCCCGGTTTCGGGTTTTAGCAGCCCACTCAGAATATGGAGTAACGTGGTTTTCCCGCTGCCGGAATCACCCAATATCAACGTGTGTTGGCCACTAGTTACTTCCAGGTCATCGAATTGGAGCGATTCGCCCTGCGGGTATCGGTAGGTTATTCCATTCAAACGGATCACTGTCTGTTTATTGTCCTGCATGTCCATAATACTTCTGTTCCGTTTGGCAAGTTTAAGGTATTCTCGTTAAATATGCATTTTAATAATGCAACTTTATTGATATTGTCTGCTCATGCACGTCCTTAACCGCCGATAGTTTTGGGATTTTTCAGCATTCGATTGCTTTTATGAGGGGTAAAAGTGCTTTTTTAATATTTAATTAACACAATACTAAACATTCATTCATTTTATATTAACTGTAGCGTAATGTTAACTTTCGATTATTGCATGGAATTTTAGTCAAACCATGCAAAATAGAAAAACACGTATTGTACTGCTTATCGGCGTATTTTTGTCGATTTTTACCAATGCCCAAGCGCAGCGGGGATCGATTCGGGGAATTATAAAGGATTCGGGGACTGCGGAGAACATTGTGGGCGCTTCGATAGGTGTCGTCGGAACTACTTATGGAGCGGTTTCCGACGATGCTGGCAATTTTGTTCTTACCGGCGTTCCGGCTGGAACGTGCGAGCTTCAGGTCAGTTATGTGGGATATACGACTGTCCGCGTGGAAAATGTTGTTGTCAGGGATGGTTTAGAAGTTGTGCTGGAGATCAAGCTGGAATCCGTTGGCGAACTGATGGATGAAGTGGTTGTGACCACTTCCCGGCGCCGGGGGAATGACATCGCCTTGTTGGCGGAGCAAAAGAAGTCGAGTTTGGTGATCCAGCGGGTTGGTGCTCAAGAATTATCGCGGAAAGGCGTGAGTGATGCCGCAACCGCAGTAGCCAAAATGTCTGGGATTTCCAAGGAGGATGCGGGAAGCCAAGTCTATATCCGTGGATTGGGAGATCGTTATATATCGACATCGTTTAACGGATTGCCTTTGCCTTCCAACGATCCTAGATTGAAGAATATTGCGCTGGAGCTGTTTTCTACCGACATCGTGGAGTTCATAGCGGTTGATAAGATCTACAACAGCAAAATGTTCGGTGATTTCGGTGGCGGTGGTGTGGATATCCATTCCAAAGATTACAGTGGAAACGGAATGTTGGAAGTTTCGGTGTCATCTACCTTAAATACCAATGCGCTCTCCAATCGGGATGATTTCAGGTTGCTTCCGGGAGGAAGCAGGTGGGGGTTCTCGGAGTATTCCATCCCGCCAAATCCACTGGGCGGATTTAACTTTACAAACAGCATGAATCCGGAATCCCGTAGCCCCTATCCTGTAAGTGTACGGCTATTGGGTGGAAAATCATTTAATATCGGTACGGAAGGAAGGCTCAACTTTTTTGCCACGGCAAGTTTCGGCAACAGCTATGAATACCGAGCGGGTATCAATCACGATGTGAATGCCCAGGGGGCCAGAAAAAGATGGTCGGATCAGGAACGCTTTGGGTACACAACCAATAGCACCGGGCTTTTCAATGTCGGTTACTTGATCAATCCCCAGCATAAAATCTCCTACAATTTACTCTTTGTAAACAGCAGTGACCAGTGGAATGACAACTATTCGGGTTATTTCAGGGATATTACAGAAGACGGTACCGGATTACGGAGGTTAGGTTCCTATGCGCAAAACAAACTGTTTGTCAATCAATTGCTGGGATCTCATCAGTTGACGGATCGCATCGATGTGGATTGGGGACTGTCGGCTAACCGGGTCGAATATACGATGCCTGACCGGATCCAGAATATGCTGCGATTGCTGGACGGACAGGGTTATGTGATTGCGCAGAACGCCCGGTCGGATAACAACCGTTTCAATCAGCGACTCCATGAAAATGAATATGCTGTTAACCTGAATGGAAGTTATAAAATAGGAGATTCGGAAACGCCGAAGGGAATAATTAGAGCAGGTTACCAGGGTCGATTCAAAAAGCGCAATTTTGAGGCATTGCAGTTCAATTTTCATCATACAGAACGCTCGTTGATCGTCGATCCAGACAACCTGGATGCTTATTACAATCAAGAAAATTACGATCGTGGCTTTTTTTCGATCGAAGGGTTTTTCGGCGAGCGGCCCCAGACTTACAGTGGTGACCAGAAAATACACGCCGGTTACGTGAGTTTAGAATACAATCTGACCGATCGGTTGACGTCCGTGTTGGGCGTACGTTATGAGAACATCCGGCAATACGTAGACTGGGTAACGCTATTCGTTCCCGAGGGTGATAACAACACCTTAGCAGAAAACCAGTTCTTGCCCAATTTGAACCTGAGGTATGCGTTGAATGAAAAACAAAACCTTCGTTTGGGGGCGAGCAAAACGTATACGCTGCCGCAATTCAAAGAACGGGCACCGTTTTATTTTGACGATGGAACCGCATTGGAATATGGTAACCCGTATCTATATCCGTCTACCAATTACAACGTGGATATCAAGTGGGAATTATTTCCCAGCTCATCCGAGTTGGTGTCATTGGCTGCATTTGGTAAATATATCCAGGATCCGATCAACTTATACAGTGTCTCGGCGACATCGAATGACATTTCCTATGTCAACATAGGTGATGCGGGTACGGTGATTGGTGCCGAATTGGAATTAAAGAAGGATATCATCCGCTGGAACAGTGACCGGGATTTATTTTCAGTTGGTCTCAACGTTGCATATATGAACACCAATCAGGATATCGATGCGAACAAAGTACAGGAAGAAACTGATTTCACTGTGCGGCCCACACATAATAACGCTAGTTTTACCGGTGCCTCCGACCTGTTGGTCAACGCAGACCTGACGTACTCAAAACGTTGGAGAAAGAGCGGCAACTTGACGGCGACGGTCATGTACTCCTATTTTTCGGATAAAGTCTATGCCCTGGGTGTCGAGCAGAAGGGAAACTTAGTCGACCGTGGGCTGGGAACGCTGGACTTCATCGTACGCAGTAAAATTAATCAACGAATTGGGATTGATCTATTGATAAAGAACATTCTCGATCCGGAGTATCGCCGCATACAGGAAAATGCATCGGGACATGTACCGGTTCTTACGTATAAAAAGGGCCAATATTTCTCATTGGGCCTGAGTTATCAGCTGTTTTAATATTACGATTGAGTGGAGTTAACAATTTAATCATATCCGGTTAATGTTCAGGATATTGTGAGAAAGCAATTTTGTATTTGAAAACTAATAAAAATGAAAATGGAAATGAAAAAGACTTTTAGATGGTTAATGGGAGCTGCAGCGCTGTCGATCACCCTGGTTGCATCGTCTTGTAGTGATAACGAAGATCCTACTCCAGAACCTGACGGCGGATTCGAAGTGGTCCGTGATGATCTGAAGGGCGAAATCACCAAAGGTGAGGTTGTACTGGAATCCGGTACTTATAAACTGACCGGGAAACTGATCGTTAAAGAGGGAGCAAAATTGACAATCAAAGCGGGCGTTACCGTTGAGGCCACAGCTACGAATGAGATGGCTTCGGTTCGTTACATTGGTGTTGCCCAAGGTGGCCAGATTGATATACAGGGCACAGCAACAAGTCCGGTTGTGTTAACGGCACAGGAACATAAGCCGGGCGCATGGGGTGGTTTGGTTATCTGTGGCAGAGCTCCTATTAACAAAGGTGCTACCGCAGTGTCCGAAGTCGGCGAATTGAACTATGGCGGTACCGATGTGAATGATAACTCAGGCTCTGTTAAATATCTCCGGATTGAGTACTCTGGTTATGCTTATAACAGCGAGAAGGAATTTAATGCCTTATCGTTATTTGGTGTTGGTAGCGGTACGACAATTGAATACGTGCAGGCATTTGAAGGTTCAGACGACGGTTTTGAGTGGTTCGGTGGCACAGTTAAGGCAAACAATCTTGTTGTAACCAATAAATTGGCAGATGTTGGGGATGATTTGTTCGACTGGACGGAAGGCTGGGTAGGCGGTGGCGAAAATTGGTATGGTATCCGTACCAACGCGGGAAACCGGGGTATCGAAGCTGACAACAACAGCGAAAATCACCTGGCTGATCCGATTTCTAATCCAACAATTAAAAACGTTACATTGATCGGTGGTAGCCAAGATAAAAGTTCAGAGCCGCAAGCGTTAAAACTGCGTGTAGGTACAAAGGGCACGTTTGACAATTTGGTATTGAGTAATTGGGCTACGGGCTTTGATGTTGAAAATGACGAAGGTATAGGTTATGTGGGCGAAGGGTCATTGAAAGCCACCCGTGTGAAATTTGATAATGTAACAACCAAGGCAAAAGGCAAGAAAACCGACGGCAGCTCGGCTAATGTAGATGGCGTATTTACAGAGGATGCAAGCGCTACCGGTGCCGGAGCGGGTACTGCAAAGCCTGAATGGGCAAACAACTGGACAGTTGGGTTGGATTAACCTCAAAAAATAGGTGACATTTCACACATGTCATGAATAAAAAGGTTGTTTCTTGTTGAACAAGAAACAACCTTTTTGTTTGATTGCATTCCCGTGAAAAACGCAGGTCGCTTCAATAACCGCTATGGGTGTAAAAATTCGCGAACATCACCAAGGCAGCTAGAATTAATCCCAACCCAATTAGTCTTTCCAAAACTTCGTCACTGACAGAAGGAGTCAGTCGGTTACCTGCAATGGCGCCTCCGGCAAAGCCGATGATTACAGGCCACACATGGGAAAACAGGATATGTCCCTGTAGGTAGTGGCTAATGGATCCGGTGATACTGGTAATCAAAATCATAAATAGTGCGGTTGCCGTGGCTACTTTGACAGGCATTTTAAAAACCTTAAGCATAATGGGTGTTTTCATAAAACCCCCGCCAATCCCGAAAAGTCCGGCTAATGTTCCCGCAGAAAGACCAAAAAATAGAATCAACCATAGACTAGCCCGGTATGTCAAATTCATCTTTGTGTGCTGGATAACCAGTCCGGGTTTCCATTGGTTCATCCGGGAGAAAAGATCCGGTTTAGCCGAAGCCTTTTCTATCGTTGTTTTTTTTAACCAAAAAGATAGCCCCAATATAAAAACGAGGACTGAAAACAGAATTTCCAGTCCGGCGGTCGACAGATAGGAAAGTAAGAGGCTGCCGAGTATAACGCCAAACATCGTAGGGATTTCGAGCAGGGTGCCCATTTTAAAATCCACGTGCCCTTCCTTTCGAAGACGGTAAGTAGCCATCAATGAGGAAAAAATGAGGGAAAACATCACACTGCCTACGGCAATGGCAAGCGGGTAATGAAAAATTGTAACCAGTATGGGGACCATGAAAATCCCGCCGCCGAAACCGATTAGGTTTCCGAACGAACTGACCGTAAAACCAATCAGTATAATCAGCAGGGAGGTAACAATGTAAGGATCCATGGTGCTTATAAAACATCAAAGGTATATTTTTTCCCGGTGTTATCCATGTGCACATTTGATGATATGTTAATCGATGCTTAATCCAAACATAATAAGCCCGATCTACTTTTGTTTTGACAAAAAGCAACATTCATTTTGTTAGGTTTGGTTAAATGGAAAGGCCTCGTTGTGAAACGGGGCTTTTTTATAAAGGGGAAATATTTTGTCTTTTAAGAAAAGACGTTATCTTTGGATGAACCAATATTATAAAATCATGGAAATAAAGTCATCAACAAAGTTTGTGGCTGAATTGGTCGGTACCTTCGGTCTGGTCTTTTTCGGTTGCGGAGCCGCTGCTGTGGCAGGTGCAGACACGCTTGCAGGACTCTCAGGGTTAGGTCTTTTGGGGATTGCGTTTGCCTTCGGTTTATCCGTTGTCGTTTTCGCCTATGCCATCGGGGGCATTAGCGGGTGCCACATCAATCCGGCGGTCACGATTGCCATGCTTATCAAAGGCAAAATTTCGGTGGGAGATGCGATCGCGTACATCATTGCTCAGTTTATCGGTGCGTTGCTGGGAGCGCTTGTGTTGCAACAGGTACTCAGCGGGCAGGTGGCCGGGTTTACCGCAGGTGAATGGGCTTATGGCTCAAACGGATGGGGTACGGGGTACCAAAGCGAATACGGGTTAAAATCGGCTTTTATTGCGGAAGCCGTGCTTACCTTTCTGTTTTTATTCGTCATATTCGGTGCCACATCAAAATGGGGCAATGAAACCATGGCTGGATTAGCCATCGGTTTCACACTCGTGCTTATTCACTTAGTCGCTATCCCCATTACCGGAACATCTGTAAATCCTGCCCGTAGCTTCGGACCGGCAATCTTGGCGGGGGGTGCGGCACTAAGTCAGCTGTGGCTGTTTATCGTAGCCCCAATTGTCGGAGCGGTGATTGCCGCCGTCGCGTGGCGGTTGCTCGAACGCAAGGAATAAAAGGTTTGGCGTTTTTACGGAAGGCGGTTTGACAGTAGGATGGCACATAAGGGGAGGAATCCGTCAGCTAATTAACTATCTTTGATAGATGTTTAACTAAAATCAGACGTTATGGCACAAATTGGTATTACGGAAAAAAACCGTGCGGAAGTAGCGAAAGTACTTGGAATATTGTTGGCTGACGAATTTGTCTTATACACGAAGACACGTAACGCGCATTGGAATGTGGAAGGTCCTGATTTCCATTCTGTACACGTGTATTTTGAGGAGTTATACGATGAACTGGCGGAATGGGTGGACGAGGTGGCCGAACGGATTCGGTCGATCGGGCATTATGCGCCGGCATCACTGAAAACATTCCTTGAATTGACACATCTGACAGAGCTGAATGCAAAGGGTAACAATAGCAAGGGCTTTATTGGAGAACTGGTGCAGGATCACGAGGCAATCATTACGTACATCCGCGAGAGTATTGACAAGGTTTCGGAAGCATACAAGGATGAAGGTACGGCCGATTTTTTGACCGGTATCATGGAAAAACATGAAAAAACAGCCTGGATGCTCCGATCTCATCTCAAATAAACACATGCTATTCCGGTACGATGTCATCTGTTGAATGGCATCGCACCGGATGGTGTATATGGTTGATCACAGGCCGTATTTCAAACCTAAATTAAACCACCTTCCCGGCATGGGTACGGCAGCTGCCTCGATGTAAGTTACATCAAAAATATTTTGGGCGTCCAGGTAAATCGTTACCGGGCTGAACCGGTAGGCGATCCGCACATCACTTACAAAATAACTTTTGTAACTGATCCGTTCGTTAAAACGTGCAGTCGCCGTTCCTGAAAACCGTCCGGTGGCCAACGTGAGATTGGCAACCAACTGATGCCGCAGGCTTTCGACCGCATACTTGGAGATGAGGCCCTGTTGGGCACTCGTGCCCACTGAAGGGGAAAGCCAGGTATACGAAAGGCCTGCCATCCAACTAACGATCGATGCGGGATCGGATAGGCGGTAGTTTGCGGACGCGGCGAGGCCATGCACCCGGTTTTTCGAAAAATTTAAAGGTTGGTAGGGGGTGTCCGGGTTTTCCCGTACCCAGTCGATGAAATTGTCAATATTCCGGTAAAAGTAATTTGTGTATGCAATGAGTTGCTGACCGGTATATTTCACGCCTCCTTCGGCATGCCACGCCCTTTCGGGTACAACGGCGGGATTGCCGACGTTTCCCGGCTGCTGGTCCAGGTAAAGATCGGTAAACGATGGGATACGTTGCCCGGTACCGGTATGTGCCACCAGTTTCCAGCGTTCGTCGATTTGATAGCCGATGTCTATGCCCGGAAACAGTTGCCAGCCATAGTCGGTATTGTAGTTAATGTAGGCCCCGGCGTTGAGCAAGATGCGGTTGATTTTTTCGGTTTTGAACTCGGCATACATCCCGAAGTTGTCGCGCTCGTGATCGCCGATATTCGTGCTTCGGATCGTTTCATTCCGCATCTCCAAGCCAACCCCTATTTCACCTGCGGTAGTTTGCAAGGTGCCGTTTATTTCCGTGTTGAGCGCGTGACCCCGATGCTGGCTCCGCGCACGGCTGAGGTCATGCCGGAAATACCGGTAGTCATCGTATCCATACCGGTAACTGACACGCGGCGATATGGAAAACCGCTCGGACAATTCCGCTCGATACGAGATCGCAGCCAACACGGTTTGAACAATTTCCTGTGACTCCCGATCGCCCGGGGCGGCATAAAATCCGTTTGCGCCGAAATTACTGGAAACGTAACCACCCATTAGGGATAGCGCCTGTTTAGCGTTGGTCGGAATTTCACTTTGATAGAAAATCTTGTTATTGCGGAAGGCTGTATTATAGCGATAACCATTGCCGGAATCGTGACCGCCGTACACGGTATGTTGTCCCAATCGCCCCGCCATCGTGCCACCAACCTGTATGCCGCGTCCATTAAACAATGCGTCGTTATTGGCGGTGTCTTTCTTCAAACCCGAACCGGCGTAAGCATTAACCGTGAAATCTGACCGTTCGGATTTCCGGGTCACGATGTTGATTGCACCCGTAAGGCTGTTGATTCCATAAACGCGTGCAGCCGGGCCACGGAGGATTTCAATGCGTTCAATCGCATCGGTGGGAATGGGCAGGTTTAGGCTGTTGTGCGCCGTCTGGGCATCCAGTACTTTGACGCCATTAACGAGTATCAGGGCTTGTTCAAAACTGCCGCCATCAATGCTTACATCAGCCTGTGTTCCGAACGGACCTCGCTGGCGCAGGTCTACGCCGGCTACATAGCTCAACAATTCATTGAGCGAATGCCCTGGCATTGCTTCGATCTGTTGCCGGTCGATTACCTGGATGTTACGGTTTTGCTTGGTAAAAGGAAGCTGTAAGCGGTTTTCGGTAATGATAACTTCGCCGAGGGATATGGTCGGTCCCTCTCGCTGTGCCACTGTATCTGGACGCAAACCGGTTTGTGCAACGGATAGACACGGTGCCCCGATTGTCAGCGATAAAATAAGGTGTTTGGTTGTGAAAAAGCGATTCATTCTTTTGTTTTTTGCAAATGTCGTATCTTACCGGCACATGTTGATGTGCCAGTTTTTATTTTATGGATAGTCCGGTTTTAGTGCCATATCGAAGTTTTGTGATTGTCGATCGTGTTTCGGCAACACCCGTGTACCTACAGGTTGCCCACCAATTGATCAATGCCATTCAGCGGGGTTACCTGATGGATGGCCATAAGTTGCCCGGAAGCAGAAGAATGGGTAGTTTATTGGGATTGCACCGGAACACGGTGGTAGCCAGTTATGCAGAATTAGAAGCGCAGGGGTGGATAGAAACACATCCCAGCCGTGGCACATTTGTCCGGCATGGAAAAACAGAAAAGCCGAAAAAGCTGGAAAACGGTAACCCGGTATTGGCATCGTATCCCGCGCAGACGGGATTTCATTTTAAGCGATGGACGGTCCTCGATAATCCATTCGAACCCACACAGACCGGTTTCCGTTTTGATGATGGACTTCCCGACCCACGGCTGTCTCACGTTGGGTATCTGTCGCGTTTGCTCCGTATTAATATGAAGCGAAAAGGGAATCAGGCTAAATTGGGTTATAAACATTCCACGGGAAGCGAATACTATAAGGAGAACCTGTCGAACTTCTTAAACCTGACGCGGGGCTTACATATTTCTCCGCGTAATATCTTAGTCACACGTAGCCTGGAATTGAGTATTTACCTCGTTGCGGAAACGGTGATCTCACCCGGAGACCGTGTGGTAGTGGGTGAGCTCAGTTATTTTGCGACGAATATGATTCTGCAGAAGGCAGGAGCGACCCTGATAACCGTTCCTGTGGATCGCGAAGGTCTCGATGTATCGGCCATCCGCAAGCTATGCGAGACGGGCCCGTTCCGGATGCTGTATATCACACCCCATCATCATTATCCCACTACCGTAACCCTGAGTGCACAGCGTCGGATTGAGCTGCTGGAACTATCGGCAAGGTATGGGTTTGTCATTCTGGAAGACGATTATGATTACGATTTTCATTACGAGGGTGGTCCGTTACTTCCCATTGCGAGTGCAGATACCGGGGGTATGGTCGTTTATGTCGGCACCTTTGGAAAGTCGATGGCTCCAGGGTTCCGGTCTGGATTTATCGTTGCCCCTCCGAATCTGATTGATGAAATGGATAAACTACTGGGCATCATGGACCGACAAGGAGATACACTCACCGAGTTGGCACTTGGCGAAATGATTGCAGATGGTGAGATCCACCGCTACCTGAAAAAATCCACGTATGAATACAAGCAGCGGCGCAATCACCTGGCTCAGTTGCTGCTAACACGGCTGGGTAAGCATGTGGATTTCGATGTGCCAACCGGAGGGCTGGCTATCTGGACGAGATGGCCACAGGAGTTAAGTTTAATGGAACTGCAGCGGCGCTGTGCGCGGTTCGACCTACAGATACCACGCTACCTTCTTTATCAGTCTGCAGCATATTGCGGCATCCGTCTGGGATTTGGAAGCTATACAACAGCGGAAATGACAGATGTGATCCATAGCCTGGAACAGGCTCTTTTTTAACTAAACTTCCTACTAATGCCATTCTTCCCGGCCAAGGGGTTTTTGCGCCCTGTCGGGAGACGGAACGGAGTCCGCCACGAATAGATCGGCAGGAAGGTGGCGGATATCCGGTTGCCCTGCATCCACCCAAGCTGAATACCAGAAGCTACCGATGGCATGGATGGCTCCACGCATCCGGCGCTCTACCATCCCTTGCAACGCATCGTGGTAAGCCTTAGCATAGGCATCGGAATACGTGCGGATCAGGATGTGGTTCCGTTCGATGTAGCCGTATTTACGGTCGGGAGGAAATACGTCACTTAACTTCTTCTCCATACTTAGCACAGAATCTATCAGCATATGGCTTTCTTTCACAATGCGCCACGCTTCGTCTACCGGAGAATCTACGTACCGGGCACGTCCCACCAGAAAATCGTATTCCCCGGCAAATAGTTCCGGTAGCCGGCTTTCCCAGAATGCGTGGATACCCACCTGATTGGTCTTTTGTCCGTTGTAATTGCTGGTCGTATGCAGCGGCACGTGTGCGTCGGCAAGGTAGTGCCCAATATCGGATGAATGCCTCAGAATCCGTTGGATGTTTTTCTCGCCGAAAGCTTTCACCAGCGCGTAGTAGCTTCTGTTTATCTGCCAGGGTAGAATACCCGACATCAGTAACCTGCGTTCTGTGAATTTTTCCACGGCGGCTGTCCAATGTACCGGAATCGTATCGAATGGATGCAAACCGTATTCATCGGCATCGATGAAATGCCGGACCGATTCGGCAGTATCAATGTAGCAACGTTTATCCGGATCGATCGCATGTTCGGTCATGTAGTCTACCCGGTCCTTATAAAAGCCAGCCATATTCGTAGGAAGTGTAAATACAGCCATCCGATTGATAAGCTTGTGGGCATGGAAGCCCCAAGACGAAAGCAATAGCATCGTAAAAGCGGCGATGGGTATCAGGCAGATTCGGTTCATGTGTTAAAGTTAAGCGAATGATCGAAATATTACAAATTGTTTATGCGTTTTTAACGGTGAGGTAACGTCAATTGGCGTTATTGGTATAAATAAATGCATAGCCCGATGAAAAAATTAATTCAATGGTTCACAAGTTTGAAAAGCCGTATTTTTTTACGTTTTTTGGCCTCAGCATTCAGACACTGATAATTGAAAGTTAATAATTGAAAGTTGATAGTTATTGGGTTTCAGTGTTTTCAATTATCAATTGTCAATTATCAATTGTCAATTATCAACATGAAGATACTTTACGCAATACAGGGCACGGGTAACGGTCATCTCAGCCGGGCAATGGACGTGGTTCCCTGCCTGCAGAAGCGAGCGGATGTGGATGTGTTGGTGAGCGGAATACAGGCGGATCTGGAACTACCCTTTGCCGTAAAATACCGGATGCACGGGCTTAGCTTTATTTTTGGAAAAAAAGGGGGGGTAGATCTCTGGAAGACCTTTATGAGTTCTACCGTTAGGCGGTTGGTTCACGAGGTGAACACGTTGCCTATCGAACAATACGATTTGATTATCAATGACTTTGAGCCGATATCTGCCTGGGCATGCAACACCCGGGATAAAGTGTGCATTGGCCTCAGTCACCAGGCCGCTGCGATGGATGCCCAAGCACCCAAGCCTACGGAACAGGACATGCTGGGCAAATTTATCATGCGCAATTATGCGCCGGCAACTATCAATTATGGTTTTCATTTCAAACGATACAACGATCGGATATTTACCCCGGTTATCCGCCGACAGGTGCGCCAGTTGGACGTAACGGACAAAGGCCATTATACCGTTTATCTTCCTGCTTATGACGATGCGCGGTTACTGAAACACCTGATGCGTTTCCCCGATATCCGATGGGAAGTGTTTTCCAAGCATAACAAAACCCCATTCGTATTGCGCAATGTGAGCGTCCAGCCCATTGCCAATGAAAAATTCATCCAGAGCATGGCCGATTCGGCTGGCGTGTTATGCGGAGCGGGCTTTGAGACGCCTGCAGAAGCACTGTTCCTACGTAAAAAACTATTGGTAGTCCCTATGAAAAACCAATACGAACAACACCTCAATGCAGCGGCACTGGAAGAGATAGGAGTTCCTGTGATTAAAAATTTGAAGCCCAAAAACGACGTGGCAATCGAGGCATGGCTCAACAGTAAACATCTCGTCGCGGTCGACTATCCAGATTGTACTCAAGCAGTCATCGATCAGTTGCTGGAAGTACACTTATCCAAAGCGTTGGCATAGCCCATGGTAAGAGCGGAATTTGGATCCGAATTCGAATGGGGAGTTTCCAGTGCCGCCTTTCAGACGGAGGGAGCGTGGGATGCGGAAGGCAAGGGGCATTCCATATGGGATGTGTTCACTGGCCGTAAAGGAAAAATCAAAGACGCACAGCATGCGCGCATCGCCTGCAATTTCTATCACTGCTATCGAGAAGACATTGCGCTGGTCCGCGCATTGAACATTCCGAATTTCCGGTTTTCCGTTGCCTGGCCGCGTATTTTTCCGGCCGGTGTGGGTCAGCCCAATCCGAAAGGGATGGATTTCTATGAGCGGGTGGTAGACCATTGCCTGGAGCTGGGAATTACGCCCTGGCTTACGCTGTATCACTGGGATCTTCCACAGGCACTTCAGGATAAGGGAGGATGGACCAATCGCGATGTGCTCTTCTGGATGGAGGAATACGCAGGTTACGTTACCCGTCGGCTGGGTGATCGGGTGAAACACTGGATGGTACTGAATGAGCCGGCTGTGTTTACCGGGGCAGGTTATTTTTTCGGTGTCCACGCACCGGGATTGACCGGTTTGCGTAATTTCTTCCCAGCCGCGCATCACGCGGCGCTGGCCATGGGTCAGACCGGTCGTTTGATACGGTCGGAGGTGCGTGGCGCTCAGATCGGCACTACATTTTCATGTTCAAGTATCCATCCCGCCAGCGGTGGTGAGCGCGATGTCAAAGCCGCAATACGGGCAGATGCATTGATTAATCGGCTATTTATTGAGCCAATCCTGGGGATGGGCTACCCAATCGACGATCTGAAAGCATTGAGGGGAATCGAAAAATACATGCAGGTGGGCGATGAAAAGGCGTTGCCGTTTGATTTTGATTTTATCGGGATCCAAAACTATACACGGGAAGTAGTGGCAAGTTCATTTTTCGTGCCTTATTTGCAGGCACGGCTGGTGCCGGCAGCAAAACGCAAGGTGCCCGGTATCACAGCGATGGGCTGGGAGGTATTTCCGCCGGCGATCTACGAGATGATTAAGAAGTTCAGTGCCTATCCCGGAATTCCCAAGCTGTTCGTCACCGAAAATGGGGCAGCCTTTCCCGACCAGGTCGTGTCGGGTCGTGTGAAGGACCAACAGCGGCTTTCGTATCTTCAGGACCATCTTGGGCAGGTGCTGCGCGCCAAACGCGAAGGACTCAACGTGCATGGCTATTTTGTCTGGACCCTAACCGATAATTTTGAATGGGCAGAAGGGTACCATGCACCGTTCGGATTGGTGCACGTGGACTTTGCGACCCAACAGCGGACGGTGAAAGATTCGGGGCATTGGTATGCTTCGTTTTTGTCAGAGCAATGACATTTCAGGTTTTTCATCAAGAAATTATGTCTGTTTCCCAATCATGGCATGATTTTGTACAGGATCTTTCCAGCATTCGTTCATTTCTTTGCTTTTATTTTTTTAGTAGTCAGTGGCTGAGTTTCTTGATTTTTTGAATAACCTCACCAATCCGGACTGGATTGTTGCACATGGTGGACTTTATTTGTTGTTGTTTATTGTTTTCGCGGAAACCGGTATCCTCATCGGCTTCTTTCTCCCCGGAGACCCCATTCTGTTTATCGCGGGCATTATTATCGCCAACCTGACACTCGGGCCGGTGGATTCCGTATTGACATTGCTGTATTGGATTGCGTTGATATCCGTTGCCGGTATATTGGGTAACTTTGTAGGCTATTGGTGCGGCAAGTATTTCGGGCACCGTCTGCTGAAAATGAAAGACAACTGGCTCTTTAAAAAAGAGTACATTTTTCGCGCACAGGAATTTTACCACAAAAGGGGAGGGGTTGCAATCATTCTGGCACGGTTTCTTCCCGTGGTCCGTACCTTTGCGCCCATTGTAGCCGGTATTGTAGAGATGGACTTCCGGAAATTCGCGTTCTACAACATCGTTGGTGGCATCCTTTGGGTAGGCAGCCTCGTTACGCTGGGGTACCTGCTTGGTGAGAATGACTGGGTTCAACGTAACCTGGAATATGTAATTATGGGAATTGTGGTTGCTGCTACCGCGCCGGTGCTGATTAAGATGATTACCGGAAAAAAGAAAAAAGTAATGCCGGTAAACGAACAAGTTTTGGAAGAAGAGTTTTAGCTTTGCACAAATTTTAGTTGATTTGTGCCCATGGATACTGACACATCCGCGGCTGCCAAACAGGCGTCCGCAACAATTTACCCTGTATTATTTGCGCTGAGTTTTTCACATCTGCTCAATGATACCATTCAATCGCTCATTCCGGCTATCTATCCGATCGTAAAGGATTCGTTTCACTTAACCTTTTCGCAGATCGGTGTCATCACCTTGATTTTCCAGCTGTCATCGTCGCTGTTGCAACCGTTGGTAGGCGTAGTGACCGACAGTAGACCGTACCCCTATGCACTGCCTGTAGGAATGGGATTTAGCCTGACGGGGCTGGTTATGATGGCCTTTGCCTCCAGCTACCACTGGATACTGGTGGCAGTCGCATTTGTAGGCGCGGGCTCATCGGTGTTCCATCCGGAGGCTTCCCGGATGGCTTATGTTGCGTCAGGCGGTAGACGCGGCTTTGCCCAATCGCTATTTCAGGTGGGGGGAAATGCGGGTAGCGCAATTGGCCCATTGCTGGCAGCGATGCTGATTGCGCCTTTTGGTCAATTCAATGTCATTTGGTTTTCCTTTGCGGCACTTGCGGCCATTATCATCCTTTACCGCATCGGCAAATGGTACAAACCGAAATCCATTCGGAATTATATCCTCCGCAAACATAAAGTTAAGGCGGTGGCCCATCAGTCGCTTCCCCGCGGAACGGTCACCTTGTCTATTGTTGTATTGCTGTTGCTCATTTTTTCCAAGTATTTTTACATGGCGAGCCTTACCAGCTACTACACGTTTTACCTGATGGATAAATTTGACGTATCCGTCCAACACTCCCAGTTGTATTTATTTGTCTTTCTCTTTGCAGTTGCGGCAGGTACAATGATAGGCGGACCGGTAGGTGACCGGATCGGGCGCAAATATGTCATCTGGATTTCCATCCTTGGTGCTTCTCCATTTACACTGGCGCTTCCGTATGCCAATCTCTTTTGGACGGTCATTTTATCCTTTGTGATCGGTGTAATTATCGCATCGGCATTTTCAGCTATTTTGGTATACGCTCAGGAACTCTTGCCCGGCAATGTGGGAATGGTGTCGGGGTTGTTCTTCGGTTTTGCATTCGGTATGGGCGGAATTGGTTCAGCAGTGCTCGGAAAATTAGCAGACAGCCAGGGAATCGACTATGTTTATCATGTATGTGCATTTCTGCCACTGATTGGTATTGTCGCTGCTTTTTTACCTAATTTAAGGAAAAGATCGGGATAATTTTCTGTCATTAGGGGTGAGAGATCAGCAAGCTTACCTATATTTGTAAGCTTGTCATTGTAGAAAAATGAATTGTATCCATATGAAACCTGTCCCGTCAGCACCTGATGCAAAAGGCGATGTAAGTGCAGGTTCCATGAGTTCTTTAAGAATAAACTATTTTCGAATGAAACTTTTAAGTATTGCGGCCGCCGGATGCCTGGCAGTGAGTGCCGGTTCGGTATATGCCCAGCAACCTGGTGCCGTAAGTCCGTTAAAAAGCCGCAGTGATTCGGTTGCTTATGCCTTTGGAGCTTCCATTGCCCGGGATTTGAAACGTACCGGAATGGAAGAAATAAACGCGACCGTGCTTGCCCAGGCAGTGGCTGATATCTTTGCAGGTAAAGAAGCTACTTTTGATGAAACGGAAGAACGTGAGCTGATTATGGATGCCATTACCGCCGCCCGCTCAAAAATGGACGCGAAACTGCAAGAGCAGGCCAACGCATTTATGGAGGAGAATAAGGCAAAGCCCGGCGTCATTACCACCGAATCCGGTCTCCAATACGAAGTGATCCGGGAAGGAACGGGCGACAAACCGACATTGACGGATACGGTAACGGTACATTATAAAGGGCAGTTGAGCAATGGCAGCGTATTCGACAGTTCATACGAGCGGGGAGAGCCTGCCACGTTTACGCTCGATCGCGTCATAGAAGGGTGGCAAGAAGGGATACAGCTGATGCCGGAGGGTGCGCAGTATCGTATTTACATACCCTATGAGTTGGGATACGGAGAACGAGGTGCAGGGCAGGATATCCCGCCTTACAGTAGTCTTATTTTTGAAGTTGAACTGATTTCGGTTAAGAAGGGCGCGGAAGTACCCGTACCCAGCGCAGCAAATTCGATCGATATACAAACTCAATAAAGACTGTCGAACTCCCATTTGCAAATGAATTCGCTAGGTAAGTCGGATTTACAGGTAAGCCCCGTTAGCTTTGGTTGCATGTCGTTGGGCGAAAGCGCAGCCCAATATAAAGATATGCTACGGAGGGCGGTAGAGGCAGGTATCAATTATTTTGATACGGCCGACTTATATCAGAAGGGGCTGAATGAGCATCATGTAGGAGAGACGCTTAAACCCATACGTAAAAACGTCATCATTGCTACCAAGGTGGGTAACCAGTGGCGCCCCGACGGTTCGGGGTGGGATTGGAATCCAAGCAAAGAATACATTCTGAAATGTGCTGAGCAAAGCCTACGGCGGCTCAAAACCGATTATATTGATCTCTATCAGCTGCATGGTGGAACGATCGATGATCCGATCGACGAAACCATCGAAGCATTTGAGCTGCTCAAGCAGCAGGGAAAAATCCGCTGGTATGGTATTTCTTCCATCCGGCCGAATGTGATCCGGGAGTACGTAAAACGCTCGAATATCGTCAGTGTGATGATGCAATACAGCTTGCTTGATCATCGACCTGAAGAGGAAGTGTTGGATTTGCTGCATCAGCACGACATCAGCGTGATTTGCCGGGGTGCTGTCGCACAGGGATTATTGGTAGGCAAGCCCGCAGCTAATTACTTGCAGTATACCGATGGCGAAGTGGCTAGGGCAGCTAAAATGGTGGCAAAAGTGGCGGCTGAATCGGGGTTGACCAAGTTGGAGGTTGCCTTGGGATATGTGTGGTCGCATCCGGCGGTGGCTACGGCTGCTTTGGGAATGCGAACATCGGCTCAACTGGACGAAGCGATCCATGCATTGCGGCATGCAACGCCGTTATCGGCTGCACAGCGGACGGCATTGCGCCAGTCGGTACGTTCGTATCACTACGATGCGCATAAAACTTAGCGTTGCGATCTCATTGATGCCGTTAAGAAGAAAATAATCCATTAAAAAACAATTTATTCAAATGAAGAAGCAATTAAGATTAATGACCATGATGGGCCTTGTTGTACTCGCAGCGGGTATAACGATGTCATATGCCCAGCAACCGGAAAAGAAGTTGGGTTGGCACCTCTCCGCCCAGACGTATACGTTCAATCGGTTTACTTTTTTTGAGGCCGTAGACAAGACCCTACAGGCCGGTTTAAACAGTGTTGAAGCCTATCCTGGCCAGGAACTGGGCGGTGGATTGGAGGGAGTCATGGATTACAACATGGATGCCGCTCAACGGAAGGCTATTTTACGTGCGCTGAAAAAGAAAAAGGTAAAACTATGTGCATTCGGTGTGGTAAATGGCAATACCGAGGAAGAGTGGAAGCAGATATTCGAATTTGCGAAAGCAATGGGTGTCAAGGTGATCAATTCAGAACCGGATGAAAAGTTTATGCCGTTGATCGGCCAGCTTGCCAACCAATACAAAATCAAATTCGGTATTCATAATCACCCGCAGCCTTCCCACTACTGGGATCCCAAGGTCGTATTGGCTGCGGTGGCAAAGGCCAACAGTCCATATGTAGGTGGCTGTGCGGACATTGGACACTGGGTACGGTCGGGCTTGGATCCTTTGGAATGCCTCAAACAATATGAGGGCCATCTGGTAAGCCTTCATTTTAAGGATCTGTCGGAAAAATCACGAGAAGGGCACGATGTGCATTGGGGAACCGGGGTCTGTAATGTGGAAGGTGTGATCGCTGAATTAAAGCGGCAGGGATTCAAAGGCAATATATCTGCCGAATACGAACATAACTGGGAAAATAACGTGGGTGACGTTGCGGAAAGTGCAAAAAACTTCCGTGCAATCCTTACAAAATAGCACAGCAATCTACCGAAGAAAGGAAAGCCGCAATGTTTATTGTGGCTTTTTTTGTGCCAATAACTTTTCCAGATCTTCGGGTGTATCAACGGCAAGGGTTTCGAAGCTGGTTTCTGCTGTCTGGATGTGATAACCGTTTTCCAGCCAGCGCAGTTGCTCCAGCGATTCGGCGCGTTCCAACGAGGAAACGGGTAATTTGGTCAGTTCTGCCAATACCTGTGTACGGTATCCGTAAATGCCGATATGCTTGTAATAGGTATGTAGGTAAGGCCAATCCTGTGAGGGAGCATTGCGAAAATAAGGGATTGTTTGCCGGCTGAAATAAATGGCTTTTCCCGAATGATCGATCACCACTTTTGGGATGTTCGGGTTGAACAGTACGTCCATTGTGGTGATTCGCTTGATGAGTGTTGCGATCTGTACTTCCTGCTTTTGGAAGCAGTCGACTAACAGATCGATCTGCTCGGGATCAATATAGGGCTCATCTCCCTGTATATTGATGGCGATGTCGAATTCCGGGGTAGTGGCTATAACCTCCGCGCAGCGGTCGGTCCCACTTTGATGGGCTTCTGCGGTCATTGCCACCGGTGCTCCGAAAGACTGCACATGGGCTTGTATACGTTCGTCGTCGGTAGCGACAATTACGTTATCCAACCGCTTGCTTTTTGTGGCTTGCTCATATACGCGTCGGATCATGCTCTTTCCCTCAATGTCAATGAGCGGCTTACCGGGAAAACGGCTGGAAGCATAGCGCGCGGGGATGATGCCGATGGTTTTTAGTTGAGACATAGATTCCCTACTTAAAATAGTCCAAACAATTCGGTCTCGATTTTCTGAATTACAAATGCCATGTCATCCGTATTGTTGGCGAAATCCAGTTTATCTTTATTTAAAATGAGCAGCTTTCCGTCTTTATAGTTCTTAATCCATTTCTCATATTTGGCGTTGAGTTTTGACAAATAATCCAGCCGGATGTTCGCCTCATATTCCCGTCCCCGGGTTTGTATGTTCTCCACCAACGTGGGCACGGAAGCTCTCAGGTAGATAAGTAAATCAGGTGCCTTTATGTACGAAATGATACTTTCGAAAATGTTGCTGTAGTTCTCAAAATCACGGGCGCTCATTAGCCCCATATCGTACAGATTTTCGGCAAAGATATATGCATCTTCGTAGATTGTTCGGTCTTGGATGATGTTGGTATCCCTTTTTTGGAGTTGCACGATGTGCCGGAACCTGCTGTTTAGAAAATAGATCTGCAGATTGAATGCCCAACGTTTCATGTCGCTGTAAAAATCTTCCAGATAAGGGTTGTCCTCAACCGCTTCAAATTGTGGTTCCCACTTTAAGTGATTAGCCAGCAACTGGGTCAGCGTTGTTTTCCCCGCTCCGATATTTCCTACAATGGCGATGTGCATGTGTTAAGTCAAAAGTCTGAAATCTAATATCTAACGTCTCACGTCTGATGTCCGGTATCTCAAACCTAAAATTTTCTAAAACCAATAATTTCACGTACCTCGGCTACGGTCTTACGTGCGCTTTCCCTTGCCTTTTCATTCCCTTGCCTGATTACTTTGCTAATATAGTCGTTATCATTGGAAATATCATGAATCCGTTCACGGACAGAAGCGGTGGCTGCAATCATATCTTCAGCCAACTGCTTTTTAAGATCTCCATAACGGATTTGGCATGTATTGTACAGTTCGTCGAAATGTTGCACCGTGTCGGCGGTGGACACCGCTTCCAGCAGTGTGAAGAGGTTCTGGATTACTTCCGGTTTCGGCTGGTTGGGTTGGGTCGGGCCGCTATCTGTCACGGCCCGCATCACTTTTTTACGGATAGCTTCCGGTGAATCAGATAGGTATACGGCATTACCTTCACCTTCTGATTTGCCCATCTTTCCCTTGCCATCCAAACCGGGTATTTTAACCAGTTGCTTGCTGAAAGACACGGCATGGGGCTCGGCAAAATAATCCGTTTTATATAGGCGGTTAAACCGGTTGGCAAATGTGCGCGTCATTTCAAGGTGTTGTTCCTGATCTTTGCCTACGGGAACTTTGACCGCATGGTGCAGTAGGATGTCCGCAGCCATCAGGACAGGGTAGGTAAGCAATCCGGCATTTACGTTATCCGGATTTGCACGCACCTTATCTTTGAAGGATGCCGCACGTTCCAGTTCGCCAATGTAGGCGTTCATGTTGAGGTAGAGATAAAGTTCTACCACTTCGGGCACATCGGATTGGATATAAATCGTGGCCACCTCCGGATCAATACCGGCAGCCAGGTATTCCACCATCACCTGCCGGACGTTGGCATATAAATCCTCGGGAGTAGGGTGGGTCGTCAGTGAATGCAGATCGGCAATGAAAAAATAGCAGTTGTACTCATGCTGCATTTTAACAAAGTTTCTGACTGCCCCATAGTAATTTCCTAAATGAAGCTTTCCGGTACTACGTATACCGCTTACAACTGTTTCCATATCGATCGCGAAAATACAGAAATATTGGTTAATTCGAATATATCAACGATGACTGTTGGTCATTGCAGTGTCAATGTGGATAATCAAATCCCGGTTTGTCGCGTTTTTATGGGCTATTATCTTTATTTTTGTCATCAAATGGATAAAAACGGCTGACTATGGAAACTCTTGTAAAACCGACATACAAAAAGCCGGGACCGGATGATTTTTTTAAGAAGCTTCAAAAAGAAGTACAGGAAAGGGTATTGGGAGATAAGCGTATCCAGCGCCGTAATGTGGTGAAAACCTATTTCCTGCTTTTTCTTTACCTAGGTTTTTATACGTGCATTCTATTATTTGGGAACTATACTCCGCTTTTGTTTTTGTTTTATATTTTGCTGGGTTTCTCGATGATCATGTTGTTTATCAATGCATTCCACGATGCTGCCCATGGCGCGGTGTTTAAAAAACGGAAACACAACCAGCGGTTTATGTATGTGTTGGAGTTTTTTGGGAGCAACAGCTGGCTTTGGGGAAAACGGCATAACGTGCTGCATCACCCGTACCCGAATATCCAACATTGGGACACCGACATCAAACAGAGTGATTTGGTGCGGATATTTCCCGATAGTGAGCACCTGAACCAGCATCGGTACCAGCATATCTACATGTTCTTGTTATATCCCTTATATACCCTTAATTGGTTATTTATTCGCGATTTCAAGGACTTCTTTGGTACGAAAGACAATTACGTAAAGCGGGTGATGAAAATTCCACGCATCGAATATTACAAGCTGTTTGCCGCAAAAATTTTCAACCTGTTTTATCTCGTGGGAATTCCCATCCTGGTGTTGAGTCAACCCTGGTATATGGTAGTTTTCGGGTGGTTATGCATGCATATTTTTGGGAGTTTATTAGGAGTTATCGCACTTATATCTACACATGTGGATGAAACGGCCATTTTTCCTCTGCCGCCCGCAGATGGGAAAATGGACGTAACCTGGGCAGAACATCAGATGATGGTGACCAAGGATTTCAGTGCAGACAGCCCGTTAGCCAATTTTCTGTTCGGTGGTTTTACACACCATGTCGCGCACCACTTGTTCCCCCACGTTGCACATACATATTATCCCTACATTACGCCGATTATCAAGCGGTATGCAGCGGAATATAACTTGCCCTACACGTGTTACCCGGCTATTAAAGCAGTGCGTTCACACTTCGTGTTATTGAAAAAGCAGGGAGCTGGAGAGAATTTATTCCAGCACGGAGAGTTATAGTCTTTTGGCTTCTTCCCAGTAGACATCCATTTCCGCCAGCGTCATCTCTTTCAGGTTCCTGCCTGTTTCTTTTGCGCGGGTTTCCAGGTGGGTGAAGCGGGTGATGAATTTTTTGTTGGTTCGTTCCAGCGCATTTTCGGGATTGATTCCCACAAACCTTGCGTAATTAACCAGCGAAAATAGGAGGTCACCGAATTCAGCTTCCGCTTTTTCGGTGTCGATGGCCTGCGATTGAGAGACATCAAACTCGCGTTTGAATTCTGCCAGTTCCTCTTCCACCTTCTGCCATACCTGCCCCTTTTCTTCCCAGTCAAATCCAACACCCCTTACCTTGTCCTGTATCCGATACGCTTTTACGAGTGCAGGTAGCGAGTGGGGAACCCCTGCCAGTACAGATTTATTTCCCTCCTTGAGTTTGAGTTGCTCCCAATTGCGCTTCACATCTTCTTCGTTCGCTACATTCACGTCGCCGTAGATGTGCGGGTGCCGGGAAATCAGTTTATCGCACACGGTGTTCAATACATCGGCGATATCAAAGGCCCCTTGCTCTTCCGCGATACGTGCATAAAACACCAAATGCATCATGAGATCGCCCAGCTCTTTTTTTATTTCTTCCAGATCGTTATCCAGAATGGCATCACCCAATTCATACATTTCTTCGATACTGAGATGGCGTAGGGATTCCATTGTCTGTTTCCGGTCCCACGGGCAATCTGTTCGCAAGGTGTTCAATACGGTAAGCAGACGTTCAAACGCTTTCGCAGGAGTTTGCTGGGGTGAGGGAGGAGTATGGGGCATGATGACTATTTTTCGGCAAAGATACTGAATTCACCCTTACGAAACGCTTACTTCCTGGCGCGCACCCTGGATCTGCAGTTGGAGCATCAGCTCGGTAAGCTGGTTCGCAATGCTTTCCAACGCTTCCTCTTCCGGTATTTCACCGTTGCGGACGTCGATCTCCATTTTGCGCAGCTGGAATGCAATTTTATCGGCACCGATTTGTGCGGTGCGGCCCGCAAGGCGATGCAGCAAGAGTTCGACACCGGCTAAATCTTGGGCCTTATAGGTTTTTCGCAGTGCGGAAATATCTGCCGTGGTATCGCGTGTATAGAGGGCAATGATATCGTTAGCTTGTTTTTCGTCGTCTGCAAATTGCTGGATGGTTGTCCGTGTGTGCTTGGAAGGAGCCGTTTGCGATGCGGTAATATTCAGCAACCGTAATAGGTCGGCTTCCTTGAACGGTTTCAGCAACAGTCCATCAAAGCCTTGCGAAAGAATCTGTTCCTGTTCCTCGGGCAATACCTGTGCCGTACATGCATAAATCTTTACCTTATCCGATCCTATTTTTTTGCGTAATTCCCGGTTTAACTGCATTCCGTTCATTTCAGGCATCCGGATGTCCATCAATACGGTAGTAACCCGGTGATCCCAGTCGGCTGCCAGCACCTGATTTGGAGAAGTGAAGCAACGATAAGGAATGCGGTGTTTGTCAAGAATATTTTGGCAAAGTCCAAGGATCAGGCGGTCGTCGTCAATAATCCAAATCCGTCCTTCGAAGGGCTTACCGGCTTGTTGGACGGCTTGCGGAGTAGTTTCAGCGACAAGTGTGTTCGCGGTCTTGAGTGGAAGATTTACCTTAAAAACCGAACCGTATCCCTTTTTGCTTTCCACACGGATATCGCCCTGCATACTTTCACAGATTGCTTTTACAATGCTCAGACCCAATCCACTGCCGAAGTGCACGCCCGAGTTAGCATTTTCTGACTGCTCAAAATCGTTAAAGATTCGGTCCAGGTCCTCAGCAGGTATTCCTTTACCCGTATCTTTGACGACGATATTCAACTCGGTTTTTTCCGCGTAAACCACGGTGCTTACGTTAAGTGTTACTTTACCTTCGGTGGTGAATTTGATGGCATTGCTCAACAGATTGAATAAGATCTGTTTAATCCGGAACGCATCCCCGATGACGCCCCCCGATCCGAGAATCCGTGTATTGAATTCCAGCATCAGTCCCTTGGACTGAGCCTGTGTTTTCATCACCGCAACTACGCTGTTTGCTAAGCCTGCTACAGAAAAAGGCTTTTCATTGAGTACAATCTTGCCCGAAGTAATGCGGCTGTAGTCCAAAATTTCATTGACAATTTGAAGAAGATGTTCTGACGATTGGTAGATCGCATCGATCTTTGTATCCTCTACCGGATGCTCCTGCTTCAGTTGTTCCGAATAGCCGATGATGGATTGAAGGGGGGTCCGCAGCTCGTGGCTCATGTTGGCCAAAAAGCGCTGTTTAGCTGCTGCGTGATATTCTGCTTCCTCTTTCGCAGCTTCCAGCGCCAATCGGTAAAGGTTGTTTTTACGGATATCACCCAATATCAGGTAGAGCATAACCGCCGTGATGACAAAAAAGGCTAGGATAATCGCGCTGATTCGCCATACACTGTCATTTACAACGGCCTTTGCCTGTTGATTGTCCACTTCCATCTGCTGCATGGCTTCATTCTCCACGGAGTGGAGGATGCTGAGCATGTTGCTGATCAGCGTATTGCTGACAATGGTCAATTCCATTTCACGGTTTACGAGCTGTTCGCGCTGTTGCTGTTGAAGTGTTTGAAAGCGCTGTACGGCGCTGTCGATGCGAGCTAACGTGCTGTCGCGCGGAGTAGCACGGATGGTATCTACCACTGTTTCCAGTTCCTCCTCCACCATCCGGCGCTCTTCTACAACCGGCATCGACTGTTCCTGTTTTTTGCGTCCGAAAAGCCGGGAGAAAAATCCCCGGTCGTCGCTGTCTATCGGCATAGGAGTGACAGCACTGGTATCCCCGGCAATGGTCGTGGTACGGCGTTTACGTTCAGTTGTTACCACTTTCCGGTCCGGTTCAGGTTCGTATAAAACATCGCTGAGCGATTGCAACTGTTCCGAAAACTCGCGGCTGTCTACTACTTTTTCACGTACTTTTACATAGGATTTGAAGAGGTTGTCCCGTTGCCGCAACAAGGTTTTAATGGAGTCAATACGCGCTTGTTGGATGGGACTGCCTTCGTACGAGTTTTTCAGTGAATCCAGCGATAACCGGATTTTTGCCGACTCCTTCGAGAAACTTTTGTAGGACGCGCTGTTTCCGACGAATGCCTGCGAACGTTGCAGTTGGTCCAGCCGCATGATGTCTCTTGAAATCCGGCTGACGCGTTCCAGTTTCGGATCGGGTGTAGTGATGTTGTCCACCGTGTCCAGCATTTCTGTGAATGCTACCCGGCTGATAATCCAAGCCAATGCCAATGCGATGGCGCAGGAGACAAAAACAAAAATAACCTTGCGCCGTACACTTTCCGTAGATTGTATGTTCTGGGTAGGCATTGACGATTTCCCGATTTTTATGTAAAGTTACCAAAAATCGTGCTAAGTTGGTAGTCGGAGATAAGTTGGTGG
>Ga0207868_1000188_pt1 | contig 80425 bp, 69 predicted proteins | sample Passage237B_FD_187370 | JGI IMG/M metagenome (GOLD analysis project Ga0207868, IMG submission 187370) | Cellulose adapted compost microbial communities from Newby Island Compost Facility, Milpitas, CA, USA - Passage2 37B (SPAdes) (version 3) ...
CATGTATCCATCCGAGGCGCTTTTCGTGAAATTGCCTGATGCGTCGAAGCTCACCGACTATCAGTTTTGCTATTGGCACGCGCTGGAGACGGAGGCGCGTCAAAAGGCATACGGGGAGCGCGCGCGGGCGAAAGGGCTGACGGTGGTTGATGTGGATACGGAGGATCTCAACGCCCCCGGCACATTCGAAAACTTGCTTGCTTCGCTCGGTATAGAGGCAAATGAAGCCGATCTTGCGCGCATCGAGGCGCTTCGGAGCGAGCGCGTGAACGAGAAGACACATCACTCCTCGGAAGCGACAAACATGCCCGTAGATATGGATGCCGAAGAGGCGGTGATCGACGCGCTGGCAGGCAGGTCCGTTTGACATATGACGCCATCATTGTCGGCGCGGGCGGGGCAGGGCTTTTTTGTGCCATGGTCGCGGGCAAGCGCGGGCGGCGCGTTCTGGTCCTCGACCATGCAAAAAGGCCGGGAGAGAAAATCCGTATCTCTGGGGGCGGGCGCTGCAATTTCACCAATCTTCACGCTGGCCCCGCGAATTTTCTTTCCGACAATCCGCGCTTCTGCATTTCCGCGCTGAAGCGCTTTACACAGCATGACTTCATCGCGCTGGTGAAACGACACAATATTGCCTGGCACGAGAAAACGCTCGGGCAGCTCTTCTGTGATGGCTCCTCCCAACAGATCATCGACATGCTGCTCACCGAATGTGCGAAGGGCGGCGTTCGCGTCGAGCTTCAGACAGAAGTGAGGCATGTGGCGAAGGCGGCAGAGGGATTTTCCGTCGAAACGTCGAAAGGCCGCTTCGAGGCTCCCTCGCTTGTGGTCGCGACGGGAGGGAAATCCATTCCGAAAATGGGCGCGACCGGCTTTGCCTATGAGGTCGCGCGGCAGTTCGGGTTGAACATCGTGCCGCCGCGCCCGGCGCTTGTGCCGTTCACCTTCGCGCCTGAATTGCTCGCCATGACATCCGGCCTTGCCGGTGTCGCGGTTGATGCGGTTGTGAGCCACGGCAAGACGCGATTTGCCGAAGCGCTGCTCTTCACCCATCGCGGCATTTCCGGTCCCGCCATTCTGCAAATCTCTTCCTATTGGCGAGATGGCGACGAGATCGAGATAGATATGGTGCCGGGTCGGGATATGCTGGCTGAACTGAAGCTGCTGCGAAAAGAGACACCGAAGCAAGAGATCGTCACCGCTCTTGCGCGCCTGCTGCCAAGGCGCCTGGCCGAGAACATCGCGGCAAGGGCAGGAGTGGAGGGCCGCCTTGCGGACCTTGCCGACAAACGCCTTGCTGCTGTTGCCGCGCTTGTTAATCACTGGCGCGTGAAGCCGCAAGGCACGGAAGGCTTCCGCACGGCGGAGGTCACCGCAGGCGGCGTCGATACACGGTGCCTCTCGTCACAGACCATGGAAGCCCGAGATGTGCCGGGCCTTTATTTCATCGGTGAAGCGGTTGACGTGACCGGCCATCTCGGCGGCTTCAACTTCCAATGGGCGTGGTCATCGGGCTTCGCGGCGGGCAGCGCAATCTGAGGGACAGACCCTATCGGCCCGCTTTCCCTTTACACATGCTGCCTTCCAACCTATTTTCCGCGCCAACACGGGCCGAATCCGGCCGCAGAATTACGAGAAGTATTCGCCATGCGCGCCGAGACGCAGACAATCATCGATGAAATCAAGCAGTCGCTCGCACTGCTGAGGAGGCATCTTTGACTGGGATGCTGCCCTTAGACGCTTTGATGAACTGACGGCAAAAGCCGAAAGCCCTGACTTCTGGAATGATCCCGACAAGGCGCAGGAGCTGATGCGGGAGCGCACGCGTCTTGAAGAAGCATTGACGCGCTATCGCCGGATTGAAGCGGCTCTCAGCGACAATGTGGAACTCATCGAACTCGGCGAGGCCGAGGGCGATGATGCTATCGTCACCGAGGCAGAGGCCGCGCTGAAAGAAGCGCGCGATGAAGCGGCAAAGGCCGAGATCGAGACGCTGCTTTCGGGCGAGGCGGATGCCAACGACACCTATGTCGAAGTGCACGCAGGCGCCGGCGGCACGGAAAGCCAGGACTGGGCACAGATGCTGCTGCGCATGTACACGCGCTGGGCAGAGTCCAAGGGCTATAAGGTCGAGCTTGTCGAACGGCATGACGGGGAAGAGGCGGGCATCAAATCCGCCACCATTCTCGTGAAGGGCCACAATGCCTATGGCTGGCTGAAGACGGAATCCGGCGTTCACCGGCTTGTCCGCATTTCGCCCTATGACAGTGCCGCGCGCCGCCATACGAGCTTTTCCAGCGTCTGGGTCTATCCGGTGGTGGATGACCGGATCGAGATCGATATCAACGAAAGTGATTGCCGTGTGGACACCTATCGCGCATCAGGCGCGGGTGGTCAGCACGTCAACAAGACGGACAGCGCCGTCCGCATTACTCACATCCCGACCGGCATCGTCGTGTCGTGCCAGAACGAGCGGTCGCAGCACAAGAACCGCGCTGCGGCCTGGGACATGCTGCGCGCGCGCCTTTATGAGCGAGAGCTTCAGAAGCGGGAAGAAGCCGCCGCCGCGCAGGAAGCGGGCAAGACCGATATCGGCTGGGGGCATCAGATCCGCTCCTATGTGCTGCAGCCCTATCAGATGGTGAAGGATCTGCGCACCGGCGTTGAAAGCCCGGACCCGGCAAAGGTGCTGGATGGCGACATTGACCCGTTCATGGCGGCGGCTCTCGCAGCCCGTGTGCATGGCAGCGCCGAAGCCGTCGAGGATATCGAATAGGGATTGTCCCTGATCGGGACGGCGGGCGTCCTGATTGGAGACGATCCAGGCAAAAGAAAAAGGCCGGTGGTTTTCCATCGGCCTTTTTCGTTTGAGGTCCGTGTGCTTACTGCGCTGCCGGGCGCTTCACCACCACGCCGCCTTCATTCACGATAACGGGGCTGTCGTTCCCCGGCGCGGCAGGGCGCGGCATGGCGGCAGTGCGGGCAGCCTCGCCAAGCGGCGCGGGCGCGGGTGCAGCCGCCGCTGCAGGGCGGGGCGCAGCCGGACGCTGGGCGGGTGTGGCTGAGGATTGGCTGATCGGATCATCCGAGTGGCGGCAATTACCCTCGAAGAACGCGCCGGTTTCAACGGCAAGCGCTTCGTGGAGAATGTCGCCTTCCACATGGCAGGTGGAAGAAAGCTGGACGCGGCGCCCCCGGATTGTGCCGATCACGCGGCCACGGATGACGATGTCTTCCGCCACGATCTCGCCCGTGATGGACGCTTTCTCGCCAATCGTCAGCGACTGGCTGCGAATGTCGCCTTCCACCGTGCCGTCGATCTGGATGTCGCCGGTCGCTGTGAGATTGCCATGAACCACCAGATCGCTGGAAATGATGGACGGTGCGGTGCGCACATTGGGGCGGCGTCCGCCGCTGGCGGCAACCGGAGCCGGGGCAGGAGCGACAGCCTGCGCCTTCTCTGTGACTTTATCCTTGTTTCGCGAAAACATATTGCCCTGCCTCGATGAACTTGGAGGGGTTGCGAACGATACTGTCGAACCAGACCTCGTAGTGGAGATGGGGTCCGCTGCTGCGGCCAGAGGACCCGACTTTGCCTATGACTTCACGGAATGCAATTTTCTGGCCAGCTTTGACCGAAATGCTGGCGAGGTGGCCATAGCGGGTGCGGAAGCCATTGCCATGGTCGATCTCGACGACCCGGCCATACCCGCCTTTCCAGCCCGCAAAGGTCACCTTGCCGGCCCCCGGCGCATAGACGATGGAGCCGTATGGCGCAGCCATATCTTCACCGGAGTGGAAGGCCATCCGCCCATTGAAGGGGTCACGCCGCGAGCCATAGCTGCTTGTCTTGCGGTATGAAACCAGAGGCTCTGCCAAAGGCATTCTTGCAATAGATTCCTCAAGATCGGACACTTTCTTGAGGTTTTGGCTTATCCGGAATAGCTGCTTGTTGAAGGCACTTTCATCGCCTCCCGCAAGGTCCAGGCTGCCAGCGAGATCAATGAACGGACCACCGAGCGCGCTGGTGCTCGCAGAGCGTTTCAGCAGGTCGTCCGGGTCCACGACTTTCGTCATGGCGATGATCGACTTCAGCTCGCGCAGGCGCCGGTCGGTGATCTCTTCCACATTGTTGATGAGGCCCTGCTGCGCATGGTCAAGCTTGGCCAGCCGCTCATCAATCTGGGATACGACATCGTTCGGATGTTCAACGCGCCCGGCAAGTTCTGCCACGTCGATGGCAACATTGTCCGTCGAGTGGTCGATGATGAAACGCTCCAGGTCTGCCGTCTGCTGCGGCCGGGCGGTGGTGTGAACCACCGGCGGGCCATCCTGTGCGCCGTCCACCCGCATGAGGACCGTATTGCCCTCGGCGCTAGCCTGCTGCTTGCCTTTCAGCGTGGCGGCATAGTGCCTGCGCATCGTATCAAGAGTTGAGCTGGCGCTTTGACGTTGTGTCATAAGTGCCGCTATCTGCTTGTGTTTTTCCTCAAGCTGGCGGGTCGTGGCGAGGAAGCGTTCTTCGGTGATAATGAGCTGGCCGTTCAATTCGTCATAGGCAGCCTGCACCTTCGCGATGCGCTCTTCATAGGCGGATTGCATCTTCACATAGCGGCGGTCCTTGGCAGCAATGATCTGCTCCTTGAAGACCACATTGACCGAAGCGAAGGCGACCCAGCTCAGAAAGGCAAAGGCTATAGCCGCAAAAACAGCCTGCGTCAGCGGCGAGAAGGAGATGAACTGCACCTGCCCGTGGCTGCGGATATAGACCTGCCGTTCCACATAAGCGCGGCGCAGGAAATGACGGATCGTGTCGGCGAAACCCTGCCGTTGGTGCATGCCCCTCAATGCCCCGTAGCCCCCCTAGTGAAGACGCCTATTCCACCCCAATTTGGCACAGGCTGACAACATACGCGTGTCGATTTTTGAAGTTAATGGTTAATATCAATTTACCATACGATTTCATCGGTTATTCGGTGGGAAGCGGCGCGGCGAGCGGCTCGTAGAAACGAGCCTCAAGTCCCGCCTCAAGCCGTGCTTCCACGTTGAAAGGCGGCTTGAGCGCGCCCCGGAAGTGGCGCTTCACAAGGTCACGAAAGCTGGTCTCAGGATCGAGGCCGCGCATTGCGGCGAGATGCGCAAACCATCGCGTCCCCGCCCTCACATGGGTTTTCTCTTCCTCATAGATCGTTTCCAGCACCTGCGCGCTTTGCAGGTCGCCCGCGTCTTTCAGGCGCGAGATCATGCCGGGGGTGACATCAAGCCCCCGCGCTTCCAGCACCATCGGCACGATCGCGAGCCGGGCGAGAAGGTCGTGCCGTGTTTCTTCCGCAGCCTGCCAGAGACCGTCATGGGCCGGGTGGTCGCCATAGGTCGCGCCATGCGCGGCAAGCCGAGCCTGCAACATCATGAAGTGCCGCGCCTCGTCGTCGCCAACCCTGATCCAGTCATCAAGGAAGGCACGGGGCATCGGCTCGCCCGCAAAGCGACCGACAAGATCAAAGGCGAGGTCGATGGCGTTGAGTTCGATATGGGCGAGGGAATGAAGCAGCGCGACACGGCCCCGTTCGCCTTTGAAGCTCCGGCGCGGCATGTCGCGCGGCAGCCGAAGCTCCGGCCTTGCGGGCCTGTTCGGCCGCACCGGCATGTTGATGCCGGGGGCAACGGAAAGCAGCCCTTTCGACCATGCCGCCGCAACGCGCCGGGCGGTCCGTGCCTTTTCGTCTGCATCGCCGCAGAGAAGAACCTCCCGCGCCGCTTCGACCAGTGATGTCGGCTCCGTCATGGCGTTCAGAGAGCCTGCGCCGCTTCAAGCACCTCTTCGGCGTGCCCGTTTACCTTCACTTTGGGCCAGACTTTCCGCACCACGCCTTTCTCATCGAGCAGGAAGGTAGTGCGATTGATGCCCATGAATTTGCGGCCATAAAGGCTCTTTTCCGCCCAGACGCCATAAGCTTCGAGCATCTTGCCTTCCTCGTCGGAGAGAAGGCGAACGGTAAGGTCATGCTTGTCGCGAAACTTGCAATGCTTCTCGATGGAATCCCTCGAGATGCCGAAGACGAGTGTATTCGCCGCCTCGAACTTCTTTTTGATCGCGCTGAAAGCAATGTTCTCCGTGGTGCAGCCCGGCGTGTCGTCCTTCGGATAGAAAAAGAGAACGACCTTCTTGCCCGCGAGTGACTTCAGCGAGACGGTCGATCCGTCATCGGCCGGGAGAGAAAAGGCGGGTGCCTTCTTACCCTCTGGCGGCAGAGCAGAGGCAGCAGAGGGTTTGGCTGGGGTCGTCTTCCGGGCTGGTGCCTTGGTCATGTCCTGATGCCTCCGTAACGGGTTCGCCGCAAATGCCGGTGCGGACCGAATGGGGTGCGGGCGTTAACGCTGCCGTTAATATTGCCAGCGATCCTGCAATAGCTAGCCTCAAACTTGCAGACAAGTCGGACAAGCACAGTTAGAAACTTGCCTGACTCGCTTTCGCCGCATTTCTGCGGTTTTCATAACGCGGTGAGCGAGAGGAGTTAACGGCGTCATTGATCCGTCGCACCAGTAAAATCATTCTCGAAATTGCGGGGATCGCCTTTGCGGTCGTGGCCGTGCTGATCGCCGTGCTTGCCTGGCGGCTGTCATCCGGCCCCATCTCGATTTCGATTCTGAACGAGATATTCGAGGAAGCGGCCCGCCCCACGCTGCAAGGTGGCGCTCTCGATATTGGCGATACGATGCTGATCTGGGCCGCAGAAGAGCGCGAGCTGGCGCTGCGTCTTTCGGATGTGACGCTGCACGGGGCGGATGGCAACGAAATCGCCCGCGTGCCCCAGCTTGCCTTCGAGTTGAGCGTCCCGGCCCTGTTTCGAGGCACGCTCGCGCCCACATCGGTTGAGCTCTACCGTGTAAGCGCAACCGTGCTCCGCCGCCCCGGCACGGGCGTGACGCTCGCCCTCGGCATGGCTGGCGAGGAAGAGGAAGCGGAAGAGGACACGCTGGGCCCGCTGCTGGAAGCGCTGCTCGATGGTGCCGACCGTTCATCCCCCTTCAGCTATCTCACGAGATTTGGCATCAGGGAGGCGCAACTTACCTTTGTTGATGAGGTGAATGGCGTCACCTTCGAAGCACCCTCGGCCAACCTCTCCATCTATCGTGGTGATGGCGGCATTGCCGGACGGCTCGATGCGGATTTCGCCATTGCGGACAAAACGGCTCGCCTTGAGATGAGCGGCTTTCTCGCGGCCGACAGCGAGATCGCACGGATTGATCTGACGGCATCGAATGTGGTGCCTGCCGCTCTCGCCCGATTGTCGCCCGCCTTCTCCGATTACGATGTGTTCGACGCGCCGCTTCACGCAGAAGGCGAAGTCGAGATAAGGCGTGATGGCGCGCTACGGACAGCGCGGCTGATGGTGAGTTCGGGGACGGGCGAAATCAACCTGCCGGAGCCCTGGGCAACCACCATTCCGCTCGAAAAGGCACATGGCCTTGTCATGCTGGATGGCGAAGCGCAGCTTGCCACGGTGGATGAACTTTCCTTCAAGGCTGGGCCGCATGAGGCGACCGTCTCCGGCACCATCGGCTATGAAGTGGGCGATGGGCTGAATATCGCCCGCGCCAGAGTTGATCTGCGCGCGGAGGATATCCATACCGAAGTGCCGGGCTTCTTTGCCGGACCGGTCGATGTGGATCTCATCAATCTTGCCGCTGCTCTCGATTTCGATGCGATGAGCGCCGATATAAATGAACTTTATGTCGGCACGGCTGGCGGCGGCATTCGCCTTTCGGGGCGGCTTGCTGAGGCTGAACGCTCTCCCGCCGTCGCGGTGACAGGCGAGATCGAGCCGATGCCTTTCGACGCATTCAAGGCGATATGGCCTTTCGGACTTGCGAAAGGTGCGCGTGAATGGGTGGAGAAGAACCTGTCCGGTGGCACGCTTGAAGGCGGGTCGTTCAACATCGATTTTCCGGCAGGCATGATCGCCGATATCGATGCCCGCATGCCGATCCCGAAGGAAAATCTGCGCTTCGAATTCACGGCCAAGGGCCAGACGATGCACTATCTCGGCGATCTGCCGCCGATGGAAAATCTCGTGGCGCGCGGTCTCGTCGAAGGTAATCGCTTCGATGCCTGGGTGACATCCGCCACCATCCGCCAGCGGGGGCAGGGCGATATCGCAGTGAGCGACGGCCATTTCTATGTCGATGAAATGACGACAAAGGGCGCGCCGGGATACATAGCCTTTGCCGTTTCGGGCGCCATGTCTGACATATTGAGCGTGCTCGACCGTGAGCCGCTTGGCTTCATCAGCGATTTCGGTCTTGATCCTTTGAGCGTCGGTGGCACGGGCCGCCTTGAAGGAAAGCTCTCTCTTCCCCTCGTTAAAAACGTGCAGATGGGTGAGGTGGATTTCTCCGGCAAGGCGCATACGGAGAATGTCGTTCTTCCCGAGATTCAAAAGGACCTTTCTGTTACCGCAGGCACGCTCGACCTGGCGGTGGATCGCTCCGGCCTTTCGGTGAGCGGGCCGATTGTCATCAATCATGCGGCAGCGCTTGATCTCGAATGGCGCGAGAACTTCAACCGCGACATCTCTCCGCGCTCCCTCTACAGGCTGCGCGGTGACCTTGATGAGGATGGTCGCACGGCACTTGGCCTCAAGCTCGACTCCTTCATTGCAGGTGTCGTGACCGTTGATGCGACATTGAAAGGCGACGGGCGTAGTGTGAACCGGGGCAACATCAAGGCTGATCTGACACGCGGCATTACGAAGTTCGAGGAAGCCGGGTGGGAAAAACCCGCAGGTGTGCCCGCCAGTGTGACCTTCGATCTCGAACTGATGGAAGCCGGTGGCTATCGCATTTCAGACTTTGTGCTTGCAGGCGACGAGATAGATACGCAGGGCAGCTTTGCGCTCAGCCATGACGGGCGGCTCGTCACCGCGAACATGCCTGTGGTCAAACTGGGCGCGGCAAATGATTTCAGCTTCCGCGCAGGCCCATCCGAAGATGCCGCCCTTCGTATGGAAGTAAAAGGCCACCGCTTCGATGCGCGCGGTGTGCTGAGCGCTCTTTTTTTGAGAAGCGAGGATGAGAAGGCGGGGGCTGCACAGGAGCCTGAGCCGCTGCTGACCACAGAGCGGGTGAATGATCCCGTCCGGCGCATGAGCCTCATTGCCGAGATTGATAATGCGATCGGGCACAACGACACTTCCTTCAGCGATGTCGTTGTGCGCATGGTGCAGGTGGAAGGGCGTCTCTGGTCGCTGGATGTGGCCGGCAAGGGTGAGGATGGCACCACGCTCTCCCTGATCATTGCGCCGGACGCCACCGGCAAGAGACAGCTCACCGGCTCGTCGATGAACGCAGGCGAAATCCTGCGCACGCTCGATTTCACGCGCAGTGTGCGCGGCGGCACGTTCAGACTGAACGGCGCTTACGATGACAGCACGCCCGGATCGCCGCTCTCCGGCGTACTCACCATGGACAAGTTCCGCATCGTTGATGCGCCCGTGCTTGCCAACATCCTGACACTCGGCTCGCTAACCGGCATCGGTGATACGATGCGCGGCGACGGCATTTTCTTCGAACGGCTGGAATTGCCTTTCGCCTTCACCGAGGCGCGCATTCACATGAAGGAAGCGCGCATGTCCGGCCCTGCCATCGGCCTCACAGCATCGGGTCAGATCGACCGCGCCGAAGATCTGATCGATCTGGAGGGCACGCTGGTGCCCGCCTACACGATCAACTCTTTCCTCGGCCAGGTGCCCGTTCTCGGACCGCTGATCGTGGGGCGCGAAGGGGAGGGCGTGTTCGCCATCACCTATGGCGTGCGGGGAAAGACAGACGATCCCTCGGTGGTGGTGAACCCGCTGTCAGCTATCGCGCCGGGCTTTCTGCGCCGCATTTTCGAATTCGGCTCCACCTTGCCGCCCGAGGGCGCTGCGCCGACAGAAAATCCGCAGAAAAGCGGGACTTCGCCGGAATCCGGGAGCGCGGAGGAAGAGGCGCTGGAACCTCGTATTGCACCGCCAGAACCGCCTGCCGCAGTGCAAAACTAACATTTCACTTAATTTGGGTATTGCGGAGTGATACTCCGTATATATTATGTTCCCAGAAGCGTCTTATCGCAAAATGCAGCATCGAAAGCGGCAGCCAATAGCCGCGGAACGCGAACGACAAGAAGAAAGAAGAAAAGAAGAAAGAAATTAGGGAGCGTTCAGGGCCTGGCCCTCTCGGCAACGGGAGGGCCAGATTTTTTGCCTCGCCGTTGAAAACCACCGTCATGGCCCGGACAAGCCAGGCCATGACGAAAGCAGCGTGGACTGTTTCAGCTCAGCCCTTCGGCTTCAGAAGCACATGCTTCTTCTTGCCGAGCGAAAGCTTCACGACGCCTTCGCTGGTGAGGTTGGCGGGGGTCAGCACCATTTTCTCATCGCTGATCTGCTGATCGTTGACGCGGACCGCGCCGCCCTTGATCTGGCGTCGTGCATCGCTGGTTGAGGCGCAAAGCCCGGCCTGCACCAGCGCGCTGAGAACGCCAAGTCCGCCCCCAAGCTGATCCGTCTCGACAGTGGGAAGATCGGCGCTGATCGCACCTTCCTCGAAAGCGGCGCGGGCGGCTTCGGCTGCCTTCTCGGCTTCCGCGCGACCATGCACCATGGCGGTGGCCTCAGTCGCGAGCACCTTTTTCGCTTCGTTGATTTCCGCACCGCCCAGCTTTCCGAGCCGCTCGATCTCATCAAGTGAAAGCTCGGTGAAGAGCTTGAGGAAGCGGGTGATGTCTGCGTCCTCGACGTTCCGCCAATACTGCCAGTAGTCATAAGGCGACAGCATATCGGCATTGAGCCAGACGGCGCCGGATGCGGTCTTGCCCATCTTCGCGCCGGAGGAGGTGGTGAGGAGAGGACTCGTCAGGCCGAAGACCTGCGCGCCGGAAGTGCGCCGCGCCAGTTCGATCCCGTTGACGATATTGCCCCACTGGTCCGAACCGCCCATCTGCAATTCGCAGCCATATTTCCTGTTCAGTTCCACGAAGTCGTAGGCCTGCAGGATCATGTAGTTGAATTCGAGGAAGGACAGGTTCTGTTCGCGCTCCAGCCGCATTTTCACACTGTCAAAGGAGAGCATCCGGTTGACGGAGAAATGGCGGCCATAGTCGCGCAGGAAGTCGATATATTTGAGTTCGTCCAGCCAGTCGCGATTGTTCACCATCACGGCGTCGTTCTTGCCCTCGCCAAAGGTGAGGAACTTCGAGAACACGGCCTTGATGCCGGCAAGGTTCGAGTCGATCTGCTCGTCGGTGAGGAGCGGGCGCGCCTCGTCGCGGAAGCTCGGATCGCCAATGCGCGTCGTGCCGCCCCCCATAAGCGCGATGGGTTTGCCGCCAGTCTTTTGCAGCCAGCGCAGCATCATGATCTGCATGAGATGGCCGACATGAAGGCTCGGCGCGGTGCAGTCATAGCCGATATAAGCGGTCAGAACGCGTGTCGCGGCAATCTCGTCCAGCGCCGCCGCATCGGAGGTCTGGTGAATAAAGCCGCGTATTTCGAGTTCGCGCAGAAAATCGGACTTGTAGCTGGACATCGTTTCGGCTCGGCGTTTCGAATAGGCTGGAATGCGCGGCTGGTGTATCACGGCTTGTCGCGGGGACAAAATGGACAAAAGCCCGATGATCAGAGCTTTGGGACTGATGAGCGGCACGTCGCTTGACGGCATAGATGCGGCCATCGTGGAAACGGATGGCGAAGGCATGGTGCGTCCCGGCCCGTCGGTCTCGATCCCTTACAAGCCGGAAGAACGGCGCATTCTCGCGCTGGCGCTGGAGGCGGCAAAGGACTGGGAACCGGACACGCCCATGCCGGAGGAAATCGCCGAGGCAGAGCGGCATTTCACCCTTGCGAACGCCGTTGCCGTGCGTGAACTGCTGTCACAGGAAAGGCTCAAACCCGCCGATATTGCCGTGATCGGCTTTCACGGCCAGACCGTGCTGCATCAGCCCGCGCGCCGCCGCACCGTGCAGATCGGCCTTGGCGATGTGCTGGCACGGCTGACCGGCATTGATGTGGTGAATGATTTTCGCAGCGCCGATGTGGCCGCGGGCGGGCAGGGTGCGCCGCTCGTCCCGCTCTACCATCAGGCGCTCGCCCGCAGCGCGGGCATCGTTGAGCCGGTGGCGCTCATCAATATTGGCGGCGTGAGCAACATCACCTGGCTCGGCGCGGATGGATCGCTTCTCGCCTTCGATACGGGGCCGGGCAATGCGCTGATCGACGACTGGGCGCTTGCGCATACCGGCGAACCCGTAGATCGCGACGGCGCGCTGGCGGCGGCGGGTGAGGTCGATATGGATGTGCTCGAAGCGCTGATGAGCCACGCTTTCTTCGACGCGCCGCCACCGAAATCGCTCGACCGCTTTTCCTTCTCCTCCGATGCCGTGAAGCATCTGATGGCACCGGATGGCGCAGCCACACTCACCGCCTTCACGGTGGAAGCGATTGCGCGAGGTCTGGCGCATGTGCCCGGCGTGCCGTCCCGCTTCATCATCTGCGGCGGCGGGCGGCACAATCCGGTAATGATGTCGATGCTGAGCCGCCGCCTTCAGGGCGGTGTTCTGCCTGCGGAAGATCTCGGCTGGCGCGGTGATGACATCGAAGCGGAAGCCTTCGCCTACCTCGCCGTCCGCTCGCTACGCGACCTGCCCCTCAGCCTGCCGGGCACAACCGGCGTGCCGGAACCCATGCCGGGCGGGCAGTTGCACAGGGCAGGGAAGGTGTTGGAGGGATAGAACTGGTCGATCTCTCCGATCTGCTCCGCTCGTGATGAGAGCGGCGTGCTACGCCCTCAAACCTTCTCCGTCTCCTTCGGCTTCGAAGCGGCGCGGGGCTTTTGCTCCATCTTGGGTTTGGGAAGAAGGCGGAAGCGGGATTGGCACCAGGCGAAGTCCACGCCGACATCGAGCAGCGCGTCGGAGCGGCCGCAGGGGCAGGCAAATTCCATCACAGCGAAGACGACATAGGTTTCGCCCGCCTGCAGCGGCACGGGTCTGCCCGTCACATGGTTTGGCGCGGCATTGACGCAAAGAACGAGATCGCCGGGTCCGACAGCGTCGCTCATGGCTTCCATCCCGTGGCTTTATGTTCTGCGGGGTGAGAATAGACCGCGTGATGCGAGAGGGAAAGATCACTGAAGGGTGTGCTTGCAACCCCTCGTATCGTCATGGCCGCTTCATGCGGGCCATCCACGTCTTTGCAGCACGGAAAAGTCGAAAAGAAAGACGTGGATGACCCGGACAAGCCGGGATGGTCATGGGGAAGGGTGCTGGCCCCACTCAGACATCAAGCAGACCGAACCTGGCCAGCGTCCTGAGCCTCAGCCCTTTTCGGGCGCAGCAGCGAGGCGCTTGTCGAGATAGGCGCCGACCGTGTTGAGCAGCGGCTCCAGCTTGTTCTCGAAGAAGTGGTTGGCGCCTTCCACCGTCGCATGTTCGATGGTGATGCCCTTCTGCGTCTTCAGCCGCTCGACCAGCTTCAGCACATCTGCCTGCGGCGCGACCTGATCGATCCCGCCATTGATGATGATGCCGGAGGAGGGGCAGGGCGCGAGGAAGGAGAAGTCATACATATTGGCGGGCGGCGCGACCGAGATGAAGCCTTCGATCTCCGGGCGGCGCATCAGCACCTGCATGGCGATCCATGCACCGAAGGAAAAGCCGCCGATCCAGCATTGCGATGCATCCGGGTTCTGCGACTGGAGCCAGTCCAGCGCCGCGGCGGCGTCGGAAAGTTCGCCAATGCCTGCATCAAAACTGCCCTGGCTGCGGCCAACGCCCCGGAAATTGAACCGGAGCACCGAAAAGCCGCGCTGCACAAAGGCCTGGAACAGCGCATAGGTGACGGGATTGTTCATCGTTCCGCCAAACTGCGGATGCGGATGAAGAACCAGCGCCACCGGCGCGTTCGGCGCCTTTGTGTGGTGATAACGGCCTTCGATACGGCCGGCCGGACCGTTGAAAATGACTTCAGGCATGTCTCGGGTCTGTCTCGCTCATGCGGATTCGCGGATTCAGGCGGTCTCCTACCCCGTGTATCGGGTAATTTATGGCCAAAATCTGCTGTTTCCTCTGGAAAATCCGCCAATAGGTGTTAAGTAGTTGACTGCAGCGCTCGGAGATTTTACGTCCTCCGGCGAGAGCCCTGGAGCGCCTCAGGCCATTTTTCACCCCGAAAGGGCAAAGAAGCGGCGATTGGCGGCGGGGCGCACGTTCTTAACACAGGCGACGGCTGGTTGTGCAAGCTTTTGGCCGCTTCGCCTCGTCCAAAGAGGAGTTGGCCCGTGAAGCTCACCACGAAAGGGCGCTATGCCGTCATGGCCATGGCCGATCTGGCGCGCCATTCCAGCGGCAATCCCGTGGCGCTGGCCGAAATCGCCGAACGGCAGGAGATCTCCCTGTCTTACCTCGAGCAGCTTTTTGCAAAGCTCCGGCGCGGCAATCTGGTAAAAAGCGTGCGCGGGCCGGGGGGCGGCTACCTGCTCTCGCGGCAGGCGGATGAAATCCGTATTTCCGACGTGATCCTCGCCGTTGACGAACCGATCAAGGCGACGCGCTGCGAACTCGGATCGCCCAAAGGGTGTATGCCGTCGTCCGGGCGCTGCATCACGCATGATCTGTGGGAAGGGCTCAGCCACCACATTCAGCTTTATCTCGGCTCGGTTTCGCTTGGCGATGTCATCAGTGGCCGCCTTGCCGGGCGCGAGACTTTCGACACGGGCCGCAAGGCTCCGGCCATCGCCGCGGACTGAGCGTCGGGCGAAAAGGCAGGCACAGGAAAGATGACGGCGAAGCGCGTCTATATGGACCACAACGCGACCACGACGCTGCGCCCTGAAGCGCGGGCGGCGGCTCTGGCTGCGATGGAGGTTCCGGGCAATCCCTCTTCGGTTCACGCCGAGGGCAGGGCTGCGCGCGCCATCGTCGAAAAAGCGCGGGCAGAGGTCGCGCGTCTTGCAGGTGCAAAGCCCGCCGAAGTGATCTTCACCAGCGGCGGCACGGAAGCAGCCCGCACGGCCTTTCACGCAGCAGGCGCGGCGCAGGGAGTGACGCGCCTGATTGTTTCCGCCGTGGAGCATGAGGCGGTGCTCGCCTCTGCGACGGCAACCGGCCTGCCGCTCGACATTCTGCCGGTGGATGGTGAAGGCCGCGCGGACCTTGCTGCCCTGCGCGCGCTTCTCGCCGCACGGCCGGGCAAGGCCCTTGTGGCGCTGATGCTCGCCAATAATGAAACGGGCGTCATTCAGCCCGTGGCAGAGGCAGTCGGGATTGCGCATGAGGCGGGCGCACTGTTTCTCTGCGATGCGGTGCAGGCAGCAGGCAAGATGCCGCTCGATTTCGCGGCCCTCGGCGCGGATATGATGCTGCTGGGCGGGCACAAGATCGGCGCGCCGATGGGCGTGGGGGCGCTCATCCTGCGCGATGGCCTGCCTTTCGCGGCGCTTGCTGTTGGCGGCGGTCAGGAAGCGCGCCGCCGCGCGGGCAGCGAAAACCTGGCGGGCATTGCAGGCTTCGGTGCGGCTGCCCGTGTAGCGCTCGACGAGCTTGAAACTTTTGCCACGCTTCATCTTCTCCGCGACGAGATGGAAGCGAAGATTGCCTCCCATGCACCGGACGCGATTTTCCTCGGCAGTGGCGCGGAGCGTCTGCCCAATACGAGTTACATCGCGGCACCGGAGCTTGATGCTGAAACACTGCTCATGGCGCTTGATCTCGACGGTATTGCAGTGAGCGCCGGTGCCGCCTGCTCATCAGGCAAGGTCGGGCGTCCGCGGGTGCTGGATGCGATGGGTGTGTCTCCTGATCTGGCGAGGGCGGCTGTTCGTGTCAGCTTCGGATGGACGAGCAAGCCCGAAGATGTTGATGCCTTTGTGAAGAGCTGGCTGCGCGCTTATGAGCGCGCGCGGGCGAAAGCGGGTATTGGCGCTGGAATGAATATGAGTGGAAATGCGGGCGCGTCGCAGCCGCTCGCATCTGTGGAGAGTTGATATGGCTGCCGTACGGGAGACAATCAAAACCGTCAATGAAGTGGAGAAGTACAAATACGGCTTCTTCACGGACATTGAATCCGAGAAGGCCCCGCTGGGTCTGACGGAGGAGACGGTTCGTTTCATCTCCGCGAAGAAAGAAGAGCCTGAATGGCTGCTGGAATGGCGTCTGGATGCCTTCCGCCGCTGGCTCACCATGACGGAGCCGACATGGGCGAAGGTTTCCTATCCGCCCATCGATTTTCAGGACGCCTATTACTATGCGGCGCCGAAGCAGAAAGTCCGCCCCAAGAGCCTCGATGAAGTGGACCCGAAGCTGCTCGAGACCTATGAGAAGCTCGGCATTCCGCTGACCGAACAGAAGATGCTTGCGGGCGTGGCCGTGGATGCCGTGTTCGACAGCGTCTCCGTCGTCACGACCTTTAAAGAAAAGCTTGCAGAAGTGGGCGTGATCTTCTGCCCCATGTCCGAGGCGGTGAAGAACCATCCTGATCTCGTGCGGAAATATCTGGGATCGGTTGTGCCGACCACGGATAATTTTTACGCGACGCTGAACTCTGCCGTCTTTTCGGAAGGGTCGTTCGTCTATATCCCGGAGGGTGTTCGCTGCCCGATGGAGCTTTCGACCTATTTCCGCATCAATGAAGCGCAGACAGGCCAGTTCGAGCGCACGCTGATCATTGCCGAGAAGGGCTCCTATGTGAGCTATCTCGAAGGCTGCACCGCGCCTCAGCGCGATGAGAACCAGCTTCACGCGGCGGTGGTGGAACTCGTCGTCATGGATGACGCCGAGATCAAATATTCCACCGTCCAGAACTGGTTCCCCGGCGATGAAGATGGCAAGGGCGGTGTCTATAATTTCGTGACGAAGCGCGGCGATTGCCGCGGCAGGAACTCGAAGATTTCCTGGACGCAGGTCGAAACCGGTTCTGCGATCACATGGAAGTATCCGAGCTGCATCCTGCGCGGCGACAACTCGGTCGGCGAGTTTTATTCCATCGCGATTTCGAATGGCCACCAGCAGGTCGATAGCGGCACGAAGATGATCCATCTCGGCCGCAACACGACGAGCCGTATCATTTCCAAGGGTATTTCGGCGGGCAAGTCCTCCAATACCTATCGCGGGTTGGTGAGCGTTCACCGCAAGGCAGAGAATGTACGCAACTTCACGCAATGCGACAGCCTGCTCATCGGCCATGACTGCGCGGCGCATACCGTTCCCTATATCGAAACGAAAAACCCGACCGCCATTCTGGAGCATGAAGCCACAACGTCGAAGATCAGCGACGACCAGCTTTTCTATTGCCGGCAGCGCGGTATCGGCGAGGAAGAGGCGGTAGCCCTCATCGTGAACGGCTTTTGCCGGGATGTGTTGCAGCAGCTGCCGATGGAGTTTGCCGTTGAGGCGCAGAAGCTCGTCAGTATCAGTCTCGAAGGAAGCGTCGGCTAAGGCCGCCAGATCGAAGTTCAGTGAAAGAAGTTCAGATGCTCGAAATCAAGAACCTGCATGCGAAAGTCGAAGGAAAGCAGATCCTCAACGGGATCGACCTTCATATCCGTGCAGGCGAAGTCCACGCCATCATGGGGCCGAACGGCTCCGGCAAGTCCACTCTTTCCTATGTGCTTGCGGGCCGCGACGGCTATGAGGTGACGGAAGGCTCCATTCTCTTCAAGGGACAGAACCTGCTTGAGATGAATGTAGATGAGCGCGCAGCGGCAGGGGTGTTCCTCGCCTTCCAGTATCCGCTGGAGATTCCGGGCGTTACCACCATGACCTTCCTCAAGACCGCGCTCAACGCGCAGCGCAAGGCGCGTGGCGAGGAGGAGCTTGATGCCGTGCGCTTCCTCAAGCTTGTGCGCGAAAAGGCAAAGCCGCTCAATGTGTCGGACGACATGCTGAAGCGCCCGCTCAATGTCGGCTATTCAGGCGGCGAGAAGAAGCGTGCGGAAGTCTTGCAGATGTCGCTGCTGGAGCCTGCACTGGCCATTCTGGACGAGACGGATTCAGGTCTCGATATCGACGCGCTGAAGACGGTTGCAGATGGCGTGAACATGCTGCGCTCGCGGGAGCGGGCGATGATCGTCATCACGCATTACCAGCGTCTGCTCGATTACATCGTGCCTGATGTGGTGCATGTGCTCTCGAAGGGACGCATCGTGAAGACGGGCGGCAAGGAACTGGCGCTGGAGCTCGAAAAATCCGGCTATGCGGCTTTCGACGCAGATGCCGCGTGAGTGAAAAGATGAGTGAAAAGACGACACAGCGATTCATCGATGCCTATGCGGTATCGCACGCCAACTTGCCGGGAGCGGATGGCTGGCTTGCGCCGCGCCGTGCAGCGGCGCTTGCTGCCTTTGCAGAAGCGGGCGTTCCGCATCGCCGTCTGGAAGACTGGAAATACACCGATCTCCGCCGCGCGCTGGAGAAGGTGGATATTGCTGCGGCACCGGTGCATCAGGGAGCGGTGGTTCTGCCGGAGCGACCGTCTTCATCTGCCTTTGCCGGTATCGATACGCACAAGATCGTCTTCGTGAATGGCCGCTTCCACGCGGGTCTTTCCGACACGGTGAAATGGCCCAAGGGCGTTGAGCGACACAGCCTTGCCGATGTGACCCATGAGCAATGGGCGAAGGGTCTGATTGAGCGGCGCTTCGGCCAGACAAAACAGGCAGAAGATATTGTCGATCTCAACACCGCATTGATGGCGGATGGCATTGCGCTGCGCATTCGAAAAGGGGTGAGCCTCGACAAGCCGCTGCATCTCGTTTTCGTGAATGCCGATGACGGCGCGTCGCATACACGCAATCTCGTGCTTCTGGAAGATGAAGCATCGGCGACGATCTTTGAAAGCCATATCGGAAATGCGGCCTCCTTCGCCGACATAGTGACCGACGTTGCGCTGGGTCAGGGTGCGAAGCTTCGACATCTGAAGCTGCTGGATGATGCGGCAGAGGCCATTCATCTCGCGACCCTGCGCACGACGCTGGCGGCAAGGGCCCATCTTGAGCATTTCGCCCTTACCATCGGGACCGGCCTTTCGCGGAGCCAGTCATTCGTCGCTTTTACAGGCGAGGGCGCATATGCCGGGATTGACGGCGCCTATGCGCTGCGCGGCACACAGCACGCCGATCATTTCTGTGTCACGGATCACGCTGTGCCTAACTGCACCAGCCACACGCTTTTCAAGGGCGTTCTTGATGGCGCCTCAGAAGGCGTGTTTCAGGGCAAGGTGCTCGTGCGGCGCGGCGCCCAGAAGACGGATGGTCGTCAGATGACACAAGCGCTACTGCTTTCGCGCGACGCGTCGATGAACGCCAAGCCGGAACTCGAAATCTACGCGGATGATGTGCAGTGCGCGCATGGTTCGACGGTCGGCGAATTGTCGCACGACGCGATCTTCTATCTGCGCGCCCGAGGCATTCCTGAAAAGGAAGCACGCCGCCTTCTCGTACTCGCCTTCCTTGATGATGCACTCGACCGCGTGCCGCATGACGAGGCGCGCACCGCCATGCGCGATCTCGTTTCGCATTGGTTCGGGGAGGCAGCATGATGAACAAGCCTCTTTCCCAGAACGCCGCCTATGATGTCGAGAAGATCAGGGTCGATTTCCCCATCCTCTCCCGGGAGGTCTATGGCAAGCCGCTCGTCTATCTCGACAATGCGGCATCAGCCCAGAAGCCGAAAGCCGTCATTGATGCGGTGATGGAGGCTTACACGCTCGAATATTCAAACGTCCATCGCGGCATGCATTACCTCTCCAATGCGGCGACGGAAAAATTCGAGCAGGCGCGCGAGACGGCTCGGGCCTTTATTAATGCCGCTTCCACGGATGAAATCATCTTCACGTCGGGCGCCACCGATGCAATCAATCTCGTCGCATCCTCCTTTGCGGAGCCGATGATTCAGGCGGGTGACGAGATCATTCTCTCCGTGCTGGAGCATCATTCGAACATTGTGCCCTGGCACTTCCTGCGCGAGCGCCACGGCGCGGTACTGAAATTCGTTCCCGCAACCGATGAAGGCGACCTCGACATGGACGCCTATCGCGCGCTCTTCTCGCCGCGCACGAAAATGGTTGCGATGACGCAAATGTCGAATGCGCTCGGTACGATCACGCCGATCAAGGAGATGATCCGCTTCGCGCATGAGCGCGGCGTGCCGGTGCTCGTGGATGGCTGTCAGGGTGTCGTTCACCTGCCGACAGATGTGCAGGACATGGATTGCGATTTCCTTGTCTGCTCCGGCCACAAGCTCTATGGACCGACCGGCATCGGGTTGCTCTACGCAAAGTCAGAGCACCTGAAGGCCATGCGGCCCTATCGCGGCGGCGGCGAGATGATCCGCGAAGTGAGCCTTGAGAAGGTAACCTATGCGTCCCCCCCGAATCGTTTTGAGGCGGGTACACCTGCCATTGTGCAGGCAATCGGGCTTGGCGCGGCGCTCACCTATCTGAATGGCATAGGGCGCGAGAATATTCTGGCGCACGAGATGGCATTGCGCGACTACGCCACGCGCCGCCTCTCCGAGATCAACAGCCTGCGCATCATCGGCACGACGAAGCAGAAGGGCAGCATCATCTCCTTCGTGATGGAGAATGCCCATCCGCATGACATTGCGACGGTGATTGACCGCGCAGGCGTTGCGGTGCGCGCCGGGCATCATTGCGCGCAGCCCGTGATGGAGCGTTTCGGCGTGGGTGCCACGACACGCGCTTCCTTCGCCATGTACAATACGATTGAAGAAGTGGACCTGCTGGCCGATGCCCTTATCGACAGCAAGAAGTTCTTCGGATGAGGCCGCAAATGGATGATGTGAACATGGCAGGAAGAGAAGAAGCCGGTGCGGCGGAAACACCTGCCACAACGTCCGCCATTCCGCAGGAAGAACTCGACCGGCTGACAGACGACATTATCGCCGCGCTCAAGACCGTTTATGATCCCGAGATCCCGGTTGATATTTATGAACTCGGCCTCATCTATAAGGTCGATATCTCGGATGACCGGGATGTCGTGGTCGATATGACATTGACGGCACCAGGCTGCCCCGTTGCCGGGACGATGCCCGTCATGGTGGCAGATGCGATCCGCAGCGTGGAAGGCATTGGCGATGTCCATGTCAACATGACCTTCGACCCGCCTTGGGATCCGAGCCGTATGTCCGATGAAGCGCGCGTTGCGCTCAACATGTTTTGAGGTAAGGGAATGGCCAGACCCATGCCGAGAGTAATTACCCTCACCGAGGCGGCGGCCGCCCGGATGAAGGAGATTATGGATGCCTCCGACGGTAAATATATCGGCGTGCGCATAGGCGTGAAGAATGGCGGCTGCGCGGGCATGGAATATACGATGGAATATGCCACCGAGCAGAACCCGCTGGATGAGGTGGTTGAAGATCAGGGTGTGAAAATCCTGATCGACCCGAAGGCGATCCTTTTCCTGCTTGGCACGGAAATGGATTACGTCACGGAGAAGTTCTCTTCCGGCTTCCGCTTCAACAATCCGAATGAGACGGATGCCTGCGGTTGCGGCGAGAGCGTAACCATCGCGCCTGCCACCCTGTAAAATCTCATGGCGGTCAGCGCGGAGTACAAGGCCTTTGTTGCTGAACAGCTCGAAATGCTCGGCCCTGTCCGCATTCGCAACATGTTCGGCGGAGCAGGCGTCTATTTCGATGACCTGATGTTCGGTCTTATTGCAGGCGAAACGCTTTTCTTTAAGGTGGACGATCGCAACCGGCCAGACTTTGAAGCCGAGGGGACGGGCCCGTTCATTTACGAGCCGCCGTCGGGCAAGGCGATCGCCATGTCCTATTACGAACTGCCGGAGCGGCTTTATGATGATCCACAGGAACTGACTGAATGGGCACGCAAATCGCTTGATGCGGCCCTTGCCGCGAAAGCCTCAAAGCCCGTGAGACGAAAGCGCCCGGCAACGGGCAACAGGACACGGCGAGCCGCGCAAAAGAAAGCCGCGCGCTCCGGAAACTGAAGCGCGCGGCCATGCCTCATCTTCTCTTTTTCATCGCCTTGATGTTTCTCGCTCTTCTTGCGAGCTGCATCATCGGCTGAGCAACATCAGTTGCCCTTGAACTGCGCCGGGCGCTTTTCAAGGAACGCGCGCACGCCTTCCTTGAAGTCTTCGCCATAGCCGGCGGTGCGCTGAAGCTGCCGCTCAAGATTGAGCTGCTCTTCATAGGTGTTGTCCGTGCTTTCCCAATAAAGCTGGCGGATCATGCCGAGCGTCTTGGTAGGCCCGCTGGCGAGATCGGCGGCAAGCGCCTTTGCTTCGCTGATCAGCTTCTCATCATCATAGACGCGGTTGACGAGACCCCACTGCAGCGCCGTCTCGGCCGGAAGCTTCTCGCCCAGAAGCGAGAGTTCCATCGCGCGTGCCTTGCCCACGAGGCGTGGCAGAATCCAGGTCGAGCCGCCATCCGGCACAAGGCCGATGCGGCGGAACGCCTGAAGGAAATAGGAGGAACGCGCGCACAGCACGAGATCGCCCATCAGCGCAAAGCTCATGCCGACGCCTGCTGCCGGGCCGTTCACAGCGGTGAGAAACGGCATGGGCAGATTGCGCAGGCGGCGCAGGAAGGGGTGATACATCGTCTCAAGCGCAAGCCCCGCATCCGGTCGTGCGCCCGAATTGTCCCCGCGCCCCTGAAGATTGGCGCCGGTGCAGAAGCCGCGTCCTTCGCCCGTCATCACAAGGCAGCGAATGCCATTTTTCGGATCCTCAACGGCATCCATCGCCTTCATCAGCCCGCCGAGCATTTCCGGCGAAACGGCGTTCATCACTTCCGGGTGGTTGAGAGTCAGAATGCCGACACTTCCTTCAATGTCGAGTTTTACTCTTTCGAATTCCATCTTCTTCTCCCTGTCTGTTCTGTAGCGACTGTCAGTTCTTGAATTCCGGTTCCCGCTTCGTCAGGAAGGCTTTGACGCCTTCCGAGAAATTCGGGTGATCGCCCAGCATGCCCTGAACATCCCGTTCATAGGCAAGCTGTTCTGCAAAGCTGTTCTGTGCGCCAGCATCAATGGCCTTGCGAATTTCGGCAAAAGCGTTGGACGGGCCTTTCGCGAGCTTCGTTGCAATGGCGCGCGCCTCGCTCATCAGAACATCATCCTCGACGCACTTCCAGATGAGGCCCCATTCGGCGGCTGTTTCGGCAGGCAGCTTGTCGCCTGTCAGCGCAAGGCCGAGCGCTCGGGCGCGGCCGACAAGACGCGGCAGCTGCCAGGTGCAGCCGAGATCAGGGATGAGGCCGAGGCGCGGCCCGAAGACCTGAACGAAAGAGGCGCTCTTGCCCGCGATCACAATATCCGCCGCAAGGGCGAGGCCCACGCCGCCGCCTGCCGTGATGCCGTTCACCGCCGCGACAATCGGCTTTTGCAGCTCATAAAGCTCCCGCATCATCGGGTTGAAGCGGTAGGTCATGCCATGCGCAACGCCCTGGCCGACCGTCATGTTGCCGCCGCCACCGCCCGGCTCGGCGAGATCGGCGCCCGCGCAGAAGCCGCGTCCCGCGCCGGTGATGAGCATGGCGCGTGCATCCTTGTTGGCGGCGATGTTTGCCACCGTCTCGCGCATTTCCTCAATCAGCTTCACGTTGATGCTGTTGAGCACTTCCGGACGGTTGAGCGTGACGAGGGCAACCCCGTCCTGAATGTCGAGCGTGAGCGTTTCCATGGTCTTCTTTCCCGTTCCGGTGTCGTTACGCGTTTTCAGAGCCGTCACGCCATCAGGGCGGCGGCTGACTGGGCATGAAAGTAGCGCCCGCGCCCGGTCTATGAAAGCCCGCGCGCGGCCACATCGCGGAGGCAAGCCTTCCGCTGCGTAAAAATGGGGAGGGATAAGAAGCCGGGTGTCAGCTTGCCAGAGCCTGTGCCCGCGGCGCTTCGGACATCTCTGTAATCACACGATTCCGGCCGGCATGCTTTGCCATATAGAGGCACTGGTCCGCCCGCTCGATCAGCGAGGTCGGGCTGTCGCCATTCCGGAAAAGCGCAATGCCCATGGACATGGTAACACGCCCGAGGGACTCGCCGGTGGAACGCTTCACAAGCTCGCGCGCCTGCACCGTTTCACGAATCTGGTTGGCGATGATTTCCGCCTGATGAATGTCGGTCGCCGGCATGATGACGGCAAATTCCTCACCGCCATAACGCGCAACGATATGATGTGCGCTCGCACCATTCTTCAGGCAGGTCGCCACAAGGCGCAGTACCTGATCGCCCGTCCGATGGCCGAATGTGTCGTTGAACTTTTTGAAGTGGTCGATGTCGCCGACAATGAGGCAGAGCGGCTTGCTGTTTTCATGCGCTGCCTTGATCTCGCGGTCGATTGCCTCGTCAAAGGCCTTGCGGTTGTTGATACCGGTAAGCCCATCCGTTCGTGCTTCGGTATGGGCCTTTTCAAGATTCTGCTGAAGCTCATTCAGCTCTTTCTTGGTCGCGTGCAGATGCTCCTCAAGTTCCGCACTGCGCTCTTCCATCTTGCGCGACGCGGTGACGATGGCTTCCACCGCCTTCAGCACGTCGGAGGGCGAGGAGCCGCTGCTCAGTCCGGCGCTTGCTGCCCGAACGCTTGCACCCAACGCCGTTGAGTTGCCGACGCTTTCCTCGATGATCCGGAGCAGCTGATCGACTTCTGTGTTCAGCCGGGTACCGGTGGTGAGGGTAACATCCGTCAGTTTCTCGTCCGAGAAATGGCGGCGCTGCAGATCAAGCGTCACATCGAGATCGATGGGGCGGTTGTCCCTGATCCGCTCGTCAATTTCCTGCGTAAGCTCCGGGCAGCGGCCGGAGACATAGCGGAACCAGACGGCATAATTGTCGGGGCAAGGGGGGACGCCATGGTCCGCCATAAGCTTCAGCGCCTGCGCACTCCACTCGGTAGCGAACTCGATATCTTCGGCCTGCATCACGACTTGCATCTCCCCTTGGGCATTCTCGGTGCCCGACTAAACTTCGCGGCAAGGCTAGGAAAAACGGGTTACTTCTGCGTAAATCAGAAGGAAAATCAGCGTTTTCCCAAGGGCGCCGGACAGGCAGGCACCACCTCGCGGAGAGGGGCGCGCTTTTTGGGCAGGAAAGGCTCTTAATCCGGGGAGAGTCATGTATATTTGGTCAAAAGCTACATTATAGGTGGCTCCCCGGGAGCCATCAGGGCAGGGCAATCACGCGGCGCTTCCCCTTGGGGAGCGACGTCTCAGGAGGAACTCAGATGAGCCTGGCGGAACAGACATCCCAGGAAGCGGATTCGGCGACCATTTCAGCTTCGATCCGCGCCATTCTCGACAAGCAGAAGGCAGCTCATATTGCAGAAGGCCCGGCCAGCGCCGAGCGCCGCATCGACTGGATCGACAGGGCGATTGCCATTCTGGTCGATAACCAGAAAGAGATTGTCGAGGCACTTGCCTCCGATTTCGGCCACCGCAGCCATGAACAGTCACTGCTGACGGACGTGATGGGTTCGCTTGGCCCGCTCAAGCATGCCAAGAAGCATCTGCGCGAGTGGATGAAGCCGGAAAAGCGCAAAGTCCAGTTTCCGCTCGGCCTGCTCGGTGCGAAGGCACGCGTTGAATATCAGCCGCTCGGCACGGTGGGCATCATCAGCCCATGGAACTTCCCGATCAATCTTACCTGGTCGCCCCTCGCCGGCGTCTTTGCGGCGGGTAATCGCGCGATGATCAAGCCGTCGGAATTCACGCCTGCCACCTCGGAGCTGATGGCGCGTCTTCTGCGTCAGGCCTATGACGAGACGGAAGTGGCCGTCATCACGGGCGGCCCGGCCGTAGGTGAGGCTTTCAGCCGTCAGCCCTTCGACCACCTGCTTTTCACGGGCGCGACCTCCATCGCCTATCACGTCATGCGCGCCGCAGCCGAAAACCTCGTTCCGCTGACGCTGGAACTGGGCGGCAAGTCGCCGGTCATCGTGTCCAACACAGCCGATATTGATGACGCAGCAGGGCGCATCATGAACGGCAAGGTGCTGAATGCCGGTCAGATCTGCCTCGCGCCGGACTATGTCTATGTGCCCGAAGGCAAGGTCGATGCGTTTGTCACCGCCGCCACGAAGTCGGTGACGAAAATGCTGCCGACCATCAAGGACAACCCGGACTACACCTCGATCATCAACCAGCGCCACTATGACCGCCTGAACTCCTATATCGAGGATGCCCGGACGAAGGGTGCGCGGATCGTCGAGATCAATCCGGCCAATGAGGACTTCTCGCAGCAGAAGGCGCACAAGATTCCGCCGACGCTGGTGCTGAACCCGACCGACGACATGAAGATTATGCAGGACGAAATCTTCGGTCCGCTTCTGCCGGTCAAGACCTACAAGGAAGTGGACGAGGCGGTCGCCTATGTGAACTCGAAGCCGCGCCCCCTCGGCCTCTACTACTTCGGTCAGGACAGCGCGGAAGAGCGCAAGATCCTCGACCGCACCACGTCAGGCGGCGTGACGGTGAACGACGTCATCATGCATGTGTCGATGGAAGACCTGCCCTTCGGCGGTGTCGGGCCCTCGGGCATGGGTGCCTATCATGGCATCGACGGCTTCCGCACCTTCAGCCACGCCAAGGCGATCTACACCCAGTCCAAGGCGAAGATGGTGGCTGAAATGTTCCGCCCGCCCTATGGCGCAAAGACGCGCAAGCTTCTGGCAGCGCAGATCAAGAAATAGGAGCGGCTGGCTCCAAAAAAGAAAGGCGGCTCGCAAGAGCCGCCTTTTTGTCTGGCCGGGCGCCCGATATCAGGCGTCTTCCGTAACCTCTTCGATCTCTTCTTCTTCGACTTCCTTCGCCGTCTTCTTCGGCAGCTTCACGGCACGAAGAATGAAGGCCGGGACATGATCGCCAAGACCGATCACCGGTGCGTCATCATGGTCACGGCCATGCTGGCGGCGATGGGGTTTTTCGTCGGATTTCTTGTCAGCCTTCGCTTCAGCCCTCGGCTGCTGCTTGCGAGGCTCAGGTTGCTTCGGCGCTTCTTCCTGCTCGGCAGGGCTCGCCTCGGCCGCTTCTGCGGAAGCAGGCTTTGTGCGATTGCGGCCACCGCGCCGTGAACGGCTGCGGCGTTCTTCTTTCTGTTCGCCTTCTTCAGCCGCGACCTCGGCCTCGGCCCCGGGGGCAGAAGCGTCTGATGTTTCTTCCGGCTCCGGCGCCTGCTCATCCTGGGGGATGGGGGAGCCAAGCATCTTTTCGATGGCGGCGAGATACTTCGCCTCATCGCGCGTCATCAGCGTATAGGCTGTGCCGCTCTTGCCCGCGCGGCCCGTGCGGCCGATGCGGTGAACATAGTCTTCCGCGTGGGTCGGTACGTCATAATTGAAGACGTGACTCACATCGGGAATATCGAGACCGCGCGCCGCCACATCGCTCGCAACAAGCAGGCGGATATCGCCCTTGCGGAATCCTTCCAGCGTCTTGGTTCGAACCGACTGATCAAGATCGCCGTGAATGGCGCCTGCGGAAAAACCGCTCTTGCGCAATGCGCGTTCAAGGCTCGCCACATCGCGCTTGCGATTGCAGAAGATGATGGCGTTCTTGACGTTCTCGGTTTCGATGATCTGCTCGAGCTTGTCGCGCTTCTTGTCCTTTGCCGTCTTCACCAGAACCTGACGGATCGTCGAATTGGCGGAGGAGGCGCGGGCAACCTCGATGCGTTCCGGATTGTGCAGGAACGTCTCGGTGAGGCGCTGGATTTCCGGCGGCATGGTCGCGGAGAAGAAAAGCGTCTGCCGCGTGAAGGGGAGTTTCTTGCAGATTTCTTCGATATCGGGAATGAACCCCATATCGAGCATCCGGTCGGCTTCGTCGATCACGAAAATCTGCACGCCGGTGAGCAGCACCTTGCCGCGTGCGCAGTGGTCGAGAAGGCGACCAGGCGTTGCGATCAGCACATCCACGCCCCGGTCCAGCTTCTTGTCCTGGTCGCCAAAGGAGACGCCGCCAATCAGCAGCGCCATGGAGAGCTTGTTGTATTTGCCGTAGGTCTCGAAATTCTCGGCCACCTGCGCAGCAAGTTCGCGGGTCGGCTCCAGAATGAGAGAACGGGGCATACGCGCCCTGGCACGCCCCCGCGAGAGCTTGTCGATCATCGGCAAGGTGAACGACGCAGTCTTGCCCGTGCCTGTCTGGGCAATGCCCAGAACGTCCCGTCCCGCCAGAACATGCGGAATGGCCTGAGCCTGAATAGGCGTGGGCGAGGTATAGCCGGATTCGCCAACAGCCTTAAGAATCTCCGGCGCGAGGCCGAGTTCGTCAAATGTCATATAAAGGGCCCTGTACACCTTGATTTCACTGCCCGCTTAGGCCCACCTTCAGGGCCGTGGACGAACCTGTCATTGCGATCACGACAGGGCCGGGCAGTCTTGCGCGTATTTTCGCGGTCGCGCCAATCCGCAGAGATTGGCGAGAAAATAGGGGCAATCGACAGTTTGTCAACCAAACCGGCACACGCCGTGCGGTTTTGTCGCCACAGTGACTGCAAAGGCGCAGGGAGCCTTGGCGACTGAAAGAGGTGATAACTGCCGGAAATCCGCGTCAGATATCCAGATCATGCGCGAAAGCAGCGCGCTCCTGAATGAACTGGAAGCGCAGTTCGGGCTTGTTGCCCATCAGCCGGTCGATCGCGCCAGCCGTTTCCTTCGCTTCGCTGTCCGGCACCGTCACTCGCAACAGCGTGCGCTTGCCGCGCGCCATGGTGGTTTCCTTGAGCTGTGCCGGCATCATCTCGCCCAGCCCCTTGAAGCGGCTGATCTCGATCTTGCCCTTGCCGGTGAACTCCTTTTTCAGAAGCTCGTCCTTATGGGCGTCATCGCGGGCATAAAGCGTCTTGCCGCCCTGCGTGATCTTGTAGAGCGGCGGCACGGCCATATAGAGATGCCCGCCGCGAATAAGCTCCGGCAACTCCCGGTAGAAGAAGGTGATGAGAAGCGAGGCGATATGCGCGCCGTCCACATCGGCGTCGGTCATGATGATGACCTTGTCATAGCGCAGATCTTCTTCGCGGTAGTGACTGCCGGTGCGCACACCCAGCGCAAGGATCAGATCGCCGATCTGCTGGTTCTGCGCCATCTTGGTGCCGCTCGCGCTGGCGACATTCAGGATCTTGCCCCTGAGCGGAAGCACTGCCTGGCTCGCCCGGTCGCGGGCCTGCTTTGCCGAGCCACCGGCGCTGTCACCTTCAACGATGAAGATTTCGGAGCCATCCGCCGCCGTCTGCGAGCAATCGGCGAGCTTGCCCGGCAGGCGCAGTTTCCGCGTCGCGGTTTTTCGCGCCACATCTTTTTCCTGCCTGCGCCGCAGCCGCTCATCCGCGCGATCAATCACCCAGTCGAGCAGCTTGTTTGCCTGTTGCGGGGCAGCGGTAAGCCAATGGTCGAAATGGTCGCCAATGGCTTTTTCGACCAGCTTTTGCGCTTCTGCGCTAGCCAGTTTTTCCTTTGTCTGCCCCTGAAACTCCGGCTCGCGAATGAAGACAGAGAGCATGGCGCCTGCCGTGCCAAGCACGTCATCTGCCTGAATCTGCGCGGCCTTCTTGTTGCCGACAAGCTCGCCATAGGACTTGAGTCCCTTGGTCAGCGCCGCGCGAAGCCCTGCTTCATGCGTGCCGCCTTCTGGTGTCGGAACAGTGTTGCAGTAGGAGTTGATGAAGCCGTCATTGCCGCCGAACCAGGCAATCGCCCATTCAACGGAACCATGACTGCCCGCTCGTGACACCTTGCCGATAAAGGGCTCGGCCGTCACCGTGTCGTAGCCCTCGAGCGATGCACGCAGATAATCGACCAGCCCGCCGGGGAAGTGCAGCACTTCGCTTGCCGGTGTCGGGTCTTTCTCGCCGATAAGCGAAGGCGCGCAGTTCCAGCGTATCTCGACGCCGCCGAAGAGATAGGCTTTGGAACGCGCCATCTTGTAAAGGCGCTTGGGAATGAAATGCGCGCCCTTGCCGAAGATGTCGGGATCGGGATGGAAGGAGATTTTCGTGCCGCGCCGGTTCTGCACGCGGCCCTTGTTTTCGAGCCTGGTCTTGGGTGTGCCGCGCTCATAGCTCTGCGTATAGAGCGTCTGATCGCGGGCTACTTCCACCTCGAAGCGGTCGGAAAGGGCATTCACTACCGAAATGCCGACGCCGTGAAGGCCGCCCGATGTTTCATAGGCCTTACCACCAAACTTGCCGCCGGAATGGAGCGTGGTGAGGATGACTTCGAGTGCCGACTTGTTCCTGAACTTCGGATGCGGGTCCACAGGAATGCCGCGGCCATTATCGGCAACGGTAAGGGTGCCGTCCTCGGAAAGCGTCACCTCGATCCAGTCCGCGTGACCCGCAACAGCCTCGTCCATCGAGTTATCGAGCACTTCGGCGAAGAGATGATGCAGCGCCTTCTCATCGGTGCCGCCAATATACATGCCCGGGCGCCGACGCACCGGCTCCAGCCCCTCCAGAACCTCGATGTCCTTGGCGGAGTAGCCATCGCCCTTGGCTGCGCTTGCCTTGCTCGTGCTTCTGGACGCGGTTTTGCGCGGCGCGGGCGCCGTGGGGGCGCTGGCGGCAGAAAACAGATCGTCGGTTTGGTCAGATTTGCTCGTCTTGCGGGCGGCCATAGAACTCGGAACTTCTTGGAAGGAGAATCAGTCAGGATTGTAGGGTGGGGCAGCGCGAGCGCCAATCACGCGGGGCGATTTGCCCCGAAGGCGGGATATGCCACATTTGCCCCCGTTTGTCGTGCAGGAGGAGAAGCCGATGTCCGTCACCATCTCGTCACCATTGACGCTGCCTTGCGGTGCCACACTGAAGAATCGCATTGCCAAGGGCGCCATGACCGAAGGGTTGGGGGACCGGCAGAACCGCGCGACCGAAGGCCATGTGCGGCTCTATCGCCGCTGGGCCGAGGGCGGGGCGGGGATGCTCCTCACCGGCAATGTGCAGGTGGACCGCCGCTATATGGAACGCCCCGGCAATGTGGCGATTGATGGCGAGCAGTCCCCCGAAGCGCTGGAAGCGCTCCGCGCCTATGCAAAGGCCGGCACGGTGAACGGCACGCATCTGTGGATGCAGATCAACCATGCCGGTCGGCAGACGCCCGCCCTTGTGAACAAGAACCCGGTCGGCCCATCCGACAAGGCACTCGATATGCCGGGTGCGCAGTTCGGAAAGCCCCGCGCCATGACGGGAAGCGAGATCGAAGACGTGATCCGGCGCTTTGCCCATGCCGCCCGCATCGCGCGGGAGACAGGCTTCACCGGCGTGCAGGTGCACGGCGCGCATGGTTATCTCATCTCCTCCTTCCTCTCGCCGGACGTAAACACACGCACCGACGAATGGGGCGGCAGCCTCGAGAATCGCGCCCGTCTGCTGCTTGAGATCGTGCGCGCGATCCGCGCCGCGGTGGGCGATGATTATCCCGTCTCGGTGAAGCTCAATTCGGCAGACTTCCAGCGCGGCGGTTTCAGCCATGAAGATGCAATCCGCGTGGCCGCATGGCTCAATGCGGAAAAGCTCGACCTGCTGGAAATCTCTGGCGGCACCTATGAGCAGCCGCGCCTTGTCGGTCTGGACGACATGACGCTTCATCCCGAGCGATCGGAAAAGCGCCGCGAAAGCACCATCGCACGCGAGGCCTATTTTCTCGAATATGCGAAGGATATTCGCGCCGCCACCACAATGCCGCTCATGGTAACGGGCGGCTTCCGCACGGTGGCGGGCATGAATGCGGCGCTCGCCAGCGCCACCATGGATGTGGTCGGCATTGCGCGCCCGCTCTGCGTTGACCCCGAAGCGGCAAACAAGCTTCTCAGCGGCGGGGCAACGGAAATCCCCGCCTATGAAAAGACGCTCCGCCTGGGGCCGGGCATTCTGGGCCCGCACAGCCCGATCAACTTTTTGAAGGCGCTGAACGGCTGGGGTCAGCAGGGCTGGTTCTGCCTTCAGATATTGCGCCTCGGCGCGGGCGAAAATCCTGACCCGAAAATGGGTGTCTTCTCCGCCTTCCGCAACTACGCGAAGAATGAGTCGAAAACCGCAGCCGCCTTGCAGCGTTAGGCAGACAAGTGGAAGCAACGGAAGCACACAAGATAGGTTTTGGCGGCAGGCAGATTGCCGGCTGGATATTAGGCCCGCTCTTCCTGCTGCTGCCGCTCTTGCTGCCCGCGCCGGAGGGGCTGGGCGAAGCGGGATGGCGCACAGTAGGCGTCGCAGCCCTGATGGCGACATGGTGGATCTGCGAGCCGATCCCCATTCCTGTTACCTCGCTTCTGCCCATGGTACTCTTTCCGCTACTCCACATCTTCACCATCGGCGAGACGACGGCACCCTACGCGAACCCCGTCATCTATCTCTTTCTTGGCGGTTTCCTGATCGCGCTCGCAATGGAGCGCTGGAAGCTGCATCTGCGCATCGCGCTGAATATCATTTCCCTTGTCGGCACAAAGCCCACCCGCATCGTCGGCGGCTTCATGATTGCAACGGCTGCCATCAGCATGTGGGTGTCGAACACCGCGACCGCGTTGATGATGCTGCCCATCGCGCTCTCCGTTGCGAACCTTGTCGAAGCGGAGGCGCATGACGAAAAATCCCGCGCCGAGGCAAAGACCTTCTCTCTCGTCTTGCTGCTTTCAGTCGCCTATAGCGCGACCATTGGCGCGCTCGGCACCATCATATCGACGCCGCCAAGCGTGATGCTCGCCGCTTTCGTCAGCCAGACCTACGGCTTTCAGATCGGCTTTGCGCAATGGATGATGGTCGGTATCCCCATGGTCATGCTTGGCATTCCGATTGCCTGGCTCCTGTTCACGCGCGTCATCTTCAAGGTGAGCAATGTCGAGGTGGCGAAGGTGGGCGAGAGTCTCGCGGAAGAGCGCAGTCGGCTCGGGCCGATTTCAAAGGCCGAACGTCTCGTCGCCATCATCTTTGCGATGACAGCGATTGCCTGGATCTTTCAACCTTTCCTCGCGCGCTTCGTGCCGCTGATTTCCGACACGGGCATCGCGCTCATGGCCGGGTTTCTGCTCTTTATCACGCCGGTTGATTTGCGGCGCGGCGAGTTCCTGATGAACTGGCAGACGGCAAAAAAGCTGCCCTGGGATGTGTTCCTGCTTTTCGGCGGCGGCCTCAGCCTTGCCGCCGCCATTGGCGCGCATGGCGTTGCCACATGGATCGGTACGATATTCGACGGGGCAGGCGGGGTTTCAACCTTCCTTCTCATCGTGATGGTGTCGGCCTTCATCCTCGCCGTGACCGAACTGAACAGCAACACGGCAACAGCGGCGACCTTCCTGCCGATCATTGGCGCGGTCGCTGTTTCGACCGGAGAAAACCCGCTACTGCTTCTCATCCCGACGGCGATGGCAGCCAACTGCACTTTCATGCTGCCTGTCGCCACACCTCCTAACGCAATTGCCTTTGGCAGCGGCAAGATACCTCTGCCGCAAATGGCGCGGGCGGGGGTGTGGTTCAACCTTACCTTCCTTGTGCTGATTGTGGTGGTGGTCTATGTGCTGGTGCCCGTCGCCTTCGGAATCGAGAAGGGCGTGCTGCTTGATTTCCCGAAGGGGCTCTAGCGAAAGGGGGGAGGGGCCAGGGGGAGAGGAACACGACGCAACCCCGCTCTGACGGAAGCCCCGGTTTCCTGACAGGCGTTCCTCGCGGGGTTGCTATTGGATGTGCATCCTGCACTCGCCCGAACTCAAGAGCCGGGCTTGTCTCCACTGCCTTTTTGTCTGCGGGCTCAATCAATACGGCGCTGGCGTCAGTCTGTCTTCGCGCTTTTCCTGGCCTATAAGATTTGCTGACCGGCCGGACCTCTGAACGCCGCCAGAACCTGGCGATGTATCACTTGTCTTATGGTTCAATTTGTCTCGAACCGCGTCGGTGGAGTCATCTTTGTAAACCTCCTCCTTCATCAGACATGAGAAAATGCTACGCCAATGAGCAAAAAGGTCAACTGGAATAGGCATTTCCCGTAAACTCGCTTGTGTCAGTTCTGCTGACCAATTGTAAATCCGTACACGGAATAATGATCGGGGAGGAATGAATATGTGGCTGAGGCAGGTGGCGCTTGTAGCGCATGATCTGGGGCCGGTGGTGGAAGATCTGGGCGCCGTGCTCGGCTTGAAAGTTGCCTTTCGCGATCCGGGTGTTGGCGTCTTCGGCCTCGTCAATGCCGTCATGCCGCTGGGCGGAGAGTTTCTGGAAGTGGTGCAGCCGGTGAAGGATGACGCTTCTGCGCTCCGCTATCTCCATCGGCGTGGTGGGGATGCTGGTTACATGCTGATCTTTCAGACGGCAGATGCACTGACGGAGCGGGCGCGCATTCTTGGTCTCGGCGCGCGCCAGATTGCGGCAATGGAAAAACGCTACACCTTCACCCATTTTCATCCGGCAGATTTCGGCGGTGTGCTGACATCCGTGGATTCCGTCGGCGGCGTCAATGACTGGCTTTCGCCTGACAGCGACTGGCCACCAGCGGGTGAAGACTGGCGCAAGGCAAGAAGCGAAAACGCCACCGCGCTTATCGGCGCCACGGTGCAGAGCAAGTCACCCGCCGATCTCGCAAAACGCTGGAGCGAGTTGCTCGCGGTACCTGTTGAGGAAAGCGAAGCCGAGCCAACGCTCCGCCTGACACGCGGCCATGTCCGCTTCGTGAAGCCGGTCGATGATGACGGCACAGGCGTCGTCGGCCTCGACATCGCCATGGCCGATCCTGATGGCGCTATTGCCGCCGCCCGCTCACGCGGCCTGCCGGTGGAAGGCAACAGCGTTGTGATCTGCGGCACGCGTTTCAATCTGTTGAAAAACTGACACCAACAAAAAAGGCCGGAGCGTTTGCTCCGGCCTTTCCGTTTCGCTGAACAGTAAGGATCAGACCGAGTAGTACATATCGAATTCAACCGGGTGCGGCGTCATTTCGTAACGCAGGCATTCTTCCCACTTGAGTTCGAGATAGGCGTCGATCTGCTCATCCGAGAATACGCCGCCCTTGGTGAGGAACTTGCGGTCCTGATCCACGGCAATGAGAGCCTCACGCAGGCTGCCGCAAACTGTCGGGATTTCCTTCAGCTCTTCCGGCGGCAGGTCATAGAGGTTCTTGTCCATCGGCGCGCCCGGATCGATCTTGTTTTCGATGCCGTCCAGACCCGCCATCAGCATCGCCGCGAAGGCGAGGTAGGGGTTGGCCGTCGGGTCGGGGAAGCGGATTTCGATGCGCTTGGACTTCGGTGACGTGCCATGCGGGATGCGGCAGGAGGCCGAGCGGTTGCGCGCCGAATAGGCGAGCAGCACCGGAGCTTCATAGCCCGGCACGAGACGCTTGTAGCTGTTCGTGGACGGGTTGGTGAAGGCGTTGAGCGCCTTGGCGTGTTTCAGGATGCCGCCGATGTACCACAGGCATTCCTGGCTGAGATCGGCATACTTGTTGCCGGCGAAGAGCGGCTTGCCGTCGCGCCAGATCGACTGGTGGCAGTGCATGCCCGAACCGTTGTCACCAAACACCGGCTTCGGCATGAAGGTCGCCGACTTGCCGTAAGCCTGAGCGACGTTGTGGATCACATACTTGTAGATCTGCATGTGATCGGCCGCCTTGGTGAGCGTCTGGAACTTCGTGCCAAGCTCATGCTGCGCCGCCGCCACTTCGTGGTGGTGCTTTTCGATATGGACGCCCATTTCTTCCATGACCGACAGCATCTCGCCGCGCAGATCCTGGCAGGAGTCGATCGGGTTAGCCGGGAAGTAGCCGCCCTTCGTGCGGGGGCGGTGGCCAAGGTTGCCCGTCTCATAGCTCGTGTCGGTGTTGGTCGGCAGTTCGATGGAGTCGAGTTCGAAGCCTGTCTTGTAGGGCGAGGTCGAGAACTTCACGTCATCGAAGATGAAGAACTCGGCTTCCGGGCCGAACACGACCGTGTCACCGATACCGGTGGACTTGAGATAGGCTTCTGCAAGCTTCGCCGTGCCGCGCGGATCGCGGGAGTAGGGTTCGCCGGTGGAGGGTTCGAGAATGTCGCAGAACACGGCAAGTGTCGTCTGCGCATAGAACGGATCGATCACTGCAGTGTCCGTATCCGGACGCAGGATCATGTCGGATTCGTTGATCGCCTTCCAGCCGGCGATGGACGAGCCGTCAAACATGGTTCCTTCGGCCCAGAAGTCATCATCGCAGAAGCCGACATCGAACGTCACATGCTGCAGCTTGCCGCGCGGATCGGAAAAGCGCAGGTCAACATACTTGACGTCCTTTTCCTTGATGATGTCCTGAATTGATTTGCCAGCCATTTGGTTTTCTTTCCCTGTTGTCCTTTAGGGGTGTTCGGGCCGTGGCCCGTCTCAATCCGCGCTCGCCCCAGCTCCGAGCGCGTTGTCTCATCTCTGCCTGTCAGATGGCTTCCGCGCCGGTTTCGCCGGTACGGATGCGGATCGTCTCCTCGATATTCGAGATGAAGATCTTGCCATCGCCGATACGGCCCGTGCGGGCGGCCTGCTGGATTGCTTCCACGGCCTTTGCCACCAGATCGTCATTCAGCACGACTTCGATTTTCACTTTCGGCAGAAAGTCCACGACATATTCGGCACCGCGATAGAGCTCCGTATGGCCTTTCTGACGGCCGAAGCCCTTGGCCTCGGTAACAGTGATGCCTTGCAAGCCGACTTCCTGCAGAGCCTCTTTAACTTCGTCGAGCTTGAAGGGCTTGATGATCGCCTCGATCTTTTTCATTCGTGACTTCCTTGTTTTGGGCACTCACAGAGGAACTGTTCAGCCCGCCGTCTCGCTTCTCTGATAGCAGGGCTCGTGCCAACTCGGGCGAGGGCGGAAAATCGTTAAGAAACAGAAGGTTAGGTTATTTCCCGTTATGGGGTGCCTGTATTTTATGCGCGCGCGTTGCACAAAATATGGTCAGATTGATTAAGAAAGTGGCGTTTTTCACGCGTTAATCTCATATCTGGCGGAAAGCCGCGCATTTCAGGCCTGCCATTTCAGTATCCGCCATTTGACAGCCGGGGCACACCCCGCGACAACCGCAAAACAGGAAATAATCCGGCTGAATGTTGGCGGAATGGATGAGGCAGGCAGAATGCGGGCACTGAACGGCACCTTCTCGGCACTTGGCACGACCGTGTTCACGGTCATGTCCGCTCTGGCGGTCGAGCATGGCGCGATCAATCTGGGGCAGGGTTTCCCGGATGATGAAGGCCCGGATGATGTGCGCGAGGCGGCAGCGAAGGCCATTGTGGAAGGCCCGAACCAGTACCCGCCCATGATGGGGCTCCCCGCGCTTCGTCAGGCGGTGGCGGAGGCGAACCGGCGCTTCTACGGGCTGGAGGTCGATTGGCAGAAAGAAGTGATGGTGACATCCGGCGCAACAGAGGCGCTGGCGGACTGTCTCATGGCACTTCTCAATCCGGGTGATGAAGCCATCATCTTCGAGCCGGCCTATGACAGCTACAAGCCGATCATCGAAGCATCGGGAGCAAAGGCAGTTGCCGTGCCGCTCTCACCGCCGGACTGGTCGCTCCCCTTCGAGCGGATTGAGGCGGCCTTCACGCCGCGCACCAAGCTTGTTCTTCTGAACTCGCCCATGAACCCGGTCGGCAAGGTATTTTCCCGCGCGGAACTCACGCGCCTGGCCGAACTCATCGTGGCGCATGATGCCTATGCCATCTGCGACGAGGTCTATGAGCATCTCGTCTTTTCCGGTCATGAGCATGTGCCGTTGATGACGCTGCCGGGCATGCGCGAGCGGACGCTGCGCATCGGCTCCGCCGGAAAGACCTTTTCGCTTACGGGCTGGAAGGTGGGCTATGTCACCGGCCCGGCCGCCCTTATGGAAGTGGTCGGCAAGACGCATCAATTCATCACTTTCACCACGCCGCCCGCGCTGCAATCCGCCATTGCCTATGGGCTGCGAAAGGATGACAGCTATTTCTCGGGCCTGGCTTCATCACTGGAGGCAAAGCGCGATCTCCTGTCGGCGGGATTGCGCGAGGCGGGCTTTGCCGTGTTGCCCGCAGACGGCACCTATTTCGTCTCGGCGGATTTCCGCCCGCTTGGCTTCAAGGGAACCGACAGCGAGTTTTGCCGCGAGATCACGATCAAGGCAAAGGTCGCGGCGATCCCGCTTTCCGCTTTCTATGCATTGTCGGAAGCGCCGCATCATCTCGTGCGTTTCTGTTTCTGCAAGCAGGATGCGATCCTGATAGAAGCCAGCAACCGGCTGAAAGCCTATGCGAAGGACAGACAGGCATGACGCTCACCGCTCTCCGCCGCGACGCGCCTTCCGGCAAGGCCGACTGGCTTGTCATTTTCCTGCACGGCTATGGGTCAAACGGGGCGGACCTGATGACCTTCGCGGATTATTGGCAGGGCTCCATGCCGAATGTTGCCTTCGTCGCGCCGGACGGGCTGCATGAGGCGAAGGATGGCGGCTTCCGCTGGATCGGCAAGCGCCCCGCAGGCGATCCGAAACTCTACGATGATGCCGTGGAGGCAGCGCCCGACCTCCATGCCTTCATTGATGGCGAACTCAGCCGTGTCGGACTCGATGCCTCGCGCCTCGCGCTGGTCGGTTTCAGTCAAGGCACGGTGATGGCGCTTCATCTGGGGCTTCGCCGCGAGGTAGCGCCTGCTGCCCTGCTTGGCTATTCGGGCGGCCTTGTCGGGGCAGACAGGCTTTCCGCCGAAGTAACCTCGAAGCCGCCTGTCATGCTGGTGCATGGCGAGCAGGATCAACTCGCGCCGCTCTATGGCATGATGATGTCGGTAAAGGCGATGTCGGAGGCGGGCATCGTCTGTCAGGGCGTACCGCTTGCGGGCCTTGGTCATGCCGTGAATGCGGAGGCTCTGATCTATGGCGCGCGCTTCCTCCTCTCGGCCTTCGCCTTTCGTGAAAAGCACGGCGTCTGAATGACAAGCCCATGACGTAGGGGCAAAGGCACCGGATTTTCACCCCGCACGGACCCGCTGGACAGGCGAGCGTCACTCGCTATTCTCGGCGGAAATTGGTTAGCACCACGAACTAAAATATTTCAGGGAGACTTCCATGTCCGACATCAAGCTCGATGACCGTATGCCCGTCCTCGTCGGTTGCGGTCAGCTCGTCCAGAAGGAAAAGGATGTCGAGAAGGCAAAGTCGCCCATGCATCTCATGGCCGATGCGGCGGAAGCTGCGGCGGCTGATACCGGCCTTGGCAAGAAGCTCTGGGCGGAAGTGGACAATGTGACCACCGTTCGCTTCATCACTGACAGCCCCGATTCAGGCCGCCTTCCCTTTGGCCGCTATCCCAATGCGGCAAAGACGCTGGCCAATCTGGTCGGCGCTAACCCGTCCAAGACCTGCTACGGCCCGACGGGCGGCAACACGCCGCAGATGCTCGTCAACTACACGGCCGAACTCATCGCGAATGGCGAAACGGAAGTGGCGCTTGTCGCCGGCTCCGAATGCTTCGGCACGCTGATGCGCGCGCTGGGGCAGGGCAAGATGCTCCCCTGGCATGACGAAAATCCGGGCGGCGAACGCATCGATATTGGTGTCGAAAAGGCGGGTGTCACTGAAGTGGAGAAGATCCACAAGCTTCAGTTCCCGGTGAACATCTACCCGATGTTTGAAAACGCGATCCGTGGAGCGGCGGGCCGCAGTGTGAAGGATCACCAGCTTGCCGTGGGCCGCCTCATGGCCCCCTTCACGGAAGTTGCCGCACAGCATCCGCAGGCCTGGTTCCCGATCAAGCGCACGGCGGAGGAAATCGCCACGCCGTCCGACGATAACCGCTATGTCGGTTTTCCGTACACGAAGTATATGAATGCGATCATGCAGGTCGATCAGGCTGCCGCCGTTGTCATGATGTCGGTGAAGAAGGCGCGCGAGCTTGGCGTTCCGCAGTCGAAATGGGTCTTCCTGCATGGCTGCGCCGATGCGAATGATCTTTGGTATCCGACCGAGCGCGTGAACTACCACTCCTCGCCCGCCATCCGCATGATGGGCAAGAAAGCTTTCGCCATGTCGGGCTGGAATGTGAGCGAGATCGACTATTTCGACCTCTATTCCTGCTTCCCCTCCGCCGTGCAGATCGGCCGTAACGAGCTTGGCATTGCAGAAGACGATCCGCGTCCGCTCACGGTGACGGGTGGCCTGCCTTACTTCGGAGGTGCAGGAAACAACTACGTCATGCACTCCATCGCCACCATGATGGACAAGCTCCGCGCGAAGCCGGGCACCAAGGGGCTGGTCACATCGAATGGCTGGTATGTGACGAAGCACGGCCTCGGCCTTTATTCGACGACGCCGCGCGAAGGCAAATGGGAGCGTGAGAATCCGGCGACCTATCAGGCCGAGATTGATGCCGAAAAGCATCCTCAGGTTGAAGAGCGCCCGAACGGTAAGGCGAAGATCGAGACTTACACGGTCGTGCATGGTCGTGGCGGGCCCGAATTCGCCATTCTCTTTGGCCGCCTTGAAAATGGCGCTCGATTTGTGGCTCACACGCCGAACGATCCTGCAACCCTTGCCGACTTCATCGAGCGTGATCAGCTTGGCCGGTCTGGCACTGTGGTGGCCGGGGCGGAGGGCAGCGTTAACATTTTCACGCCAGAATAAGCAGCCCGAAGAGGGCGCACGCGGGAATAGCGGAAAGTGTTGTCATTTGAGCACTGACAACATTATCTGCCTGCGTGCTAGGTTTGGTTCGGCTTTCGGCAGGGAGACGGAGACGGAGTCCGGGCATGTCTCGACTTCGGTGCCGAAGGTGCCTCTAGGTCAGAATTTGAATTCAAGGAGACTCCCCCCGTGATTTTTGACACTTTTGGACGTTGCGTACTCGCGGGTGCGCTGGCCGTAGGGCTCGGTTGTGCCGGTTTCTCCGCTCCTGCATCTGCCTTCGTGAGCGAAGTCCGCGGCGGTATCTATGCCCATGATACGTTCAGCTCCAGTGGCGAGGACGATCATGCAGACATCAATGCCGAGATCGTTTTTCAGACGCCGTCATTTCTGGCATGGGCGTTCAATCCGCGTCCGCGTCTCGGCGGCACGCTGAGCGGTGATGGTGGCACGAGCTTCGTCTATCTCGACGTGCTCGGCTGGACCGTTGACCTGACGGACAATCTCTTTGTGGACGTATCAGTCGGTGGCGCCCTGCACGACGGCAATCTGAAGGGCAATGCGCCCAACGAGCGCTATTTCGGCTGCCGCGCGAACTTCCATGAAAGCGCTTCGATCGGCTACCGCATCACGCCGCAGCTTTCGATCATGGCAAGCGTCGAGCATATGTCCAACGCATCGCTCTGTGACCAGAATGACGGTCTGACGAATGCGGGTGTCCGGCTCGGCTATTCCTTCTGATCTCTGAGAAACAGCCTCGCCGGACAGGGTTTGGCGAGGCTGTTACCAGAGCCAGGTCTGCGGGTCGGCGATTGCCCGGCCTTCGCCTGCGGTGATGAAGCCCTTGATGGAGCGGATCAGGAACCAGATCACCGTGGCAAAGGCGAGCAGGATGCCGATGCCGATAATCGACGTCACCGCGCTGATGATGCCGAAGAGCAGCCCGATCCAGAAGGTCCGTATCTGGAAGGTGTAGTGCGACACCGCTGCCGCGCTTGCCTTGCCACGCTTGAGATAGGCGACAATCACGCCCGCAATGGCCGTGATACCGATCACCATGCTGAGGAAATAAAGAATATAGACGAGCTTGGGGCCGTCCAGGTCGGCCGATCCCGGCTGAATCACAGGCGGTTGAGTTTCGCTCATGGGGGTCTCCATCATGAAGAATCGATCTCCGAAAGCGTAACGGCTCCCGCCCCTTGTGACCATCCGGGCTTATCCGCCCGGTTTTGCCTCATGCCGATATTCTGCTACCGGTCTCGGAACTGAAATTCATCATTCCGGGAGCGTTGTCAGACCATGCCCACCATTTACATGATCCGTCACGGGGAAGCCGCAGCAGGGTGGGGAGCCGATCTCGACCCCGGCCTTTCGGAAAAGGGGCGCGCGCAGGCGGAAGCCATTGCCCGGCAAGTCGAAGAACGCGTGGGTCGCAAGCTGCCGCTTCTGTCCTCGCCGCTTCGCCGCTGCCGCGAAACGTCCGTTCCGCTTGCCACGAAATGGAACACGGAACCGCGCATTGAAACGCGCGTCGCCGAAATCCCGTCTCCGGTTGAAGACCTGGAAAAGCGCGGCGCATGGCTTCTCCGCGTCATGTCCGGCACATGGGATGATGCGGCTCTGCCGGAAAACACGGGCAATGGTGCTGTCGATCTGCTGGGCTGGCGCAAATCGGTCGTGGATGCTCTGACGGAGCTGAAGGAAGACACCGTCATCTTCTCGCATTTCATCGCCATCAACGTCGCTGCCGGCTGGGCGACGGAAGACAACCGCCTCGTCACATTCCGTCCCGACAATTGCTCCCTCACTGTTTTCGAAACAGATGGAAGCGCATTGAAGCTGGTGGAGAAGGGCCGCGAGGCGGAAACGAAGGTCAACTAGGCCGCAGCGCGTGCGGGGTCGGGGAGGCGGATGCAGCTTCCGTTTTCCCGCCGCAATCGCATGGCTATGATGCGGCATGAAAATGCCGCCTGATTCTGTTGAACTGCTCACTGTCGCCGAGATGACGCGCGCCGATGCGATGACCATTGCGCGCGGCACAAGCGGAATCACGCTTATGGAGAATGCGGGGCGGGCCGTCGCTGAAGCGATCACAGCGCGCTTTCCGCAAGGCCCGGTCTCCGTGTTCTGCGGGCCGGGCAATAATGGCGGCGACGGATTTGTGATCGCACGCCTGCTGGCAGACCAGGGCTGGCCCGTCACGCTCTTTCTGCTGGGTGCGCGCGATGCGCTGAAAGGCGATGCGGCCCTCGCGGCGGATCGTTGGTCCGGTGCCGTTCACCCGCTGACGTCAGAGGCGGGCAGGGGCGCTTCGCTCATCGTTGATGCAATTTTTGGCGCTGGTCTTTCGCGCGATGTGGATGGCGTGGTCGCCGAACTCATCCAGCGCATCAACGAAGAGCGCGTACCTGTCGTCTCGGTTGACGTGCCAAGCGGCATCGATGGCGATAGCGGGCTTGTGCGCGGCATCGCCTTCGCGGCCGCGCTCACTGTCACCTTCTTCCGGGCCAAGCCGGGCCATGTGCTGTTGCCGGGCCGACTTTATGCAGGTGAGCTCAAAGTGGCCGATATCGGCATCGCAGAAAATGTGCTGACGGAAATTGCGCCCGAAGCCTTTCTCAACCAGCCCGCGCTCTGGTCCGCCTCCTTTCCGCGTCCGAGGCTCGACAGCCATAAATATACGCGCGGCCATGCGGTCGTCGTTTCCGGTGGCGCATCGCATACGGGCGCTGCGCGGCTCGGTGCGCGGGCGGCGCTGCGGGCGGGCGCGGGGCTTGTCACGGTTGCCTCGCCGCCCTCTGCGCTGCTCATCAACGCCTCGCACCTCACTTCCATCATGGTGCAGGTTTTCGATGGCGCGGATGACCTGACCGCCATTCTCGAAGACAAGCGCAAGAATGCGCTCCTTATCGGCCCCGGTGCCGGGGTCGGCCCAGCCACGCGCGAAAATGTGCTGGCGGCGCTTCTCTCCGGCACGGCCATCGTGCTGGACGCCGACGCGCTGACCTCTTTCGCGGAAATCCCGCGCGATCTCTTCGTTGCCATCAAGGGTTACTTTGCCGGCCCCGTCATCATGACACCGCATGAAGGCGAGTTTGCCCGGCTATTCCCGAAAATCGCCGCAGAAGGCGGCTCCAAGCCGGAGCGCGCTCGCAAGGCCGCGGCGGAAGCAGCCGCAACCATCATCCTCAAAGGGGCCGATACGGTGGTGGCCTCGCCGGAGGGAAGGGTGGCCATTGCACGGAATGCCGGGCCGGAACTTGCAACGGCAGGCTCCGGCGATGTGCTGGCGGGCATCGCGCTCGGCCTTCTCGCGCAGGGCATGCCCCCGTTCGAGGCTGCCGCTGCGGCTGTCTGGCTTCACGGGGAGGCGGGGCGCTGTTTCGGCCCCGGTCTCATCTCCGAGGATTTGCCGGAAATGCTGCCCGCCGTGCTCCGGGATTTGCTCCGCCGCATTTAAACGCAGTTGGGGCGGCAAAGGCGCGGCTTTTGCTGGCAATCCCCCCATGCCCTTGATATAGAGAGCGCCAAATTGGGGACCGGCTGGCCTTGGATGGGCCTCGCCAGAGCCCTTTTCGCGGGCGTGGCGGAATTGGTAGACGCGCTGGATTTAGGTTCCAGTGCCGCAAGGCGTGGGGGTTCAAATCCCTCCGCCCGCACCAGGCCGGAAGCCCGGCACACAAACGGATTGGACGATGCAGGTCACGGTTACAAACGCGGATGGACTGAAGCGCGAATTGAAGATTCAGGTTCCCGCTCAGGATCTCGAAAGCAAACTCGGCGCGAAGCTCGAAGAAATGAAGGGCCAGGTGCGCCTCAAGGGGTTCCGCCCCGGCAAGGTGCCGGTGAGCCATCTGCGCAAGACCTTCGGCAAGCAGATCATGGGCGAGGTCATTCAGGAGACTGTTGGCGAGTCGAGCCAGAAGGCCATCCAGGATGAGGCGCTGCGCCCGGCCTTCCAGCCTTCCATCGACCTCGAAGGCGAAATCCAGGATGTGATCGACGGCAAGGCCGACCTCACCTTCAAGGTGAGCTTCGAAGTAATCCCGTCCTTTGAAATTGCTGATTTTTCAAAGGTTACGCTGGAACGCCTCACGGCTGAGGTGAGCGATGCGGATGTCGATGAGGCGCTGAAGCGTCTCGCCGAGAACCAGAAGAACTTCGAGCCGCGCGCCGAGGGGGCGAAGGCCGAGAAGGGCGATCTTCTGACGCTCGATTTCGTCGGCAAGATCGACGGCGAAGCATTTGAAGGTGGCTCCGCAGAAGACGCTAACCTTGAAATCGGCTCGGGCCGCTTCATCCCCGGCTTCGAAGATCAGCTTGTCGGCGCCGCCGTTGGCGACGAGGTCGAAGTGAAGGTGACCTTCCCGGCCGATTACGGTGCGGAACATCTGGCCGGCAAGGACGCTGTCTTTGAGGTCAAGGTGAAGGAAGTGAAGGCCCCGGCAGAAGTGAAGGTGGATGACGAGTTCGCCAAGCGCTTCGGCATTGAAAGCCTTGAAAAGCTCCGTGAGGCGCTGACCGAACAGATGAAGAGCGACTTCGCCCGTATGTCGCGCCAGCATCTGAAGCGCGCCATGCTGGACAAGCTCGACGAACTTCATGACTTCGAACTGCCGCCGACCATGGTGGAGCAGGAGTTCAACCAGATCTGGCACCAGTTCGAGCATGAGCTGCAGCACCAGAACAAGACGCTTGCTGATCTGGACGAGCCGGAAGAGGAAGTCCGCGCCGAATACCGCAAGATTGCGGAACGTCGTGTGCGCCTCGGCCTCGTGCTGGCCGAAGTCGGTGAGAAGAACTCGATCACCGTGACGGAGCAGGAACTGAACCAGGCGCTGGCTGAGCGTGCCCGCCAGTTCCCCGGTCAGGAACGTCAGCTCTATCAGTTCTTCCAGCAGAACCCGCAGGCTATTCAGGAACTGCGCGCTCCGATCTTTGAAGACAAGGTGGTGGACTTCATCGCCGAACTGGCAACCGTGACCGACAAGGTGGTCAGCCGTGAAGAACTCTTCACGGACCCCGATGCCGATGAGCATGATCACGACCATCATCATCACCACGATCATGACCATGATCACGACCATGACCACGACCACGATCATGGCGACGAGAAGCCGAAGAAGGCCGCGCCCAAGAAGGCAGCAGCCAAGAAGAAGGAAGACTGAGCGGCGGATCTGCTTCAGACACACAAAAGGCCCGGCTGATCGCCGGGCCTTTTCCGTTTTCGGAGGGCAGGGATTGCGGCCTCCGTATGGCGATGCCGCGTCGCGGGGAAGGCACTGAAAAATATTTCGCGCGGCACAGAAACATGTTGCGCAGACTCAGCGATACCTATATCTCCGCGCATCACAAGACGCACAACGCACGTGCCGCTGGCCCATCGCAGGTTTATGCAACGACGGAAAGCGTCCTTTTTGGATCACGCCGGTTTCTGAAAGAGCCGGGTCTGAAAAAGGGTGTTTACGATGTTCGCTTCCGAGCCGGGCCGCCGTGCCCGTTCGCGCATTTCCACCAAATCCACCACCGCTTCCGTGTCGACCAGGAAGACCGTCGCTCGCCGCAAGCCGCGTCTGCGTCTTGTGCCGAAGGCAGCGGAGCTGCCGACAGAGCGCGGCGGCCTGCCGCCCAAGATCGCGCGATACCTTGCCACCGCAGAGATTCCCTCTCCCTGCCTTGTGGTCGATGTCGATATCGTCGCCCATAATTTCGAGGAGCTTGCCCGCTCGCTGCCCGACGCGCGTATCTATTACGCGGTGAAGGCAAACCCGGCGGATGAGATCATCGAGCGCCTTGCCGGGCTTGGCTCTTCCTTCGATACGGCCAGCATGGGCGAGATTGATCTCTGCCTTGCGCATGGCGTGTCGGCGGACCGGCTTTCCTTCGGCAATACCATCAAGAAGGAACGCGATATTGCGGATGCCTTTGCGAAGGGTGTGCGCCTCTATGCGTTCGACAGCGCGGCTGAACTGGAAAAGATCGCGCGCTCTGCGCCCGGCTCCAGGGTTTATTGCCGTGTACTGATGGAATGCGAAGGTGCGGAATGGCCGCTTTCGCGCAAGTTCGGCTGCGAACCTCAAATGGCCGTGGACCTGCTCGCGCAGGCAAAGGAACTGGGACTTGATGCCTATGGCGTCTCATTCCATGTCGGCTCGCAGCAGACAGACCTCACGCAATATGACAAGGCGTTGGCGCTTTCCTTGTCGCTTTTCGGCGCGCTGGAGGCGCGGGGCGTCACGCTGCGCATGGTCAATATGGGCGGCGGCTTCCCGTCGCGCTATCGCACCGACGTACCTTCGATTGCCGCCTATGGCGCGGCGATCCGCGAGGCGCTCGCGCGCCATTTCGGCGAGAACATGCCCGAAGTGATCGTGGAGCCGGGGCGCGGCGTGGTCGGCGATGCGGGCGTCATTCAGGCCGAAGTGGTGCTCGTTTCCGACAAGGGTGGCGACGATGCGCGACGATGGGTCTATCTCGACGCAGGCAAGTTCCACGGCCTCGCCGAGACGATGGATGAGGCGATCAAATACCGCCTGCTGACCTCGAAAGATGGCGGCGACACCTCGCCGGTCGTGCTTGCCGGCCCGACCTGCGACAGCGCCGACATTCTCTACGAGAAGACGGATTACCGCCTGCCGTCTGATCTGCAGGCAGGCGACAAGGTCTGGATTCTCGCCACGGGCGCCTACACGACCACCTATTCGGCGGTCTCCTTCAACGGCTTCCCGCCGCTCGCCAGCATCTGCATCTGATCGGGTTCAAGGGAGGGGGCAGGCCGCAAGGCTTGCCCCTTCCGCTACGGAATCAGCGGTTTTCGGCGGCATCCAGGTGGTGTGAAAAACCCTGCACAGCAGGGGGGCGAAATCTGGCGTTCCCGTCCCCATATAGCTTGCGCTAAGGTTCTGAACCGTCCATTTACCGATTCGGACTATTCAGTTTCATGCCGTTCTGCATGGGAGCACTATCGGTGCGCTCTTTGCAGGATAATGGCCCCCGCTGCTAAACAGGCTGGATCAGCCTCCAAAGTTCGATGCTCCAGGAGAGAAAATGAAAGACCCCATCGATACATACATGAACCTCGTGCCGATGGTCGTCGAGCAGACCAACCGGGGTGAGCGCGCTTATGACATTTTCTCGCGCCTGCTGAAGGAGCACATCATCTTTGTTGCCGGACCGATCGAAGACAGCATGGCAATGCTGGTGACGGCGCAGCTTCTCTTCCTCGAAGCGGAGAATCCGAAGAAGGAAATCTCCATGTACATCAACTCGCCGGGTGGCGTGGTGACATCGGGTCTTGCTATCTACGACACGATGCAACATATCCGCCCGCCGGTTGCGACGGTTTGCATGGGGCAGGCCGCCTCCATGGGGTCGCTACTTCTTGCCGCAGGCGAAAAAGGCATGCGCCATGCCCTGCCGAATGCGCGTATCATGGTTCACCAGCCTTCCGGGGGCTTCCAGGGGCAGGCGACCGATATTGAAATTCATGCACGCGAGACGATTGCGATTCGTGAGCGCCTGAACAATATCTATGTGAAGCACACCGGCCAGAGCCTCAAGGCGGTCGAGGAAGCGCTGGAGCGCGACAATTTCATGAGCCCGGAGCGGGCTCAGGAGTTCGGCATCATCGACCATGTAGGGGTCGCGCGGCCGACAGATACGACGAAGTAAGCCTGAAAATAGCTTCGTTTTGCATGTTTTCCGCGGACTATCGCGGTTTTACCCAAGCCGGTTTGCCGGCTTCCGGGCCTTGCGAACGCCGGGTTAACCTCCCGGCGGAAGCGAGGGCCGGGGGGCTCCGGGTAATGAAATGTTGATCCCCCGCCGGATAACATGCTCGTATGGATGCTGAGTAAGCAGGTCTGGATCTGCGTTTTCGGAACCCCATTTGTGAATGAACAAAGGGGCTCCTTGATCGGGCTCTGGAAGGCAGGCACGGTTTTGGTGCATTGATCCTGATGAGCAGGATAAGGCCCGTGGGTGACTAAGGAGTTCTTATGAGTAAGGTGAGCGGCGGCGACTCCAAGAACACGCTCTACTGTTCCTTTTGCGGCAAAAGCCAGCATGAGGTCAGGAAGCTGATTGCCGGGCCGACCGTCTTTATCTGCGACGAATGTGTCGAACTCTGCATGGACATCATTCGCGAGGAAAACAAATCCTCGCTGGTGAAGTCGCGTGACGGCGTTCCCTCGCCGCAGGAAATCTGCGCGGTTCTTGATGACTATGTGATCGGGCAGAAGCATGCCAAGCGCGTGCTCTCCGTGGCCGTTCACAACCACTACAAGCGCCTGAACCACGCTGCAAAGAACAATGATGTCGAACTGGCGAAGTCGAACATCCTGCTGATCGGCCCCACGGGTTGCGGCAAGACGCTACTTGCGCAGACGCTGGCGCGCATCCTCGATGTGCCCTTCACCATGGCCGACGCGACCACGCTGACGGAAGCGGGCTATGTGGGCGAGGATGTGGAGAACATCATTCTCAAGCTGCTTCAGGCCGCCGACTACAATGTCGAACGCGCGCAGCGCGGCATCGTCTATATCGACGAAGTGGACAAGATCAGCCGCAAGTCCGACAATCCGTCCATCACGCGCGACGTGTCGGGCGAAGGCGTGCAGCAGGCCTTGCTGAAGATCATGGAAGGCACCGTTGCCTCCGTGCCGCCGCAGGGCGGCCGCAAGCACCCGCAGCAGGAGTTCCTGCAGGTGGACACGACGAACATCCTGTTCATCTGTGGCGGCGCCTTTGCGGGCCTTGAAAAGATCATCAGCCAGCGCGGCAAGGGTGCGGGCATCGGCTTTGGCGCGAAAGTGCAGGATGTCGAAGATCGCCGCACAGGTGACGTGCTGAAGGATCTCGAGCCGGAAGACCTGCTCAAATTCGGCCTCATTCCCGAATTTGTCGGTCGTATGCCGGTCCTCGCGACGCTGGAAGATCTGGATGAGGAAGCGCTCGTCACGATCCTCACCCAGCCGAAGAACGCGCTGGTGAAGCAGTATGAACGCCTCTTCGAAATGGAGAATGTGAGACTCACCTTCTCCGACGAGGCCCTGCGTGCCGTCGCCCGCAAGGCGATCGAGCGCAAGACCGGCGCACGCGGCCTGCGCTCTATTCTGGAAGCGATCCTGCTCGATACGATGTTCGACCTGCCGACGCTGGAGGGCGTCGAGGAGGTGGTCATCAGCGGCGAGGTTGTCGAAGGCAAGGCGCGCCCGCTCTACATCTATGCCGAAAGGCAGGGGGATGTGGGCACCTCCGCCTGAGGTTGACGCAGCGGCATAGCGCCGAAAAGCGACATTTTGTGACACAGAAGGTGGCCTTGAAAGCGTGAGCGTTCGAGGCCATTTTCTTTTCAACAGGGCTGCCCGTCAGGCACCAGATCCCCGGAACAGGAAGTTCCCGGTGGATAACCGTCCAAAGTCGCTGCGATACGCGCCCGGCTTCCCCGAATCCCGCTATTCTGGACGGACATGCGGCAAATCAGCATTCGTTCAGATTCGAATGGTAGGCTGGTTCTCGCGACGGGCGGCAGGCATTTGTAACGCAGGTATGTGAGCATGACAGACAAGGACGAAAACAGACAGGCAGAAGGCCAGGGCAAGGGCGAGGTGCTCGTGCTCCCGGTTCTCCCGCTCCGCGACATTGTCGTTTTCCCGCACATGATCGTGCCGCTCTTCGTCGGTCGCGAAAAGTCGGTGCAGGCGCTCGAAAATGTGATGCAGGACGACAAGCAGATCATGCTCGTCGCCCAGAAGAATGCCGCCGACGATAATCCGGAGACGGATGAAATCTACGAGATCGGCACCATCGGTACCGTGCTTCAGCTCCTGAAGCTCCCCGACAACACCGTCAAGGTGCTGGTCGAGGGTGTGCGCCGGGCGCGCGTGAAGCATTATACGGGCAATCAGGCCTTCTTCGAAGCTGAGGTCGAACCCATCGCGGAAGATACGGGCGACAGCGAGCAGCTTGAAGGCCTGGCGCGGTCGGTCATCTCGCAGTTCGAAGGCTATGTGAAGCTGAACAAGAAGGTGCCGCCGGAAGTGCTCGGCTCGATCGGTCAGATCGAGGATCCGGCAAAGCTTGCGGACACCGTTGCGAGCCACATCAACATCAAGATCCCCGAGAAGCAGGAGCTTCTCGAAATGGCGTCGGTCGCAGAGCGGCTGGAGCGCGTTTACTCCCTGATGGAAGGCGAGATCAGCGTCCTTCAGGTGGAAAAGCGCATCCGCTCGCGCGTGAAGCGCCAGATGGAGAAGACGCAGCGCGAGTACTATCTGAACGAGCAGCTCAAGGCCATTCAGAAGGAACTTGGCGACGGCGAAGAGGGCAAGGACGAGATGCGCGAGCTGGAAGAGCGCATCCAGAAGACCAAGCTCTCCAAGGAAGCCCATGAAAAGGCCATGGCCGAGCTGAAGAAGCTCAAGCAGATGAGTCCCATGTCAGCCGAAGCCACGGTCGTGCGCAACTATCTCGACTGGCTGCTCTCCGTGCCGTGGAAGACGCGCAGCCGCGTCAAGAAGGATCTCGCTCATGCGCAGAAGATCCTCGACGCGGATCACTACGGCCTCGACAAGGTCAAGGAACGCATCCTTGAGTACCTTGCCGTGCAGAGCAGGTCCAACAAGCTGAAGGGCCCGATCCTCTGCCTCGTCGGCCCGCCCGGCGTCGGCAAGACCTCGCTCGGCAAGTCGATTGCGAAGGCGACGGGACGCGACTTCGTGCGCATGTCGCTTGGCGGCGTTCGCGACGAAGCGGAAATCCGTGGTCACCGCCGCACCTATATCGGCTCGATGCCCGGCAAGGTCATCCAGTCGATGAAGAAGGTGAAGCACACGAACCCGCTCTTCCTGCTCGACGAGATCGACAAGATGGGCTCGGATTTCCGTGGCGATCCGTCAGCGGCATTGCTTGAGGTGCTTGATCCCGAGCAGAACGACTCTTTCGCGGATCACTATCTCGAAGTCGATTACGACCTCTCCGACGTCATGTTCGTGACGACGGCGAACACGCTCAACATTCCCGAGCCGCTGCTGGACCGGATGGAGATCATCCGCATTGCCGGCTACACGGAAGACGAGAAGGTCGAAATCAGCCGCCGCCATCTGATCGACAAGGCGATCGAGGCGCATGGTCTGCGCAAGGGTGAGTGGTCCATTGATGATGAGGCGCTGCGCCACCTCATTCGCGTTTACACGCGTGAGGCAGGTGTCCGAAACCTTGAGCGGGAACTGAACAATCTCGCGCGCAAGGCGGTGAAGGAAATCCTCACCAACCCGGACAAGAAGTCGGTCGCTCTCACTATCGACAACATCGCCGATTATGCGGGCGTTCCGAAGTACCGCTATGGCGAGGCTGAAGGCGAAGACCAGGTCGGCATCGTGACGGGCCTCGCCTGGACGGAAGTCGGCGGCGAGTTGCTCACCATTGAAGGCGTCATGATGCCCGGCAAGGGCCGCATGACAGTCACGGGCAACCTGCGCGATGTGATGAAGGAGTCGATCTCGGCGGCCAATTCCTATGTCCGCTCGCGGGCGACCCGCTTCGGCATTGAGCCTCCGCTCTTCGACCGACGTGACATTCACGTTCACGTTCCCGAAGGGGCGACCCCGAAGGATGGTCCTTCGGCGGGCACGGCCATGACGACCGCCATCGTCTCGGTGATGACCGGCATCCCTGTCCGCAAGGATGTCGCCATGACTGGCGAGATGACGCTGCGCGGCCGCGTGCTGCCCATTGGCGGGTTGAAGGAAAAGCTCCTCGCGGCGCTGCGCGGTGGCATCAAGAAGGTGCTGATCCCGCAGGATAACGCCAAGGATCTGGCCGACATCCCGGACAATGTGAAGAACGCGCTGGAAATCGTGCCTGTGAACACCATCGATGAAGTGCTCAAGAATGCGCTGACCCGCATGCCTGAGCCGATTGAATGGGATGAAGAGGCATGGCTCGCGGAGCAGGCGGGGAAGAAGGCCCCGGACGCGCCTGAGCAGATTATGGCGCATTAAAACCGGCGCCGGATCGCATAAAAGCGGCAAACAACAAGCGGGAGCCTTCGGGCTCCCGTTTTTATTTCCGAAAATCTCGGATTTTCCGCAGAAATCCTGCGATTTTACTTTGACCCCCTTCTTGGGCGACGGGTAGAGTCCCGAGTCTTAGGGGAATGTTTGATTCCCGCCATCGCATCTGGAGAGGGGCCTCACCGTGAACAAGAATGACCTGATTGCAGAAGTGGCCGACCGGAGCGGTCTGTCGAAGGCCGATGCGACCAAGGCCGTCGATTATGTCTTCGATATCATCACGGAAACGCTGAAGAAGGGCGAGGAAGTCCGCCTCGTCGGTTTTGGCACGTTCAACGTTTCGAGCCGCGCAGCGACCGAGGGCCGCAACCCGCGCACTGGCGAGACAATCCAAATCCCGGCATCGAAGCAGCCGAAGTTCAAGGCCGGCAAGGGGCTGAAGGACGCCGTGAACGGCTGATAGCCGGGTGGCGCGTCAGCGCCGCTGCATGATTTGACGGGGCCGGTCGCCGCTGGGCGTTCCGGCCTTTGTCTTTTGGGTAGCCCTGTGGGCCCCGAAGCGCGGGTCAGCCTGGCTCCTTCGCGCCGCCATGGCTGTCGGCCCCGTGCTCGTCTGCTGCGCGCGGATCGAGTTCTGTCGGCATGACCTGGCCCTGCGCCACGGGCACGGCCACGAAGTCTGCCCGCTGCTCCTCGGGAAGCGCGGGCGTGGTGGCGATCCGGAATATGGTGAAAGTCGCATAGACCAGATGCACGATCGCCGTGAAAACGAAGATCGACGACATGCCGAAGGCAGGCACGCTGAGTGAGGCTGCAGTCGGGCCGATGATCGACCCTACCGAATAGACAATCAGAAGCCCGCCCGAAATCGAGACAAAACTCTCGCTCTGGCCGTGATCGTTCATATGGGCGACTACGACCGAATAGAGGGTGAGGCCCGAAATACCGAAGAAAAAGCCCGCAGCGAGAAGGGCGGTCGTGCTGCCGCTGCTGCCAGCCAGAACCAGCGCCAGCTCGCCCAGCATCGCGCCGAGGCTGAGCGCGACGATGACGCGCCGCCGATCCATCCGGTCGGAGATACGGCCAATAGGCCATTGCGCCAGCGCGCCGCCGAGAATGCCGGCCGACATGAAAATGGCGACGCCGCCTGTATCCATGCCGCTCTCGCTCGCATAGAGCGGTGCAAGCGTCCAGAAAGGCGCATTCGCAAGGCCGACAGCGAAGGAACCGACCAGCCCCACGGGCGAAAGCCGGTAAAGCGCCCTGATGTCGATTCGCGTGCTCTGGATCGGCAGGGGCTGTACCGAGGTCGTCATCGCCACAGGCACGAGCGCCACCGAAGTGAGGATCGAGCAAATCGCAAAAAGCACGAAGCCCGCCGGATCAGCCGCATTGAGCAGGAACTGGCCGAGCGTCAGCGCGGAAAAGTTGACGATCAGATAAGCGGAAAAGAGCCTGCCGCGTGTCTCATTAGTGGAGCGTTCATTGAGCCAGCTCTCGATCACCATATAGAGCCCGGCAAAGCAGAAGCCCGTGAGCACGCGCATGCAGGACCAGAGAATCGGATCAGAGGACAGTGCGTGAATGAGAGGCGCTGCCGCTGCCATTCCGCAAAAGGTAGCAAAACTGCGGATATGGCCTGCTCGCCGCACGAGATAGGGCGTCGCCACGCAGCCGCACAGAAAGCCCGCGAAATAGACACTGCCGATAACGCCGATGGTGGAAGGAAGGAATCCCTCAATCCCTGCGCGAATCGGAATGAGCGTGCCCAGCATCCCGTTGCCAACAAGCAGGATGGCCGTCGCAAGCAGCAACGAAAAGACGGGTGCGAGAGTGCGGGACAATGAAACACCCGATCTGTGGTGGAGGGCAGGAGCGGCTCCCGCCAGTTTGCGGTTTTGCAGGCTCAATGCAATGGCCGGGTTTGGGTTCCGTTTGCATTGAAATGCTTCATCCGCTAGGAGTGACGCGCACTTGGCAGGGCGGTTAGCTCAGTTGGTAGAGCATCTCGTTTACACCGAGAGGGTCGGCAGTTCGAGCCTGTCACCGCCCACCAGGCGCGCGCCGCAAGGCGCAAACATATTCCCTGGGTTGAGGTACCCGCTAACTGCTTGACAGAGCGCATACCTTGGCTTACGAACCGCCCACCTTCAGACGGTGCGGCCGTCGGTAAGGGGGTGTAGCTCAGTTGGTTAGAGCGCCGGCCTGTCACGCCGGAGGCCGCGGGTTCGAGTCCCGTCACTCCCGCCACTTTATCCCGAGATCAAAGGCCATGACCCGCGCGCTGCGCGCACCGGATTTAGGGTAGAGCGCCTTATTCGGAACGTCTCGCAACAGCAAATAAATCAATAGCTTTTCGCCTGCGAACAAATGGCGGCGAGCGTTTGATTTTGCAGATACGAGGTCTATACTGCGCGCCGAATTGGGAGGCCGATTTGCGGATGATCCTTCATCCGGTCTGCGCAACGGCGCGAAGGTTGTGGCAGCCCTTTTCCGGCGCGTCTTGCACCGGGACCTTGTGAGGACGATTCGATGGAAGACCTGCTGCTTGAGTACCTGCCCATCCTGATTTTCATGGGCTTGTCTCTCATTGTGGGTCTCGCGCTTTTGGTTGCGCCCTTCATCGTCGCGCCGAGCAAGCCCGATCCCGAAAAGCTCACCGCCTATGAGTGCGGTTTTGAAGCCTTCGACGATGCGCGCATGAAGTTCGACGTGAAGTATTATCTCGTCGCGATTCTGTTCATTATTTTCGATCTTGAAGTCGCCTTCCTGTTCCCTTGGGCCGTCGCGCTTGGTGATGTCGGAATGTTCGGTTTCTGGTCGATGGTCGTGTTCCTCGGTGTGCTCACGATCGGCTTCACCTATGAGTGGCGGAAGGGTGCTCTGGAATGGGAGTAACAAATCCAGACAAGGTAATTTCCAACACGCCGGGCGTCGTCAGCAGCGAGACGTCGATTCCCGCGTGGCAGGAAGATTCGTTTTTCCGTCAGGCTTCCGACGAGCTTGCCGACAAGGGCTTTGTGCTGACGACGGTGGAAGACCTTATCACCTGGTCGCGCACCGGCTCGCTCATGTGGATGACGTTCGGCCTTGCCTGCTGCGCGGTCGAAATGATGCAGACTTCCATGCCGCGCTATGATGCCGAGCGTTTCGGCGTTGCGCCCCGCGCGAGCCCCCGCCAGTCCGACGTGATGATCGTCGCCGGCACGCTGACCAACAAGATGGCGCCCGCGCTCCGCAAGGTCTATGACCAGATGCCTGAGCCGCGCTATGTCATCTCCATGGGCTCCTGCGCCAATGGCGGTGGCTATTACCACTATTCCTATTCCGTGGTACGTGGCTGCGACCGGATCGTTCCGGTCGATGTCTATATCCCGGGATGCCCCCCCACAGCCGAGGCATTGCTCTATGGCATCCTCGCGCTGCAAAAGAAGATTCGCCGGACGGGTACGCTCGACCGCTGAGTTCATGAAAAGGCCCCCTGCCGCACCATTCAGGAATGCGGCCCAAGACGAGTTTCGAGACCGTACCGATGGACGAAAGTCTGAGAGAACTTGGCGAGCACGTTTCGGCAGCGCTTGAAGATTCAGTGCTGGGCTTTGAGGTCGCCTATGGTGAGCTCACCGTCACCGCACAGGCGCAGGCGATTGTGCGCGTTCTGAAGTTCCTGCGCGACGATCCGGCCTGCCGCTTCTCCACGCTGATCGACATTACGGCAGTGGACTATCCCGGCCGCGCGCTTCGTTTCGATGTCGTCTATCACATGCTCTCCATGTATCAGAACGCGCGTATCCGTGTGCGAGTGCAGACGGATGAGGAAACGCAGGTGCCGAGCGCGGTCCCGGTTTTCCCCGGCGCTAACTGGTATGAGCGTGAAGTCTTCGACATGTATGGCGTGCTGTTCTCCGGCCATCCTGATCTTCGCCGCATCCTCACCGACTACGGTTTCAATGGTTATCCGCTGCGCAAGGATTTCCCGCTCACCGGTTATGTCGAGGTGCGCTACGACGACAGCGAAAAGCGCGTTGTCTATGAGCCGGTGAAGCTGGTGCAGGAATTCCGTAACTTTGATTTCATGAGCCCCTGGGAAGGCGTCGAATATCTGCTTCCCGGCGACGAAAAGGCGGAGGGTTGAGGCAATGGCCGAACAGGAACTCCGCAACTACCATCTGAACTTCGGTCCGCAGCATCCGGCGGCGCATGGCGTGCTGCGTCTCGTGCTTGAACTGAATGGCGAAGTTGTTGAGCGTGTCGATCCGCATATCGGCCTGCTTCATCGCGGCACCGAAAAGCTGATCGAGCACAAGACCTATCTTCAGGCGACGCCCTATTTTGATCGTCTCGACTATGTGGCGCCGATGAATCAGGAGCACGCCTTTGTGCTCGCAGCCGAAAAGCTGCTCGGCCTCGAAGTGCCGCGCCGTGGGCAATATATCCGCGTTCTCTATTCCGAGATCGGCCGCATCCTCGCGCATATGCTGAACGTCACGACGCAGGCGCTGGACGTTGGCGCGCTGACCCCGCCGCTCTGGGGCTTCGAAGAGCGCGAAAAGCTCATGATCTTCTATGAGCGCGCATCGGGCGCGCGCATGCATGCCAACTATTTCCGCGTTGGCGGCGTGAATCGCGATCTGCCGCCGCAGCTCCTCGAAGACATCTATAATTTCTGCGATCCCTGCGCGCAGGTGCTGGATGATCTGGAAGGGCTGCTGACGGATAACCGCATCTTCAAGCAGCGCAATGTCGATATCGGCGTTGTCAGCCAGCAGGAAGCACTCGACTGGGGCTTCACCGGCGTGATGGTGCGCGGCTCGGGCATGGCCTGGGATCTGCGCCGCTCGCAGCCTTATGAAGTCTATTCCGAACTCGATTTCGACATTCCTGTCGGCAAGAATGGTGACTGCTACGACCGTTACCTCATTCGCATGGAAGAGATGCGCCAGTCGCTGCGCATCATGAAGCAGTGCATCGAGAAAATGCCGGACGGGCCCGTGCGTTCGGAGGACGGCAAGGTCGTGCCGCCGTCCCGCGCCGAGATGAAGCGTTCCATGGAAGCGCTCATCCATCACTTCAAACTTTACACCGAGGGTTATCACGTGCCTGCGGGCGAGGTTTATGCCGCCGTTGAAGCGCCCAAGGGCGAGTTCGGCGTTTACCTCGTGTCGGATGGCAGCAACAAGCCCTACAAGTGCAAGATCCGCGCGCCGGGCTATGCCCATCTGCAGGCGATGGATCATCTCTGCAAGGGGCACATGCTCGCCGACGTGGCGGCCATCCTCGGTTCCATCGATATCGTGTTCGGAGAGGTGGACCGGTGAGTGTCAGGCGTCTCGATCCCAATCAGCCCGAGAGCTTCGCCTTCACGGCGGAAAATCTCGAATGGGCGAAGAAGCAGATTGCGAAATATCCGGAAGGTAAACAGGCTTCCGCGATCATCCCGCTTTTCTGGCGCGCACAGGAGCAGCATGGCGGCTGGCTGCCGGAACCGGCGATCCGTTATGTCGCCGAAATGCTCGGCATGAACTATATCCGCGCGCTCGAAGTGGCGACCTTCTACACCATGTTCCGTCTCTCGCCGGTTGGTGAGCATTTCGTGCAGCTTTGCGGCACGACGCCGTGCTGGCTGCGCGGTGCGGATGAGCTGAAGGAAGTCTGCCGCCGCGAGATCGGGCCGGAAGGGGTGGTGAGCGAGGACGGCAAGATGTCCTGGCTCGAAGTTGAATGTCTGGGCGCCTGTGTCAACGCGCCGATGGTGCAGATCAACAACGACTATTACGAAGATCTCGACACCGCCTCTTTTGAGAAGGTGCTGAAGGATCTGCGCGCGGGCAAGGAAGTGAAACCCGGTCCGCAGAATGGGCGCATTTCTTCCGAGCCGCTTGGCGGACCGACGAGCCTGACATCGGCGAACCAGTCGGAGACGGGTGGGGGTAATTGATGCTTCAGGACAAGGATCGTATTTTCACCAATCTCTACGGGCTTCAGGATTGGCGGCTTGAAGCCGCAAGGAAGCGTGGCGACTGGGATGGCACGGCGGCGATCATCGCCAAGGGCCGTGACTGGATTCTCGAAGAGATGAAGAAGTCCGGTCTGCGCGGCCGTGGCGGCGCGGGCTTCCCGACTGGCCTCAAATGGTCCTTCATGCCGAAGGAGTCTGATGGCCGCCCGCATTACCTCGTCGTCAATGCGGACGAGTCCGAACCCGGCACCTGCAAGGACCGTGACATCATGCGTCACGATCCGCAGAAGCTGATCGAAGGCTGCCTGATCGCGGGCTTCGCGATGGGCGCCAATACCGGCTACATCTATGTCCGTGGCGAATTCATTCGCGAGCGCGAGCAGTTGCAGGCCGCGATTGATGAAGCCTATGAAGCAGGCCTCCTCGGTGCGAATGCGGCAGGCTCCGGCTGGGACTTCGATCTTTATGTGCATCACGGTGCCGGCGCCTATATCTGCGGCGAAGAAACGGCGCTGCTCGAAAGCCTTGAAGGCAAGAAGGGCATGCCGCGCCTGAAGCCGCCATTCCCCGCGAATGTCGGCCTCTATGGCGCGCCCACGACCGTCAATAATGTCGAATCCATTGCCGTTGCGCCCACCATTCTGCGGCGCGGTGCATCATGGTTCGCGGGCCTTGGCCGTCCGAACAACACGGGCACCAAGCTCTTCTGCATTTCGGGCCATGTGAACAACCCGTGCAACGTGGAAGAAGAGATGGGCATTCCGCTGCGCGAGCTTCTTGAGAAGCATGCGGGCGGTGTGCGCGGCGGCTGGGACAACCTCCTTGCGGTGATCCCCGGCGGTTCATCGGTGCCGCTCATTCCGAAGTCGATCTGCGACGATGTGTTGATGGATTTCGACTCGCTGAAGGCAGTGCAGACGGGCCTTGGCACGGCGGCCGTCATCGTCATGGACAAGTCCACCGACATCATCAAGGCAATCGCGCGCCTTTCCGCTTTCTACAAGCATGAAAGCTGCGGCCAATGCACGCCCTGTCGTGAAGGCACGGGCTGGATGTGGCGCGTCATGGAACGTCTGGTCACAGGCGAGGCAGAGGTCGAGGAAATCGACATGCTGCTTGATGTGACGAAGCGCGTCGAAGGGCACACGATCTGCGCCCTTGGCGACGCGGCGGCCTGGCCCGTGCAGGGTCTCATCCGCCATTTCCGGGGTACGATTGAAGACCGCATCGCCGCCAAGCGCGGTGGTGTGGCAAGGGCGGCGGAGTAGGTCATGCCGAAACTTATCGTCGACGGCATTGAGGTCGAGGTCGCAAACGGCGCCACTCTGCTGCAGGCCTGCGAGGCAGCCGGCGCGGAAATCCCGCGCTTCTGCTATCACGAGCGCCTCTCCATCGCAGGCAACTGCCGCATGTGCCTTGTCGAGCTTGAGAAGTCACCAAAGCCGGTGGCTTCCTGCGCCATGCCTGCTGCGGATGGCATGGTCGTCCATACACGCACCGAGCAGGTGAAGCGCGCGCGTGAAGGCGTGATGGAGTTCCTGCTCATCAACCATCCGCTTGATTGCCCGATCTGCGACCAGGGTGGCGAATGCGACCTGCAGGATCAGGCGATGGCCTATGGCGTTGATGGCTCGCGCTTCGTCGAGAACAAGCGCGCGGTCGAAGACAAATATATGGGCCCGCTCGTGAAGACGGTGATGACGCGCTGCATCCATTGCACGCGCTGCGTCCGCTTCTCGCAGGAAGTGGCCGGTGTACCTGAACTCGGCGCGATCGGTCGCGGCGAGGATATGGAAATCACCACCTATCTCGAGCACGCGCTCACCTCGGAACTGTCGGCCAATGTGGTCGATCTCTGCCCGGTCGGCGCGCTCACTTTCCGTCCCTTTGCCTATACGGCGCGCCCGTGGGAATTGCGGAAGACGGAAACCATCGACGTGATGGATGCAGTCGGCTCCAATATCCGCGTTGATGCGCGTGGCGCAGAAGTCATGCGCATCCTTCCGCGCCTCAATGAAGAGGTGAATGAGGAATGGATTTCGGACAAGACGCGCTTTGTCTGGGACGGCCTCAAGACGCAGCGCCTCGACACGCCTTATGTCCGTGAGAATGGCCGCCTGCGCGCTGCCACATGGGATGAAGCCTTCACCGCCATCGCCGCGCGGCTCAAAGGTGCCGATGGCAAGAGCATCGCTGCCATTGCCGGCGATCTCGCCTGCACTGAATCCATGAAGGCTCTGAAAGACCTCATGGCGTCGCTCGGTTCGCCGAACATTGATTGCCGCGCGGATGGCGCGAAACTCGATGCAACGCATCGCGCGAGCTATCTCTTCAATTCAACCATCGCCGGGATTGAAGAAGCGGATGCAATCCTGCTCATCGGCACGAACCCGCGCCTCGAAGCGCCGATCATCAATGCGCGCATCCTGAAGCGGTCGCGCGCTGGTGGCCTGCGTGTCGGCCTCATCGGTCCGCGCGCCGATCTCACCTATGATTATGACTATCTCGGCGCCGGTCCGCAGTCGCTGAAAGAACTTGGCGACTTCGCCGACGTGCTGAAAAACGCATCGCGCCCGATGATCGTGGTCGGGCAGGGCGCGCTCACCCGCAAGGATGGCGCTGCCGTTCTCGCCGAAGCACTGGCGCTCGCAAAATCGGTTGGCGCTGTCACGGGCGAGTGGAACGGCTTCAACGTGCTCCACACGGCAGCCGCGCGTGTCGGCGGCCTCGATCTCGGCCTCGTGCCGGGCGAGGGCGGCCGCGATGTCGAGGGCATTCTCGACGGCGCATCATCCGGCGAGATCAGCTTCGTCTATCTGCTCGGCGCAGATGAGGTCGACATGTCGCGCCTCGGCTCTGCGTTTGTCGTCTATCAGGGCACGCATGGCGATGCCGGTGCGCACCGTGCTGACGTCATCCTGCCGGGTGCCGCCTACACTGAAAAGAACGCAACCTGGGTGAACACGGAAGGCCGTGTGCAACTCGGCCGCCGCGCCGTCTTCCCGCCGGGCGATGCTCGCGAAGACTGGACGATCCTGCGGGCGCTTTCCGGCGTGCTGGGACAGCCGCTGCCTTATGACGATCTCTCGGCGCTCCGCGCGGCGATGGAGGCGGATGCGCCTCACTTCGCCGAAGTGGATCATGTCGTGCCGGCCGGCGCCTTGCCGGAACTCGCTTCCGGCGAGCTTGATGCGACGGCATTCGAAACGCCGGTGAAGGATTTCTACATGACCAATCCGATCGCTCGCGCCAGCGCGGTGATGGCGCAATGCGCCGCAGCCCGCGCTGCAGTGCGCGCGCAGGCGGCGGAATGAGGGTGGGCTGCAGCCAATGACGGATTTTCTCGTTGGATATGGAATACCGCTGGCGATCATCGTCGCGCAGTCGCTTGCCCTTATCGTCGCGATCCTGCTGGTAACGGCTTATGTGTTGCTCGCTGACCGCAAGATCTGGGCGGCGGTACAGCTTCGTCGCGGCCCGAACGTGGTTGGCGCTTTCGGCCTGCTGCAATCCTTCGCTGACCTGTTGAAGTTCGTCTTCAAGGAAATCGTCATTCCGGCGGGCGCCAACAAGGGCGTTTTCCTGCTCGCGCCGCTGGTCACCGTGACGCTCGCCCTGGCAGGCTGGGCCGTGGTGCCGCTTGATGCGAAGATGGTCATCTCCGACATCAATGTCGGCGTCCTCTATATCTTCGCCATCTCCTCGCTTGGTGTGTACGGCACCATCATGGCGGGCTGGGCGTCAAACTCGAAATACCCGTTCCTCTCCGCGCTGCGCGCTGCCGCGCAGATGGTGTCGTATGAAGTCTCCATCGGCTTCGTCATCGTTTGCGTGTTGATGACGGCGGGCTCGCTCAATCTGTCGGCCATCGTCGAAGCGCAGAAGACGGTCTGGTTCTTCATCCCGCACCTGCCGATGTTCGTGATCTTCTTCGTCTCGGCGCTTGCGGAAACGAACCGCCCGCCCTTTGACCTTGCCGAAGCAGAGTCGGAACTCGTCGCCGGTTTCATGGTCGAGTACTCCTCCACTTCCTACATGATGTTCATGCTGGGTGAGTATGTTGCCATCCTGCTTATGTGCGCGATGACGACGATCTTCTTCCTTGGTGGGTGGCTGCCGCCTTTCGACATCGCACCGTTCAATATGGTGCCGGGCGTCATCTGGTTCCTGCTGAAGGTTCTGTTCGTCTTCTTCCTGTTCGCCATGGCAAAGGCCATCGTGCCGCGCTATCGCTACGACCAGCTGATGCGTCTTGGCTGGAAGGTATTTCTGCCGATCTCGATCTTCTGGGTTCTGCTCACTGCGGGCGTGCTGGTCGGCTTCGATCTGCTGCCGAACAACTGAGGGCAGGGCAATGATGTTTATTAACGGAAAGGACTGAGGAAATGGCCTGGCTGGATCAGTCGGTGCGGTCGCTCTTCCTCACCGAGTTCATTTCGAGCTTCATTCTCGCAATGCGGTATTTCTTCAAGCCGAAGGCGACGTTGAATTACCCGTTCGAGAAGGGCCCGCTTTCGCCCCGCTTCCGCGGCGAACATGCGCTGCGCCGCTATCCGAACGGCGAAGAGCGCTGCATCGCCTGCAAGCTCTGCGAAGCGGTGTGCCCGGCGCTCGCCATCACCATCGAAGCAGGCCCGCGCCGCAATGATGGCACGCGCCGCACCACGCGCTACGACATCGACATGACGAAATGCATCTATTGCGGGCTTTGTCAGGAAGCATGCCCCGTGGATGCAATTGTTGAAGGTCCGAACTTCGAATTTGCGACCGAGACGCGCGAAGAACTGATGTACGACAAGAACCGGCTGCTCGCGAATGGCGACCGGTGGGAACGCGAGATCGCGAAGAACATCGCGCTCGACGCGCCCTACCGCTGACAGGCTCCAAACGAGGGACGGACGAGGAACCACATGATTGCCACCGCCATCGCGTTTTATCTCTTCGCGGCGATAACTGTCGCTGCGGGGTTTATGGTCATTGCGGCGCGCAACCCCGTGCACTCCGTGCTGTTTCTGATCCTCGCCTTCTTCAACTCGGCGGCGCTCTTCGTGCTGCTGGGGGCTGAGTTTGTCGCCTTCATCCTTGTCATCATCTATGTGGGCGCGGTCGCCGTGCTCTTCCTCTTCGTGGTGATGATGCTGGACATCGACTTCGCGGAGCTTCGTCAGGGCTTCCTGCAATATCTGCCGATCGGCGCGCTGGTCGGTTTCATCCTGCTGATCGAATTGCTGCTCGTCGTCGGGGCCTGGTTCATTGCGCCGGAAGCGACAGGCGTTCTCGGTGCGCCCGCGCCGGCCTTCTCCGAGGTCCACAATACCAAGGCGCTCGGGCAGATCATCTACACGCAGTATGTCTATCTCTTCCAGGCTGCGGGCATGGTGCTCCTTGTCGCCATGATCGGCGCCATCGTGCTCACGCTGCGCCACAATCCGAACGTCAAGCGTCAGGTGATCCGTAATCAGGTCGCGCGCAAACGCGAGGATGCGATCGAGATGAAAAAGGTTGAGCCCGGTCAGGGGCTCTGAAACAGGTTTCGGGCGGCGTGACGCAAGCGCCGCCTAAAAAATGAAGGGAACTGGCCCCCGATCAATGGGAAGGGGCGGGAGACAATGATGGCAATCGGCCTCGCACACTATCTCACGGTCGCAGCGATACTGTTCACGTTAGGTGTCTTCGGCATCTTCCTGAACAGGAAGAACGTGATCATCATTCTGATGTCGATCGAGTTGATACTGCTCTCGGTCAACATCAACCTCGTTGCGTTCTCCGCGCATCTGGGTGATCTCGTAGGGCAGGTCTTTGCGCTCTTCGTGCTGACCGTGGCCGCCGCTGAGGCTGCAATCGGTCTTGCCATTCTGGTCGTCTTCTTCCGCAACCGCGGCTCCATCGCGGTTGAGGATGTCAACATGATGAAGGGGTAAGGGGGCATGTATTCGGCAATCGTCTTCCTGCCGCTCATCGGTTTTCTGGTCGCGGGCATTTTCGGGCGGGTGATCGGGGCGCGCGCATCGCAGCTCATCACATCGGGCCTGCTTGTCGCCTCGGCGTTGCTTTCCGTCATGGCGCTGGTCTCTGTCGGCCTTCAAGGGGAGACGGAGCGTGTTCAGGTTCTCACCTGGATCGACTCCGGCACCTTCGAGGCTGACTGGCGCTTGCGCATCGACACGCTGACGGCGGTGATGCTCGTCGTCGTCACCTCCGTATCGGCGCTCGTGCACATCTATTCGATTGGCTATATGAGCCACGACCCGCACCAGCCGCGCTTCTTCGCCTATCTTTCGCTCTTCACCTTCGCCATGCTGATGCTGGTGACGGCCGACAACTTTGTTCAGCTCTTCTTCGGTTGGGAAGGCGTGGGGCTTGCCTCCTATCTGCTGATCGGCTTCTGGTATCAGCGCCCGAGCGCCAATGCCGCCGCTATCAAGGCTTTTGTGGTGAACCGCGTCGGCGACTTCGGCCTCATTCTGGGCATCGCGACGCTTTTCCTCACCGTCGGTTCGGTCGATTTCGACACCGTTTTCGCGGCTATCCCCGAGATCGCGGACAAGACATTCTCCTTCCTCGGCTATGACGTGCCGGTCGTCACCACGGCCTGCCTGCTGCTCTTCATGGGCGCCATGGGCAAGTCGGCGCAGTTCCTGCTCCACACATGGCTGCCGGATGCGATGGAAGGCCCGACGCCGGTTTCCGCGCTCATCCACGCTGCCACCATGGTCACGGCGGGCGTGTTCCTGCTTTCGCGTCTGTCGCCCGTGTTCGAGTTCTCGCCTTTTGCGCTCACGGTGGTCACGGTGTTTGGTGCCATCACCGCCTTCTTTGCGGCGACGGTTGGCCTCGTGCAGAACGACATCAAACGCGTCATCGCCTATTCGACCTGTTCGCAGCTTGGCTACATGTTCGTAGCCATCGGCGTCGGTGCCTATGAAGTGGCGATGTTCCACCTCTTTACGCATGCCTTCTTCAAGGCTCTCCTGTTCCTCGGCTCCGGCTCCGTCATTCACGCCATGAGCGACGAGCAGGACATGCGCAAGATGGGTGGCCTCTTCAAGCTGATCCCGGTGACATGGGTGATGATGGTCATCGGCACGCTTGCGCTGACGGGCTTCCCCTTCACGGCGGGCTACTATTCCAAGGACGCGATCATCGAAGCGGCCTATGCGGGCCACAACCCGGCGCATATGTTCGCCTTCGTGCTCACCGTCATTGCGGCGCTGCTCACCTCATTCTATTCGTGGCGCCTCATCTTCATGACGTTCCACGGAAAGAGCCGCGCCTCGAACGAGACGCTGAGCCATGTTCACGAGTCACCGCTCGTGATGCTCGTGCCGCTCGTCATTCTCGCAGTGGGCGCCATCGGGGCAGGCATGGTCTTCGCGCCGCTCTTCATCGGTAGTGCGCATGAGGCCTTCTGGCTGGAAGCGATCTATCGCGGCGCTGAAAACCACATCATGCACGAGTTCCACAACGTGCCTGCCTGGGTACCTTATCTGCCCACGCTGATGATGATTGTCGGCTTCGCCACGTCCTGGCTCTTCTATATCGCGCGCCCGGATATTCCGAAGCAGCTCGCAACCACGCATGAGCCGATCTACAAGTTCCTGCTCAACAAGTGGTATTTCGACGAGCTCTACGACTTCATCTTTGTGCGGCCCGCCTTCTGGATCGGACGCATCTTCTGGAAGCAGGGTGACGGGCGCATCATTGACGGGCTCGGGCCTGACGGCGTCTCCGCGCGTGTTCTCGATATCACGCGTGGCGCCGTTCGTCTCCAGAGTGGCTATCTCTATCACTACGCCTTCGCCATGTTGCTCGGCATTGTCGGGCTCGTGACCTGGTTCATGGTCGGAGGGGCATGACGATGACCGACGGCAACATTCTCTCGCTTATTACCTTCCTGCCGATTGTCGGCGCGCTCATCATTCTGGTGACGCGCGGCGACGAGGCGACGGTTGCCCGCAATGCGCGCTATGTCGCGCTGTGGACGACGACGATCACCTTCATCGTCTCGCTCTATATCTGGTGGAATTTCGACTACACCACGGCTGACTTCCAGTTCGTCCAGCAGACGGAATGGCTTGGCGGCGCGATCAACTACCATATGGGTGTGGACGGCATCTCGATGCTGTTCGTCATCCTCACGACCTTCCTGATGCCTGCTTGCATTCTCGCAAGCTGGACCTCCATCGAGAAGCGCGTGAAGGAATACATGATCGCCTTCCTCGTGCTCGAAACGCTGATGATCGGCGTGTTCTGCGCGCTTGACCTCGTGCTCTTCTATCTCTTCTTCGAAGGTGGCCTCATTCCGATGTTCCTCATCATCGGCGTGTGGGGCGGGGCGCGTCGCATTTATGCGAGCTTCAAGTTCTTCCTCTACACCTTCCTCGGGTCGGTCCTGATGCTGCTCGCCATCATGGCGATGTATTGGGAAGCGGGCACGACCAGCATCCCCGTGCTGCTGGCGCATGACTTCCCGGTCAATATGCAGCTCTGGCTCTGGCTCGCCTTCTTCGCATCCTTCGCGGTGAAGATGCCGATGTGGCCGGTCCATACCTGGCTGCCGGATGCGCATGTCGAAGCACCCACCGCTGGCTCCGTGGTCCTCGCGGGCGTGCTGCTCAAGATGGGCGGCTATGGCTTCCTGCGCTTTTCGCTGCCTATGTTCCCCGTGGCGTCGGCTGATCTTGCCTGGCTCGTCTTTGCGCTGAGCGTCATCGCCATTGTCTATGCCTCGCTCGTCGCGCTGGTGCAGGAGGACATGAAAAAGCTGATCGCCTATTCGTCGGTCGCCCATATGGGCTTCGTGACGATGGGTATCTTCACGGCGAACACGCAAGGTCTGCAGGGCGGCATCTTCCAGATGCTCAGCCATGGCTGGATTTCCGGCGCACTCTTTCTTTGCGTCGGCGTCGTCTATGACCGCATCCATACGCGCGAGATCGCGGCTTATGGCGGTCTTGTGAACCGGATGCCGCTTTACGCTGTGGCCTTCCTCATCTTCACAATGGCGAATGTGGGGCTGCCGGGCACAAGCGGCTTCGTGGGTGAATTCCTCACCCTCATCGCCGCCTTCAAGGTGAACACCTGGGTCGGCGCTATCGCCGCCACGGGCGTCATTCTTGCTGCGGGCTATGCGCTCTATCTCTATCGCCGCATCGTTTTCGGTGTGCTGGAGAAGGATACGCTGAAAAACATTCTGGATCTGAACCGCCGCGAGATCATCACCTTCGCGCCGCTCATCGCCGCGACGATCTTCTTCGGCGTCTATCCGTCGCCCATTCTGGATGTTACTGCCGTTTCGGTAGAGAACCTCATCACGAACTACACGGCTGCCATTGAGGCGCACCGCGTCGCAGGCGAAACCGGTCTCACCGGTGCGGTTGCAAGCCTCTTCGCAGGAAACTGATCTCGGGAACGATAAAGAATATGGACCAGACATTATCCAACGTTCCGGCCATTCTTCCGGCCCTGCCCGAAATCGTTCTCGCGCTGGGGGCGATGGCGCTGCTCATGTTCGGTGTCTTCCGCAAAGGATGCACCGCCTATGAAACCTCCATCGGTGCCGTCGCGCTGCTGGTTGTTGTGGGCGCGGTTCTGGTGATGGAACCCAATGAAACCGTGCTCGCCTTTGGCGGCAGCTTCGTTGTGGACGGCTTCGCCAAATTCACGAAACTTCTCGTGCTTCTTGCGGCGGCGGCGGCAATCATCATGTCCGTCACCTTCATTCGCCGTGAGGCGATGAACCGTTTCGAATATCCGGTGCTGATCGTTCTTGCGACGCTTGGCATGTCGATGATGATCTCGGCCAACGGCCTGATCTCGCTCTATATGGGCCTCGAACTGCAGAGCTTGTCGCTCTATGTGCTGGCGGCCTTCCACCGCGAAAACACACGCGCGACGGAAGCGGGCCTGAAATATTTCATTCTGGGCGCACTTGCCTCGGGCATGATGCTCTATGGCTCCTCGCTCATCTATGGCTTCACCGGCTCGGTCGAATTCAACGCTATCGCAGCGGTGCTCACGGCGGACGGTGCCAATATCGGCGTCATCTTCGGTATCGTCTTCCTGCTGGCAGGCCTCGCCTTCAAGGTGTCGGCGGTTCCCTTCCATATGTGGACGCCGGATGTTTACGAGGGCGCGCCGACGCCTGTCACCGCCTTCTTTGCAGGTGCGCCCAAGGTCGCGGCCATGGTGCTCATCATCCGCGTGCTCTTCGGCGCCTTTCCCTCGATGGAAGGCCAGTGGCAGCAGATCATCATCTTCCTTTCCATCGCCTCCATGGTGCTGGGCGCCTTCGCCGCCATCGGCCAGACCAACATCAAGCGCCTCATGGCCTATAGCTCGATTTCCCATATGGGTTTCGCGCTGGTCGGCGTGGCCGCAGGCACGGCGCAGGGGCTTCATGGCGTGCTCATCTATCTCGCCATCTATGTCGTGATGAATGCGGGTGTCTTCTGCTGCATCCTCGCCATGACCCGCAAGGATGGCTATGTCGAGGACATTGCGGACCTTGCAGGCCTGTCGCGCAGCCGCCCGATGCTCGCCTTCATCTTTGCCATGCTGATGTTCTCGCTGGCAGGCGTGCCGCCGCTCGCGGGCTTCTTCGGCAAGTTCTATGTCTTCATGGCTGCAATCGAGGCGGATCTCTACGCGCTCGCCGTCATCGGCGTTCTCGCGAGCGTGATCGGTGCCTTCTACTATCTGCGCGTCGTGAAGGTGATGTATTTCGACGAGCCTGCAGAGCCCTTCGAAGAGCCGATGCCGAACGAGCTTGCGGCTGTGCTGGGTGTCTCCGGTGCCTTCGTGATGCTGTTTTTCATCTATCCGGCGCCGCTGGTAGCCGGTGCGCAGATTGCTGTCAGCGCGCTCTTCCCATGATCGCATGATCCCGGTCCGCCGCTTTCAGGAAATAGACAGCACCAACGAAGAAGCGCGCCGCCTTGGCGATGCAGCAACGGAAGGGCCGGTCTGGATCACGGCCGCCCGGCAAACGGCAGGCCGTGGCCGAAGAGGCAGGGCATGGGAAAGCCCGACCGGCAATTTCATGGGCACGCTCTATCTGACCCCGCGCTGCACCGCGCGCGAGGCGGGCGAGCTTTCCTTCGTCGCGGCGCTCGCCGTTCACGATGCGGTGGACAATCTTCTGCCGCCGCCGCTTCGTGGTCCCCTTCGCCTGAAATGGCCGAACGATCTTCTCCATGCCCGCGCCAAGCTCGCAGGCATCCTGCTTGAGTCATCCGGCGTTGCGGGGGCAGAGGTCGCCTGGGTTGCCATCGGCATTGGCATCAACCTCGCAACCTTCCCCGAAGGTCTTGAATATCCGGCCACCTCGCTCAGCGCCCTGGGGGCAGGCACGGTCACGCCCGAAGAGGCGCTCACCGCGCTTGATCGCTCTTTCACACACTGGCTTGCGGTCTGGCGCGGGCAGAACGGCTTTGCGGCCATTCGCGAAGCCTGGCTCAAACGCGCCGAGGGGCTTGGCGGCGCGATCAAGGTGCGCCTCTCGGGCGAGACACTGGATGGCACATTCGAAGGCCTCGCGCCCGATGGTTCCCTTCAACTCCGCCTGGCTTCCGGTGAATTGCGTCTTGTTTCGGCAGGTGATGTGTTCTTTCCGGGGCTGGGGGGCTAACCTGTCACCATGAGTAAGCGCGTCCCCCAATCTTCCCGCGACGAACTGGTCTTTCTGCCTCTGGGCGGTTCCGGCGAAATCGGCATGAATCTCAACCTCTATGGCTACGGGCCGGAAGAGGATCGTCGCTGGATCATCGTCGATATCGGCGTCACCTTTGGTGATGATCGCACGCCGGGTATCGATCTCATCATGCCTGACCCCGCCTTCATCGAAGAGCGGCGCGACGAACTGCTCGGCATCGTGCTCACCCATGCGCATGAAGATCATATAGGCGCGGTGGCGCGTCTCTGGCCGCGCCTGCGCTGCCCAGTGTATGCAACGCCTTTTACGGCGGCCATGGTGCGCGGCAAGCTCATAGAGGCGGGTATCGAGTCTCAGGTGCCGATGCATATCATCCCGCTCGGCCATCGCTTTGATCTTGGCCCCTTTGACATCGAACTGGTGACGCTCACTCATTCGATCCTTGAGCCGAATGCGCTTGCCATCCGTACATCGCTCGGCCTTGTACTTCACACGGGCGACTGGAAGATCGACCGCGACCCCGTGGTCGGCGACGATATTGACGAAGCGCGCCTGCGCGCCATCGGCGACGAAGGCGTGCGCGCCATTGTTTGCGACAGCACCAATGTTTTCACGCCCGGCACCTCCGGCTCGGAAGCTGATGTTGCGGCAAGCCTTGTCGAATTGCTGAAGCAGTGCGAAGGCCGTGTCGCCATCACCACATTTGCCTCGAATGTTGCAAGGCTTGAAAGCATCATCCGCGCGGGCGATGCGGTGGGGCGCCATCCGGTGCTTGTCGGCCGCTCCATGTATCGCGTGGTCGCAGCCGCGCGCGAAGCCGGATATCTCAACGACCTGCCGCCCATTCTCGATGAGGATGATGCCGGTTATCTCCCGCGCGACAAGGTGCTCTATATCTGTACCGGCAGCCAGGGCGAGCCGCGTGCCGCGCTTGCGCGCATCGCAGAAGACAGCCACCCCCATATCGTGCTGGAGAAGGGGGATACGGTCGTCTTTTCCTCGCGCATCATCCCCGGCAACGAAACCTCGATCTTCGATCTGCAAAACCAGCTCGCCGAACGCGGTGTCCGCGTGATCACCGAGAAGGATCATTTCGTCCATGTCTCGGGTCATCCGTGTCGGGATGAACTGGCACTCATGTATCAGTGGATCAGGCCGGAAGTCGCCGTGCCCGTTCATGGCGAGGCGCGCCACCTTGCAGAACATGCAGCGCTCGCCCGCGAGCTTCAGGTGCCTGAACAGGTCGTTGTGCGAAACGGCCTCATCGTTCGCCTTGCCCCCGGCCCCGCAGAAGTGGTGGATGAGGCACCCTCCGGCCGCATCTATCTCGATGGCGATGTGCTGACCGATCAGGATGAAGGCGCGGTGCAGGAGCGCCGCCGGCTTGCCTTTGCCGGTGCCGTTTTCGTGAGCCTCGTGCTGGACGGCAAGGGCGAAGTGCGCGGCGAGCCTCAGGTGCGGCTCATGGGCCTGCCGGAAGAGGATAGCGATGGCGTTCCTTTCGAGGACCGCGCCCTTGATGCAGTGGATGAGGCGCTGGACCGGCTGCCGCGCAAGCGCCGGGGGGATGATGCTGCCGTAGCGGAATTCTTGCGTCGCGCCGTTCGCGGGGCGCTGCGGCGCGAATGGGGCAAGAAACCCCAGGTCGCGGTGGTTGTCACCCGCATCTAGTTTCCTTGTTTTGGGCCTCGATACAGCCTAAACAAAGGGCAAGAACATACTGAAACCGCTCCAAGTTACGGGACAAACCATGCTCGGACCGCTCAATCACGTTGCCATCGCCGTACCTGACATCAAGGCCGCGGCTGAAACCTACCGCACGAAGTTCAATGCGAAAGTGTCGGAAGCCGTGCCGCAGCCGGACCACGGCGTGACCACCGTTTTCGTCGATCTCGGCAACACCAAGATCGAACTGCTGGAGCCGCTGGGCGAGGATTCGCCGATTGCCGGTTTCCTCGCAAAGAACCCGAAGGGCGGCATCCATCACATCTGCATTGAGGTCGAAGACATCGATGCTGCCTGCGAGAAGATGAATGCCGAAGGCGTCACCATCACGGGCACAGGCAAGCCGAAGATCGGCGCGCATGGCAAGCCGGTCGTCTTCCTGCATCCGAAGGATCTGAACGGCACGCTTGTCGAGCTTGAGCAGGCCTGAGTTTCATGGACCCTGTTGCCGGGATCGCGATCTACTTCATCGTCTGGTGGCTCACGCTTTTTGCGGTTCTGCCCTGGGGCGTTCGTTCCCAGCATGAGAGCGAGGAAGAGGTTGCCCCCGGCACGGAACCCGGTGCGCCGGTTCGTGCCCGGTTGCTGATCAAGATGGGTGTGACGACCGTCATCGCCGCTTGCATCTGGCTCTTCATTTATTGGCTGCAGGTGGCAAGCCCCATCGCCTATGAAGACATTCCCTTCCTGCCGGACTTCGGCTCGACACGCTGAGGAGCGGGCTTTTGCTGCCCGTCTGACTCTGACGGCAGTCGGATAAAAAGAAAGCAAGGTCCGCTTTCACGGCCTTGCTGTTTTAGTGTTCCCTCGTTTCGCGCCCTCGCCATCATTTCAGATGGTCAAGGTCAGCGTTCCCTCCCTGGACTTGGGCCGCGCCATTGGCGCTGTCTTCCTTTTTGTTGGTCGAATGATAGCCAGCCTGCGGCGAGGTGTCACGCCTGAATCCGCACTACGCGAAATTTTTGCGATGTTTGCGGTGCGCCGCGCGCAACGATCACGCAGTGCGGTGCCCGCAACAATTGGAATCATTGCAGGGCGAGTTTCACCGTGAAGGCGAGCGCGATGATCACCACCGCCGCATTGAGATCCCGGACACGGCCCGAGAGCAGCTTGATCGCTGCATAGGAAATGACACCAAGCCCGATCCCGCTCGCGATGGAAAAGGTGAGGGGGATGGCAAGCGCCGTCACCACGGCGGGCACGCTCTCCGTGACGTCATCCCATGACATATCCGCAAGGCCGCGCGCCATCAGGCAGGCAATGAAAACGAGCGCGGGGGCCGTGGCATAGGCCGGAACCGTCGCCGCAAGCGGTGCGAGGAAAAGGCTGAGAAGAAACAGCACGCCCGCCGTTGTTGCCATCAGACCCGTGCGCCCGCCTGTCTCGATGCCCGCCGTGCTTTCGATATAGCTCGTGGTGGTGGAGGTACCGAGCAGGGCACCAATGGCCGTGGCCGAAGAATCCGCCACCATGGCGCGGCGCAGGCGCGGCAGTTTTCCTTCCGCGTCGAGCATCCCCGCGCGCTGCCCCACGCTCACAAGCGTGCCTGTGGTGTCGAGCAGGTCCACCAGCAGAAAGACAAAGACAATGGTGACAATGCCTATCTCGAGAGCACCGCGCACATCCATCTGGAGGAAACTCGGTGCGAGGGAAGGCGGCGTGTCCGTTACTCCCTGAAGCGGTTGCAGGCCAAGCACTACCGCTATCGCCGTCACGCCGAGGATCGTCACCATGATCGCGCCGGGCACGCTGCGATGGTAGAGCGCGATCAGCACAACAAAGCCTGCCATTGCAAGCAACGCTCCCGAGGCACCGAGATTACCAAGTGTGACGAGCGTTACCGGATGATCGGCAACAATGCCCGCATTCTGAAGGCCGATCAGCGCAAGAAAGAAGCCGATGCCCGCGCCAATGCCATATTTCAGCGAGCGCGGAATGGCATTGACGAGCTTTTCGCGCAGCGGCGAAAGCGACAGGGCAAGAAACAGCAGACCCGAAAGAAAGATGCAGCCAAGCGCAAGTCGCCAATCACCGCCAAATTGCGGCACGACCGTATAGGCGAAGTAGGCGTTGAGCCCCATGCCGGGGGCGAGCGCGACGGGATAGTTCGCATAGAGGCCCATGATGAGCGAGCCGATGGCCGCCGCAAGACAGGTCGCCACAAAGGCCGCGCCGAAATCCATGCCCGCATCGGCAAGGATCGAAGGGTTCACGAAGATGATATAGGCCATGGTGAGAAAGGTCGTCACACCCGCCAATATCTCGGTACGGATCGTTGTCCCGTTGGCCTCAAGTGAGAACAGGCGTTCGAGAACCTTGCCGCTCCTGCCGTCCATTTTCGTTCCCCCGGTTGCGTTCCCCCGCGATACGGAAACAATTCCTTAAAGCCGATACATGCAGGATGAAAGCATGATGAAGCGCCTGTCCATCCTTCTGTTGCTCTGCCTTGCACCCGCCGCCCAGGCGGAGGTCGGGCTTGCGGGGGAGGGTGCGCCGCTTGTGGTGAGCATTTCCGAGAAAGATTGCCGCCATATCTCGGCCCACCTGCCCGGCGGGGCGGACTATGTGCCCGGTACCGCGGTGGATGGCCGCGCGGTTGTCCCCGCAGACATCAATGGCGGATATGGCTATGGCCTGCGGCCTTATTACGAGTTCGACATCGAACTGGTGGACACGCTGACGCCCGGCCCGGCCCATGCTCTGGAAGGCACCATCGCGGTCGCCCGCGTCGGCCTCGACATGACCACGGGCCGCGTCACGATTGACGGGCGGGATGCGGCGGGCATGGACCATGCCATTGCCGAAGCCTGTGCAAGATTGCATCAGGCCCCACCCAAACAGCCTTAAAGCGCCTCTCTCCGCCGCGCCTTGATTGACACTTTGGGGCGCTCCAAGCAGGCTTTCCCCGTTTCGAGCGGGGGCAAGGTTCGATGGTGTCTGGCTGGCGCAAGGTTGCGCTTCTCTTTCTGTGTGTCGCTTTTGCGGGTGCTTTCAGCGCATCCGCGGCGCATGCGCAAGGCGCGCTCTGGCGCATCACAAAGGAGCGCTGGGACGCATCGGACGAAAAGGCATGGCAGGAGTTTGTGGCAGCCCTCGGCGCGGCCGATTGCTGGACCTTTGATGAGTGTATCAAAAGCCCCGCCAATCCCTATCGCCACACCGATCCGAAAACGCGCTTCTATGTCGATTGCGCCGACATGCCTTATGTGCTGCGCGCCTATTTCGCGTGGAAGAACGGCCTGCCTTTCGCGTGGCAATCGGCCATGCGCTCGGCCGACGGGCCGGGCGGTGACATCCGCTATTCGACGCTCGGCAATATCACCGTCGCGCGAAGCGAAGTGCCGCGCACGGAAAAGGGCGTCCCCGCCATTCCGATCCTTCACACGCTGGTGAATGTCGTCTCCACCGCCATGTTCCGCCGCAACGCGATGGCGGATGATCCGGTGATGTTCTCCGATACCTATTCACCGCGCCTCGACCGGCAATCCATAGTGCCGGGCACCATCGCCTATGATGTGAATGGCCATGCCTCGCTTGTCTGGCGGGTGGAGCCGGGCGGACGTATCCTCATTTTCTCCTCGCACCCGGATCACTCCCTGAGCCGCACTCATCTCGGACGCGAGTTTCTGCGCACCGGGCCGGAGCTTGGCTCGATCTTCCAGAAGTTCCGTCCCATTGAAGTTGTCGGTGCAAGGCGCGCGAAGAATGGCGCGCTGGTGGGCGGCCGGATCGTCGCTGCATCCAATGACGAGATCCCGGATTTCTCGCTGGAGCAATACACAGGCAATCCTCCCGGCGACCCGCACCGCTGGCGCATGGCCACATGGGTCCATGAAGGAGAACAGCTCGACTTCTACACTTATCTCCGCACGCGCCTTTCGGCGGGCGAGCTTGCCTATCGCCCGGTCGAGGAACTGCGCGCGATGATGCAGTCCATCTGCTTTGATATCCGCTCACGCAAACAGGCGATCGAAATCTCCACCGCGCGCGGCATCCAGAATATGAGCCCGCCTCCGCGCCTGCCGGACAATATTTACGGCACGCATGGTGTTTGGGAACTTTACTCGACCCCGTCCCGCGATGCGCGCCTGAAAACGGCGTTCAAGGAGATGTATGATCTCACGGCGACCTTTCTCCAGATGGATGGCGAGAAAGCGCCACGCCTCGATTATGATGGGGATGATCTTGCAGGCGATCTTCTCACCGCCTGGCATGAGCAGAATGCAGCCTGCGACATTTCCTATGTGAACTCGGCGGGCAAGGTGGTGAAGCTCACCATCGAAGATGTCATGAACCGCCTCTACGACCTCTCTTTCGACCCTTATCACTGTATCGAGCGCCGCTGGGGGGCGAGGGGAGAGGAGCTTGCTACCTGCCGCGATGACGCGGTGAAAACCCGCTGGTATGAGGCGCAGCGCTTCCTTCGCAACCAGATCGACCGCACCTATGATGTCGATATGGGCTACACGCCGGAGGACCTCGAACGGGGCCCCTGGGGCCTCAGAACCGGGCGCGGCGTGGAGCAGGGGCCGGAGGTCAATGTCCGGGATATGCTGGAGCGGGCGGCCACAAGGCGCACCGCAAGCGGCGAGATTGCGAATCCGCCCGCGACCCCCTAAAACTTGAAGCCCGATTGTCACCTTTCCGGCGGGCCTGGAGCCGCGCCGCAGGCCGCTGCGCCTTCCGCTGCGGCGGTCTTTTTTCAGGAACACCATGCGTCTTTCCAGCTATTTCCTGCCCACTTTGAAGGAAAACCCCGCGGAGGCTCAGATTGTCTCCCATCGCCTCATGCTGCGCGCCGGCATGATCCGCCAGACAGCGGCCGGCATTTATGCGTGGCTGCCGCTCGGCCTCGCCGTGCTGCGGAACATCGAAAAGGTGGTGCGTGAGGAGCAGGCGAAGGCAGGGGCCATCGAAGTGCTGATGCCGACGCTCCAGTCCGCCGATCTGTGGCGCCAGTCCGGTCGCTATGATGCCTATGGGCCCGAGATGCTGCGCATCAAGGACCGGCACGAGCGCGACATGCTCTACGGCCCCACCAATGAGGAGATGATCACCGACATCTTCAAGGGGGCGGTGAAGTCCTATCGCGACCTGCCGCGCAACCTCTATCACATCCAGTGGAAGTTCCGCGACGAGATCCGCCCGCGCTTCGGCGTCATGCGCGGCCGCGAATTTCTGATGAAGGACGGCTATTCCTTCGATCTCGATGTGGAAGGCGCACGTCAGGCCTATCGCAAGATGTTTGTTGCCTATCTGCGCACCTTCGCCCGGCTCGGCCTCCGCGCTATCCCGATGGCTGCCGACACCGGCCCTATTGGCGGCGATATGAGCCACGAGTTCATCATTCTTGCGGAAACGGGAGAGAGTGCGGTCTTCTGTCACCGCGATCTCGTGGACATGCCTGTCCCCGGCGATGACATCGACTACAATGGCGACCTTGAGCCGATCATCCGTGCACGTACCGATCTTTATGCGGCGACGGATGAGAAGCATGACGAGGCGAAGTTCGAGGCGGAGGTTCCTGCCGACAAGCGCCTCTCCGCACGCGGCATCGAAGTCGGTCATATCTTCTTCTTCGGTACAAAATATTCTGCCGCAATGGGCTGCGTCGTCGCCGGGCCGGACGGCAAGGAAACCCCGCTTCAGATGGGCTCCTATGGCATCGGCGTTTCCCGCCTTGCCGGTGCGATCATCGAGGCGAGCCATGATGAGGCAGGTATCATCTGGCCGGATTCCGTTGCGCCATTCCGCGTCGGCCTTATTAACCTGAAGAGCGGTGACGCGGAGACGGATGCCGCCTGCGCCACCCTTTACGAGAAACTTCAGGCTGCGGGCATTGATGTGCTCTATGACGACACGGATGAGCGCGCGGGCGCCAAGTTCTCGAACATGGACCTGATCGGCCTGCCGTGGCAGCTTGTCGTCGGTCCGCGCGGGCTCAAGGCCGGTACGGTGGAATTGAAGCGCCGCGCAACCGGCGAACGGGAAGAGCTATCGCCGGAAGCAGCGCTTGCGAAAATCGCAGGCTGATGCGCTCACGGGCGGAACAGGACGGGATATGACGGACGCTGCACAGCCCATTGCGAGAACCCGTGGCCGGAGCCGTGCTTTCGGTGCCTTTGAGTGGCTTCTCGCGATGCGCTATCTGCGGTCACGCCGCCGCGAGGGCATCGTCTCCGTCATCGCGATCATCTCCTTTCTCGGCATCATGCTGGGCGTGGCCACGCTCATCATCGTCATGTCGGTGATGAACGGTTTTCGCACCGAGCTTCTCTCGCGCATTCTCGGCCTGAACGGCCATCTCTATGTGCAGGGCATCGGTGTGAACATCACCGACTATGATGCGCTTGCAGAAAGTGTGCTTGCCGTACCGGGCGTCACTGCCGCCATTCCGCTGGTCGATGGTCAGGTCATGGTACAGAGCGCGCGCAACGCGGGCGGCGCATTGGTGCGCGGCATGCGCGAGGCCGATCTCAAATCCATGCCCATCATCGCGGACAATATCGTGATGGGTACACTGGACGGGCTGGAAGAGGGCGGCGTCGCCGTCGGTTCGCGGCTTGCGGAAAATCTGGGCCTTCTCGTCGGCGACAACATCACGCTTCTTTCCCCGCGCGGCGCGATTACGCCATTTGGCACCGCGCCGAAGGTGGGCGCCTTTCCCATCCGCGCCATCTTCGAAATCGGCATGTCGGAATATGATGCGAGTTTTGTTTTCATGCCGCTCGATGAAGCGCGCGCCTTCTTCCGCACGAATGAAGGGGTAAGTTCGCTCGAAATCCGCGTCGCAAACCCGGATCGCGTGAATGATTTCGTGGGGCCCATTGCCACGGCGGCAGGCCCGTGCTGTGCCGTCACCACCTGGCAGCAGCGCAACGAGAGTTTCTTCTCCGCCCTTCAGGTGGAGCGGAACGTGATGTTCCTCATCCTCACGCTTATCCTGATCGTCGCCTCGCTCAACATCATCTCTGGCCTTGTCATGCTGGTGAAGGACAAGGGCAGGGACATCGCCGTATTGCGAACGATGGGCGCAACGCGCGGCGCCGTCATGCGAGCCTTCTTTATCTCCGGTGCATCCATCGGCGTTGCGGGCACGATTGCAGGTTTCCTGCTCGGCCTCGTCTTCTGCCTCAATATCGAAAATCTGCGGCAGTTCCTGTCGCGGCTTTCCGGCACGGAGCTTTTCTCGCCGGAAATCTATTTCCTGAGCCGCATGCCCGCCGAGGTGGATGCGAGCGAGGTCACGGCCGTGGTGCTGATGGCGCTGTTCCTGTCTTTCGCCGCGACGCTTTATCCCGCCTGGCGTGCCGCCTCGCTCGATCCGGTGGAGGCGCTGCGCTATGAATGATGCCCCTGTTCTCTGCCTTCGCGGTATCACCCGTACCTATAAACAGGGCGAGGAAGAGCTGCGCATCTTCGCAGGTGCCGATCTTGATATCTGGAAGGGTCAGATCGTCGCGCTGGTCGGACCGTCCGGCGCGGGCAAATCCTCGCTGCTCCATATTGCGGGCCTGCTGGAAGCGCCGAATGAAGGTGAGGTGTGGATAGGCGGGCGCGACTGCGTGGCGCTCAGCGATGCCAAGCGCACTGCCGTTCGCCGGAGCGAGATCGGTTTCGTCTATCAGTTCCACAATCTCCTGCCCGAGTTCTCGGCGGTGGAGAATGTCATTCTCCCGCAAATGATCGCCGGTGTGCCGCGCAGGCAGGCACGGGCCTTCGCCCTCGATCTGCTCACCCGCATGGGCCTTGCAGAGCGCGCAGAGCATCGCCCGGCGGAGCTTTCCGGGGGCGAACAGCAACGCGTCGCCATTGCCCGCGCGCTCGCCAACCGCCCCGGCATCCTTCTCGCAGATGAACCCACCGGCAATCTGGACCCCAAAACCTCACGCATGGTTTTCGGCGAGCTTCTGAACATCTGTCGCTCGCAGGGCGTGGCGGCCCTGATCGCAACCCACAATCTCGATCTCGCGAGCCATATGGATCGCGTGGTGCTCCTCCACGAAGGAAAGCTCCACGAAGGCACCGAACTCGCCGCCGCCTATCAAAGCCTTTGAAAAGCAGATTTCCGGCTTCGCTTGCGGGCCGGAACTGCGCATCGCGCTTCAACGAGATGCGATGAAACGGTCCAGCTTGCCCAGTGTTTGCAGTCCGAGTTCGATTGCGCCGAAACCCTTTGCTTCCTGAAACTCGGCTTCCGTGTTGAACACCATACCGAGCGTCACCTTCGTCGTCCCGTCCTGCTCCTCAAACAAGGCCCAGGCGTCGGCATGCTTCGGTCCGTTCTCGCCCCACAGCAGCGTGTAGCCGATCCTTTGCTCGGGCAGGACATCCGTATAGAGATGGTGGTTCGGGAACACCGTGCCGTCTGGCCCGATCATGTCGAAAACCCACTCGCCTCCGGCGCGTAAGTCGATCCTCTGAGTCCGGCAGGAAAAGCCGTCTGGTCCCCACCATTGCGGCAA
>Ga0207868_1000192_pt1 | contig 79006 bp, 76 predicted proteins | sample Passage237B_FD_187370 | JGI IMG/M metagenome (GOLD analysis project Ga0207868, IMG submission 187370) | Cellulose adapted compost microbial communities from Newby Island Compost Facility, Milpitas, CA, USA - Passage2 37B (SPAdes) (version 3) ...
ATCCACTTCGGCCACGGCCGGCCCCGTTTTGTTGCTTCGAGAACAACAATTCTGCCGGGTCGGCCGTGCGCCTCTCTCCCCTCAGTTGGGAGAAGAACCGAATTTTTCCGAAGTCAGCAGCGCGTCCGGCGCGCCGCGATCGAACACGCGACCTTGCTTCAGCAGGATGACTTGCCGTGTCTCGGGCAACACTTCCTCGAGATGGTGCGTCACCAGCACCAGCGTGGTTCCGGCGTTCGCCAGACCCCGCATCAGGCGGAGGAAATCGATCCGTGCGGCGATGTCCAGTCCGGTGGTGGGCTCGTCGAGCAGCAGCGCCTGCGGTTCGTGCACGAGGGCGCGGGCGATCAGGGCGCGGCGCGCTTCGCCGGCCGACAGCGTGACCAGGCGACGATGGCGCAGATGCAGGATCTTCATGCGCTCAAGCGCCGCATGGGCGCGTTCCAGCATGCCCGGTTCCACACGACGATGATCGGGAATGCCGTAGCTCGCCCAGAAGCCGGACACGACCACGTCTTCCACGTCCAGCCCGTTGAGCATCGCAAGGTTGGCGTGCAGGTCGGCCGAGACGACGCCGAGTTTCTGGCGCAGTTCGTCCACGTGCCAGCGGCTCTGGCCGAACAGTCGGACCGTCGGCGGCGCATCCTCGCTGTCGCGGCCGAGCGGATACAGCTCGCGGTTGATCAGTTTCACGAAGCTGGATTTGCCGCAGCCGTTCGCGCCGAGGATTGCGGTGTGCTGGCCCAGTTCGATGCGCAGCGAGACATCTTCCAGCACCATGACGCCCTCGCGGCGAACGCTGGCGCCGTCGAGTTCGATCAGCGGCGCCTGTTGCCCGATTCCGGATACGCGCATCAAGCTTCGCCCTTGGACTTCTTCTTTTTGTTCTTGCCCTTGCCGCCGTCGGTATCGTCGTTTTCGACGATGAAAGGCGCGATCGGCTTCAACGCGCCGCGGTAGCTTTCCTTCGACAACGGGCCGGGCAAGGGCGGCAGTTCCACCTTTTCCGCCGGCGTTTCCTTGTCGGGAAGGCGATCGAGCAAGTCGCGCAGCAAGGTCAGGCGACCGAGCCGCTGGTCGTTGAAATCCACCAGCGTCCAAGGCGCGTATTCGGTGTGCGTGGCCTCGAGCATCGCCTCGCGGGCGCGGGTGTAGTCGTCGTAATGCTTGCGCGCTTCCAGGTCGACCGGCGAGAGCTTCCAGTGCTTCAAGGGATCGTTCGCGCGTTCGGCCAGGCGTTCTTCCTGCTTTTCCTGGTCGCAGCAGAGGAAATACTTGAAGAACAGAATGCCGTCGTCGACCAGCAGTTTCTCGAACGTCGGAACCTGCCGCAGGAAGGCTTCGTATTGCTCATCCGTGCAGTAACCCATGATCTTTTCCACGCCGGCGCGGTTGTACCAGCTGCGGTCGAACAGGGCGATTTCGCCCGCCGAGGGCAAGTGCGCAACGTAGCGCTGGAAATACCACTGCCCGGCTTCGCGCTCGGTCGGCTTGGGCAGCGCGACGACGCGGCACTGGCGCGGGTTCATGGTGTCGGCGATGGCGGCGATGACGCCGCCCTTGCCGGCGGTGTCGCGGCCTTCGATCAACACCACGACGCGTTTCTTTTCGTGGCGGAGCCAGCGCCCAAGGCGGATCAGTTCGCGTTGCAGCGGTTTCAGCGCTTCTTCGTAGGCAGCCTTCTTCATCGCGGGATTCCGGTCGGTTTCATGGGATTGTGCCAATCCTCTTTGGCTACCGCAGCCGGACGTTACCGTTCCGAAAGGCGTGGACGAAGCGTCGCCAGGTTGCAGGGCCGGGTGCGTGCGTCCAATTGCGGCGCGATCAGCTTTTCCCAAGCCAGTCGGCAGGCGCCGGTGGAGCCGGGCAGGGCGAAGACGAAGGTTGCGTTCGCCAACCCGGCGAAAGCGCGCGACTGCATCGTGGAAGGGCCGATGTCCTGGAACGAAAGCACGCGGAACATTTCGCCGAATCCCGGCATGTGCTTGTCGAGCAAGGGCTCGATCGCTTCGGGGGTGCTGTCGCGGCCGGTGAATCCGGTTCCGCCGGTGATGAGGATGCCGTCGATCGAAGCATCCGCGATCCACGCCGAAACCACGGCGCGCAACTTGTACCTGTCGTCGCGCTCGATGCCGCGCGCGGCCAGCCGGTGACCGGCTTCGGCGATGGCTTGGACCAGATAATCGCCGGACGTATCCGTCTCTGGCGTGCGCGTGTCGGAAACCGTCAACACGGCGAGATTCAAGGCGACGAAGTCCGGCAGATGCATTTCCGACTCCAGAAAGAAATCTCCCGGCGCAAGGCCGGGAGAGGTTCGGGCGGATTCCGCGAAGCGGTCAGTCTTCGCCCTTCAGGTCGCGCAGGGTGCCTTTCTGCGAGGCGAAATACGCGGCGAGGTTGGCCATGTCGGCATCCGACAGCGTGCTCGCGAAGCCCTTCATGATGGCGTTGTCGCGCGCGCCGGACTTGTAGTCCTTCAGCGCCTTGACGATGTAATCCGCGTACTGGCGCGCCAGCAGCGGATACTGCGGATCGCCGATGCCGTTGCCATCGACGCCGTGGCAGGCCTGGCACACCACCGAAGCCGCCTTGCCGGCTTCGGCGTCGCCGACCGAACCGGTATCGATCGGGTTGCCTTCGGCCTTCAGGCTGGAAAGGTAGGCGGCGATGTCGGCGATGTCCTGGGCCGAGAAGCTGCCGGCCTGCGCCTCCATCGTCGGATGCGCACGGGTGCCTTCCTTGTAGCCGTTCAGCGCCACGACCAGATAGTCGTAGTTCTGCCCGCCGATCTGCGGCACGTGGTAATGCGGATAGATGTTCTTGTAGCCAGGGATGCCGTGGCATCCGGTGCAGGTATAGGCCTTGGTCTTGCCGGCTTCGACGTCGCCCTTGACGGAATCCTGGGCGGAAGCAGTGCTGGCGATGAGACAAAGCGCGAGGCTGGCGGCGAGTCGGAGAATCGGCATGGTCGGCTAAGGTTCCGGCGCGTGGCTGAAAGCGCCGTCCACGGTGGGACGGCAAGAAAGACGCCCAAGTATAGAGGCGGCGGCGTGAGGCGGGAAGCGGTGGATTATTGTTCGCGTTTGCACTTTCGCGACGGATTTCAGCTCCAGTCCACGCGCGCCTTGCTATCGTGGCCTGGTTTTTTCGCTCCACACGGACCTCCATGACGCCCCATTCGCGCGCTTTCCTGCGCCGACTTTCGCTGTTGCTCGCCGGGCTGTCGATGTTCGGGCCGTTCTCGATCGACACGATCTTCCCGGCGTTTCCTGAACTCGGACGCGACTTTGCTGCGACGCCGTTGGCGATCCAGCAGACCATCAGCGCCTACATGATTTCCTACGCGCTGATGAGCCTGCTGCACGGGCCGCTGTCGGATGCGCGCGGTCGGCGCCCGGTGATCCTGGTCGGCATCGCCCTGTTCGTGCTGTCGTCGATCGGCGCGGCGTTGTCGCAGACGCTTACACAGCTGCTCATCTTCCGCGCGGCGCAGGGCGCTTCGGCCGGCGTCGGCATGATCGTCGGACGCGCGGTGATCCGCGATCTGCTCGACGGCGAGGAAGCGCAGAAGCTGATGTCGCAGACCTCGATGATCTTCGCCGTCGCGCCGGCGATCGCACCGGTCGTCGGCGGCTGGATCCTCGGCTGGTCGAGCTGGCACATGATCTTCTGGGTGCTGGCATCGTTCAGCGTCGTGATGCTGGTCGCCTGCTGGCTCTGGCTGTCGGAAACGCATCCGCCGGAACGGCGCATTCCGATGAACGTCGCTTCGCTGGTCGGCGGCAACTGGGAAGTGATCAGGAACCCGCACTTCGCCCTGCTGTGCGCGGCGACCTGCTTCGGCTTCGGCAGCCTGTTCCTCTACATCTCTTCCGCGCCCGTGTTCATCCTGGACATCCTCGGACTGAACCAGCAGCAGTTCGCGTGGTTTTTCGTGCCGATGATCAGCGGCTTCCTGGTGGGCGCCTTCCTTTCCGGGCGCATGGCCGGGCGCGTCCCGCCGCTGAAGGGCGCGATGATCGGCTTTGCCTGCAGTGGCATCGGCCTGGCGCTGAACCTCGCCTACAACCTCGCCGTGGACGAGGCGCGCGTGCCGTGGGCGGTGATGCCGATGATCCTGAACACGATCGGCATGGGTATCGCGATGCCGGCGCTGACGCTGGCCGCGCTCGACATGTATCCGCACCGCCGCGGCTCGGCGGCCTCGATGCACTCCTTCACGATGCTGGCCTGGAACACCATCCTGGCGGGCGCCGTTTCACCGCTGGTTTCGCATCATCGCAACGTGATGGCGACCGTGGCCGTGGTGATGTGGGCCGTGGGCCTGGCGATGTTCTGGTGGTGGCTGCGTGTCCGTCGGGTGGACGTTCCGGAACCGCTGGAAGCCGAGCTTGCCGCCGAGCAGGGCGCGGCCTGAGGACGAGTGCGGCGATGCTGACGGATTTCCGCGCTTGCCGCACTGCACAAGGACGTGCTACTAATGCCCGCATGAACTCCACGACCTTCCGTTTTTGGCGCCTTTATTACCGCAAGCACGCGATGCTGGCGCCAATGGGAGTTCGCTCGGCCTGAAGCCGAAACCGCACGAGAACACCGAAAGCCGCCAGCACCACTGGCGGCTTTTTTGTTGCCCCGCATCCAGCAGACCGCACCGCCCCCAACACGAATCCCACGAGGAACCCCATGAACCGACCGACCGATGACCTGCGCATCCGTGCCATCAAGGCCATTCCCACGCCCGGCGAAGTGATCCGCGAAATCGGATCGAGCGAGGCCATCACCGAAACCGTCGCAGCCTCGCGCCAGGCGCTGCACGGCATCCTGCACGGCCACGACGACCGGTTGGCGGTCGTGATCGGGCCGTGCTCGATCCACGATCCGGTCGCGGCGATGGAGTACGCGGAAAAGCTCGCCGAACAGCGCGCACGCTTCGCCGGCGAACTGGAAATCGTGATGCGGGTGTATTTCGAGAAGCCGCGCACCACGGTCGGCTGGAAAGGCCTGATCAACGACCCCGGCCTCGACAACAGCTTCCGCATCGACGATGGCCTGCGCCTCGCCCGCAAGCTGCTGCGCGACATCAACGCGCTGGGCCTGCCGGCCGGTTGCGAGTTCCTCGACATGATCACGCCGCAGTACTTCGCCGATCTGGTCGCATGGGGCGCGATCGGCGCGCGCACCACGGAAAGCCAGGTGCATCGCGAGCTGGCCTCGGGCCTGTCGTGCCCGGTCGGCTTCAAGAACGGCACCGACGGCAACGTGAAAATCGCCGTCGATGCGGTCCAGGCCGCCACGCATCCGCACCATTTCCTCGCAGTCACCAAGGACGGCCGCACCGCGATCGCGGCCACGGCGGGCAACCGCGATTGCCACGTGATCCTGCGCGGCGGCAAGCAGCCGAACTACGACGCCGCCTCGGTCGAAGAAGCTGCCGGCGTGCTGCAGAAGGCCGGGCTCGCGCCGAACCTGATGATCGACGCCAGCCACGCCAACAGTTCGAAGAAGCCGGAAAACCAGCCGCGCGTGATCGACGACATCGCCAGGCAGATGGAAGGCGGCGAGCGCCGCATCTTCGGCGTGATGGTCGAAAGCCATCTGGTGGCGGGACGCCAGGATCTCGTCGATGGCCGCGCCCTGGTCTATGGACAGAGCATCACCGACGGCTGCATCGGCTGGGATGATTCGGTCGCGGTGCTGGAGCGCCTCGCCGCGGCGGTGAAAGCGCGCCGCACCTTGCCGTCGAACGCGGCTGCGGCATGAAAATCGAGGCATCGCGCTAAGCTTGCGCCATCGTCAAGACCGAGGATGACGCAGTGAGCGCGATGCGCGTCATGCGCCGGAAAATCTGGCTGCTCGCATCGCTCGCCCTCGTGGCGCTAGCCTTGTGTTCGTGGCTGCAGCAAGCGCAGCAGCTGCATCAACCGCAGAACCAGGAGCGCCTTCTCGTTGCCTCGGCCGCCGACTTCCGCCCCGCCTTGGACGAGCTCCGCGACGATTTCCAACGCAGGCGTCCGGACGTCGCCGTGGACGTGGTCTACGGCGCCTCGGGAAAACTGTCGTCGCAGATCGAACAAGGCGCGCCCTTCGACATCTTCTTCTCGGCCGACAGCGATTACCCGCAACGTCTCTTCGACCATGGCCATGCGGGCGGCCAGCCGGTCACCTATGCGATCGGGCGGCTGGCGATCTGGAGCACTTCGCACGATGTGGGCCACGTCGACATCGCCGATCTGGCCAAACCGGAATTCGGCCGCATCGCCATCGCCAATCCGCAGCACGCGCCATACGGCAAACGCGCCGAACAGGCCTTGCGTGCGGCCGGCGTCTGGGAGCAAGTGCAACAGCGACTGGTGTTCGGCGACAACGTCACGCATGCGGCGCAATTCGTGCGTAGCGGCAATGCGGATATCGGCATCATTGCGACATCGTTTACCAGCGATGGATCGACGTGGAAGGGCAGCCATGCCGAGGTTCCGCCGTCGCTGCACGAACCGCTGCGGCAAAGCTTCGTGCTGACCAGAACCGGCGCGGACAAAGCGATCGCACGCGAATTCGCAGCCCATGTCCAGGGCGAAGCGGCCCGCGCGATCCTGCAACGCCACGGTTTCGGGCTCCCGGAAACCGCGAAGGAACCTTGACCCGCCAATGCCACGACTCGACAGCCAGGATTGGCAAGCCTTCGCCTTGACGCTGCAATTGGCCGGCGTTTCCACCGTACTGCTGCTGGGGTTCGGCCCGCCCTTGGCGTGGTGGCTTGCGACGACTGCATCCCGTTGGCGCAAGCTGGTCGGCGCGCTGGTCGCAATGCCGCTGGTGCTGCCACCGACCGTATTGGGTTTCTATCTGCTGTCGTGGATGGGACCGCAGGGCTTCATCGGAAAACTGACCGCAGCCTTGGACATGGCCGCGTTGCCGTTCTCGTTCCGCGGCCTGGTGCTGGCCTCGATGCTGTATTCGCTGCCGTTCGTCGTGCAGCCTTTGCAGAACGCATTCGAAGCGATCGGAAAACGCCCGTTGGAAGCGGCCGCGAGCCTGCGGGCCGGGCCGCTGGACCGGTTCTTTTCCATCGCCGTGCCGCTGGCGTGGCCGGGTTTCGTCAGTGCTGCCATCCTGGGTTTCGCGCATACCGTCGGCGAGTTCGGCGTGGCCTTGATGGTCGGCGGCAACATTCCCGGACAGACGCGCGTGGCGTCGATGGCGATCTACGACAGAGTGGAAGCCGGGCAGATGTCGCAAGCGCATGTGCTGTCGCTGCTGTTGGTGGTGTTCTCGTTCGCGGCGCTGCTGGCGATGTCCTACCTGCGGCCACGGAATCGCGGCGATGCATGAGATCGGGCTGGAAGCGGGTCTGCGCTTCACGCGTGGCCATCTGCCGATCGCGTTCGAGGCGCGTTTGCCGGCACGCGGCATCACCGCGCTGTTCGGTGCTTCCGGCGCCGGCAAGAGCAGTTGCCTGCGCGTCATTGCCGGGCTGGATCGCGATGCGCAGGGAACGCTGCGCTTCGGCACCGAGGTCTGGCAGGACAGCCCGCACGGCGTTTTCGTTCCGACGCATCGACGCCGCGTCGGCCTCGTGCAGCAGGAACCGGCGCTGTTCGACCATCTGTCGGTGCTGGGCAACCTCGACTACGGCTTCCGTCGCGCCGGCCGTCCCGTGCATCTGCAACGCGAAGCCCTGATCGACGCGTTCGGCTTGGGCGGCTTGCTGCAACGCAGGCCGGCGACGCTTTCCGGCGGTGAACGCCAGCGCGTCGCGATCGTGCGTGCGCTGCTGTCCGATCCGGCGCTGCTGCTGTTCGACGAACCCTTGTCGGCGCTCGACGACAGGGCGAGATCGGAATTGCTCGGCGTGCTCGAACGTTGGCACGCGACGCTGGAATTGCCGGCGATCTGGGTCAGCCACGCCATCGACGAAGTCGCGCGGCTGGCGGATCGCGTCATCCTGCTGGACGCCGGAAAGATCATCGCGCAAGGCTCGCTGCAGGACACGTTGACGCGCCTCGACCTGCCGCCTGCATTGCAGGAAGCCGCGGGTGCCGTGATCGAAGGCGTCGTCGCCAGCATCGATGCGCAGGCGCACCTGGCGGAGCTGCATTGCGACGGCGGAACCCTGTGGCTGCCGAACGATGGCGCGCGGATCGGTGCGCGTTTGCGTACGCGCATCGCGGCACGCGACGTGAGCCTGCATCTTGCGCCAGCCACGCACAGCAGCGCGCTCAATCAATGGCGCTGCACCATTCTGGCGATCGGCGAGGCGAGCCATCCGGCGCATTGCATGGTGCAATTGCGCGCAGGAGAAAACCGGCTGCTGGCGCGCATCACCCGTCGCTCGCGCCAGACGCTCGGCTTGCAGCCGGGAATGACGATCTGGGCGCAGGTGAAAGCCGTGGCGCTGGGCGGATAGACGCGCCCCGCGATGCGCATTGCATCGCCGTTTTGCCCTCACCATACTCCGAAGACCATGTCCGCCGCTGCCACCGCCATTCCTGCGATTTCCCGCGCCACGCCCATCGCGTGTCGGCGCCTTCCTGCGCCGGTGCCGGCATGAACCTTCGCCCCGATCTCGCATTGATCGAATCGTCCGCCGGTCCGGCGCAGGACCGGCTGGGCCGTCCGCTGCACGATCTGCGCATCTCGGTGATGGACCGCTGCAATTTCCGCTGCACCTATTGCATGCCGGCGGAAACCTACGGCGAGGGTTACGCCTTCCTGCGCAACGAGCAGCGCCTTTCCTTCGACGAAATCGAGCGCGTCTGCCGCGCCGCGGCGAAGCTTGGCGTCTCCAAATTGCGCCTGACCGGCGGCGAGCCCTTGCTGCGTCCGAACCTGGCGGAACTGGTCGCGCGCCTGCGTCGCATCGAAGGCATCGACGACATCGCGCTGACCACCAACGGCGTGCTGCTGCCGCGCCATGCGACCGAATTGCGCGAGGCCGGCTTGAGCCGCGTCACGGTGAGCCTGGACACGCTCGATCCCGCGTTGTTCCGGCGCATCAACGGCGGACGCGGCGCGCTTTACGAGGTGCTCGCCGGTATCGAGGCTGCGCAGGTGGCGGGGTTCGCGCATGGCGTGAAGATCAATGCGGTGATCCAACGCGGCGTCAACGAGGATTCGATCCTGCCGCTGGTCGAACGCTTCCGGGGCAGCGGCATCGTGCTGCGCTTCATCGAATACATGGATGCCGGCAACCGCAACCACTGGAGGCCGCAGGACGTGGTTCCGGCGGCGGAAATCGTCGAGCGCATCGCCGCACGCTGGCCGCTGCAGGCGCTGGAGCCGAAGCATCCGGGCGAAGTCGCCAAGCGCCATCGTTTCCTCGACGGGCAAGGCGAGATCGGCGTGATCGCCTCGATCAGCCAGCCGTTCTGCGGGGATTGCTCGCGGGCGCGGCTCTCGAGCGAAGGCGTGTTCTACACCTGCCTGTTCGCCAGTCGCGGCACCGATCTGCGCCATCGCCTGCGCGAGGGCATCAGCGACGAGGAGCTCGTGCGGACGGTCGCGGATGTCTGGCATGCGCGCGGCGACCGTTACAGCGAACAACGCGACGCGCAGCGGGCCGACCGCGAGCGGCGCAAGATCGAAATGCATTACATCGGCGGTTGAGATGACGGATTCCAAACCCACGGCTTTCACGCATCTGGACGAGGCGCAACAGCCGCGCATGGTCGATGTCGGCAACAAGGCGGTCACGCGCCGCACCGCGCAGGCCCGCGCTTGCGTCGTGTTCCCGCCGGAAGTGGCCGGAGCCTTGCGCGAAGCCGGACACGAGACGAAGAAAGGCCCGGTGCTGACGATCGCGAGGATCGCCGGCGTGATGGGGGCGAAAGCCACGCCGCAGCTGATCCCGCTCTGCCATCCACTCGCGCTGGATCGTTGCGACGTGGAAATCCGGATGGAAGGCGACACGGCCGTTGTCCTGTGCACGGTGTCCTGCGAAGGCCGCACCGGCGTCGAGATGGAGGCCTTGACCGGCGTCAGCGTCGCGGCGCTGGCGATCTATGACATGTGCAAAGCGCTGTCGCACGACATCGTCATCACGGACGTGCGCCTGTTGTCGAAATCCGGCGGCAGGCACGACGTGCAGGGCGTTCCCGCATGACCGGCAAGCACACGATCACGGTGGAGCTGCAGTATTTCGCGCAGTTGCGCGAACAGGCAGGAACCGGCGCCGAACGCGTCAAGACTTCCGCCTCGTCGGTGGCTGAACTGTATGAAGAATTGCGTGGAAAGCATGGCTTCACGCTGCCGCCGCAATCCCTGCGCGCGGCGGTGAATGCGGAATTCGTCGCGTGGCATCAAGCGCTGAGCGATGGCGATGCGGTCGTTTTCATCCCGCCCGTTTCCGGCGGTTGAGCAGGGAAGATGATGAAACGTTTCGGGATCAGTGCCGAACCCATCGACGTCGCCGCGCTGCGGGCATCACTGCAAGCCAGCGACTGCGGCGGCTTCTGTTGCTTCGAAGGCTGGGTGCGCGACCACAACGACGGCCGCGTCGTGGATGGACTCGATTACGAAGCCTATGTCGATCTGGCGATCGCCGAAGGCGAACGCATCATCGCCGAAGCCATCGAACGCTTCGGCGTCAACGATGCGCGCGCCGTGCATCGGATCGGTTCGTTGAAACTCGGCGATACAGCGGTGTGGATCGGCGTCGCCTCCGGTCATCGCGACGAAGCCTTCCGCGCCTGCCGTTACATCATCGACGAGATCAAGACGCGCGTGCCGGTGTGGAAAAAGGAACGCTATCGCGACGGCGATGCGACCTGGGTGAATTCGCCGTGATGGCGGTTCGCCGACACGGGATCCGCGCCGGCTGAAATACAGAAACAGGCGCCATGTACACGCGGCGGGCTGCGTGTACGGAAAATGCCGCGTCATCCATGGCCAAGGCGGCTTATAGTCGGGGTTTCGGATCCCGGAGCATCGCCATGCATTCCCAACTTTCCCTGCGCGCCATCGCGCTGGTTTCGGCCATTGCCGGACTGGCCGCCTGCGATCAGCCGAGCGAAGCCGGAACGCCTGCGTCCGAAGCACGGCCGACGGAAGCCGCGGCCGCCAAGCCGGTCGCGCCGCAGCCGGTTTCCGGCGTCTCCGCGCCGCATGGCGCGCCGGCGCCGGCGCAGGCATCGGTTGTCGAAGTGACCGAAGTGGCGAAAGGCCTGTCGTTTCCGTGGTCGCTGGCGTTCCTTCCCGACGGCCGCATGCTCGTGACCGAACGGCCGGGCACGATGCGTTTCATCGCTGTCGATGGCGAACTTTCCGCGCCGCTGGCGAATGTTCCGGCCGTGTATGCGAACGGGCAGGGCGGCTTGCTCGATGTCGCGCTTTCGCCGTCGTTCGCCGACGATGCCGGCATCTATTTCAGCTATGCCGAAGCCGGCGAGGACGGCTTCGCCGGAACCGCGCTGGCCAAAGCCAAGCTCACCGAGACCGCGCTGGAAGACGTCGAGGTGATCTTCCGCCAGCAGCCGAAGCTTTCCCAGGGTGGACACTTCGGCTCGCGCATCGTGTTCGATGGCGAAGGCCACCTGTTCCTCACCGTCGGCGAAAACCAGCAGCGTCCGACGGCGCAGCGGCTCGATCACCTGCAGGGCAAGGTCGTGCGCCTGAACCTGGACGGGTCGATTCCGTCCGACAACCCGTTCGTCGGCCAGGCCGATGCGCGGCCGGAAATCTGGAGCTATGGCCACCGCAATCCGCAGGGCGCGGCACGCCATCCGCTCACCGGCGAACTGTGGACCAGCGAACACGGCCCGCGCGGCGGCGACGAAATCAACCGCCCGCAACCGGGCAAGAACTACGGCTGGCCGTTCGCGACCTTCGGCATCAACTATTCCGGCGATCCGATCCCCGAATCGGTCGGCACGCAGATCGCCGGCGCCGAACTGCCGCATTACTACTTCGAGATTTCCCCGGCCCTGAGCGGCATGGCGTTCTACTTCGACCAGCGCTTTGCTTCGTGGAACGGCAGCCTGTTCCTCGGCGCGTTGGCGTCGCGCGAATTGATCCGCCTGCAACTGGACGGCGATCGCATCGTGGCCGAGGAGCGGCTGCTGAGCGATCGCAAGGAACGCCTCCGCGACGTGCGCGTTGGTCCGGATGGCTTCGTGTACGTGCTGACCGACGAAGCCGACGGCAAATTGCTGCGGGTCGGCCTGAAGCCATGACGCCATCACCGTCGGCGCCATGGCTGCCGGCGGTTCAGGGCTTCACGTTGAGCGGCCAGCGGTAACGCACCGTGTAGGAAATCTTCGTCTCGTCTTCGGCCGGCACGGAAACGTCGAAGCGGATGCGCTGCGCGTCGTCCTTTTCCCACTTGGCGCTGGCTTCGACGATTTCCCAATCCTGCCAGCGCGGCAGGGCATCGAACACGCGCACGGTTGTGGCCTCGCGCTTGGCGTTCTTGAGCTTGAACTCGATGGTTTCGGTCAGGCTCAGGCGGTCTTCCGCCAGGCGGAAATCGCGTGCCGTGCGGGTCGCGGAGAGATCGAAGGCTTCGCCCAGCGCCAGCCTCACGTCGCTGTTCGCCGCGGTGTGCGCAAGACGCGCCTCGCCAAGCAGCGAACGTCCGGCCGCATCGTTCTGGAACACGCGCACGCGGCCCGCCGGCAACGGCACGCCAAGCCCGGCGGCCTTGCTGTTCGCGAATGCCAACGTCGTGCTGACCGGAAAGGTCGCCTCGCCGTCGTTCGGCTGCACCTGCGGCCGCGTCGGGCGATAGCCGTAGCCGCCGGAATCCACTTCGTAACGCCGTGTGCAGGCGACATTGTCGAGCGCATCGATCAGCGGTACGCGCTGCACGCTGCCGTCCGGCAATTCGACGCGACCCTTGAGCGGGTAAGCGTGGTACTCGCCCGATTCGACCGGCTCCGGCGCGTCCGCATACATGGCCGCCGGCGCGGCCATCGACTTCATCATCATCGCGCCTCGCTCGCGCGGCGCAGATTGGCGCACTTGGTTCGGATTGCCGGCCACCAAGGTCAGCGCCGCCGAAGGAAAACTCACGCCGGAGCGGTTGACGACCTGCGCCGCGCCCTCCAGCGCCATGCGGCACTGCTGCTTCGTATCGGCCAGCACCAGCGTGTACTCGGCGTTCCAGGCCAGGCCGCCGGTCGCGTAATCGAGCTGGAACGTTTCCTTCGCCGCGGTCGGCGCCTGCACCTGCCAGCGCAAGGTCGGGCGCGTGGCGATGCCATCGGGCAGAGCGGGCAACTCGAATCCCGCATAGTTCGCCAGCACGCGGATGCGGCCGTCGTCCTGCTTCAGCGTGATTCCATTGCCGGCCGAGAGCAGCACGCCTTCATGCCGGCGCAGAGCGCTGCCATCGCCTTGCTCGACCACCACGCGCTGGCCAATCGCACGGCGCAGCAGTTCGTCCTGTCCCGCCAGCGCGAAGTCGTAGCGCTGCGAGCCGACCTTGACCTTGTCGTTCGCTGGTGAGAACTGCACCGATCCGGTATCGAGCGCCAGCGGCAGCTGGTCGAAATCCAGCATGTTCCCGCCTTGCTTCAGCGGGAACGCGAGCGTCTTGGAGACTTGGGCCAAACCCGGCATTCCCGGCCCGGCGTAGGCTTGGGAGACGGACTCGAAATCGCCGGAATACAAGGTGATGCGGGTATCGTCTGCGCTTGCGCTCATGTTGGTGCTCGTCAGGGCCAGTGCCAATGCCGCGTGGAGAGGTGAGAAACGCATGGGAATATCCTCGTGTCCGGCTCGTATCATAGGCACATGAACGCAATCATCAGGACATTGGGGTTGACGCTGGCCTTGTCGGCTTCGGGAGCGGTTCAGGCCGAAGCGCCGGCGTCGAAGTTGCACGCGGAAAACGGCTGGATCCGCTCCGCGCCGCCGGAGGCGCCGGTGCGCGCCGGCTACGTGGAGCTGTTCAACGCGGGCGAGCGCGCCGTGATCCTCAACAAGGCCGCTTCGCCTGCGTTCGGCGTGGTGGAAATCCACGAGATGCGCGACGTCGATGGCGTGGCCCGGATGCGCCGCCTGCCGCAACTCGAACTGCATCCCGGCGAGCGGGTGCAACTCAAGCCCGGCGGCATCCACCTGATGCTGTTCCGCCCCGTGGCACCGCTTTCCGACGATACCGAAGTCGAGGTGGAACTCACCGGCCCGGATGGCGTGAAGATTTCCGCGACGCTGCGAGTGGGCGATCCCTGAATCGCGAAGCAAGGAGGGCATCCCTGTGAGCAAACATGACCCACGCATCGATGCCTATATCGCCAACGCCGCCGAATTCGCGCGACCGATCCTCGAGGCGGCGCGCGAACGCGTGCATGCGGCAAGCGACGAAATCGACGAAACGATCAAATGGGGCATGCCGACCTTCGTGTACCGCGGGAAGATCCTCTGCGGCATCGCGGCCTTCAAGCAGCACGCCTCGTTCGGTTTCTGGCAGCACGCGCTCGTCGTCGGCGAAGGAACCCCGCGCGATGGCATGGGCAGTTTCGGCAAGATGACTTCCATCAAGGACCTGCCGTCGAAAGCGAAGCTCGCGCCGCTGCTGGAGAAAGCCATGGCCCTGATCGACGCCGGAACGCCGCCTGCCGCTGCGCGCAAAACTTCCGCGCAGAAGCCACCGCCGCAGGCGCCGGACGATTTCGCCGCCGCGTTGAAGGGCAACGATGCCGCCCGCGGGACCTTCGAAGCGTTTTCGCCCAGCCAGAAGCGCGAATACGTGGAATGGATCGTCGAAGCCAAGCGCGAGGAAACCCGCGCCAGGCGCATCGCGCAGGCGCTCGAATGGCTGGCCGAAGGCAAGCAGCGCAACTGGAAATACCAACGCCGCTGAGCGCCGCCAGAGCATGAACGGGCGCAGCGATTCTGCGACGTCGTTTCTGGACGCTCCCCGGCGCGACCGGTAGAATTCCGGCTCGCCCAACCCTTCCCACCCACGCGCTGGTTACCCACAAGCGCGCGGGTCGGTGCGCATCCGCGTAAGGGTAAAACCCTCAACGAGGCGACCCGCGTGTCCCAATCCGCAATTTTGGCCCTCGCCGACGGCACCGTGTTCGAAGGTGTCTCCATCGGCGCGCAGGGCATGAGTGCCGGCGAAGTGGTGTTCAACACCGCGATGACCGGCTATCAGGAAATCCTGACCGACCTTTCCTACACCAAGCAGATCGTCACGCTCACGTATCCGCACATCGGCAACACCGGTTGCACGGATCGCGACGACGAAGCCCGCGATCTGCGCGTCGCCGGCCTCGTGGTGCGCGAAACGCCGCAACCGCCGAGCAACTGGCGCAGCGAAGCGAATCTTTCCGAGTGGCTGATCGCGCGCAACGTGGTTGCGATCGCGCAGATCGACACCCGCAAGCTGACGCGCCTGCTGCGCGACAAGGGCGCGCAGAACGGCTGCATCGCCGCCGGCGAGGCGGCCAACGACCGCGAAGCCGCGATCGCCGCCGCTCGCGCCTTCGCCGGTTTGTCCGGCATGGATCTGGCGAAGGAAGTGACAACGGCCAAGGCATACGAGTGGACGGAAGGATCGCTCGATCTTTCCAGCAACCAGTTTGTCGTGCCGGCCAAGCGCTTCCACGTTGTCGCCTACGACTTCGGCGTCAAGCTCAACATCCTGCGCATGCTGGCCGACCGCGGCTGCCGCGTGACCGTGGTTCCGGCGCAGACGCCGGCCGCGGAGGTGCTGGCGATGAAACCGGACGGCGTGTTCCTGTCGAATGGCCCCGGCGATCCGGCGCCTTGCGACTACGCGATCGCCGCGATCCGCGAATTCATCGCCGCGAAGATTCCGCTGTTCGGCATCTGTCTCGGCCACCAGCTGCTCGGCCTCGCCGCCGGCGCCAGGACCATGAAGATGAAGCTCGGCCATCACGGCGCGAACCATCCGGTGCAGGACCTGCAAACCGGCCGCGTGATGATTTCCAGCCAGAACCACGGTTTCGCGATCGACGAATCCACGCTGCCTGCGAACGTGAAGGCCACGCACCGCTCGCTGTTCGACGGCAGCAACCAGGGCATCGAACTCACCGACGCGCCTGCCTTCAGCTTCCAGGGCCATCCTGAAGCCAGCCCCGGCCCGCACGACGTGGCGGGATTGTTCGACCGTTTCATCGCGACGATGGAGAACCGCTGATGCCCCGCCGCAACGACATCAAATCCATCCTCGTCATCGGCGCCGGCCCGATCGTCATCGGCCAGGCCTGCGAGTTCGACTACTCCGGCGCGCAGGCTTGCAAGGCCCTGCGCGAGGAAGGTTTCCGCGTGGTGCTGGTGAACAGCAACCCGGCCACGATCATGACCGATCCGGACACCGCGGATGCGGTCTACATCGAGCCGATCAACCGCGCCTCGGTGGAGCGCATCATCGCGAAGGAGCGTCCCGACGCGCTGCTGCCGACGATGGGCGGACAGACCGCGCTCAACTGCGCGCTGGACCTGGCCGACGCCGGCGTACTGGAAAAGTACGGCGTTGAACTGATCGGCGCCTCGCGCGAGGCGATCCGCATGGCCGAGGACCGCGAGCTGTTCCGCGTCGCGATGACCGAGATCGGGCTGGAATGCCCGAGGGCCGAAGTCGCGAAAAGCTATGAGCAGGCGCTGGAAATCCAGGCCAAGGTCGGTTTCCCGACCATCATCCGCCCGAGCTTCACGCTCGGCGGCAGCGGCGGCGGCATCGCCTACAACAAGGAAGAATTCGAGGAAATCGTCAAGCGCGGCCTCGATCTTTCGCCGGTGCACGAAGTGCTGATCGAAGAATCGGTGCTCGGCTGGAAGGAGTTCGAGATGGAAGTCGTCCGCGACCGCGCGGACAACTGCATCATCGTCTGCTCGATCGAGAACCTCGACCCGATGGGCGTGCATACCGGCGACTCGATCACCGTCGCGCCGGCGCAGACGCTCACCGACAAGGAATACCAGCAGCTGCGCAACGCCTCGATCGCGGTGCTGCGCAAGATCGGCGTGGACACCGGCGGCAGCAACGTGCAGTTCGGCATCAACCCGAAGGACGGCCGCGTCGTCGTCATCGAGATGAACCCGCGCGTGTCGCGTTCTTCGGCGCTGGCCTCGAAGGCGACGGGTTTCCCGATCGCCAAGGTCGCCGCCAAGCTGGCGATCGGCTACACCCTGGACGAACTCAAGAACGACATCACCGGCGGCCTCACGCCGGCCTCGTTCGAGCCGACGATCGACTACGTCGTCACCAAGATTCCGCGCTTCGCGTTCGAGAAATTCCCGCAGGCCGATTCGCGTTTGACCACGCAGATGAAGTCGGTCGGCGAAGTGATGGCGATCGGCCGCAGCTTCTCCGAATCGCTGCAGAAGGCGCTGCGCGGGCTCGAGACCGGCAAGTGCGGCTTTGATCCGACCGGCCTCGATCTCACGTCCCAGGACGACCTGATCACCTTGCGCCGCCAGTTGCGCGAGCCGGGTCCGGAGCGCCTGTTCTATCTCGCGGACGCCTTCCGCGCCGGCCTGTCGCTGGAAGAAGTCTTCGCGCTGTCGAACATCGATCCGTGGTTCCTGCGCCAGATCGGGGACCTGATCCACAACGAAGCGGAAGTCGCCGCCGGCGGCCTGTCCGCGCTGGATCGCTCGCGCCTGCGCACGCTCAAGCGCCTCGGCTTCTCCGACGCGCGTCTTGCGCAACTGTGCGGAACCGACGAAGCCGCGGTCCGCGCCCTGCGCCGCGCCTTCGGCCTGCGTCCGGTCTACAAGCGTGTGGACTCCTGCGCCGCCGAATTCGCCACGACCACGGCCTACATGTATTCGACCTACGAGGAAGAATGCGAAGCCGCGCCCACCGATCGCGAAAAGATCATCGTGCTCGGCGGTGGCCCGAACCGCATCGGGCAGGGCATCGAGTTCGACTATTGCTGCGTGCATGCCGCGCTCGCCCTGCGCGAGGATGGCTATGAAACCATCATGGTCAACTGCAACCCGGAAACGGTTTCGACCGACTACGACACCTCCGATCGCCTGTATTTCGAGCCGCTGACGCTGGAAGACGTGCTTGAAATCGTCGATCTGGAAAAGCCGCGCGGCGTGATCGTGCAGTACGGCGGCCAGACGCCGCTGAAGCTCGCCCGCGCGCTGGAAGCCAACGGCGTGCCGATCATCGGCACCTCGCCGGATTCGATCGACTTGGCCGAAGACCGCGAGCGCTTCCAGAAGCTGATCGCCGACCTGAACCTGCTGCAGCCGCCGAACCGCACCGCGCGCACCGCGGAAGAAGCGCTGGCCGCGGCGCAGCTGCTCGGCTATCCGCTCGTGGTCCGTCCGAGCTACGTGCTCGGCGGCCGCGCGATGGAAATCGTCTATTCCGACGCCGACCTGTCGCGCTACATCCGCGACGCGGTGAAGGTCTCCAACGATTCGCCGGTGCTGCTGGACCGCTTCCTCGACAACGCGATCGAAGTCGACGTCGACGTGATCGCGGACGCCAAGGGCAACGTGCTGATCGGCGGCATCATGCAGCACATCGAGGAAGCCGGCGTGCATTCGGGCGACTCGTCCTGCTCGCTGCCGCCGTATTCGCTGTCCACGGAAACGCAGGACCGCCTGCGCGAACAGGTCGCCGCGATGGCCAAGGCGCTCAAGGTCGTCGGCCTGATGAACACGCAGTTCGCGATCCAGACCCATGCCGACGGCAGTGAAGACATCTTCGTGCTGGAAGTGAACCCGCGCGCCTCGCGCACCGTGCCGTTCGTGTCCAAGGCCACCGGCCTGCCGCTGGCCAAGATCGCGGCGCGCTGCATGGTCGGCGCGACGCTGGAAGAGCAGGGCACCACGACCGAAGTCGTGCCGGAGTACACCTCGGTCAAGGAAGCCGTGTTCCCGTTCGCGAAGTTCCAGAACGTCGATCCGATCCTCGGCCCGGAAATGCGTTCGACCGGCGAAGTCATGGGCGTCGGCGCGAACTTCAGCATGGCCTTCGCGCGCGCCCAGGAAGCGGCCAACATCGGCGCGCCGCCGATCGGGAAAGCCTTCATCTCGGTGCGCGATCCGGACAAGGCGCGCGTGATCCCGGTCGCCCGTTCGCTGGTCGAGCACGGCTTCAGCCTGATCGCGACCGACGGCACCGCCGCGGTGCTGCGCGACGCCGGTTTCGCCTGCGAGCGCATCAACAAGGTCGCCGAAGGCCGCCCGCACATCGTCGATGCGATCAAGAACGGCGAGATCGCCTACATCGTCAACACCACCGAAGGCCGGCAGGCCATCTCCGACTCGTTCTCGATCCGTCGCGAAGCCCTGCAGCACAAGGTCACGTACTCGACGACGATTTCCGGCGCGCTCGCCCTGCTGGATTCGCTCGCCTCGCGCGGGCGCGGCGATGTATCTTCATTGCAGGAATTGCATGCGTCGCTGAAGCGGCGCGGATGAGGGAAACGCCAAGATGTCGATCCGCCCACCGATCACCGTCCAGGGCGCGCAGCGGTTGCGCGCCGAGCTGGAACACCTGAAGACCGTGAAGCGTCCCGCGATCATCGCGGCCATCGCGGAAGCCCGCGCGCACGGCGACCTGAAGGAAAACGCCGAATACCACGCCGCGCGCGAGCAGCAAGGCTTCATCGAGGGCCGCATCCAGGAGCTGGAGGCGGCGCTGTCCAATGCCCAGCTGATTGATATATCCACGCTCAATCCCGGCGGCAAGGTCGTGTTCGGCGCAACCGTCACGCTGGCCGACGAAAGCACCGGCGAGGAAGTGCGCTACCAGATCGTCGGCGAGCTGGAAGCGGACATCAAGCGCAGCCTGATTTCGGTCACCGCGCCGATCGCTCGCGCCCTGATCGGCCGTTTCGAGGGCGACGTGATCCAGATCGACGCGCCGGGCGGCAAGCGCCATTTCGAAATCGTCGCGGTCGAATACATCGCGGAATGAGCGAAGTCGCCGCAACGCCCGGTGTCGTGCTCTGGCTGCCTTCGTGGGCGCGGTTGCGCGAGGGCGTCGCGGCGCTGCCCGAATTCGCCAAACTGGCGGCAAGGGCGGATCGCACGGACGCCGAGCCGGGCGACGATGCGCGCCTGAAGGAAGCCTTCGACATCATTCCGCGCCCGCATCCGAAATCCGGCTTGCCGGTGGCGGCGCTCACGCGCGAACTGGATGGCGGCGGCTCCAGCCATGCCGCCTGGTTGCGCGCCGATCCGGGCTATGTGCGGCCCGACATGACCTCGGCGCGGCTGCTCGCCTGCGGCGAAAGCCTTGCGTTGACGCAAGAAGAAGCCGAAGCCTTCATCAAGCCGCTGCGCACGCTGTTCGGCGACCTGAACATGCCGATTTCCGCGCCGACGCCGTCGCGCTGGTATCTCGAACTTTCGCGCGACGCCAAACTGCCGGATTTCGCGACGCCGGATGAAGTGCTCGGCGACGACCTGTTCCAGCACCTGCCCGAGGGCGATCTGGGCAAGCGCTGGAAGCACCTGCTCAACGAAGCGCAGACCATCCTGCACAACCATCCGCTCAACGCCGAACGCGCGAAGGCCGGCAAGCCGCCGGTGAACACGCTCTGGTTCTGGGGCGGCGGCGTGCTGCCGAGCCACGTGCGGCTCGGCCAGGGCGTGCGCGCGATCCATTCCGACGATGTCCTGATGCGCGCGCTCGCCGCCCGCGTTCCGGCCACGCTGGAACCGCTCGCGAAGTTTTCGCCGGCCGCGACGGCTGGCGGCACGATCGTCGATCTGCGCGGCGCCCGCGATGCCGCTGCGCTGTACGCCAAGGCCATCGCGCCGCTGCTGCAGGGGCAGAAAAAAGCCGGCTTCGCGCTCGTGCTGCAATTCGCCGATGGCATGAAGCTGACCTGGAAGCCGTCGATGAAGTGGCGCTTCTGGCGCAAATCGCCGCCGAAGTGAGCGCTGTGCGGATCAGGCGGCGCGAGGTTCCCGACACTTCGCATTGGCCGAGCCACATCCATCCCGTGTTGCGCCGCGTCTATGCCGCACGCGGCATCGCGGATGCGTCGGAAGTGCAGACCAAGCTCGGCGCCTTGCTCACGCCGCACACACTGGGCGGGCTGGACGCTGCGATCGCGGTGTTGTGCGATGCGATCGAACGGAATCTGCGCATCTGCATCGTCGGCGACTTCGACGCCGATGGCGCGACCGGAACCGCCGTCGCGGTGCGCGGTCTGCGGATGCTCGGCGCCAGGAACGTGGATTTCCGCGTCCCGCATCGTCTGGTCCACGGCTACGGCCTGTCGCCTGCGCTCGTCGCGGACCTGATGGACGACAAGCCGGACGTGATCGTCACGGTCGACAACGGCGTCGCCAGCCTCGCTGGCGTCGCCGCCGCGCGTGCCGCCGGCATGCGCGTGATCGTCACCGACCATCATTTGCCCGGCCCGCAGCTTCCCGATTGCGATGCGCTGGTGAATCCGAACCTCGCCGGCGATGCCTTCCCGAGCAAGGCCTTGGCGGGCGTCGGCGTGATGTTCTACCTGCTGCTGGCCCTGCGCGCGCATCTGCGCGGGCAGGGCGCGTACGCCAGCACGCCGGAGCCGGACCTGACCACGCTGCTCGATCTGGTCGCGCTCGGTACCGTCGCCGACCTCGTGCCGTTGGACGCGAACAACCGCATCCTCGTCGCCGCGGGCTTGCGGCGTCTGCGCGCCGGTCGCGGGCAAGCCGGCTTGCAAGCGCTGATCCAGGTGTCGGGCCGTCGTGCGGACAAACTCGATGCCGCCGATCTGGGCTTCGCGCTCGGCCCGCGCCTGAATGCGGCCGGCCGGCTGGAAGACATGGCCATCGGCATCCAGTGCCTGCTGTGCGACGACTTCGACGAGGCGCGGGAATTGGCCTCGATGCTCGACTCGATCAACCGCGAACGCCGCGACGTGCAGGCGAAGATGGTCGAGGATGCGCAGGCATTGGTTCCCGACGTGGACGCCGGCAACGCTTCTGCGGTCTGCGTGTTCGCCGAGCACTGGCATCCGGGCGTGGTCGGCCTGGTCGCATCTAAGCTGAAGGAAAAACTGCACCGTCCTTCGATCGCGTTCGCGCCGGGTGGCGATGATGGCCTGTTGCGCGGCTCGGCGCGTTCGATTCCCGGCTTCCACATCCGCGACGCGCTGGCCGACATCGCGGCAAGGCATCCGACCCTGATCGAACGCTTCGGCGGCCACGCGATGGCGGCGGGCTTGAGCCTTGCGCCGGAAAAACTCGAGGCGTTCCACCGCGCGTTTCTCGAACATGCGGCCGCAAGGCTGGATGCTTCCACGCTGCGCGCCGAACTGCTCACGGACGGCGCATTGCACCCGGACGACATGACGCGCGAACTGGCGGAACTCTTGCGCGAAGCCGGACCGTGGGGACAAGGCTTTCCCGAACCCGTGTTCGACGACGAATTCCAGGTCGAAAGCTGGCGGCGCGTCGGCCACGACCATCTGAAATTGCAACTGCGCCACGCGCAGGCCAGTGCGCCGATCGACGCGATCTGGTTCGGCGGCTGGCAAGACGAAGCCCCGCCGCCGCGCGTGCATGCGGCGTATCAACTCAAGCCCGACGATTTCCGGGATCGCGGCGGGGTGCAGTTGCTGATCCAGTGGCTGCGCGGTTGATTGGCCGCGCAGCCGAACCGGCGATCCTTGCGAATCAATCCTGCTTGGGCGTCAGGCGCAGCAATGCGGAACGCGAGGAAGATGTAATTGGCGTGCCGGTGGCAGCGCCGCCTTCGAAGACCTCGTAGCTGGTCAGCAGGATGTAATTGCCGCTCGGCGAAACGTCGATGGCGCCCATCGAATACCAGTCCAGCGGATGGCCGATTTCTTCCCGCACGTCGGAAACCACGGCATAGCCAACTTCCTTGTTTCAGATCAGGCCTCCGGATGAGGGCCGTGGGGCGGCGTGGTTTTCGCTGTTGATATCCATTTCCCATGAATCGTAAGTGCCGTCCAGAAAGTTGCCAACGGCCCATCTTGTCGACAAATTCCAGCAGCAGACTGCGCACCTGTTCGGTTTTTCCCGGGATTGCACCGACGACGACCTTGTTTGCCTTGTAATCAGCACCGCGATTTCGGAGAAAACGGGCTCTTGCCGAGTTGGATCGCTTCGATTTTCTCGCTGAATTGGATGATTCGATATCCACCGATGCGCAACCATCCGTCGAGCGTGAAGCTCGCTCACCCACATGTCGATATGTGAGCGCGGCTCACTTGAACACAGGCGTGATCATTCCGCAATCCAGAGGGATTTGACTTTGGTCACAGAATAGCCCCCCCCATTCAGTCGGTCGCCATATCCAGTTTTCGGCCATTTTTCGGCCATCGCCATCAAGATGGGCTGGCCGATGAGATGGTGATGGCTCAACGCGTGTACGCTGCGCCTTGGCGACTCCAACGCCCACATCAGGCTGGTTCCAACCTGATCGTGGACGAATGCGATCCGAGCCGCTGTCGTCAGGCACGAACAAAAGCGCATCCAGCGGTGTTCATGCCCGGCGCGAACATGGATAATCGCCCCATCCTCCCCGCAGTGCTTCCGCGTGAGCTCGACGACCATCATCCTCCAGCCCGCAGACATCCACATCCCCGGCTACCGCGTGCTGCGGCCGCTCGGGGACGGCGGCATGGCGTCGGTGTACCTGGCGGTGCAGGAATCGCTGGATCGCGAAGTGGCCTTGAAGGTGATGGCGCCGGCGCTGGTGGCGAATTCCGAGTTCACCGAGCGCTTCGTCAAGGAAGGCCGGATCACGGCGCAGTTGTCGCATCCGAACCTCGTCACCGTCTACGACATCGGTTCGCACGGCACCACGTACTACATCGCGGCCGAATACATTTCCGGCGGCACGTTGAAGGAACGCATCAGCCGCGGCATGACCGTGGCCGAAGTGCTGGATGTCGTCTGCGATGTGGCGCGCGGGCTCGAATACGCGCACAAGAAGGGCGTCGTGCACCGCGACGTGAAGCCCGGCAACATCCTGTTCAAGCCGGATGGAACCGCGGTGCTGGCGGATTTCGGCATCGCCAAGGCGATGGACAACAGCTCCAGCATGACGATGGCCGGTTCGTCCATCGGCACGCCGGATTACATGAGCCCGGAACAGGCCCGCGCGGAACCCGTGGACGGCCGTTCGGACCTCTACAGCATGGGCGCGATGCTGTACGAAATGCTGACCGGAGCGCCGCCGTACACCGGCAACGATCCGTTCTCGATCGCGCTGGCGCACGTCACCCAGCCGGTTCCGGAACTTCCACCCGAGCATCATTGGCTGCAGCCCTTGCTCGATGGCCTGATGGCCAAATCGCTGGACCAGCGCTTCTCCAGCGGTCAGGAATTCCTCAACGCATTGGAAAAACTGCTGGCGGCCTCGCCGGAAGCGATCGCCGCCCTGCAGGGTCACGCGATCCGCACGCAAGGCGCGTCCGGCATGCGCCTCACCAGCGCACATACCGCATTGCGCACGCAGGCCGTGGGCAAGCCTTCGTGGTTCTGGCCCGCCATCGTCGGCGGAGCGCTGTTGCTGGCGGTACTGCTGGGCATCGTGCTGCTGCGCGGCGGGAAACCCGAAGTGGATCCGGCCCAGATGGGCGTGACGAACGTTTCGACCAGCATCGACAACAGCGAAATCGCCGCGCTGCTGCTGCAGGCCGATACTTTCCGCGACATCGGCACGAACAAGGACTCGCCGAATTACGATCCGGGGCGTTACATCAACTCGCCGCCGGGCGAAAATGCCGTCGAGCTGTATCAACGCGTGCTGGCGCTTGATCCGGCAAATGCCGCCGCCAACGCCGGACTGGATGCCATCGCGAACTACTACCTTGAATTCGCGGGGAAATATTGCGAGCGCGAAATCTGGGGCAGCTGCCAGACGACCGCCGAATTGGGACTGAAGGCCCGATCGGATCACGCCGAATTGAAGGCATTGCTGGAAAAAGCCGAAGCCGGCAAACGGGGAATCCAATGAGTGTCACGCCATACCGTGCCTTGTCAGAAAACCTGCCGACGCCGAACCCGAAGGAAGCTGGCGATCTGCCGGTCGAACCGAAGCGCCTGAAAGGCTGGATCGAGGCCTTGCCGCACGCCAACCAGGACCTGCTCATGCAGCACCTGGGCGACGCCTTGCACCAGATCCTCAACCGCAGGATGGACGGCTTTACCCGCTTCGAAGCGCTGGAACAATTGCGTCCGGTGGTGCTGGACAACCTCGCACTGGTCGGCGGTCGGCTTTCGGGCAGCACGTTTCCGCTGGCCGGGCCCAAAGCGGCGCTGGCCGAGAACATCCTGAAGATGCAGCGCGATCTGGCGCATGCCTACCGCATGGCACTGATCGATGCCTGCCCGGGCGGCAAGGTGCCGTTCCTTGCCGGCGGCAAGGCCGCGCTGGCCGCCGAGCGCGCGATGTACCACGGTTCGCGCCACATCTTCGCCAGCTATTACCTGTACCGACTTCCGGAGCAGGGCGCGTGGGGCGCGATCAACGCGATCCTGCGCTTCGCGCGCTCGGTCTCGCTGCACGAGAAGCAAGTCGAGGAACCGGCCGAGAAGATGACTACCTCGGTGATGGGGGTCTACATCCAGGCGCTGCTGCTGTCGCTGGCCAATCCGTACTGCTTCAACCAGAAAGAGCTGGTCGAACTGTGGACGGTCACGCGCGATCTCGCGCCGGGTGTCGTCCTGTCGCCGCAACGCTTCGGCCCCGCCGGTTCGGTCGCGATGATCGAACTGGACACGCCGCCGGCGTACCACACCCGTGCGCCGGATGCGTCCAACGGCGCGGTGCTGTGGATCGACCTGCGCGAGATTTCCAAACGCGTGATCGATGCGCTCGACCGGCCGCTGGAAGGGCAGATCGCGATCAGCCTCGGACGCAACAGGGACCTGATCGCCTCGCAGGACCTGATGAAACGCGCCAGCGACAACTGGGAGCAGGCCGGTTCGCGCATCTATCCGCGCGTGCCTGCCGATCACGCGATCGAAGCGGTGATCGGCTTGTCCGGCGTGCATTACCACCTTGCCGGACGCGTGGATTTCGACAATTTCCTGCGCGACCTGCGCGGCATCGAAACCGGTTTCGACGAACGCGCCGGCTGGGCCGCGGCAGGCGCGGATGCCTCGCGCATGCGCGCCACCGCGATGGCCAAGGCGGTGGACCAGAGCCTCGGCGGCTATCGACTGCGCTGGGAAAGCTCGGACGCGGTGCGGGCGCGGATCGGCGAAATCATCGGCTTGTCGGTGCCCTACGACAACGGCGAACGCAATTGGATGGTGGGCATCGTGCGCTGGCTGCGCTACGACGGCGACGCGATGGATGCCGGCATCGACCTGATCGGTCACCGCGCCCATGCGATCGGCGTACGCGCCATCGACCATCCGACCCCGCGCGCTCCGGTGCGCGCCATCGAGTTCGCCGATCCGCTCGAGAACGACGGCGGCGAGCGCTTGCGCCTGTTGGTGCCGTCGGTGATCGGCGCGGAAGAAGTCGGAAGGCTGGAAATCACCCGCGGGCCCGATCCGGCCGATTTCGACGAACGCGGCCCGCAAATCTATTACTGCACGCCCGCCAACCTGCTGGAAGCGCCGGGCGATTACCTCGTATTGTCGGCGCAGACGCAGACAACGCATTGATACCCCGGACTCGTTCCGCATGAACCCCAATCCCGTACAAGCCGCGCCCCGTGCGCGGCGCCGCGCGTTCGCCACGACCATCGGAGGCGTCCGCATCGGCGGCGACGCGCCGGTCGTGGTGCAATCGATGACCAACACCGATACGGCCGACGTCGCCGCCACCGCGAAGCAATGCGCGGAGCTGTGGCGCGCCGGTTCCGAACTGGTGCGCCTGACCGTGAACACGCCCGAAGCCGCCGCCGCGGTGCCGCGCATCCGCGACAAGCTGGCGCTGATGAACGCGCCGGTGCCCCTGATCGGCGACTTCCATTACAACGGCCACACCTTGCTGACGCAGGAGCCGGCCTGTGCCGAGGCGCTCGCCAAATACCGGATCAATCCGGGCAACGTCGGTTTCGGTCGCAAGCGCGACACGCAATTCGCGACACTGATCGAACTCGCGATCCGCCACGGCAAGCCGGTGCGCATCGGCGCGAACTGGGGTTCGCTGGATCAGGAGCTGGCCGCGAAACTGATGGACGAGAACGCCGCGCGACCCGAGCCGTGGGATGCGGTCGCGGTGCTGCGCGAAGCCCTGATCCGTTCCGCGCTGGATTCGGCGCAACGCGCCGTGGAACTGGGCCTCGCGCAGGAAAAGATCCTGCTTTCCTGCAAGGTCAGCGGCGTGCAGGACTTGATCGCGGTGTATCGCGATCTCGCCTCACGCTGCGACTACGCGCTGCATCTGGGCCTCACCGAAGCCGGCATGGGCAGCAAGGGCATCGTGTCCTCAACCGCGGCGCTCGCCGTATTGCTGCAGGAAGGCATCGGCGACACGATCCGCATCTCGCTGACGCCCGAACCCGGGCAGTCGCGCACGCAGGAAGTGATCGTCGCGCAGGAACTCCTGCAAAGCATGGGCCTGCGCGCATTCACGCCGGCCGTCACCGCCTGTCCCGGCTGCGGACGAACGACCTCGACGTTTTTCCAGGAGCTGGCGAAAACCGTGCAGGAACACGTCCGCGAGAAGATGCCGCAGTGGCGCATCAGCCATCCGGGCGCGGAACACCTGTCGCTCGCGGTGATGGGCTGCATCGTCAACGGTCCGGGCGAATCGCGCCATGCCAACCTCGGCATTTCACTGCCGGGCACGGGTGAAGCGCCAGCCGCGCCGGTGTTCATCGACGGTGAGAAGGCCGCGACCTTGCGCGGAGAGAACATCGCGCAGGAGTTCGTCGCGATGATCGATGACTATGTGGACAGGCGCTTCAGGTTGCGTGATGCGTGATACGGTTTGCGCAGTCCCGGTGGAATTGTGTATGCCGTCGGGGCTGCACAGGAGGTTACTCTGCCGTCAGAGTGCAACTCTGGCAATTGCTGGCATCGCACCAGTGATAGCCGAACCTCGATCCGTGCGTGCAGCCGCCGCCGCCGGAGTTGCATGAGCATCTGACGTTAACCTTTGCAATGGGAAGTGACGCCTCTCTGGCCGTTGCGGGAACTGTGATCGAAGCAATATATCCGTAAACATTCACTGGGACATGTCGTACTTCAATGCCGGCGGCTTCTTCCGATTGCAATCCGTCATTCTCTTTCAGGAATCGCGCCATTTCCTTTGCCACTTGAGGCACGTCGAAAAATTTGGGGGTGAATGAGGGCAGCTCCTTGATTTCCTGATCCGTTGCGAATGTTATCCCCTGATACCGAGTATTGAAGGGAACAAACGCTCCACCTCGAACGCAGGAGCCGCATTCTGTCATCATGCACCCAACACTTCCCTGGTGATAGGTGGGATTGCACCCTCCCGGTTTGTCTTGGCAGGTACATGTGACATTGACTTGAGGTGTATTTTCCCACTTGCCATCCTTCTCGACAAAGAATGACCACTCCCCGATTGCTTCGATCGACATCGAACCATCTCGCTCGGCTCGAATGATGACGTCCTCGGGTAACGGAGTTCCAACAGCACCGCAGGCGGAAGCCTGATCCTCCGCCTGCGAGGGAGGGCAGATGCCAAGTGCGGCAACAAGTCCGACAAGGCAAAAGAACAATCTATTGAACATGTGCATACTCCTTTATGTACGGAATTTAGGGGTTTGCGTGGGTGCCGGTTCACGCGATCCGTCTGCTGGAGTGCAGGCAATGCGCGAATCAGGCGCAAATCAACCTAACTGGAACATGACTGATTGCTCAACAGCAGACTACTTGCGTAGTCTGCAGGAAATGAAGGTATGCATGCCAATTCTTCATGTCAAGGAAGGAGCGTTTGGCGTCGCGTCATGATCGAACTCAAGACGAAGAAAACCGCCGCCAGCGTCGCCGGATTCCTTGCCTCGATTCCCGATCCGCGCCGGCGCGAGGATGCCATCGCGCTGGATGCGCTGTTCGCCGACGTGGTGGGCGAGTCGGGTGCAATGTGGGGGCCGTCCATCGTCGGCTACGGCAAGGGGAAACTGCGTTACCCGGACGGTCGGGAAATCGACTGGATGCTGCTCGGCTTCTCGCCGCGCAAGGCGGCCTCGACGCTGTATCTGGGCGGTCTGGGTGAATACGGGGAATTGCTCGCGCGGCTGGGGAAACACAGCACCGGCAAGGGCTGCCTGTACATCAAATCGCTGACGCAGGTGAATGCTGCGGTGCTGCGCGAACTGCTGCGGCAGGCACTGGCGAAGGCGCGCGGGTAAAGTGACCGCCCCATTCCACGAGGCGCACCCGACGTGATTCACGATTACGCCCGCTACGACCGCGTTCGCGCGGTAGCCTTCAAGGGCGACCGGCTCGAACTGCTCGACCAGCGTCGCCTGCCGTTCGCGCAGGAGTTCGTCGCCTGTCGCGATGCAGATCAGGTTGCTGAGGCCATCTTCCAACTGATTGTGCGCGGCGCGCCGGCGATTGGCATTGCCGCTGCCTGGGGCGTGGTGCTGGCGGCGAACAACTTGCCCGGATCCATCGACCCGGAAGTCGTGCCGATGGCGCTCGCGCCGGTGCTGGAAAAACTCAATGCGGCGCGTCCCACCGCGGTGAACCTTGCATGGGCGCTGCGTCGGATGCGCGCCGTACTGGATGTGCCGGCCGCGGACTTCCGCGAACGCCTGCATGCCGAAGCGCTGGCCATCGAAACCGAAGATCTGGCCGCGAATCGACGCATGGGCGCCTTGGGCGCCGCGCTGATCGCGCCGGGCAGCGGCGTGCTCACGCACTGCAACACCGGCTCGCTTGCCACGGCCGGTTTCGGCACCGCGCTCGGCGTGATCCGCGCCGGCGTGGCCGAAGGGAAGATCGAACGCGTGTTCGCGACCGAAACCCGGCCGTGGCTGCAAGGTGCGCGACTGACGGTGTGGGAACTGCAGCAGGACGGCATTCCCGCGACCCTGGTCGCCGACTCGGCGGCTTCGCACCTGATGAAAACCGGGCAGGTGCAATGGGTGGTGGTCGGCGCCGACCGCATCACCGCCAACGGCGATGTCGCGAACAAGATCGGCACCTACCAGCTCGCCATCGCGGCGCGCTACCACGGCCTGAAATTCATGGTGGTCGCGCCGAGTTCGACCGTGGACCTTCGCACCGCACACGGCGACGGGATCGACATCGAGCTGCGCAATCCCGACGAATTGCTCGGACTCGGCGGCCAGCGCACCGTGGCGCATGGCGTGAACGCTTGGAATCCGGTGTTCGACGTGACACCGGCGCATCTGATCGACGCCATCGTCACCGAGCGCGGCGTGATCGAATCGCCTTCCGTGGCGGCGATGGCGGAATGGGCGAAAGGCGCCTGAGGCGCCCTTCGCCGGAGACCCCAAGGAAAACTCAGCTCCGCGAACGCAGGACGAAGCCGGCGCCCAGCGTCGCCGCCAGCGTCAGGGCGAGCAGGCTCCACAGCGATACAGCCGGAACGGTGGCGATTGTTTGCGCAGGCGCCGGCCCGCCATCGGGAATGTTCACGCAGGAAGCCGTTATCGTGGCCGTGCCGCCCTCGATGGCATCGATGTAGACGCCGATCGGGAACTCCATCGCTGCCGCAGTGACGGTATAAGTCAGCGTGCCGCCGAGTACGCCGCCGCCCACCAACGTGCTGTCGGGATCGCCCGAAGCATTGCTGACGACGCGCCATTGGGCCGACGCCGCGTCGATGTTGGTCAGCGTGAAGGTGAAGGTGTCGCCGGCTTCGACTTGCGGGAAATCGCCGAACGTATCGCCGGCAGCAATCACCGGCTCTTCGAATGCGTAGTTTTCGCAAGTGACTGGAACGCCGAGGTTCGCATTCGGAAAGGCGGCCATGGCCGGAAGCGCGGTCGCCGCCAAGGCCACGGCAAGAATCGTGTTCGCAATACGCATGGATTTCCCCTGAAGTCAAAAATGATGCACGTATTACGCGCGTCCCAGCCGATTTTTGCAATGTCGCAATAGAGGCAACGCGACTTGGCAGAATACCCACTCGTCTGCACGGAACCTCGCATGCGTCAATTGTTCTTGTTCGGCCTCGCCGGAACCCTGGGCTTCCTCGTCGATGCGGCCGTGGTCACGCTGTTGGTGCAGCTCGGCGGCATGAACCCGTATGCAGGCCGATTGGTGTCCTTCCTGTGCGCCGTGGCGACGACGTTCGCGTTCAATCGCGCCTTTACCTTTTCCGCCGCGGCGAGGCCGGGGCTCGCGCAACAGGCCGGTCAATACCTCGTCGCGATGACCGGCGGCTTCCTCGTCAACTACGGCAGCTACGCGCTGCTGGTGCATTTCGTGGAAACGGTCCGGCAATGGCCGGTGATCGGCGTCGCGGCCGGTTCCGTGCTCGGATTGTCCGTCAATTTCGCCAGCGCCAAATGGTGGGTCTTCCGCAAGCACTGAGGCGCGATTTCCGGGACGGGTGCGCACTGTCCCCGTGGTAGAATCCGGCTCTTGTCCGAACGCCAACAAAAGCCGCGAAAAATGACGGAACACGCCAAGGAAATCATCCCGGTCAACCTCGAAGACGAGATGCGCAAGAGCTATCTCGATTACGCGATGAGCGTGATCGTGGGGCGTGCGCTTCCGGATGTCCGCGACGGCCTGAAACCGGTGCACCGCCGCGTGCTGTTCGCGATGCACGAACTTGGCGCGCACAGCAACAAGCCCTACTACAAGTCGGCGCGTATCGTCGGTGACGTGATCGGCAAGTACCACCCGCATGGCGACTCGGCGGTGTACGACACACTGGTCCGCATGGCGCAGCCGTTCTCGCTGCGCTACATGCTGGTCGACGGGCAGGGCAACTTCGGTTCGGTCGACGGCGACGCGCCCGCCGCGATGCGTTACACCGAATCGCGCATGTCGCGCATCTCGCACGAGATCCTTTCCGACATCGACAAGGAAACCGTCGATTTCCAGCCCAACTACGACGAGAAGGAATTCGAGCCGACGGTGATGCCCACGCGCGTCCCGAACCTCCTGGTCAACGGTTCGGCGGGCATCGCGGTGGGCATGGCGACGAACATCCCGCCGCACAACTTGAACGAAGTCGTCGATGCGACGCTGGCCCTGATCAACGACCCGGATGCGACGATCTCCGACCTGATGCAATACCTGCCGGGCCCGGATTTCCCGACTGCGGGCATCATCAACGGCACCTCCGGCATCCACGCCGCGTACCACACCGGCCGCGGCCGCGTGCGGATCCGCGCCCGCGCCACCATCGAAGTCGACGAGAAGACCGGCCGCGAAGCCATCGTCGTCACCGAGATTCCGTACCAGGTCAACAAGGCCAAGCTGATCGAGAAGATCGCCGAGCTGGTGAAGGAGAAGAAGCTCGAAGGCATCAGCGAACTGCGCGACGAATCCGACAAGGACGGCATGCGCATCTACATCGAGGTCAAGCGCGGCGATTCCGCCGACGTGGTGCTGAACAACCTGTATTCGCAGACGCCGATGGAATCGGTCTTCGGCATCAACATGGTGGCCCTCGTCGATGGCCGTCCGCAGCTGCTGAACCTCAAGCAGATCCTCGAGGCCTTCATTCGCCATCGCCGCGAAGTGGTCACGCGTCGCACCATCTTCGAACTGCGCAAGGCCCGCGCCCGTGCCCACATTCTCGAAGGCCTGACCGTCGCGCTTGCCAACATCGACGAGATGATCGAACTGATCAAGACGTCCGAGAACGTGCAGGTCGCGCGCGATCGCCTGATGGCGAAGGTCTGGGAACCGGGCCTGGTCCGCGCGCTGCTCTCCGCGGCCGGCGCCGATGCCTCGCGTCCGGAAGACCTGCAGCCCGGCGTCGGCCTGTCCGAACGCGGCTACCAGCTGTCGGAAGTGCAGGCCAAGGAAATCCTCGAAATGCGCCTGAACCGGCTGACCGGCCTGGAGCAGGAAAAGCTCACCGAGGAATACAAGGCACTGCTGGAAACGATCCGCGGTCTGATCGATATCCTCGAGAATCCCGACGTGCTGCTGGAGGTGATCCGCACCGAGCTGGCCAGCATCAAGGAAGAATTCGGCGATGCGCGCCGCAGCGAAATCCGCCAGAGCGAGGAAGACCTCGACATCCTCGACCTGATCGCGCCCGAAGACATGGTGGTGACGCTCTCGCACGCCGGCTACGTGAAGCGCCAGCCGGTCAACGCCTACCGCGCCCAGAAGCGCGGCGGCCGTGGTCGCGCGGCGGCGGCGACGAAGGACGAGGATTTCATCGAACGCCTGTGGGTCGCCAACACGCACGACACGCTGCTGGCCTTCACCAGCACCGGCCGCGTGTTCTGGCTGCCGGTGTTCCAGTTGCCCGAAGCCGGTTCCAACGCGCGCGGCCGTCCGATCGTCAATTTCGTGCCGCTGGAAGCCGGCGAGAAGATCCAGGCCGTGCTGCCGGTGCGCGAATACGCCGAAAACCGCTACGTGTTCTTCGCCACCGCCAACGGCACCGTGAAGAAGACGCCGCTCACCGAATACGCCTTCAAGCTGGCGCGCGGCAAGATCGCGATCTCGCTGGATGAAGGCGATGCGCTGGTCGATGCACAGCTGACCGACGGCGAACACGACATCCTGCTGTTCGCCTCGAACGGCAAGACCGTACGTTTCGCCGAAACCGCGGTGCGCTCGATGGGCCGCACCGCAACCGGCGTGCGCGGCATCAAGCTGGCGGAGGGCGAGCGCGTCGTCAGCCTGATCGTGGCCTCCGCGGGTTCGGGCGCCGAAGGCGATCCCGATGTCGAAGGCGAAGACAACGACATCGAAGAAACCATCGTCGAAACCGCCGGCGACGACACGCCGCTGGCGACGAACGGTTCCGACGAAGGCGTGGACTACATCCTCACCGCGACCAAGAACGGCTACGGCAAGCGCACGCCGCTCGCGGACTACCCGCGCAAGGGACGCGGCACGCAGGGCGTCATTGGCATCCAGACCACCGAACGCAACGGTCCGCTGGTCGGCGCCGTGCTGCTGTCGAGCAAGGACGAAGTGCTGCTGATTTCCGATGGCGGCACGCTGGTGCGCACCCGCGCGTCGGAAATCTCCCGCGTCGGCCGCAACACGCAGGGCGTGACGCTGATCCGCCTTTCCGAAGGCGAATCGCTGGTCGGCGTGGTCGCGGTCGATCCGATGGAAAACGAGGAAGGCGAGGGCGCGCAGGAAGCTTGAGCGCCCGCACCGCGGGCATGTGCGTATTCCGAAGCTTTAACGTGCCCGCAGCGCCGCATCGGTTAGCCTTCGTTGCTTCCCGCACACGCGCCAAGGAGAACGCCATGCGCTTCCGGATCCTGACGTTGTTGTTGTCGCTGTTCGCTGGCGCCGCTCAAGCGGCGCCGCCGGAACTGTTGAACGTTTCCTACGACCCCACGCGCGAGTTCTACCGCGAGGTCAACCGCGCCTTCATCGAGCACAAGCGCGCGCAGGGCGAAACCCTGATCGTCCGCAATTCGCACGGCGGCTCCGCGAAGCAGGCGCGGGCCGTGATCGACGGACTGGAGGCCGATGTGGTCACGCTCGCGCTGGCCTACGACATCGACGCCATCGCCAAGCACGGGAAGCTGCTGCCTGCCGACTGGCAATCGCGGCTGCCGCACAACAGCGCGCCGTACACCTCGACGATCGTGTTTCTCGTCCGCAAGGGCAATCCGAAAGCCATCCGCGATTGGAGCGATCTGGTGAAGGAGGGCGTGCAGGTCATCACGCCGAACCCGAAGACTTCCGGCGGCGCGCGCTGGAACCATCTGGCCGCGTGGGCCTGGGCCGCGCGGGCCAATGACGGCTCGAAGGAAAAGGCGGACGAATTCATCAAGCAGCTTTACGCGCACGTTCCCGTGCTCGACACCGGCGCGCGCGGCGCGACCACGACCTTCGTGCAGCGCGGTATCGGCGATGTGCTGCTGGCGTGGGAAAACGAGGCGCTGCTGGCGATCAATGAACTGGGCAAGGGCCGTTTCGAGATCGTCGTGCCGTCGTTCTCGATCCTGGCCGAACCGCCGGTGGCGCTGGTCGATGCCAACGTGGACAAGCACGGCACCCGCGCCGCGGCGCAGGCATACCTGGAATTCCTTTACTCGCCAGCAGGACAGAAGCTCGCTGCGCGCCACGGCTACCGTCCACGCTCGCCCGAATTCGCCGATGCCGCGGACATGGCGCGCTTCCCGCCGATCGAGACCACGACCATTGAAGCGCTCGGCGGCTGGGAAAACGCGCATGCCGGGCATTTCGCCGATGGCGGCCTGTTCGACCGCGCCATCGCGGCCAAGTCGAAGTAAGCCAAGCGAGGACCGATGACGCGGCGCGTGCTTCCAGGATTCGGACTGAGCCTCGGCGTCACGCTGGCGTGGTTGAGCCTCCTCGTGCTGATTCCGCTCGCGTCCGTTTTCCTCAAGGCCGCGGGCCTTGGCATCGCCGGCGTGTGGGAGATCTGGAGCGATCCACGCGTCGCCTCCGCCTTGCGCCTGAGTTTCTTCGCGGCCCTGATCGCGGCCGCCTTCAATGCGGTGACGGGAACGCTGGTGGCCTGGGTGCTGGTGCGCTACCGCTTTCCCGGACGACGCCTGCTGGACGCGATCATCGACCTGCCGTTCGCCTTGCCGACCGCCGTTGCCGGCATTGCGTTGACGGCGCTCTATGCGGGCAACGGCTGGATCGGGCGCTGGCTGGAGCCTTTGGGCGCGAAAGTCGCGTACACGCCGGTCGGCATCGTCGTCGCACTGGTGTTCATCGGCTTGCCCTTCGTCGTGCGCAGCGTGCAGCCGGTGCTGTCCGAATCCGACCGCGCGCTGGAAGAAGCCGCCGCGACCCTGGGTTCTTCGAGGTTCAACGCCATCGTGCGCGTGGTGTTGCCCGCGATCGCGCCAGCGATCCTCACCGGCTTCGCGCTCGCCTTCGCACGCGCGGTCGGCGAATACGGCTCGGTGATTTTCATCGCCGGCAACCTGCCGAACGTCTCGGAAATCGCGCCGTTGCTGATCGTGATCCGCCTCGAGGAATTCGACTATCGCGGCGCGACCGCGATCGCCACCGCGATGTTGCTGCTGGCCTTCGCGATGTTGCTGGCGATCCATGCGCTGCAGGCGTTCACGGCGCGGCACCGGAGGGCAGGACAGTGAACCCCGGACGGCGCGACCGCATCGCAACGCCCGCCATCGGTGAGCCGGCGATCGTGCGCTGGCTGCTGATCGCCTTCGTGGTCGCGTTCCTGGCCGTGTTCCTGCTGATGCCGCTGGCCTTGGTATTCACCGAAGCCTTCGCGCAAGGCTGGCGCGTGTTCGCCGAAGCAATCGCGGATCCGGATGCGCTGGCCTCGATCAAGCTCACGCTGTTGCTGGCCGCGATCTGCGTGCCCTTGAACCTGATCTTCGGGATCGCCGCCGCGTGGGCGATCGCGCGGTTCGAATTCCCCGGGAAATCCTGGCTCAATGCGCTGATCGACCTGCCGCTTTCGGTCTCGCCGGTGGTTTCCGGTTTGTGCTTCGTGCTCGTGTTCGGCGCGCAAGGCTGGCTCGGCCCGTGGCTGGCCGGACACGGAATCAAGATCATCTTCGCCTTGCCCGGCATCATGCTCGCCACGCTGTTCGTGACCTTGCCGTTCGTCGCGCGCGAGCTGATCCCGCTGATGCAATCGCAAGGCAGCGACGAGGAACTGGCCGCACTGGGCCTTGGCGCGAGCGGATGGCGCACGTTCTTCCGCGTGACGTTGCCGAACGTGCGCTGGGGATTGCTGTACGGCGTACTGCTCTGCAATGCGCGGGCGATGGGCGAATTCGGCGCGGTCAGCGTGGTCTCCGGCCACATCCGCGGCCTCACCAACACGATGCCGCTGCACGTGGAAATCCTCTACAACGAGTACAGCTTCACCGCGGCCTTCGCCGTTGCGTCGCTGCTGGCGCTGCTGGCGCTGGTCACGCTCGCATTGAAGACGCTGCTCGAATGGCGCGGCAGCCATTCGCCGCGGCGTGCAGCACATTGAGATCGCAGACGGTCGCCATGGAAATCGAACTCCGGAAAGTCCACAAGTCCTTCGGCGGCACGACGGCGCTGGACGCTGTCGATCTGTCCATCCATTCCGGCGAACTGATCGCCTTGCTCGGCCCGTCGGGTTCCGGCAAAACCACGCTGCTGCGTTCGATTGCCGGGCTGGAAAGCCTGTCTTCCGGCGTGGTCCTGTTCGACGGCAAGGATGCCTCCACGCTGTCCGTGCAGCAACGCCGCGTCGGCTTCGTGTTCCAGCATTACGCGCTGTTCCGGCACATGCGCGTGCTGGACAACGTCGCCTTCGGCCTGCGCTGCCGTCCGCGCGCGCAGCGGCCTTCGCGCGCCGAAATCCTGGCGCGTGCGCGATCGCTGCTCGACGTCGTGCGCCTGCCGCATCTGGCCGATCGCTATCCGGACCAGCTTTCCGGCGGCGAACGCCAGCGCGTCGCACTGGCGCGTGCGATGGCGATCGAGCCTTCCGTGCTGTTGCTCGACGAGCCTTTCGGTGCGCTCGATGCGCGGGTCCGCGACGAACTGCGCCGCTGGCTGCGCGAATTGCACGACGCCAACGGCTACACCACGGTGTTCGTCACCCACGACCAGGCCGAGGCGCTGGAACTGGCGGACCGCATCGTGGTGTTGAACCGAGGTCGGATCGAGCAGAGCGGCACGCCGGAACAGCTGTACGACGCGCCCGCCAATCGCTTCGTGTTCGATTTCCTCGGCCGCGGTTGCGCGCTGAGCGGCCAATTCACGCTGCAAGGTTTCGTTCCCGATGGCGCAAGCCGCACCTTCCCGGTGTCGTCCGGCACAACGCCGAAGACGCAAGGGCAGGGCGAAGCCCATGTGCGTCCGCACGACTGGCGTCCGTGCCAGGCGCAGGACGGATTACCGGTCCAGGTGCTGCGCGCGCGCAGGCTCGGCGCCAAGCTCATGATCGAAGCCAAGGCCGCCGCGCAGGCGCAGATCATCGACGTGGAATGGCCGCACGAACCCGGCTTGCCGTTGCCCGAAGCTGGCTCGACGCTGACGCTGGAACCGGTGCGCCTGCATGTGTTCGACTGATGCCGCTTGAGTTTCGAGCGCGCGACCATCATCTTGCCGGATCCCCAAATCCAACCAGGAATTCCCCGATGTCCGATGCCGCCGCCAACGTGTTCGATGCCAACATCGAAACCTTCCAGCAGGAGGTCGTCGAACGCTCGCTGCAAACGCCGGTGCTGTTGGATTTCTGGGCGACCTGGTGCGGTCCGTGCAAATCGCTGTCACCGATCCTCGAAAAGCTCGCGGCCGAATACAACGGTGCCTTCGTGCTGGCCAAAGTGGACGTGGACCAACAGCAACAGTTGGCGTCGTATTTCGGTATCCGCTCGGTGCCCACGCTCGTGCTGTTCAAGAACGGCCAGATCGCCGACGGCTTCCCCGGTGCGCTGCCGGAAGGCCAGCTGCGCCAGTTCCTCGCCCAGCACGGCATCGAACCTGCCGCAAACGAACCCGTCGAAGCCGCGCCGCTGGCGCCGGCCGAACGCATCGCCACCTTGCGCGCCGCGATCGCATCCAATCCCGAGAATGTCGATGAGATCAAGCTCGATCTCGCGGTGGAACTGTCGCGGATCGGCGAAGTGGCGGAAGCGCAGGCGCTGCTCGATGCCTTGCCGGCGAACCTTGGCAGCGACGATCGCGCCAAGCGCGTGCGCATCGCGATCGGCTACGCGGAAGTGCTGAAAGACGCACCGCCGCGTGGCGAACTCGAACAGCGCATCGCCGCGAACGAGAACGACTCGGAAGCGCGCCACCTGCTCGGCGTGCGACTGCTGACCGAAGGTGAAGACGCCGCCGCCATCGACGCCTTGCTGGAACTCCTGCGTCGCGACAAGAACTTCCGCGACGGCCTGCCGCGCAAGGCGCTGCTCGATGCCTTCAACACCATCGAGGATGCGCAGCTGGTCAGCCAGAGCCGTCGCCGCATGGCCGCGCTGCTGTTCTGAAGGCCGCAACGAAGCACGAAACCATGCGCAACTCGATCACCGCCCCTCGGCTGCGCCGCATCCTGAACCTGTGGCCGCCGTTCCTGTTTTCCGGCATCCGCGTCCTGCACATCGCCGACGATTGGAGCCGCGCCAAGGTCAAACTCAAGCTCGGCCGCTTCAACCGCAATGCCGTCGGCGCGCATTTCGGCGGCAGCCTGTTCTCGATGACCGATCCGTTCTGGATGCTGCTGGCCATGCGCCGGCTCGGACGCGACTACATCGTCTGGGACAAGGCCGGCGAGATCGAATTCGTCAGTCCCGGCCGCAGCGACGTGTTCTGCGACTTCCATCTGGAAGACCACGTCGTCGAGGACATGATCGCCGAGACCGCCGATGGGCAGAAGCACCTGCGCTGGTTCGAAAGCCACGTCGTCGATGGTGAAGGCAAGCTGGTCGCCAAGGTGCGCAAGCAGCTCTACGTGCGCCGGAAACGCGAGAGCAGCGGGGCAGGGAAACCGGCCTGAGCTTTCCGCCCGTCACCGTTTCCTCTACAATGCGCGGCTCGCAACTCGCCGGAGTGGCGGAATGGTAGACGCAGCGGACTCAAAATCCGCCGCCGTTAAAAGCGTGAGGGTTCGAGTCCCTCCTCCGGCACCATATTCAGATCCTTGCGGATACTGCAAGATACCTAAAGCCCTGAGAAATCGGGGCTTTTTCTTTGCCTTGCCGTCCTTCGGCGTACTTAATCGTCCTTTGCGATACCGTAAGGTTGACTGCGTCTGTGACGGGCGTACAGTTCAGTTTCGGAGTGGGTCGCAATGCCGCTGAGGCCGAAGGAAAACTCCATGAACACAAGCAAGCAAGGCTCAAAGCAGGGCTCCGACATGATCGTCGATCTGCGCAAGACTGGCGAGACCCTGACCGAGTTTCTTCACCGCGAGCTTTCGGGCCTGACGCCGGAAGAGCTGGCGAAGGTGAAGATTCGCGTGCTGCCGAAAACGGAGACGCGCAAGGCGTAGCAACCAACCTGGCGCTGAAGGAAAATCATGGCGAGCAATTCCAAATCGGACTTCCAGCGCAGCACGGTGCTGGAACTCCTGAATCTCGGGATCGAGGCGGCGAACGCGGCGCCGGGCAAGGAGCCGCCGTTGAGCAAGCCGGAGGCGCTGGAGCGCTACCTGACGGAGCGGGAAGCGCACGACCGGGCGAGCGAACCGGAAGACTGACGCTTGCGTCGTCGTCCAGCGCGCCGCAGCAGGTGGCGTTGGCCGCCGCGCGGCAATCGCTTTACCGCACGTTGCGCAGCACGAAACAGCGTTCCAAGACATTCCACCGTGTCCCGGAACTTCAAAAAAGCCCGCATCGCTGCGGGCTTTTTTGTTTCTTGAATCTCCGTACTTCCTGCCGATGTCACCGTGGAACGATCCACGCGAAAATGGCGGTGTGAGCGAGCAAATCCGCAAAATCATCCACGTCGACATGGACGCGTTCTACGCGTCGGTCGAGCAGCGCGACGATCCCTCGCTGCGCGGCAAGCCCGTCGTGGTGGCATGGCGCGGCCAGCGTTCGGTGGTCTGTGCAGCTTCCTACGAAGCCCGCAAGTTCGGCGTGCGTTCGGCCATGCCGGCGCTGCGCGCCGAGCGCCTGTGCCCGCAGGCCGTGTTCGTGCCGCCGGATTTCGCGCGCTACAAAGCCGTGTCTCAGCAGGTGCGCGCCATCTTCCTGGAATACACGGATCTGGTCGAACCGTTGTCCCTGGACGAAGCCTATCTCGACGTCACCGCGCCGAAGATCGCCGCGCCCAGCGCCACCGCGATTGCGCAGGAAATCCGCGCGCGCATCCGCGAAACCACGCAACTGACCGCCTCGGCGGGTGTGGCGCCGAACAAGTTCATCGCCAAGATCGCCTCGGACTGGAACAAGCCCGATGGCCTGTTCGTGGTGAAGCCGGCGCAGGTCGAAGCCTTCCTGACGCCACTGCCGGTCGGAAGGATTCCCGGAGTGGGCAGGGTGATGCAGGGCAAGCTGGAAGCGATGAATGTCACCACCGTCGGCCAATTGCGCGAAGTGCCGCTGGAAGAACTGCAGGCGCGCTTCGGCCGTTTCGGCCGCGTCCTGTATCGACGCGCACGCGGCATCGACGACCGTCCGGTGCAACCTGATCAACCGGTGCAGCAGGTTTCCACCGAAGACACCTTCGAACGCGATCTCCTGCTCGGAGAATTCGACGACGTCATCGTGCGGATGGCGGAAAAGGCCTGGACTGCGGCGAAGAAAACCGACCGCATCGCTCACACCGTGGTGCTGAAACTCAAGACCGCGCAGTTCCGCATTTTGACCCGCAGCCACACGCCGGAATCGCCGCCGGCGTCGATGGAAGAGGTGGTCGCAATCGCCCTGGCGCTGCGAAAACGCGTCGATCTTCCCGCATCTACGCGCTATCGGTTGGTTGGCGTGGGTCTTGGCGGGTTTCGGGAACGTACCGAAGAAGCGGAACAACCGGCCTTGTTTCCGGGCTGAAGCCCGATTCGCGCCTTTGGATACCGATTGCGCCATCAGGCCTCGTCGATAGAATATTTCAGGATCACGCTTGTAAACCATATATGCGTGATCACGCCCGAGAAATCTTCGATTCCCCTAAGTATCCAATGAGAAAACTGGCTGTTTCGATTCTGGCGGTAGCCGCCGCGACCTTGATGATCGGCACGGCGGAAGCAAAACACCGATGCATCGCCCCAAGTGGCGCCTACAAGGACACCAATAGCGAATGCCCAGTGGGATGGCGTCGCACGAAACTGCCAGCCGAACGCTGCAAAGACGCCAAGGCACATGAAGCGCGCGAACGGGCGCGCCTTGGCAACAACATCACCGGCGATCAAGCCCGAAAGCTGAGCAGCGCCACCTGGGATGCATGCCACGGCACGTAAGCCGGGGCAGCCCAGTGATGCCTCGTTTTCGTTGGCCTGATTGCGGTGAACCTGTGAGCGATCCTGATGATTTCCGGCTCCAGCCTGATTGGTCCAAGAGGCAGCCCAAGACCTTTTCTTCTTGGCATTACCTGCTGGCTAGCGCCTCGCCGTGTCCAGTTGCAAAGTGAAGCATCGCCATGCACGACGATAGGTTGGTGAGAGGCGCAGAGCCTTGTCGCAGCCGGAGGAACGGCTGCAACCATCTGCATAAATTTTACATAATATACATTATGCGAAATGCGACCAAGGCCGCCCGGGCCGAGGTCGAACGCCGCAAGTCCCGTAACTTCAGGGAAAACAAGGCGTTTTCCGCCGAGCGCTTCCGCATCGCCCGGCAAGGCTGCTGGCTGATGCAAGCGCAGGCAGCGAAATAGTGCGTGTCACTTTGCGCACGTTACGTGGTACGTGCCATGTCGATGCGAAGACCGTCGAGGTGTCCCAGGCTGACAACCTGCACGGCATCGCCTTGGGCAACGTGCTCGGCTTCCGCCGGCAGGACGATCCAGGCATCGGATTCGACCAGCGGCATGATCCGGAACGATTCCTGGCCCGGAAGGATCCTAGCTTCGATGCGTCCGTTCTCGCCTTGCACCAGACGCCCCTTGAGATGGACGCGGAAGGACGCCTTTTTCAGGTAGTCGTGCGCGAGCGGCAGGAAGACGGGACGTTCGCACGGCATGTTCATCATGGCGCGTAGCGCGGGCTCGACGAAGAACCGCCATCCCACGACGCTGGAAACCGGATTTCCCGGCAATCCGAAATACAGCCGTCCATCCGGCAAGCGGGCAAAGACCAAGGGCTTGCCCGGCCGTATCGCCACTTTGTGGAACAGGATTTCCGCGCCGAACTTGCGCAGCGCTGCCGGCACGAAATCGCGCACGCCCATGGACACGGCGCCGGTGCTCAACACCACGTCGGCGCCCGCTTCGATCGCGCGCGCCATGGCGGCTTCGAAATTCGCCGGATCATCGTCAACGGTCTCGCGCAGCACCAACTCTCCGCCTGACGCCGCACAACGCGCGGCCAGATAAGGCCCATTGCCGTCGCGGATCTGACCGGTCGCCAGAGGCTGCGTCGCATCCGTCACCAGTTCCTGGCCGGTGCCGATGATGGCGATCCGCGGACGACGCATCACTGGCACCGATTCCACGCCGATGGATGCGAGCAGCATCAGGTGCTGCGGCTGCAATTGCACGCCTTCGGGAATGACCACCTGCCCGGCCGAAACATCCTCGCCACGGCGGCGGCAATGCTGGCCCGGCCAGACATCCGCCTCCAGCCGGATCCTTCGCGGCCGTTGCGAATCGTCCCGCGCGAGGATCGTGACCTGTTCCACCGGAATCACGGCGTCGTAGCCATCGGGCATCGGCGCGCCGGTCATGATTTCCCACGCGCCGGTTTCGGAAGTGACGCGGCCATCGCCGGCCATCTGCAGGCCGACCACGTCCAGTTCCGTGCCGGCGGGCATTCCCGCGCTCGTGCGCAGCGCGAATCCATCCATGGCGCTGTTGTCGAACGGCGGCAGCGATTCGGCGCTGGTGATCGGCTGCGCCAGGATGCGTCCAGCCGCCCGCAGCAACGGACATGCTTCCGACGGCAAGGCTTTCGCCGCCGCAAGAACGATGTCCAAGGCTTCTTCGTAACGGATCATGCGGCTCGCCTCCCTTCGCCAGTCTGCAGGAGCTTCGCCATCGCGTCGATGCTTCAGGCGGATGCCCTTCTTCCCTATTCGCCTGGGCGGATCGAACGTTCCGCTCAGCGCGGCTCGCGCGATGAGAACAAGCTCAGCACCGCAAGTCCGATGGCGCCGACCACGATGGCCGAATCGGCGATGTTGAACGCGGGCCAGTGGTGCACGCCGATGTAGGCGTCGATGAAATCGACGACGTAGCCGTGGCGGATGCGGTCGACGAGGTTGCCGATCGCGCCGCCAATGACCAGCGCGTACGGCGCGCATTGCTTCCAGTCGCTGCGCGGCGTTTTCGCGAGCCACCACGCCAGCAGGGCGCTGATGACGACGGCCAAGGCGCTGAAGAACCAGCGCTGCCAGCCCGATGCGTCGCTCAGGAAACTGAAAGCCGCGCCCAGGTTGTGGACGCGGGTGAAGTTGAGCAGGTTCGGAATGAGCTCGATCGACTCGCCGAGCTGGAATCGATCGATCACCAGCTCCTTCGAGCCCAGATCAAGCACCAGCACGGCGAGCGACAGCCAAAGCCACGCAAGCCCGTTCCGAGTCGGCGTCTGCAGCATCAGAAGAACAGCCGCACTTCGCCGTCGCCATCGACGTTCGTCACGCAGCGTCCGCACAGTTCCGGGTGCCCGGCGTGCGTGCCGACATCGGGCAGCAGGTGCCAGCAGCGCACGCACTTGGTCGCGTCGGAAGGCTTGGCGACGATCCACGCGCCCTGCCCTTCGACCGCGATCGCGTCGCCCGGGCGTTCGGCTGCCGGCTTGAGTTCCAGGCCGGAGACGATGAAGAAGAAACGCAGTTCGTCGGCGACCGGACGCAGCAGCGCCGCCAGTTCATCGTCGAGATAAAGCGCGACGTTGGCTTCCAGCGAGGCGCCGATCGCGCCGCTGGCGCGCATCGGTTCCAGCACCTTGGACACTGCCTCGCGCAGCGCGAGCAGACGGCCGAAATCGGCGCGCGAAAGCGTGGCGTCGCCCGGCAGGCCACCGAGGTCTTCGGCGAAGGTCGCGAGCAACACGCTTTCTTCGCGCTGGCCCGTGGCAACGCTCGGCAGATGGCTCCAGATTTCTTCCGCCGTGAAGCTCAGGATCGGCGCGATCCAGCGCGTCATCGCATCGACGATGCGGTACATCGCGGTCTGCGCGCTGCGACGGCCGCGCGCGTTTTCCGGCATCGTGTAGAGCCGGTCCTTGGTCACGTCGAGATAGATCGAACCCAGGTCGACGGTGCAGAAGTTGTTGAGCGTCTGCACGATGGCCGGGAAGTCGTAACGCGTGTAGGCGGCGCGGATTTCCGCCTGCACTTCGCTGGCGCGATGCACCGCCCACTGGTCAAGCAACAGCAGTTCGCTGTTCGGCAGCAGGTGCGAAGCCACGTCGAAACCGTCGAGGTTGCCGAGCAGGAAGCGCGCGGTGTTGCGGATGCGGCGATACGCGTCCGCGGTGCGCTTGAGGATTTCCTGCGACAGCGACATCTCGTTGCGGTAGTCGGCCGATGCGACCCACAGGCGCAGGATGTCCGCGCCGAGGTTCTTGATGATTTCCTGCGGCTCGATGCCGTTGCCGAGCGACTTGGACATCTTGCGACCGTGCTCGTCGACGGTGAAACCATGCGTGAGCACCTGCTTGTACGGCGCGGCATGATCCATCGCGATGCCGGTCAGCAGCGAGCTCTGGAACCAGCCGCGATGCTGGTCCGAACCTTCGAGGTAGATATCGGCCGGCTTGCCGAAACCGCGTGCCGCGAGCACACCTTCGTGCGTGACGCCCGAATCGAACCAGACGTCGAGGATGTCGGTGACCTTTTCGTAATCCTTGGCTTCTTCGCCGAGCCAGGTCGCGGGATCGAGCGCATACCACGCGTCGATGCCTTCGGCTTCGACCAGATCGGCCGCGCGACGCATCAGTTCGACCGTGTCCGGATGCGGATCGCCGGTCAGCTTGTGCGCGAACAGGGCAATCGGCACGCCCCAGGTCCGCTGCCGACTGATGCACCAGTCCGGACGGCCATCGATCATGGAACGGATGCGCGCCTCGCCCCATTCCGGGAACCAGCCGCGCTCGCTGCCGATCTTCGCGATGGCATCGAGGGCTTCGGCGCGCAGGTTGGCCTGGTCCATCGAGATGAACCACTGCGGCGTGGCGCGGAACGCGACCGGCGTCTTGTGGCGCCAGCAATGCGGATAGCTGTGCTGGATCTTCGCGAACGCGAGCAGATGGCCGTTGCCTTTCAGCAGTTCGACGACCGCATCGTTCGCCTTCCAGATGAACTGGCCTTCGAAGATCGGCGTGCCGGGCAGATAGACGCCGTTGCCGCCGACCGGGTTCATTTGCGCGGCGGTGTATTTCTCGATCAGGCCGTATTTCTGGCCGACCACGAAGTCTTCCTGACCGTGGCCGGGCGCGGTGTGGACCGCACCGGTGCCGTCGGCGTCGGAGACGTGATCGCCGAGGATGATCGGCACCTGCCGTTCGGCGTAGAACGGATGCTGCAGCAACACGTTTTCCAGGGCTTCGCCCTTGGCGTGTCCGAGCACTTCCGGCGATTCGATGCCGTAGCGCGCCGCCGCGCCTTCGAGCAGCGCATCGGCCAGCACCAGCAGCACGCTCTTGTCGCCGCGCTTGGCGCCGCGAACCAGCGAGTAACCGATCTGTGGACCAAGCGACACCGCGAGCGATGCCGGCAGCGTCCACGGCGTCGTGGTCCAGATCGGAACAGCCACGATTGCGTCATTCGACAACGCGACGCCGAACTTGCCAGCCAGCGCCGCGGCATCGATCGCGTCGTACGCCACGTCGATGGCGGAAGACGTCTTGTCGGCGTATTCGATTTCCGCTTCGGCCAGCGCCGAGCCGCAGTCGAAGCACCAGTGCACCGGCTTGGCGCCGCGCACGAGATGCCCGTTCGCGATGATCTTCGCCAGCGCGCGCAATTCGGCGGCTTCGAAGCTGCGATCCAGCGTGCGATACGGATGTTCCCAGTCGCCGATCACGCCGAGGCGGATGAAATCGCGGCGCTGCAGGTCGATCTGCTCGTTGGCGTATTCGCGGCACTTCTGCCGGAACGCGACCGCATCGAGCTTGGTACCGACCTTGCCGTGCTTCTTTTCCACCGCCAGTTCGATCGGCAGGCCGTGGCAGTCCCAGCCGGGAATGTACGGCGCGTCGAAGCCCTCCAGCGTGCGCGACTTGACGATGATGTCCTTGAGGATCTTGTTGACCGCATGGCCCAGGTGGATCGCACCGTTCGCATACGGCGGGCCGTCGTGCAGCACGAACTGCGGCTTGCCTTTGCGCTCGGCGCGAAGGCGCGCATCGATGCCGATGCTTTGCCATTTTTCCAGCGTCGCAGGCTCCCGTTTGGGCAGATCGCCCTTCATCGGGAAATCGGTCTTGGGCAGATGGATCGTGGATTTGTAGTCGCGGCTCACGCGGCTGCTCCGGCAGGCGTTTTGAGGATCGCTCGCGCTTCACGCGCATCGCGGTGGATTTGTTCGACCATGAGGTCGAGGCTTTCGAACTTCAATTCGTCGCGCAGCTTGGCGACGAACTCGACCTCGATGCGACGACCGTACAGGTCGCCGTCGAAATCGAACAGGTGCGCTTCGAGCAGCGGCTCGCGGCCATCGACGGTCGGTCGCGTGCCGAGGCTGGAAACGCTCGGCCATGGCGTCGCGGCGACGCCATGCACGCGCGTGACGAACACACCGGAAAGCGCAGGCGCTTTCTGCATCAGGCGCAGGTTCGCGGTCGGATAACCGAGTTGCCGACCAAGCCGGTTGCCGTGCACGACCTTGCCGCCGATCGCATACGGACGACCGAGCAGCCGCGTGACGGTATCGAGATCACCGTCCAGCAGCGCGGTACGGATGCGCGAACTGGAGACGCGCTCGCCATCGAGCAGCACGTCGTCGATGCTGCGCACCGCGAAGCCGTGCTGCGCGCCGGACGCTTCCAGCGTGGCGAAATCGCCGGCGCGCTTGTGGCCGTAGCGGAAATCGCGGCCCACCCAGACTTCGCGCGCCGCAAGACGGCCCGCCAGCAAGCGTTCGACGAAGTCTTCGGCCGACATCGCCGACATCGCGGCGTTGAAGCGCAACAGGCCGATCACGTCGCAGCCCAGCGCGGTGAAACCGTCGATCTTGGCGCGCGGCAGCGTGAGCCGCGGCGGCTTCACGTCGCGAGCGAAGAACTCGCGCGGCAAGGGCTCGAAACTCAAGGCCACCAGCGGCAATCCCAGCCGATCCGCCGAGGCGCGCGCGGCTTCGATCAGGGCGCGGTGCCCAAGGTGCAAGCCGTCGAACGCGCCCACGCAGACCACGCTGCCGCGCTCGCACAGCGGCGCGCCGTTGGTATCGCGGAAAAGCAGTGGTTTGGGTCGGGTCACGAGCGCGATTCGGATTCTGGTCGCCGCCGCAGGCATGCAGGCGAGGTGGAACCCGAAATTATAGCGCGGCCAGCCACTGGCTTACCTTTTCGGCGTCGAACGGCCATTCCAGTTCCGCGCCCGAATCCGCATCGCGCAACACCGGCACGCGGACGCCGTAGGCCGATTCCAACGCCGGATCGCCGTCGATGAAGGCCGATTCGAAATCCGGCGTCCCGGCCAGCGCCAGCTCCGCGAGGGCGAGATCGCACAGATGGCAGTCGTCGCGTTGGTAGAGCGTCAGTTTCATGCGCCTGCAGCAAGCTTTCCGGAAAGAAGGCACTCAGAATAGCGGCTTCCTGCTGGAATCCTTCGCATGTCCGTCAGCACTTTCGACCTGTTCAAGATCGGTATTGGCCCCAGTTCCTCGCATACGGTTGGCCCGATGCGCGCCGCGGCGCGGTTCGTCGCCAATCGGTTGATCGAGCCCGGCCTGCTGCCGGACGTGGCGCGGGTGAAAGCCGAAGTGTTCGGCTCACTGGCCTTGACCGGGCGCGGCCACGGAACCGACACGGCGCTGTTGCTCGGCCTTGAAGGCCACGAACCACAGAGCGTCGACCCCGACGCGATCCCGGGAATCCTGGCGCGGATCCGCGCCGAAGGCGCCTTGCAGCTCGGCGGTGAACGGTCGATCGCGTTCGACGAAAAGCAGGATCTGGCGATGAACAAGCGCCAGAAGCTGCCGTTCCACACCAACGGCATGCGTTTCTCCGCGTTCAACGCGGACGGCGAGCTGCTCGCCACGCGCGATTACTACTCGGTCGGCGGCGGTTTCGTCGTCAACCAGGACGATGCCGCGGCCGATCGCATCGTTCCGGATGCGACACCCCTGCCCTACCCGTTCAACAGCGGCGCGGCCCTGCTCGAGCAGACCCAAAGCTCCGGCCTCTCGATCCCGCAGCTGATGTTCGAGAACGAGAAGGCTTGGCGCACGCCGGAACAGATCCATTCGGGCCTGCGCGACATCTGGATGGCGATGCAATCCTGCGTCGCGCGTGGAATGCGGCTGGAAGGCACGCTGCCGGGTGGCCTGCACGTGCCGCGGCGCGCGCCGTCGCTGCATCGGGACCTGCTGTCGCGCCCGGAAGCGGCGATGCGCGATCCGCTCACGATCCTGGATTGGGTGAACCTCTATGCGCTGGCCGTGAACGAGGAAAACGCCGCCGGCGGCCGCGTCGTCACGGCGCCGACCAATGGCGCGGCCGGCATCATCCCGGCGGTGTTGCACTACTACGACCGCTTCTGTCCCGGCGCGAGCGAGCAAGGCGTGTTCGACTTCCTGCTCACCGCGGCCGCGATCGGGCTGCTCTACAAGGAAAACGCCAGCATTTCCGGCGCGGAAGTCGGTTGCCAGGGCGAAGTCGGCGTGGCCTGTTCGATGGCCGCGGCCGGTTTGACCGCGGCGCTGCGCGGCACTGCGGAACAGATCGAGAACGCCGCGGAAATCGGCATGGAGCACAACCTCGGCCTGACCTGCGATCCGATCGGCGGACTGGTGCAGATTCCCTGCATCGAACGCAACGCGATGGGCGCGGTGAAGGCGATCAATGCCTCGCGCATGGCGCTGCGCGGCGACGGCAAGCACAAGGTCTCGCTCGACAAGGTCATCAAGACCATGCGCGACACCGGCCGCGACATGCAGGAGAAATACAAGGAAACCTCGCGCGGCGGCCTGGCGGTGAACGTGATCGAGTGCTGAGCCGGCAGCCGGAAACGAACTTTTCCTCAAGGCGAAAAGAAAGCGGGCCGAAGCCCGCTTTCCCCAATGGTTCGGATTCCGGCATCCGGCTCAGGGCGCCGGAGCTTCCTCGAACCCGTCCCTGAAGATTTCCGGCATCAGCACCACCGTGAACGTCACCGGCACCGCGACCACCGGCGTTTCGGCGTCGTTGCTGTAGACGCAGAGCGTGGCGGTATTGACCCCGCCGACGGGAGTGCTGGAGGCATCGAGCGTCACGGTAACGCTGGCATTGCCGCCGGAAGCGATGCTGCCACTGGAAGGCGTGGCCCAGACCCAGGAAAGGGCCGGAGCCGGCGGCGGCGCGGCACAGGAAAGATCGCTGCTCGCGCTGATCGTCCAGTTCAAGGTTCCGCCACCGACGTTCGACAGTGTGAAAGGCACGTCGATGCTTTCGCCCCCGAGCGCCGTTTCCTCGATCGCGTTCGAACCGACGTCGATTTCCGGCACCTGCGCGGTCGGCACCGTCACGGCGTAGGTGCAGTTGTAGTCGCTGCCGGTGCCGGCGTTGTACACCATGCTGAGCGTGTCGATCTGCGACTGGCTGTAACCGAGCGCGGCGGCGGCATTGATGATGGCTTGCGCGGCGGCTTTCTGGTTGGTGTTGCTGCCGGTCATCGAAAGCCCTTCCCAGAACGCCTTGTCCATGACCTCGCGGCCGAGCAGGTCGTGCGCGCGGGCGTTGCACGAAGCCCAGTACTGGCCGGCGGTATGGATCTGGGTACCGATGTTCGCGTAGGTGCGACTGGTCTGGTAGTTCAACACGCGGCCCGACCAGTACTCGTTGTGGCCATCCCAACTGAAGCTCCAGTAATACGCCGGATCGGACGGCGCCCACTGGTCGGTGAAGCTGCGGCTGTAGCTGGCGATCTGGTAGTCGCCGGTGCCTTCGGACAGGCCTTGCGTCTGCGACAGGTGGCCGCCCGTGACGAAGTAGTGCATCGCGTGGCCGAGCTCGTGCACCAGCACGTCGGCGTCCTGCGCATCGTCCACGCCGCCTTCGCCGAAGGAAAGGCATTCGCAGGCGCTGGAGAAATGCGAGTTGTCGTCGCCGTACTCGCCATGCGGATCGAAGCGCACGCCGCCGGAATGGTTGATCGGCATCGCCTCCACGCCGAGCGTCTCGTTGACGTACTTCATCATGGTGTTGAGGTGGTAATACCCCATGACGCCATCGAAACCGACGGCCGAACGCGTGAAGAAGAACTCGCCGGTGGCCGAAGTCGGGCACGTTCCCGCGGTGACCGGGGATTCGTAACTGTCGTCGCACACGACCCACTGGCTCTGCAGGCGGTAGACGCCTCCGGAGAAGGTCAGGTCTTCGAGCGTGACGGTTTTCAGTTCCGCGGTCAGCTGCGGGGTATCGGCGTTGTTGCCGTCAACATAGCCGCCACCGTACGCCACTTTCGCCGACGACACCGGATCGGGCGACCAGACCCACGCCTGCGGCTCGCCGCCGCGCTGTTCGGCATGGCTGTAGACGGCCTTGTCCTCGGCACGCAGCACATCGCCGTTGGCGGCATCGACCAGCACTTCCCACGTGCCGCGGACGCCTTCCGCGCGCGTCTGCACGCGCCAGGCCAGATAGGTCTTGCCATTGGCTGCGTAAATCACCTGCTCCGCTTCCGGCTGCAACAGGCGACTGACGCGCAGATGGTTTTTCGCCCGCGCGATGGCCTCGTCGCTGGTCTTGGCCGCAACCGACACCTGCGGATCGGCGAGATTCGGCAACGCGTCGTTGGTGACGTAGATCACCTCGCCGTTGCGCTTCACGCTGACGGCGATATCGCTGCCGTACACCGGCAGCCCCATGCGCTTCTGCACGAAACGCACCACGGAGAAATGCGCGTTGTCGCGGCGATAACCGACCTCCAGTTTCTCCGCTTCGTCCGCCGTCAAACCGAGCTGCGCATGGCGCTCGGCAAGGAACTGGCGCGCCATCGCTTCCGCATCGCCGCGCCGGGCGCGGAAAGCGGGCTGGTACCAGGACACCACGCGGCCATCCGGCGCGTATTGGCCATCGCTACGCTCAAGCAGCGCTTCCGGCTCGGCCACGCCGAACGTCAGCACCGGAGAAGGATCGAGCGGCTTCAGGGCGAATGCGCTGCCCGGAACCGCGAAAACACCCACACAAGCCGCCCACAAGGCAGCGCGTCGAAATCTCGACAACATGAAAACCTCGAATGATTGGAACGCAACGGGAGAAATGCCGCCGGCGCGCCATTCGACGTGCCCCATCCGACGACAAGGGTTCGATGTTACTGAAAAGACGTCGCCGCGAGCGCTTCCCGTGGTGACGCAACCGAAGTTTTCATTCGGCCGCGTACACCTGCTTGCCGGCCATGAACGTCTTCAGCACGCGGGTTTCGCGCAGCTGTTCCGGCGGCACGGCGAAGATGTCGCGATCGACGAGGATGAAATCCGCCCATTTGCCCTTTTCCAGCGAGCCGAGCGAATCCTCCTGCTGCGCGGCATAGGCGGCATCGAGCGTGAAGGCGCGGAAAGCCTGTTCGAGGGTCAGGCGCTGCTCCGGAATCCAGCCGCCCGGCGGCTTGCCGTCGCGATCCTGTCGCGTCACCGCCGCATACAGGCCGTGGAACGGATTCGGCGATTCGACCGGGAAATCCGAGCCGGCCGCGATGACCGTGCCCTGCTTCAGGAAAGTCTGCCACGCATACGCGCCCTTGAGGCGTTCGGGGCCGATGCGGTCCTCCGCCATGTTCATGTCGCTCGTCGCGTGCGTGGGCTGCATCGAGGCGATCAGTTGCAGCGCGTTGAAGCGCGGAAAATCCTCGAGCGCGACGACCTGAGCATGTTCGATGCGGTTGCGCCGGTCGCGTCCGCCGACCACACGCTTGTTCGCGTAAGCCATCGAGAACGCATCCAGCGCGACGCGGTTGCCGGCATCGCCGATGGCATGGACGTTGACCTGGAAACCCAAAGCGAAGGCCTTCAGCATCGCCTCGGCCAGTTGCTCACGGGATGAGAACAACAGGCCGCGCTGGTCGGGCGCATCCGAATACGGTTCCAACAACGCCGCGCCGCGACTGCCGAGCGCGCCGTCCACCATCAGCTTCACGCTGCGCACGGTGAGCCAGTCGCCGCCGTAACCAAGCACCGGACCGAAGCGGCTCACGGTGTCGAAATCCTCGCCCGTGCCGGCCACCATCGCGTAGATGCGCGTCGTGAGCTTTCCGGACATGGCGTAGTTCCGGTACAGGCCGATGGCATCGGCGCTCGCGCCCGCATCGTGCACGGACGTCAGGCCGGTGCTCGCGAGCTTTTCCAGCGCGGCATCGAGCATGGCCATGGACTCGCCCATGTCCGGCGACGGAATGTGCTTGGTGATCAACTCCATCGCGGCATCGACGAAAATGCCGGTCGGATTGCCATGCTCGTCGCGTTCGATCCGTCCACCGTCGGGATCGAGCGTCTTCGCGGAAATGCCCGCGAGTTTCATCGCTTCGGAATTGGCCCAACCGGCGTGGCCGTCGATGCGCTCCAGCCAGACCGGACGACTGGCGACGGCCTTGTCCAATTCCCCGGAAACGGGGAAACGGCCGAGCTTCCAGATCACCTGGTTCCAGCCGCCGCCAAGCAGCCACTTCGATTCCGGATGGCGTTCGGCGAACGCGGCGATGCGCGCGATGGCCTCGTCGAGGGTCTTGGTGTCGGTGAGGTCGATGCGGCGCTGCATCGCGCCCAGATGCATGATGTGGCCGTGGGCGTCGATCAACCCCGGCAGCAGGGTCTTGCCTTCGCCATCCATCTCGGTCGCATAGCGCGCCCGCGGCGCAAGCGCGCGGGCGTTACCGGTGGCGAAGACTTTTCCGTCCACGACATGCATCGCTTCAAAGCGCTGCAGCTCGCCTTTGGCGTTGAGCGTGTAGCCGTTGACGTTCTTGATGAGCAGGTCGGTGGCGCTTGCCGGAGCCATGCAGGACAGCGCGACGGCGCAGGCGAAGCCGCGCGGGACGATTCGGAAAAAGCGGTTCAGGATCGTATTCATCCCTTTACCGTAGCGGAAAGTGCCCTATACGGAAACCTTACGCCGCACCGAAAGCGCCATCGCCACCGCTGCAAGGCACAGCAGGCCGGACGCGAAGAACGCGGGCAGATAGCTTCCCAGCGCGGTTTTCACCGCACCCGCACCGAACGCCGCGAAGGCCGCGCCGAGTTGATGCCCGGCGAAGATCCAGCCGAACACGACATTCGCCTGCCCGGCGCCGAAGCGTTCGGCGGTGAGCTTCACCGTCGGCGGCACGGTGGCGATCCAGTCCAGGCCGTAGAACAGCGCGAACAGCGACAGGCTCAACACGCCGAAATCGCTGGACGCCAGCCACATCAGCGACAAACCGCGCAGGCCGTAGTACCACGCCAGCAGCCAGCGGTTGTCGTAGCGATCCGAAAGCCAGCCCGACAGCGTGGTGCCGAAGAAATCGAACACGCCCATCAGCGCGAGCAGGCTCGCGGCGGTGGTCGCGATCAGGCCGAAATCGCCGCACAGCGCGATGAAATGCGTCTGCATCAGGCCATTCGTGCTGGCACCGCAGACGAAGAAGGTGCCGAACAAGGCCCAGAACGCCGGAACCCGCGCGGCGGCGAACAGCACGTCGATGGGCTTTTTCAGCAAGGCCAGCAAGCCCTGCGGCGGCGCGGCGGCGGATTCGGCGCCTTGGGCGGAAGCGTCCGCGCCATAGGGCGCAAGCCCCAGATCGGAAGGCGCGTCGCGCAACAAGGCCAGCACCGCCAGCGCCGCCAGCACGATGGCGGCGCAGATCAGCGCCAGCGCGGCGCGCCAGCCGTAGTGATTCGTCAGCGCCGCCAGCAGCGGCAGGAACACGAGCTGCCCGGTCGCGGTGCTGGCCGCCAGCAGACCCATGGCCAGGCCGCGACGCGCCACGAACCAGCGCGTCGCGATGGTGGCGCCAAGCACCATCGCGGTGAGTCCGGTTCCCAGGCCGATCGCCACGCCCCACAGCAACACCAGTTGCCAAAGCTGCGTCATCGCCAGCGACGCCGCGATGCTGGTGGCGATGATGCAAAGCGCCACCAGCACGACGCGGCGCACGCCGAAACGGTTCATCAGCACCGCCGCAAACGGCCCCATCAGGCCGAACAACAGAAAGCGGATCGCCAGCGCGGCGGAAATCTGCGCCGTACTCCAGCCGAATTCGGCGCGCAAGGGTTCGATCATCACGCCCGGCGCACCGATCGCCCCGGCCGTCACCAGCATCGTCAGGAAGGTGGCGGCGAGCGCGACCCAGCCGTAGTGGAAACCGCGTCTGGAAAGCGCCGTGGCAAGGCGATTGGAGAAGGCGAGCATGTGCCGCTACTTTTGATGATGAACGACATCAATATACCCGATCATCGGCCGGGACTAAAATCCCCGTCAACCCCGGCACCGAACCACATCGCATGAAAGTCTGCCGCGCCCAGGTCGAAGACAACCGCGCCCGCATCCTCGCGGCAGCGGCACGGCTGTTCCGCGAACATGGTTTCGATGGCGTCGGCATCGCGCAGATCACGCAGGCGGCAGGTCTGACGCACGGCGCGTTCTACCGCCACTTCGCCTCGAAACAGGATCTGATCGCGCAATCCATCTCGGAAAGTTTCACGCAGGCGGCGCGACGCTGGAACCGCCGCATTGCCGAACACGGGCTGGCCGGGCATGTCGCCCGATACCTTTCGGCCGAACACCGCGACACGCCGGACAACGGCTGCGTGGTGTCGTCGCTGGCGGCCGATGCGAGCCGCTGCGAAGCCCCGATCCGCACCGGCTTCGCCGGTGGCGTCGAAACGCTGCTGAAAGAACTGGAAACCGGCCTGGCCGGGTTGCCGCCAGCGCAACGCCGGACGCGTGCCCTCGTCATGCTGGCCGCGATGAGCGGCGCACTGACGCTTTCCCGTGCGGCAGGCGACGATGCGCTGTCGGATGAAATCCTCGCCACGGTGGCAAGGGAACTGACGCTGGAAACGACGACGGGCGCCTGAAGCGCCCGTCGTCTTGCCGCTTGTCGAAGCCGGCAAGGCTTACGCTTCGGCCTCGATGACCACCTTCACCGGCACGGAGATATCGGCATGCAGGTGCAGCATGACTTCGTGCTCGCCGGTGCGGCGCAGCGGGCCTTCGCCGAGGATGACTTCGGACTTGTTCAGCGGCAGGCCGGCAGCGGTGAAGGCTTCGGCGATGTCGCGCGGGCCAACCGAGCCGTACAGCTTGCCTTCGGTCGAAGCGTGGGCCTGGACCGTGACGCTGGCGTCGGTGAAGCGGGCGGCGCGGGCCTGGGCATCACCGAACAGGGCGGCGGCGCGGGCTTCATACTCGGCGCGCTTGGCTTCGAACGCGGCGATGTTGGCCGGCGTGGCCGGAACGGCCTTGCCCTGCGGCACGAGGTAGTTGCGGCCGTAGCCGGGCTTCACGCTGACCTTGTCGCCGAGGCCGCCGAGGTTGGTGACTTTCTGGAGAAGAATGAGTTCCACGGTATTGCTCCTGGTTCGTTAGCGATGCCGTTGATGAAGCACCGCAACTGTTGCTGTCCGAACGGACGGGATGCCATCTGCGACATCGCCCGTCGAAACGGGCGATGCGCGATCCGGCAAGAAGATCAGAAGTGGTTGTCGCTGTACGGCAGCAGCGCGAGGTAGCGGGCGCGCTTCACGGCGGTGGCCAGCTGGCGCTGGTAGCGCGACTTGGTGCCGGTGATGCGGCTCGGCACGATCTTGCCGGTTTCGGTGATGTACTGGCGCAGGGTGGCGAGATCCTTGTAGTCGATCTCGGTCACGCCTTCGGCGGTGAATTTGCAGAACTTGCGGCGGCGGAAGAACTTGGACATTTTCGTGATTCCCTATTCGTTCGATCAGACGGCGGCTTCTTCGCCATCGACTTCGGCAGCGTCGTCGGACACGGCGACTTCATCGTCGCGGCGGCGACGCTCGGGCTTCTCGTCCTTGGTCTTCAAGATGAAGGACTGCTCGGTGACCGGGCCTTCGCGGCGGATCACGAGGTGGCGCAGCACCGCATCGTTGAAGCGGAAGCCGGAGACGAGTTCTTCCAGCACGGCTTCGGAGGTTTCGATGTTCATCAGAACATAGTGGGCCTTGACCAGATTCTCGATCGGATAGGCCAGCTGACGGCGGCCCCAGTCCTCAAGACGATGAATCTTGCCCTTGTCGCTCTCGATCAGCGCCTTGTAGCGCTCGATCATCGCGGGCACCTGCTCGCTCTGGTCGGGATGGACCAGGAACACGACTTCGTAATGACGCATGGTTTTTTCCTTGTGGATATCGCGATGTTTCCATCGCAGAAAGCCTCCTGTACCGAATGCCCTGGGCATCGCAGTGAGGCAAGGTTGCTCCCGTCCGGACGAACGGGAGCCGCGCATCATAGCGGAATTTCCGGATTTCCGCACGCAAGACGCCACTTGCGGGCGCGCCCGATTCAGGAATCCGCGCCAACCTGTTGCAAGCGAGCCGGATCCAGGTCGAAAAACGCCGCCAACCGTTCCGCCGTGGCTTCCGGCTGTTCCAGCATGACCTGATGGCCGCAGCGCGCCACGACATGCAACTTCGCGCGCGGCAAGGCTTTTTCCACAGATTGCGCGGCGCGCACCGGGGTCAGACCGTCGCTTTCGCCGGTCAGCAGCAGCACCGGCAGGTCAAGTCGCGCCAGCGCCGGAACATCGAGCTCCGGCCCTTGCAAGGCGAGCGCTTTGAACACCCGGAGCGAATTGCGCCGCGACTTGCGTTCTTCGTACTCGACCAGTTCCGGATCGGCGCTTTCATGCCACGCGGCGGCACGGAAACCACGCTCGAGCTTGCGGCGGAACAGGCCCAGGATCCAGGCCGGCAATCGCAACAGTGTCGCCACGACGGTTGGTTGCGGCGAGGGCGAACCGAGCAGCACGGCGCGGGCGATCAGCTTCTCCCTGCCCTGCCCGTGCAGCTTCTGCAACATCGCGAGCGTCAGCTTGGCGCCGTAGGAATGCGCGACGACGAGGTTGCGCCGGGTCCCGAAGCGTTCGATCAGCTCGATGAAATCGTCCGCCATCGCGCTGCCCGCATAGGCCGAGGCGTGCCGGATGATCGGGCTGCGTCCGTGGCCGGGCATGTCCCACGCGATCAGTCGCGCATCCGCTCCGGACAGCAACGGCCACAGCAACCGCCATTGTTCGGAACGACCGCCGGCACCGTGGCAGAAGAAGATCGCGGTGTCGGACTGCCCGTTTCCGGATCGGTAAAGGCGCACGCGACGACCGTCGCGCAGCGTCGTTTCCTCGCCGGATGGAAAGGATGCGACCGCCATCAATGGGTTTTCGGCTTCTTCTCGCCTGCCGTCACCGCCAGATCCAGGCGGTTTTCCGGCGGCGGCAGCGGACAGGTCGAGTATTCGTTGAACGCGCACGGCGGGTTGTAGGCGAGATTGAAATCCACCGGCACCACGCCGTTTTCCGGCGCCGGCACGTCGAGGAAGCGGCCCGCGCCATAGGTTTCCTTGCCGGACGTGCGGTCGGCGATGATCAGGAAAAGGCTGCCGTCGTCGTTGCCGATGGCTTCGATCCGGTGTTCCTTGCCGTCGCGCTCGAACACCAGCGCCCCCGGATTGGGCATCGGCTGCAACTGACCGATGACGTTGGCGATTTCGATGGTGTGGCCGGCCGCGTGCGGCTCGAAGCGCGCCTCGATATTCCACGCCGGATCGACGTCGTAGAACGGTATGCCGTCGAATTCGGTGCGCGTCCTCGCGTTCGCATCGCGGACGCGCAAGGCGAACTTGCCGCCGCGCTCGATCACGGAGAAGCCCGACACGCCTTCCTCGAACACGACCTGGCTCGGCCTGCCGCTCGAATCGGGCCGGAGTTCGATTTCATCCGCATCCTCCGGCGCTTTGCCATCGACGGAAAACGCCGGCGCCGAGCCCGGGCACGGCGCCTTTACGCAGCGCACGCGGCCGGCGGCTTCCGGCGTCGGCCGCAGCGCGATCCGGCCATCCGCCGAGACGACGGTTCCCAGATATTCCGGGCCAACCGCCAGCACGACGTCGTTGTCCGGCGCGCTGCCGACGCGATGTTCGCCCGGTTCGATCCAGTGCAGGCCGACCAGCGACAGCCAGCCAAGCGGCCGCTTCAGGCTTTCGACGCGACTGGCGCGATGCTGCTCGATGCTCGCGACGTATTCATTGCCCGCTTCGTCCACAGCGGCCGCCTCCGGCGCGCTCGAACAGGCCGGGCCGGACATGGCCACGCCCAACGCGACAAGGCCGGGAAACATCATCGATGGCAGGGATTTCATTTCAGCGTCCTCGCAGGAACAGGCGATCGAGTTCGGATTTGGTCAATTGCACCCACGTCGGCCGGCCATGGTTGCATTGGCCGGAGCGCTCGGTGACTTCCATGTCGCGCAGCAGCGCGTTCATTTCCGGAATCGTGAGGCGGCGATTGGCGCGGACGGACGCATGGCAGGCCATCGTCCCGAGCAGTTCGTTGCGTTGCTCCTCCACGCGCCGCGTGCTGCCGTGTTCGATCAGGTCGGAAATCACGTCGAGGGCGAGCTGGCGCGGATCGACGCCATCGAGCAGGGCCGGAATCGCGCGAATCGTCAGGCTCTGCGGGCCACTGCGGTCGATGGCGAAGCCCAGCTGGTTCAATTCCTTCGCACGCTCCTCGGCGCACGTCGCCTCGCGCTCGCTCACCGCCAGCGGAATCGGCACCAGCAGCGGCAGGGCGCGGATACCCTCGCCTTCCTGCGCGGCTTTCAGGCGTTCGTAGCTGATGCGTTCGTGCGCGGCGTGCATGTCCACGACGATCAGCCCGTGGGCGTTTTCGGCCAGGATGAACACCCCATGCAACTGCGCCAGCGCGTAGCCGAGCGGCGGAACCTGCGCCGGATCGGCGTCGGCAGGTGCCGCGTTGGCGCCGGCCGTCGCATTCGAGGCACCGGAATTTCCGCCGTACAGCGATTGATACACGTTGATCGAGTCGCGCACGTTCAAGCGCAACGGCGCCTGCGACGGCAGCGGATAGTTGTAGGAAGCAGGACGGCTCGACGAACCAGTGCCCGACGAAGCCAGCGATGGATCCGGCAGGTTCGCTTCCTGCGAAGGCGAAACGGTTTCGCCTTCGCCCGCCGCGGCCGCATTCGCCGCTCCCGCGCGCGTCTGCGCCAGCGCCTGGTGCAGGCTGCGGAACAGGAAATCGTGCACGAGGCGCGAATCGCGGAAGCGCACTTCGGTCTTGGCCGGATGCACGTTCACGTCGACCCGGCGCGGATCGAGATCGAGGAACAGCACGTAGGCCGGATGACGGCCGTGGTAGAGCACGTCCGCATACGCCTGCCGCACCGCGTGCGTGACGACGCGATCGCGGACGAGGCGGCGATTGACGAAGAAATACTGCTGGTCGGCCTGCGAGCGCGATGCGGTCGGCAGGCCCACCCAACCATGCAGATGGAAACCCGCGCCTTCGTAGCGGATTTCGAGGCTGTTGTTCGGGAACTCCGGACCGAGTGCTTCGGCCAGCCGCTTCAAGCGTTCGGCCTCGCTGCCGGAAGCGCGGTAATGGCGCACCTGCTTGCCGTTGTGGACCAGCTTGAAGTCGATGTCCATGCGCGCCAGCGACAGCGCACGCAGCAGTTCCTCGACATGCCCGAACTCGGTGCGCTCGGCGCGCAGGAAACGGCGGCGCGCCGGCACGTTGAAGAACAGGTCGCGCACTTCGACCGAGGTGCCGACCGGATGCTGGGCCGGAACCACCTCACCAATCTTTCCGCCTTCGGCCTCGATCCGCATCGCGTGCGGCGCGCTCGCCGGCCGCGAGGTGATCGCGAAATGCGACACCGAGGCGATCGAGGGCAAGGCTTCGCCGCGGAAGCCCATCGTGTCCACAGCTTCCAGGTCTTCGAGCGAGGCGATCTTGCTGGTCGCATGGCGGCTCAACGCCAGTGGCAGCTCATCGGGCGCAATCCCGCCGCCATCGTCTCGGATCCGGATCAGCCGGATGCCGCCTTCTTCCAGCTCGACATCGATGCGCCTGGCGCCGGCATCGAGCGCGTTCTCGACCAGTTCCTTGACCGCGGACGCAGGACGTTCGACCACTTCGCCGGCGGCGATCTGGTCGATCAAGGTGTCGGGAAGCAGGCGGATCGGCACGGGCGGGACTTCAGCAAAGAAGAAGCCTCCGATTGTAGTGGCGCGGAAGCCATCCGAGATTCCACGCCGAAACGAGCGACGATCAGGCCGCCGCAACGGCCGCCCTATTCATCCGCCTTGGCCTTGCGCCAATAGGCTTCCATCTCGTCCAGCGGCAGTCCGGAAAACTCGCGGCCGTCTTCCGCCGCGAACCGCTCCATCGCGCGGAAACGCCGTTCGAACTTGGCATTAGCGCGACGCAACGCGGCGCCGGCATCGACCTTGGCTTGGCCCGCAAGCCGCAAGGCGACGAACAGGACGTCGCCGATCTCGTCTTCCAGCCGTTCCTGCGAGCCGCCTTGCGCGATTTCGTTTTCGACTTCGGCGATTTCCTCGCGCAGCTTCGCGAACACGTCCGCGATGTTGCTCCAGTCGAACCCCGTCCGCGCCGCGCGCTTCTGCAGTTTCACGGCGCGCTGCCATTCGGGCAGTCCCGCGCCGATGCCGGCAAGCGCGCTGCGGTCTTCGCCCTTGGCATCGCGCTCGGTGCGTTTGATCGCCTCCCAGTTCGCCAGCACGGTGTCCGCGTCGCGGGCTTCGACCTCGCCGAAGACGTGCGGGTGGCGACGGACCAGCTTGTCGCAGATCGACTCGACCACTTCGGCGAAGCCGAATGCGCCCGCCTCGCTCGCCATCCGGCTGTGGAACACAACCTGGAACAGCAGATCGCCGAGTTCGTCGCGCAGATCCGCCATGTCGTTGCGGGCGATCGCGTCGGCGACTTCGTAGGCTTCCTCGATGGTGTACGGCACGATGGTCGAGAAGTCCTGTTCCAGATCCCACGGGCAACCACCCTGCGGATCGCGCAGGCGCGCCATGATCGACAACAATTCTTCGATGCGGGATTGCGCCATCGTCATGCGATCCAGTCGCGCCACGGCAGGCTCGGATCGCCCAGCGCGAAGAAATCCGGGTTGAGCAGCGACTCGCCGCGGTTGTAACGGAACGGTTCGCCGTCCAGTCCGATCACGCAGCCGCCGGCGGCTTCCAGCACGCATTGGCCGGCGGCCGTGTCCCATTCGGAGGTCGGCCCGAAACGCGGATAGACATCCGCGCGGCCTTCGGCAAGACGGCAGAACTTCAGCGACGAGCCGACGCCTTCGCGCTCGTGTTCGCCGATGCGTTCGAGCACGCGCGCGGTGCGTTCGTCCAGATGCGAGCGGCTTGCGGTGACGCGCAACGGACGATGCGCGGGAATCTGCGCGGACAGTTTCAGGTCCTCGCCGGTCGCCGGATCGCGCAGGAACGCGCCGTGACCGCGCCGTGCATGGACGAGGTAGCCCGTGACCGGCGCATGCACGACGCCCAGCATCGGAACGCCGTGCTCGATCAGCGCGATGTTGACGGTGAATTCGCCATTGCGCTTGATGAACTCGCGCGTGCCGTCGAGCGGATCGACCAGCCACCAACGCCGCCATTGCTTGCGGGTCGAGAACGGAATGTCCGCGGCTTCCTCGGACAACACCGGAATGCCCGGATCGAGCTTGCCCAGTCCTTCGACGATGAGCCGGTGCGAGGCCATGTCGGCTTCGGTCAGCGGCGAATCGTCGGCCTTGGTTTCGACCTCGAACTCGCGCGCATAGACCTCCAGTATCGCCTGGCCCGCATCGCGCGCGAGCTGGATCACGGCCTCGATCATGGCACTTACTCCTGCGCGCCCCGCGCCCGGGCTGCGAGCAGTTCCCGCACGATGAACATCGCCGCGAGCGAACGGCCTTCGGAGCAGTCCTCACGCAACATCAGGCGATCGAGTTCGGACAGTTTCCACGGAACCACTTCCAGCGGCTCGGGCTCGTCGCCTTCGAGTTTTTCCGGATACAGGTCTTCCGCGAGCACCAGCCAAGTCTGGTGCGCCATGTACGCCGGCGCGAGCGTCATCGCGCGCAACACGGTGAGGCGGCGCGCACCGAAGCCGGCTTCTTCCTTCAATTCGCGGTTGGCGGCCTGCTCCGGCGTTTCGCCGGCATCGATGCGGCCTTTGACCAGGCCAAGTTCGTAGCGATGCGGGCCGCAGGCGTATTCGCGGATCAACAGGATGGTTTCCTCGTCGCGCAAGGCCGCCACGATCACCGCGCCGCGGCTGCGCGGCGCCATGCGTTCGTAGACACGCTCGACGCCATTGGAAAACCGCAGGCGCAGTCGCTCCAGGCCGCGTTCGCCGACCGGTGTCTGTTCGAGGATTTCGGGCAGCTTGGGCGCGTCAGACATGTTCCCATCCGGAGAAGCGTTCGCGCACGGCCTCGTGCAAGGCCGGAACGCTGGCCAGCACGCTGCGGGTTTCCAGGTCCAGCCCATGACCGGAAAGGTCGGTGAACACGCCGCCGGCTTCGCGCACGATCACGGCCAGCGCGGCGATGTCGAGGATGTTGACGTCGGATTCGATCACGACGTCGAGGCTGCCCTGCGCGAGCAGGTGGTAATGCAGGAAATCGCCGTAGCCGCGGCCGCGATTGCCCTCGATCAGCAATTGCCCGAGCGCGTTCCAACGCGGGCCGCGCGCGAGCGACTTGAGGTTGCCGGTGGAGATGGCCGCGTCGGACAGCTTCGTCGTCGTCGCCACGTGCAGCGCCTCGCGCTTGCCGTCCGCGTGCTCGATGAACGCGCCGCCGCCCTTCCGCGCCCAGGCGGTTTGGCCGAACTGGCTGGCGTTGGAAACGCCGAGCACCAGTTCGCCGCGGTGCATCAGCGCAATCTGGGTGGAGAACACCGGATTGCGGCGCACGAAGCTCTTGGTGCCGTCGAGCGGATCGACCAGCCAGAGGAAATCGCTGTCGCTCGCGTCGCGGCCCTGTTCCTCGCCGTAGATCGCATGGTCGGGGAACGCGCCCTGGATTGTCGCGCGGATCGCCTGCTCGGCTTCGATGTCGGCCTGCGTGACCGGCGTCGCGTCGGGCTTGATCTCGGCGCGATAGGCGCCCTTGTAGTAACCGTCGATGATCCGAGCCGCCGCAGCCGCGGCCTTGCGCGCGACCAGCAACGCATCATCGAGGAACGCGGCCGCAGGCTCGCTCACTGACGATCTCCGAGCAATCCGCCCTGCATCCGGTAGATCACGCTGCCATCGCCCTGCGGCTGGCCGATGTGGTTCAGCGCTTCGCGCACTTGCGGATTGTCGTCGCGGGCGCGCAGCACGGCTTCGGCGCGATAGCCGAGCGGATTTCCGGAGAAATTGCCGCTGAGCTGCAACGGGCCGTCACCGTCATCCGACAAGGTGCCGACGATGCCCGAGCCTTCGTGCATGAACTGCGCCCGCAAGGTGCCGAACGTGGCCTGCGCCGCTCCACTGACGGCAGCCGAAGCCCAGACCGCTTCGCCGGCGAGTTCGGTCGGGATGCTGTCCACCAGCGTCAGGCGGTCGAGCTTGAGGTTCACTTCGCCGAGGAACTGCAGGCGCGGCACGTCGAGCAGCGTGGACAGCCTGGCCACCGGGAAGAACATGTTGGCATCGGTCACGCGGATCGCGCCGCCGCCGGTTTCCACCGTCGCGGTTCCGCGGTATTCGCCGCCGCTGATCGAAAGATCCGCGTGCTTGCGACCTTTCAGCAGCGCGAACGGATCGAGTTTCCAGTCCAGCGCACCGAGCGGCTTGCCGCGCAACGCCACTTCATTCGCATGGCCGTTCCAGGCCGTGCCGCTCACGCCGGAAAACGTCAGGCCATGCCTCGGATCGACGCCATGCTCGAGCGCGAAACGTGCCGGCAGGAACGCCAGCAGGACCACGCCGAATACGACCAGCGCGAACAGCAGCCACACGAGTTTCTTCATTCACCTGTTCTCCGATAAGGTCAGCCGGGCATCGACTTTTCCCGCGCCGCCGCCCTTTTCCACCGAAAGCTCCTCGATGCGCACGCCGTGGCGCGCCGAGGAATCCTCCAACCATTGCGCCAAGACATCGAAAGCGACGCCCTGGAACCAGACGCGCACCTGTCCGCCCGCGCCCGGCTCGACCCGCAGCAAGGCATCGCCGATGCCGGCTTCGCGCGCGGTCGCATCGGTGCGCGCGAGCAATGAACGGCCATCGGGCGCGACAACCGGCGCCTCGGAAGCGCGCAGCTGCGGCGCGAGACGGCGCATCAGCGCCAGATCGGCCTCGCCTTGCGCGACGCGCTGCCGCCAGGTTTCGCGCGATTTGATTACCGGCTCGGCGACACCGAACCACAGCAGCATCGCGGCCAAGGCGATGCCGCCGAGCGTCAGCGTGCGACGCTCGCCTGCTTCCAAGCCCTGCCACCAGTCGCGCAGCGCGTTCACGAATTCGTCCTCTTCAATCGGAGCTTGCCCTCGACGCCGCCGCCGCCGGGCGTGACGGCGACGAGTTCGGCCGTGAAGCCCGGCAAGGAAGCCAGCGACTCGCGCAAGGAATCCAGCGTCGCGACCGCATCGGTGCGCAGGGTCAGGTCGAGCGTGCCGGAACGATAGTCGAACGCATCGATCGTGTAACGGCCACTGCCGGACAGCAGCGGTGCGACCGCCGACAGCATCGACAAGGCCACGTCGCCGCTGCCCGCGCCTTGCCGCCGCGTCACTTCGCCCAGCAATTGCGCCTTGGGATCGACGATGCGGACCACGCCCGGAATGGCTTCGCGCAGCGCGGCCTCCATTTCCGCCCGTTGCGCCGCGTGGCGGCTCTTGAGCATGGCGATTTCCAGCAGTGCGCCGCCGAGCAGGAGCACGCAGGCGCCGCCGGCAAGCATGGCCGCGGCTCGCCACAAGGTGCTGCCGCGCAACGATTTGCGTCGCGCCTGGCTCGCATCGAGCAGATCGAGCGCCGGGACCTGATCCACCCGCCGCGCCAGATACGCGAGTGGCGAATCCACGACTTCGCGCCGCAGCGCGTAGCCGGATTCGTCCAAGTACGGATCGGACAGCGAGGCCGCATCGCCGACGCAGACCAGTTGCTTGCCCGCCGGCCATTGCGGCGCGAGGTACGAGAGCCATTGCGGCAATTCGCTCGCCGCATCGCCGCCCAGGGCGCCCGCCTCGGCATGGCGCAATACGGCGCGCCCGCCGCCGAGCAGCAGCGTCGCTTCGCTGTTGGACGAAGGCAGCAGCCAGGCCTCGGGAATCATCCGGTCCGGCGCATGGCCTGCGGCATCGAGCTGCTCGACGAAGGCTTCCAGCCGTGCATTGGAGCTCACCGCGGCGACGACTTGATCGGGCGATCCGCCATCGGCGATCGCGACACGGCAATTCTCGACCGGAACCGCGAGGTTTTCCTCGATCGCGAACGGCACGGCCTGTTCCAGTTGTCGCCGGTTCTTGCCGACGCGCGGCGCGGACAGCAGCGTCACGGCTTCGGCCGGCGCCAGCACGACCACCTCGTCCGCCGATCCGTTCGGCAAGCCAGCCCGTGGACCTTCCAGTACGCGGCCGCTGCGGTCCTGCGCAAGCCATTGCGTGCTGCCATCGGGCAAGAGTCGGATCAGGTGTCGGAAAGGCATGGCGTCGTGGCTGGGCGAACCTCGTCGATTCTAGCAGCCTGCGCATCCTTGCTTTTCGTTCTTTGAATGGATAATCGGAACGGTCGCACCGATGCGAAGACAATGCCTATACTCCAAACTCATTGGGCCGTTGGCCCGTTCACCAGGAGAAAGCAGCAATGGGTGTGTTCGATTTCGTCAAGAGCGCGGGTGAGAAGCTGTTCGGCCTCGGCAAGAGCAATGAGGAAGCGCTTTCCGACCACGTGAAGAAGTACGGCCTTGGCGGCGGCGACCTGAAGATCGAAACCGACGGTGGTGCGGTCAAGGTGAGCGGCACGGCCCGGAGCCAGGAAGAGAAGGAAAAGATCCTGCTCGCGCTCGGCAACGTGGAAGGCGTGGAAAAGGTCGACGACGTGATCTTCATCGACCCGTCGGTCGAAGGTCCGGTGCCGCTGCCGCCCAGCCCGAAGGATCTGGTGGTCGCGCAGGTCGATCCGGCCGCCGAAAGCCGGTTCTACACGGTCCAGAAGGGCGATACGCTTTCCAAGATCAGCAAGCAGTTCTACGGCACGCCGAACAAGTACAACCTGATCTTCGAGGCCAACCGTCCGCTGCTGTCGCATCCGGACAAGATCTATCCGGGCCAGAACCTGCGCATTCCGCCGCTGCCGCAGCCGGCGAAAGTCTGATTCCGCGCAGTACAGCTCCAAAACACGAAGCCCCGCGATTGCGGGGCTTCTCCGTTACGGGACAATGCATTGCCGCATTGCGTCGGAGGCTTATCCGGCGCGGCGCGTGGACGCGGAATTGCGCGCCCCTTGGCCATTGCGGTTGGCCGAACCCGAACCGGTGCGCGGACCGTGCTTGGGAGCATTCGGGTTCGCCGACGGCCGCGCATGGCGCGCCCCGCCCGGCTTGTGGCCCGTGGACTGGCGATGTCCCGACGGCGACTGCGGACGGCCGCCGACGTTCGGACGACGCGCGGCCTTCAGCGACGCATCCATCTGCAACGGACGGCTGGGATTGAAGCCTTCCACCTGGGACAACGGAATCTCCTGCTTCAGCAGGCGCTGGATGTCCTTCAGCAGCGGACCTTCTTCCGGCGCGACCAGCGAGATCGCCTCGCCGTTGCGGCCATTGCGGCCGGTACGACCGATGCGGTGCACGTAGTCCTCGGAAACCGTCGGCAAGTCGTAATTGATCACCAGCGGCAAGTCGTCGATGTCGATGCCGCGCGCGGCGATATCGGTGGCGACCAGCACGGTGCACTTGCCGTTCTTGAACTCGTTGAGCGCCTTGACGCGCGCGTTCTGCGACTTGTTGCCGTGGATCGCGGCGGCGCGGACGCCGAACTGTTCCAGATGCTCGGCAAGACGATTCGCGCCGTGCTTGGTGCGGGTGAAGACCAGGGTCTGCTTGCGGCTGTCGGCGGCGATCAGGTGCATCAGCAGGTCACGCTTCTTCGAGGCATCGACCGGATGGGCGCGATGTTCGATGCTCGCGACCACGCTGTTCTGCGGCGCAACCTGCACGCGCATCGGTTCGCGCATGAACTGCTTCGCCAAGGCTTCGATTTCCGGCGCGAACGTGGCCGAGAACAGGAGCGTCTGGCGCTGCTTCGGCAGCGCCGCCAGCACGCGTTGGATCGACGGCAGGAAGCCCATGTCGAGCATGCGGTCGGCTTCGTCGAGGATCAGGTATTCGATCTTCGACAGATCCACGCTGCGCTGGGAAAGATGGTCGAGCAGGCGGCCCGGTGTGGCGACGATGACGTCCAGCCCGCGACGGATCGCGTCGATCTGCGGATTCATGCTGACGCCGCCGAAGATCGTGGCCGAAGACAGGCGCACGTACTTGCCGTATCCGCGCAGGTTCTCGAACACCTGCAGGGCCAGTTCGCGCGTCGGGGTGAGGATGAGCGCACGCGGGGCGCGCGGGCCGCGACGGCTTTCGCCGCGCGCCATCAGGTGCAGCAAGGGCAGCGAGAACGCGGCGGTCTTGCCGGTGCCGGTCTGGGCGCCGGCGAGCAGGTCGCGGCCTTCCAGCACGAGGGGAATGGATTGCTGTTGGATCGGCGTGGGTTGCGTGTAACCGAGTTCGGACAACGCACGCAGCAGCTCGGGCGCAAGCCCAAGGGAATCAAAGGACATGGAATCTCCTGAAACAGATGGGCCGGATCGCGTCATGGGCAATCCGGCGAAGCGCCCGCGCATGGCTCAATCGCGCCGAATGCGTCGAAGCATCGGGCGGATCGTCGAAGCATGGCGGGAAAAGGCTTCGAAACTGGATACAGGCGGCGATATCGCCAAAGGCGTGGGCCGGAGCATCCAAGGCAAGCCACTGTACGCGTTAATGCTGCATGGCACCAGCCGGATGCCGCTCGCTTTGCTGCTGCGATTCAGGAAGGCCGAGAACCTGTCGCCTTCCGCCGCTGCGGCTATGCTTTGGCCTTCCACGCATCGCACCGGGATACTGGCATGGCCACTTCCATTCGACTGCTCGCCTTCGCCGGCAGCCTTCGCACCGATTCCTTCAACCGGAAACTCGTCCGCGTCCTGGCAGCCGGCGCGAGCGCGGCCGGTGCCGAGGTGGACGTGGCCGAACTGCGCGAGCTGGCGATCCCGCCCTACGACGGCGATCTGGAAGCCTCCGGAAACTTCCCGGCCGGCGTCCGCGTCCTGCAGGAAAAACTCGCCGCCGCCGATGGCTTGCTCGTTTCCACGCCCGAATACAACGGCAGCGTTCCCGGCGTGCTGAAAAACGCGCTGGACTGGATGTCGCGTCCGCAGGCCAACGGCAAATCCGGAACCGATCTGTTCGCCGGAAAACCGGTCGGCATCGTCTCCGCCTCGCCCGGTGGACTCGGCGGCCTACGCTCGCTGATCGACCTGCGGAATATGCTCGGCAAACTGGGCATGTGGGTCGCGCCCGCGCAAGTCGCGGTCGGCGGCGCCGCCAATGCCTTCGATGCGCAAGGCGGGCTGATCGACGAAGCGCGCCGCGCGCAAGTCCACGCCGTCGCCGCGCAGGTCGTGAAAGCCGCGGCGGCGTTCAAGGCGCAGGCATGAATCTTCGCGATCTCCGCTACCTCGTCGCGCTGGCCGAACACCGCCATTTCGGCCGCGCCGCGGCGGCCGTGTTCGTCAGCCAGCCGACGCTGTCCACGCAGATCAGGAAACTGGAGGACGAACTCGGCGTCGCGCTGATCGAACGCGTGCCGCGCCACGTCATGCTGACGCCCGTGGGCCGCGACATCGCCGACCGCGCGCGGCGGATTCTTTCCGACGTGGACCAACTGAAGGAAACCGCGCGGCGCTCGCGCGATCCGGAAGCGGGCACGGTGCGGCTGGGCATCTTCCCGACGCTCGGGCCGTACTTCCTGCCGCACGTGATTCCGCAGGTGCGCAAGCGTTTTCCGAACCTGGAACTGCTGCTGGTCGAGGAAAAGACCGAAGCCATCCTGCGCCTCTTGCGCGAAGGCCGGCTCGATGCGGGCATCCTCGCCCTGCCCTTGCACGACGATCGCCTGCACGTCGAAGCCTTGTTCGAGGAGCCTTTCGTGCTGGCCGTGCCCGCGGGCCATGCGCTAGCGACGCACGAGGACATCTCGCTCGACGACCTGAAACACGAAAGCCTGCTGCTGCTGGACGAAGGCCATTGCCTGCGCGATCAGGCGCTGGACGTGTGCCATCTGGCGGGCGCGGACGAAAAATCCGGCTTCCGCGCCACCAGCCTCGAAACCCTGCGGCAGATGGTCGCCGCGAACGTCGGCATCACGCTGTTGCCGATGCTCGCGGTGAAACCGCCGGTACCGCGTTCGGACGATATCCGCCTGATTCCGTTCAAGGGCGAGCCGCCGCACCGGCAACTGGCGATGGTGTGGCGCAGGAGTTCGGCGCAGGACGAGTTCCTGAAACGCCTCGCCGACGTGTTCCGCCAGTTGCCGGCGGAACTTCTGCGCTGCGAGACGGCCGCCGCCTGACGCCGCTTCGCAGCAGGATCAACCGCTCACATACGGCCCCTTGCCCGGAAACACCTTGAGCAGGGCGCGGGTGATGAAGGCGGGATAGATGGTGAAATGATCCTCGCCGTCGAGCACGGCGGTTTCCACTTGCAGCCCCGGATAACCGCGCGATTTCAGTTTGGCGGCGAAACGCGCGTTGTCGCCCACCATATCGACGTTCCTGAAATGGCGCGGTGTCGGCCCCTGCGTTTCGTATTGCCCGATGGACAGAAACACCCTCGCCTTCAGCTCGCGGTGGGCGCTGGCGTATTCGGCCTCGAACTGGTTCATCGCATGCCGGTCGAACCACAGCGACGGGCTGGACAGGAGGTAGGTCTGGAACATGTCCGGCTTGCTCACGAGGACGAAACTGCCGAACAGGCCGCCATACGAATGTCCGGCGAAGGCGCGGCGCGTGGCGTCCACGCGGTAGCGGGATTCGACCAGCGGAAAAACGCTCGCCTCGATGAAATCCCGGTAATGCGCCGCGCCGCCGTATTCCTCGGCCGAATAGACCTCGCTGCCCAGTTGCTTGGGCGAGGTCGGCGTGTAATCGCGCGATCGGCTCTGCTTGGAACTCAATCCGATCTGCGGCGGCAGGCCGACCAGGATGAAATCCTCGATGTTCGTCCCGCCCTGCCCGACCATGTTGCGGATGCTGCGCACCAGCGGAAAGCTGTAGAGCGCGTCGGTGATGTACAGCACGGGATAACGCCGTTCCGGTTCCTTCGCATAGCTGACGGGAAAGCTGATCCAGACGGGATATTCGCGTCCGGCGATTTCATCGAACACCCGCAGTTCTTCCGTGTCGCCCAGGCTGACCGGCACGATGGGCGGCACATCTTCCATCGGCGCCGGTTCCTCCGGAGCCACCACCACGGGCGGCGGCGGCACTTCCTCGTTGACGACACCCTGCACCTCGCCTTGCGGCCTGCACGCACCCAACACCAACACCAACGCGAACGCGGCCACGGCATGAATCCAGCGGGATGGGTTCAATGTTTTCTCCTGTTCTCTTGTGAATGAGGGTTGTCGCCGGCTCATTGGCCGCGCATGGAACCCGGCAGCCAGCGCCGCCGCAGCGCCGTGTCGCAAGGCACGGAATAGAACCGCGCCAGCAGCGCACCCAACGCCCAACACAGGGCCAGCAACGGCAGATACCACAGCCGTGGCGGATATCGCCGCCGGAATACCGATACAGCGCCACCAGCGCGAACACCACGAACATGTGGGTCAGGTAGATTTCGTAGCTGTGCCGGCCGAAGCTGCGCAGCCAGCCAAGGGCACGCATCGGCGTTCCGCTTCGGGCCTGCAATCCGGCCAGCAGCATCGCCGCCGAACCGGTCAGCACCAGCATGTAGCCGTTGCCGAACGAGGCCCACAGTTCGCGTCCGTACAACGGCACCGCGAACAAGCCCAGTGCGCCGGCCAGGCGCAGCATCCGCAGGGTGCGCACCGGCGCGTTCCAGCCTTCGACCAGCAATGCGGTCAACACCCCGGTGGCGATGGCGGCCATGCCCGGCAGATAGGCTTTTTCCTGCCAGATGTCGTTGCCCGCCAGAGCCGCACGGGTGAAGGGCAGCGACAGCGCGAACATGGCCAGCATCACCATCAGCAGGCGGCGATCGCGAACCAGCAGGCAGGCCAGCGGAAAACCGAGGTAGAACACTTCCTCGATCGACAGCGACCACAGCACGTCCCAGCCGCCAGGCAGCCAGCCGGTGCGGCCTTCGTACCAGTTGAGGTGGAAACCCAGGGCGGAGAAAAGCGCGCCCGGCAAGGATTGCCCTTCGCCTTCGATGACGTAATCCGGCACGCCCAGGAGGTGCATCGCGCTCAGCACGGCCAGCAGCAGCAACAGGCAAGGCAGGATGCGGGCGGCGCGGCGCAGGTAGAACGCACGCGGTTCCATCGCCGGCAACGCGCCCCAGCGCCGCAGTGAATGCGAGGCGATCAGGAAGCCGGAGACCACGAAGAACACGAATACCGCTTCGTAGCCGTTGTAGCTGAGCGCGTTGAGCAGGCGACGCGGCAGGACATCGCCCAGCGCGGTGTCGCGCAGCGGGATGCGCAACGCGAGGTGATGCAGCACCACCAGCAGGATGGAAACGCCGCGCAGGGCGTCGATGCCGGGATTGCGCCCGCCTTCGGACGCTACCGCCGCCGACATGCGTGCCCGCGGAAAAACCGAATGTTCTTCATGGCGAAATGATAGCGTCGCCATCCTGGGAAACGGACATCCCCGCATCAAATGCCTGTCCGAATCGCTCCGCGCTGCCGCCGGAATTGCTGCGCCTCGCACGTAGCGCGGAGCTTGCTCCGCTTCGCCCAATCCCAAGCCGAGCAAGCTCGGTATCTACGGAACGATCCACGGCGCCAGCACGCGCAGCCAGCGCGCGCACCAGGCCAGCGTGAAGGCGGTCAGCAGCGCGGCCAGGGCCAGCGCCATGATCCACACCAGCACCGCCATCGAGGCGTGATCCACGGCAAGGCACAGGCTCAGTGCCAGCGCGAGGCCGAATGCGCCGAGCGTGCGCAGCAATGTCGATCGGGAGGTCGGCAAGGCGCGGCCCCAGACCTGCCGCGCATGCGGTTCCATCGCCAGCGCCAGCCAGCCCATGCCGACGACGCAGGCGATCAGCGCGCCCAGCAACATGACGGCGTCAGCCATGCGCGGCCTCGGGCACGGCGACCGTGCGGCCTTGCGTGGCGATCACTACCGCATCGGCTTTCAGGCGCCGCGCGGCGAACGTCGCCAGCGCGGCGGTCGCAAGCAAGGCCATGTCCACGCCCGCGACCGGCCAATACGTGGCGAAGGTGCGCCACAGCGCATCGCCGGTGCCGATCCAGTTCGCCAGCACCGCGAACACCGCCAGCGCCGCGATCGCCCAGCACTGTTCGCGCCACGCCGGATTGCGTTCACCCCGCGCCACCGGCGCGCTGCGCCAGGATGCATGGATGAGCGCGAACAGCCAGGCGAACCAGAACACGCGCTGTTCCCAATCCCCGCGCGCCGGAAGATCGCCGGGCAACAGGCGGTTCGCGACGAGGATCGACAGCGCGGCCAGCACCATGCCGGTGATCGTCGTCACCGCCAGCGCATCGACCACGCGCGCGCCTTGCGTGCCCTGCTTCGCATGCTGGCGCTTGCGCTTCTCGACGAAGAACACGAAGCCGGTGGCGATGCAGGCGCAGCCCGCCAGCCCGCCCAGCACATACAGCCCGCGCAGCAGCCAGTGGCGGAAATGCTGCAGGTGCAGGCCGGTGAGGAATTCGCTGACGCGGCCCACGGCCGTCGGCGGCGGGTCTTCGCGCAGGACCTCGCCGGTCGCCGCCTTGAAGTGAATGCCTTCGCCGGTCAGCGCGATGCGGTCGGTGCCGGCACGATAGACGCTGACGTAGCCGTTCGCATCGCCGACATGCGTGAGCGCGAGGAAACCCACGTCGCCCGCCATGCCGCGCGCGGCCCAGCGGCGTTGCGCTTCTTCGACCATCGCATCGACCGAAGCCAGCGCCGCAGGCGTACCCGCGCGTTCGTGCGGCAGGCCGGTTTCGTCCGCTTCCAGCCGTTCGTGCAGGTCGTGCAATCCATGCAACTGGGTGTGCCCGACCGGAAAGTAGATGCCCGCGAAGATCACCAGACCCGTGAAGGCAAAGAAGAAATGGAACGGCAGCGCCACCACGCCGGTGAGATTGTGCAGATCCAGCACGCTGCGCAGTGCGGCCTTGTCCGGCCGGAAGGTGAAGAACTCGCGGAACAGTTTGCGGTGCATCACCACGCCCGACACCAGCGCCGCCAGCATCGTCAATGCCGCAAGACCGACGATCCAGTAGCCCAGACTGCGCCACTCCAGCGTCAGGCTGTAGTGCATCGGATAGAAGAAACCGCTGCCGATCTTGAGATGATCGTCGGGCAAGGCCGCGCCGTCGCGCGGGTCGATGGTGCGATAGGCCCAGATCGCCTCCTCCGGGTCTTTCGCGTTCGGCACGTCGAAACCGGCGTACAGCGCCACGACCGGATCGCGATGCGTGGTGTACGCGCTCCAGCTTTCCACCGTGTCGAAACGCTGCGGCATCGGGCCGTCCACGCGCGGCCGCATCTCCGCGATGGCCTCGGGCGTGGGCTGCATGGACTCGAACGCCGGGCGCAGGATGGCGTCGAACGAGGGCATCGGCTGCGGCGCGAAGCGCGTCGAGGGAATCGCCCAGCGGTCGATCTCGCGGTCGAACACGGAAAGCGCGCCGAAGAAGAACGCGGCCATCAGCACGAAACCGAGCACCAGCCCGAACCAGGTATGCACCCACGCCATCGCGAGGCGGAAGCTCTGGAACATCACGCGCCCGCGCCGCCGAGCAAGGCCGCTTGCGTGAACGAGCCCACGACGGCCAGCAACGCGCCGCCGCCTGCCAGCGCCGCCCACACCAGCCACACGCGCCGCGCCGCGAACGCCCACAGGAACACCGCGAGGAACGCGAGCAGGCCGAGCGCGCTGGCGAGGAACTCGGCGTCGTGGAATTCCATGCCCGCCGCGAACAACAGGCTCATGCCCGCCGCGATGAAGCCCCAGGCGAAGACGTAGCCGCCCAGCAACGCCGCCGCCACGCGCGCGGCGAGTTGCGCGCGTGGCGTTGTCATGGCGCTTGCGAGAGTTCGGGACATGAGGCTCGTGGGTGGAATGGAACGCTGCGTCAGAACAATCCGCTTCAGAACCGCCAGTTGAAACTCAACGAATAATTGCGCGGCGCGCCGTAGTAGCCGATCTGATACAGGCTGCCGATGTACTTTTCGCCGGTCAAGTTGTTGACGTTGACGCGCAGCGTCGCGTTGGTCGAAACGTCCCACGCCGCGAAGGCGTTGAACACCGCGTAGCTGTCCTGCCGCACGACGTAGCTGGTGTAGCCGTCCAGCCCGGAAGTGTCGCTCTGCCAGCGCGCGCCCACGCCCAGCGTCAGGGCCGTGAACGAGGGCAAGGCGCTGCTCAGTTGCAGGTTGGCGGTGCGGCGCGGCACCCATTCGTAGGCGTTGCCGTCCGGGCCGGTCAGTTTCAGCGAGGTGAAGCCCAGCACCAGGTTGGCATGCTCGCCCAGGCGGCCGTTGGCCTCGAACTCGAAACCGCGCGAGGTCACGTCCATGCCGGTGTAGTAGTATTGCGAGTTCTCGTCGATGCCCGCGAACGTCGCCAGCCCTTCCTGTTCGGCGCGGAACCACGCCAGCGTGGTCAGGAGGCGCTGGTCGAGCCAATCCATCTTGACGCCGATTTCCTGGTTCACGCCCTTGGACGGATCGAGGTATTCGCGGTCGATGTCGTACTGATCCTGCGGCTGGTAGATGTCCGAATAGCTGACGTAGCCGAGCACGCGGTCGCTGAAATCCCAGGTCAGGCCGGCATAGGGGCTGGTTTCGCGCTCGGTCTGGTCGAACAGCACGCCGGAGTTGTCGCCGTCGCGGTGGTATTCGGCGAAGTTGAAACCGGCCACCGCCTTCAACCGGTCGCTCAGTTGCAGCCGGGTCGCGCCATAGACGCGCTTCAGGCGCTGATTGAGTTCGCTGTAGAAGGTCTTCGGCCCCCAGTTCGGTTCCGGCACCGCATCGCCCGCGTACGGGAAGCCCGGCAGCGCGCCGAAGCCCGAGTCCGGCGAGTGGTTCCAGTAGGTCTGCTCGCTCTCGCCCACGCTCGCGCCGAGCATCAGTTCGTGTTCGCGGCCGAACAGGCCGTAGGTGCCGCCGAGGCTGATTTCGCCCAGATGCGCCGAGCTTTCATCGACGTACTTGCCCGGCCAGCCGAGCAGCCCTTCGCCGGTGGCCGGATCGAGGCCAGTGACGGTGTAGGCGAAGAACAACTGGTCGTCGTTGTCGCTGGCGCGATAGTTGTAACTGGCCTTGAACTGCCAGTCGTCGCCCAGGAGGTGCGTGTATTCGACGAAGCCGTTTTCGGTGGTCGTGTCCCAGTACGTCCAGTCCTGCGTGGTGGAAGCGCTCTCGTCGAACTCCAGTTGCCCGCCCGCATTGTCCACGAGCGTCAGCGCGCCCCACATGTTGCCGGTGCTGTTGGCCTTCTGCCACGAATACCCCAGCGCCAGCGTGCCGTTGTCGCCGATCTGGCCGTCCACCACGCCGTAGAGGAAGGTGCGGTCGGTGTCGTAGCCGCGCAGGTACGAACCGGCGTCCTCGCGCGCGGCGACCACGCGTCCGGCCCAGGAGCCGCTGTCGGTGAACGGCGTGGAATAGTCGGCCTCGACGCGGCGGCGGCTCCACGAACCGAAACTGACGCCGATCTCGCCCTGTGTCTCGTTGGTCGGGCGCTTGCGCACGTAGTTGACCGTGCCCGAGGCGTTGCCGACGCCGGTGAGCAGGCCATTCGCGCCACGGATGACTTCCAGCTTCTCGTAGCCGAACGAATCCAGCGCACCGGTGACGATGCCCCAGTCGTTGGGCAGGCCGACGCCGTCGATCTGGTTGTTCTTGATCTCGAAACCGCGCGACATGTAGTTGGTGCGGTTGGTTTCCCATTCCTCGACCTGGATGCCGGTGGCCAGCCGCAGCGCGTCGTTGATGCTGTTCGCCCCGAAATCGCGCATCTGTTCGGCGGTCACGACGCTGATCGACTGCGGCGTGTCCTTGATTTCAAGGTCGAGGCCGGTCGCGCCGCGGCTGACGCGCCCGGCGCGCTGCGAGGTGACCAGGATCGAATCGAGTTGGGTGGCTTCGTCGGCGGCGCCGGCCGTGGCTTCCTGCACTTGCGCTGTGCCTGCCATGCACGCCAGCGTCAAGCCGATGGCGGCGCTCAGGCGCAACGAAACCGGCGGGCGGAAATCACCGGAAAAATCGTGGGAAAGCCGCGGATTCCGCGCGCTGTTGCGGGACTGGCGGAAAATGGAACGGGTCGTGCTCATGCGGGGCCTCGTCGTATGGATCGTGTCATCGAGGCTGGCCGCGCTGCAGCTGGCTGGTTGTCCGGTTCAGGGCACGCGACCGCGCGATGGCGCGCCGCCGTTCCTGCCGGGGCGGCATCATACTGAAAAAAAAGCGTGGCAGGAATGGCGAAGGCTACTCCAGCGCGTCCAGTGCCTCGGAAAGCCGTTCCACCGCGACGATTTCCAATCCCTTGAACCCCTTCTTCGGCGCATTGGCGCGCGGCACGATGGCGCGCTGGAAGCCATGCGTCGCCGCTTCGCGCAATCTTTCCTCGCCGTTGGGAACCGGGCGCAGCTCGCCCGACAAACCGATCTCCCCGAACGCCACCGTCGGCGTTTCCAGCGGTCGGCTGCGGAAGCTGGAAAGAATCGCGAGCAGCACCGGCAGATCCGCTGCGGTTTCCTGTATCCGGATGCCGCCGACCACGTTCACGAACACGTCCTGGTCGTACACCGCGATGCCGCCGTGGCGGTGCATCACCGCCAGCAGCATCGCCAGCCGGTTCTGTTCCAGCCCCAGCGCGACGCGGCGCGGGTTCGCCAGCGGGCTGTGATCGACCAACGCCTGAACTTCGACCAGCAACGGCCGCGTGCCTTCGCGCGTCACCATCACCGCGCTGCCGGGCTGCGGTTCGCGGCTGCCCGATAGAAAGATCGCGGAAGGATTCGGTACTTCCTTCAGGCCGCCCTCGCCCATCGCGAACACGCCCAGCTCGTTCACCGCGCCGAAGCGGTTCTTGAAGGCGCGCAGGATGCGGAAGCGGCTGCCGCCCTCGCCTTCGAAATACAGCACCGCATCGACCATGTGTTCCAGCACGCGCGGCCCGGCGATGCCGCCTTCCTTCGTCACATGACCAACGAGGAACACCGCGATGCCGGTTTCCTTCGCCAACCGCACCAGGCGCGCCGCGCTCTCGCGCACCTGGCTCACCGAACCTGGCGCGGCCGCGAGCTGGTCCGAATACATGGTCTGGATCGAATCGATCACCAACAGGCGCGGCTTCTCGGCCAGCACCTGCGGCACGATGCGCTCGACGCAGGTTTCGGTCAGGCAACGCAGGTTGCCCAGTTGCAGGCCCAATCGACCGGCACGCGCGCTGACCTGCGCCAGGCTTTCCTCGCCGGTGACGTACAAGCCGGGAAGGACCGGCTCCAGCGACGCCAACGTCTGCAACAGCAAGGTCGATTTGCCGATACCGGGATCGCCGCCGATCAAGACCACCGATCCTTGCACCAGGCCGCCGCCGAGCACGCGGTCCAACTCACCGATGCCCGTGGCCTGCCGCGCTTCGGATTCGATCCGCACGTCGGCCAATCGCGTGACTTTCGCGGCGCCGCCCTCGCCCGCATAGCCGGCACGCGCGCCCTTCGCGTTCGCAGGCGCCGTTTCCACGACGAATTCGGACATCGTGTTCCAAGCCGCGCAGCCGGGGCATTGCCCCTGCCATTTGGTCGCGGTCGCGCCGCATTCGGAACACACGTAGGCGGTCTTGGCTTTGGCCATCACGGGTTTTCGCAGGAAACAGGATGCATGAACTGTATCGGCGCGGCGTCTCGTGGTGTGAGATGCAGGTATCCGCGCCCAAGAATCACGCCTGCATTGGCCGAGGCACAGAATGTGATATAGATCACAATTCGCCACAAAATGGCGTTAACCAACAGGGGGAACCTTAGAGCGTGTTATGAACTTTGAGCCGGCACGGCTATGGTACGCGGATGACGCCCCGCAGACCGTATCCGACCAACGTATCCGATGAGGAATGGGCCTTC